>Ga0065711_1028599_pt1 | contig 40243 bp, 26 predicted proteins | sample Hoacrofraction12_FD_59098 | JGI IMG/M metagenome (GOLD analysis project Ga0065711, IMG submission 59098) | Hoatzin crop microbial communities from Cojedes, Venezuela - Epithelial fraction 12 v2 (version 2) | ecosystem: Host-associated > Birds > Digestive system > Esophagus > Crop | place... | reverse complement strand
TGTAGGTGACCCTGCTTCGGCGGGGGGGTTGGACTAGATGACCCACAGAGGTCCCTTCCAACCCCTACTATTCTGTGATTCTGTGATTCTGTGACCTGCTGGCCACACTCCTCTTAATGCACCCCAGGCTACCATTGGTCTTCTCGGCAACCAGGGCACACTGCTGGCTCTTGGTCAACTTGCTGTCCACCAGTACACCCAGGTCCCTCTCTGCAGAGCTGCTCTGCAGCAGGTCTGCCCCAAGTCTGTCCTGGTGCATGGGATTGTTACTCCCCAGGTGCAGAACCCTGCACTTGCCCTTGTTGAACTTCATGAGGTTCCTCTGCACCCAACTCTCCAGGCTGTCCAGGTCTCGCTGAATGGCAGCACAGCCTTCCAGTGTATCCAACACTCCTCCCAGTTTTGTGTCATCAGCAAACTTGCTGAGGGTACACTCTGTCCCTTTGTCCAAGTCACTGATGAAGAAATTGAACAAGACTGGGCCCAGTACTGACCCCTGGGGGAACACCACTAGTTACCGGCCTCCAACTAGACTCAGCGCCGCTGATGACAACCCGCTGAGCTCTGCCATTCAGCCAGTTCTCAATCCACCTCACTGCTCACTCATCTAGCCCACACTTCCCAAACTTCCCTATGAGGATGTGATGGGAGACAGTGCAAAAGCCTTGCTGAAGTCGAGGTAGACGACACCCACTGCTCTCCCCGCACCTACCCAGCCAGTCATGCCATCGTAGAAAGCTATCAGATTGGTGAAGCATGATTTCCCCTTGGTGAATCCATGTTGACTACTCCTGATAGCCTCCTTTTCCTCCACTTGCTTGATGATGACCTCTAGAATGAGCTGCTCCATCATCTTTCCTGGGATGGAGGTGAGGCTGACCGGCCTGTAGTCCCCTGGGTCCTCCTTCTTGCCCTTTTTGAAGACTGGAGTGACACTGGCTTTTCTCCAGTCCTGGGCACCTCTCCTGTCCTCCAGGACCTTTCAAAGATGATGGAGAGTGGCTCAGCAATGACATCTGCCAGCTCCCTCAGCACTCGTGGGTGCTATCAACTATATCAACTGTACATCTTTCTGTATCTGTGTCTGTGTCTATATCTATCTATATCCTCTGTATCCATATCTATATCTAATCTACACATACCTATGAGTACACCTCCACTACATGGTTTGCAAAGGCAAGTGTGGCCATGTAAGTACGGTGCTGAGCTCAGGCTCATTAGGTCTTTGGAAACGTCTAGACAAAGAGGTCAAGCAAAAATGTATAATTCCACTGGCTCATTAGACATCTCTGTCTTTGAATCATTGTTGTTGTTTCGCAGCCCCAAGCAACGGACTCAGTGGTTTTGGAAAGGACGAAGTGTTATGCTGCACGTTAACTTTAGATACACAACACAGGTTAATTTTAGATAGATAAATGTAAATACATGAAATGTAGCACAGCCAGGATACTATGGCTACTGGCTTTATCTTCCTGAAAAAGGCAAGGGGTACATATTAACAGTCACTGATCAGGATCCAGTTTTCTATATTGTGAGCATAACATCCCTAGCCCTGTACCGTGCCCTGACACCGCTCTTGTACTCGTTCATCAGTGTTTCTGGGAGGTGAATGTCACTTCGTGGATCATGGGCAGACATGGTTTCCTGCAGCACCTTCCTTGCAGCCTCCCAGCCAAGCCCCAACCCAGCCGCTCCGCCCTGGCTCACCAGCTGCTCTAGCCATCAACCGCCCCCGACCCTGCAAATTGCGCCTTTTTTTACAGGAGGTAGACAGCTGTCAGTCACTTCATGACTTTCAACAGTCTCTTTAATACATAAAGTAGTCTGATAATGTGCAAAATGATTTCAGAACATCAGTCTTTGTAACAAAAAATACTTACATTACCAGTCAGAGAAAACTGTATGAACCATTAACTTACCTAGTTTAAAGAACCAATGAAGTAAGGGTTAATAGAGCAAGCCAATAATTTAATACATGTTAATTGCAAAATTTTTCTCTACAATTTTAGCAAGAATTCCAGTTCTTCCATTGCCTGGAAGAGACCAGACAGAGTTCCTTCTGTATATTGTTTTGTACTCTGAATACATTACAAATTAACTGTTAGGTGTTTAGAACTTGCAAAACAATCTATTTGAAAGAATGCCTGGCAACATGAAATGCTATGGGGGGGGGAGTTATGAATATTATGTTTTTAAACCAGAATCTTGTTGGCTGTTCTTTAAAGTCAGATAATCATAAATGATTTGACTGAAAGGATAAATAATATTTGTACTGCATGTTTGGATACAGAATGCCACCCACAGATCAAAGATTACACTCACGCAGATTTGCAAACCTAAATGTGCAGTTATACTGTGGACTATTGGAGAAGCCAATCTACTCAGATGTGTGCAATCCGTATTTTGTAGATATCTAACATTAGTTAGATGAGAAATTTTTTGGATGAAACCTTAATAAAACAGCTAAAAGGCTCTGACTACAACGAGTATTGATGCTGAGTTCTGGCTATTGTTCAGAGACAGGACATTACAGGACCTTGAACATACAGGGCAAAAGAATCCCTGTGCTGGGAGGCATTTAGCCTCTGGCAAGCTTTGTGCATACTAGCAGATCGTGCTGTCCACCACTGGGATGTAGCTGAGCTGGAAATAAAGACGGGATGACAACTTGCAATGCAGTCTTGTAATAATCAGAGGGGGCTAAAATTTAGCCTGACATATTATTTACAAATTAGTTAAAATGCATTTGTACTGAATGTTGAATTCTCACCACGTATTCTTCCAATGTGGAAACACATGAAATATGTGCCAGTGGTTGATGAAATCTAGAAACACACGAATATGAAAAGTAAAAGGAGGTGATGTCCCAAAGACTAGACTGTGATGACTGGAAAAAAAAAGATACAAAATGAGGCTATGGGATTCCCTTTCACATACAGTATGGACTCTTGAAGTACTCCCAAGCTGTCCAACTGGCTGAAGATTAAAGAAGACTGGATGGAAGCTCAGCCTCTGCAGAGTTTGCCTCGGGTATTGTTTATTTCTATCTGTGGGAGCTAAAGCCACAGCAGACACAGACACAACAGTGTCCAGTTCACTGGCGCCCATTAAATGGAATGTAATACGAAGGTGCTTACTACTGCTTGTCAGTTTTAGATTTGAATAAACCGCATGATATGTGATGGCCGCAGGGAGTCTGTGTTTTTTTAACATATATATAGAGAGAGAGCATTACTACCAGAACAAAAACTTCTTCTGGAGTTGGCAGGAGAACAGTATAAAATGATTCACCTAAAACCCAAAATTCACTGAATCTTTCTTCTTTTTTTTTTTGGCAACACTTCCCAAAATTTGAAGAAGAAATTTTCCAGTCATTTGAACCTTTTTCTTAAAGCAGAAACCTTAAAAAAATCTCAACATGGAGAAAAACTCCAACATTACTTGGAATTGCAAAACTAAGGTGGAAGCTTCTTAAGAGCTGTAAAAAAACATTTGCAGGCTAGCTTTTCTTATGAAATTTCAGTAATTCTCTTCAGTAGGACTGTTAATCCTAACTAGAAACAGTGATTACAGAGTTTGATGCTTCAGAATAGAATGACAAATAGTTTCAGGGAAAAGTATTCAATCATGCTTTAAACTTCTTGGAGGACGAAGGTGTGACATATTAATACAGGATAGGAAAGATCTATATAGACTTCCATAATATCTATGCATTCAAAATCAATACAAGAGTCTGCTGAGGGGCTACAGTGTGGCACCACATAGCCAACAAAATTTCTGTGCCTATCTGTTTACCTACACTAAAGTCTAACTTCCTTTCATGTAAAAAGTCAAGTATGTGGATACTTCATGCATAGTGGATAAATTACCATCCATGTCTAACAATTTTTTGTACAACTTCTTTGAGTTCTTGGCATCCCTTTATTTATCAAGTAAAAAAAATCATTCTTTGGTCTCTTTTCAGTGAACTACTATCTGTTATCTATTAGCTTCGCAAAGGTTTGCACCATAACCAAGGCACTGTACCTGCCAGCTGTTGTTCTTCATGTTTTTCATCTTGTCTTATGGCTCTTGCCCACAAAGGATGATCCAGCAACAAGTCATTCACATAATGACTTCAGTTTATTTTCAACACAGCCAGCTGCTTCACCAGGTGGGTCTTATGTTTCTTCACTGGAACTAACAGCCCAAATAAGTCTTGATGTTTCATGGTGGTGAGAGTTGCAACATATCAGGAGTGATGGTGAAAGAAAAATAGCTTTCTTTTTGGAGACACTGCAAGGTCCAAACAGCAGCACAAAAAAGCAGACAAGGGACTTTTCTATGACATTAGTTAAGTTCCATGAACCCAACACCACTTGATTTATTTTGATGCATGGCCTCTCTAAATGCTACCCCAGAGCAAGGACAAGCCAGCATGGAGCTATTTACAAATTACTTAATTAGATCATTGCAGAATGCTTCCTTTCTTGAGTACTTATTTCTTAATTACTGGATCCAGAGCAGCCTGGGACAAAAGCCACCAATGCATGGAGTACTTTGGAATTGTAACTGCTTCCCTTGGGTCTGAGTTTAACTCTCTCCTTTAAATGTTCAATGAATAGTAAATAACTCGTAGCAATATGTTATACTTAGGTGAACTGTGAGCATTATAAAGGCTTTCAGGGGTACTAAAGTCTTCAGATACACACTTCAGTAACTGCAAGTATGTAGCCTAGCATCTGCATTATCTAGTGCGAGACTGTAAGGGAGGTATTTGCCCATGTGCAAAAGCAAACACGCTTGCTTGTTCGTGGCCACTGCAAACACTGAGATGCTCACGCACATACACATACACAGCGCTGATATGGAGTTCAAAACTTTGCTTAAACATTACCAAAGGATAACATCTTAATGAATAGAAAAATACAATATCCCATCAATATGAGGATAGTAAAAATAAGTAGTGAATGAGGAAGATATCTTATGAGTACAGTAAATTCCAGAGTTTTAAGTACAAGTTGTATAAGCACTAGAAAAGCTGAGACCTAAACATTTTCCTTGTTGTTACTGAGAAAGAGATGGGAATTAGGCTGCACACAGCCTAATAAACAAATAAATAAATAAATAATATATCTATAGCTTTTCACTGTGGTTCCTGACAAAACAAATTGCTATTCCTATGTGCTCTGACAATCTGCTGCGGTGCCTCTAATGAGTCATTGGTATTAGCTCCACATTCAGAGAGTATCCACACTGTCTACACCAGAGGATCGATCCTGCAATTGCATTGAACATCTGTGAGATGTAGCGTGCCTTCCATTATCATGGCTTTAATTGGCAGATGAAAGTACAGAGTTCCTCTCAGAACCAGACCTGAACAAGTGTTTATAATACAGAACATGGGAAAGCAATTTGCCTCCAAAGCATTAGTATGGATTGCTAAGTAATCTATTACAGCAAAAAACACAGAACATTAGCGCATGTTGGAAGGAACAAGCCAACTACACTGCACCTTTTAAACCAAAGCAATAGGTTCCTGAGGAATGGTGTACACACGCAACAGGAGTCATCACTTAAACTTCTCATCTCTGCAGACATATGGCTATCTATGGATTGCGTGGTTCAGGCTGTATCTCATTAAATAGTATTATTTTGTATGGCTATTCTTTTTTTAGGATGCTGGACATACTAAGCCACTGGGATGAAGCTGTAATACAATAAGGGGTAAAAAGGTTCAGGGAAACTATGGTGTTCATAAACTGCTGACAGACAGTACGGATAGACCAGTTCAATTTTTTGTTGTTGTTATTGCCTCTTCTAAGCATTGGCTAGGAATCAAAGTAGTGCTGTTCTAACAGTAGGCAGATGTCTGGGACTTTCTTGATGGGCTAGTGTCATTTCTCCACTCCTGATCCAGCTGTGACCCTGAAGAAGAGATGTGCAAATGTAAGGGCTGTGAAGAGTGCTGGTTAAGTTGGTAAAGAAGGGTAGAGAGAGGAATTCATACTTATACCAGCTCCTATTTATCCCTTTATTTTCTGCCTCCTATTTGAAAGCTTGGTACTGTAATCGCTGTATTGCATTTGTTCTTGTACAACGCCCAGGGGAACAACCCAGAATGAAAAATGTCTCAGTATATAGTGACAGAATATATATTGTCAGCTTTAAAAAAAATTAAAATTATGAGTTGAGCCCAAAAAATCTTGAGATGAGTGTGGAAATTACACGGGCTTTTGTCTGTATGTTAATAATATGTTTGGGTCCATTGCATTTCATGCCTTGTTTTTGAGATTTTAAAATGAGTTTTTCAGGCAGCTCTTCTCCCCATGCCTCCCAAAAATACTCAGCTCAACGTGTTTTTCTGTGTATAATACAATATGCATGAAGCAGAGCTCAAGCAACAAATAGACTGGTAAGGGACAAAGGCTATTGCTATAGTAAATCTTCACCCAAGCAGACTGCTCAGGCATGCACTTCATCACAGCAGCCTCTACTTTCCATCCATGGTTCCTGCAGCACCATAGCTGGAGAGCAGACACCCTTTCCATGCTCTTCTCCCTGGCAGGCATGGAGTTTGCCAGGATGCCAGGAAGTGGGATTTCAAAAGCATAGTTGAGAAGACAGATTCTTCTCTGCTTCAGCAGCTGAGGGGGTATGGGTGTGTAGAAGAGCTCCCAAAGAAGATGAGAGAAACTGAGGCTTACTCTAGAAGTATTCATATTGCAAGAGGTGGTTCTAACTGTCTTCCCTTAAGATATTTCATGTTTTTGATCCACGCCCTTACCTAATGCCACAGTGCTTTGTATTGCTTATGGGTTATGCAAATGTTATAGTACTGTCCTTGAAATGAAAGCAAAGGTTTTCACGCAACACTGTAGTTCCAGCACCTGGAAAGAGAGTCAGTATCACAACACTCCAGCTAAAACTAAGAGTAGGACACAAAGCAATACAAGTGAGGATTGATCTTCATCAATAATCAGCCAGGGATAAAACTAATTATGAGTGCACTGTGTCAGTTAGGACTGCCACAATTGTGTATGTGAACTGCAGTCCCTAGGGATGTATGCAAAGGGGATATTTCTCTGAGGTACCACTGGCATATGCTGTTCTTTGCCTCCCCTGAAAGGCTGGCCGTTTAAAATCAACATATACTGATAGTTCTTGACCTTTCTAGGATCAGCCACGATGGCCAGAGGTTGGTAGGGAGCCAAGCCTACACCCATTCCCTGACCTTTTTGCACATCTGCTGTGAGGATAAGTCCACTCCCAGCAATCAGGGTCCAAGGTCTGTTTAACACACACAGTGTAATAAGGAGATTTCCTCATTTTTCTTACTCCTTCAGTCTTTTAGTTGAAGTTACAACCGAGGCCCAAAAGTTGTCTTATTCGAAAACTCAACTTATTACTGACATTCCTTTTACTTTAAAAGTTTAATTCAAATAGTTCCCTGCAAATGACAAGTTCCCTTCAGTGTAAAAGTGATAGTGTGCTACAGAACAAAAGAACTAATTTTACAAAATTAAACATAAGCAAAGACTCATTTATGTGACCTCTGCATAATCCAGCACATCAGCCCGCCTGATAAGCAGAGCTGTGATCTCAGGTTTTAGACTCATTCATTTTAAACACTAAGCATTTGATTCCTTCTCGATGAGCTCTGTGAAGAGATAACTGACATCAGTTTTCTTTGCGTCTTTGCAGTTGTTGTAACCTCATTATTCTTTGAATTATCTTGGCAGTTAGTCATTTTTTAGGTTTAGTTGGTGCCATCTCGTCTGTAGAGCTCTACAGTTGAAAGTACAACACAAAGAAAGGTCACAGCACAAAAGCAAGTCAGTCTCCATCTTCTAGCACTCATAGGGCTCCTTTTGTTTTGTAATTGTCCATTTTCTATTACTTGCTTTTGTTTCCTGGCGATTGCATGATTTCATCCTGCCCATGCAGCTCATGTGAATGTCCCATGAATGCTAGAAAAGTTCCTTTTCTTCCTTCATGCTGCCTGTTTTTACCATTTCTACTGGAGCTCTGTAATTGGGGTGAGGTAACACACCCTCATGACTCAAAACAGCTAATCTCCAAAAGCACAATAACCGAGAAGCCTAGCATACATTGGCTTGTTGCTAGAAGTTAATATTCAGCAACTATGACAGGATTTAAGTAAAAGATTGTGCCCTCCTCCCCCCACCCCTGTCTCTCTTTAGAAAATAAATGTCTGATTCATGCAAAAATAATGTATGAACCATTTGCACTGCATTAAAAAAATCTGCTTGTTATTCTGAGACAATTCTGCCTTCTTCTGCCTGGAATCATACTGCTCTGCTTCAGATAACTTAGGGGTGAGCCAAAAATATAGGGCAGTATTTGCCAAAATATAGAAGCTAAAATTACACAAGTGTCGGGATAAAAATGGGCAAATGCAGTTTCTAATAGGCTTTAGAGCAACTGTGAGCGCAGGAGCAACATTCCTACAACAACTGCTTCACAATGGCAAGTATCATTTCTATACATGCAGTAATTGCCATTAAATGTTATGCTATCACTTGCCAACAGCGTCTACAGAGCTGTATCAGCGTGACCGCAGCATTCCACTGCGCTTAAAATAGAAATTAGCAGCGGTAGGTTCATTCTTATGGTCTAAGGGTGGGTAACAATTATTGGCCATTGCAAGGTCATTCGATGTGAGATGGCTTCTTTGTTCCACGTCCACTGTAAAAGGGAGGAGATAGCTGCAATTATGTTTCTCAGAGATTTGCACCACTGCTTCTTCTTTCATAACTCTGCTGCCTGTCAGAGGGAAACTGTACTATCAGAGGGCTGGTTAGTCATCAATATTTGTGAAGCACTTTTTTTCTCATGAGATGCAAGGAAAAGTATTAGTAATGCAAATACCAAATAGACATGCTCGACCTTCTATTGTTTTCTGTGTTTAATTTCAATCTCCAGCCGAATTCAGTGGGTGTTCAACATATGCTTAAGGTTAAACAGGCTTAAAGGACATTTCTGAATTGTGATGCTTTCTAAATTAGGAGCCCCATTAATTACTCATCTTGCAGAATGGAATTTAATTTATCTGGCATATTCTAAAGCACTTTCCAGGAATAAGTTAAATAGTGATTACGTGCTTTCCCAACTTCTATGAAACTCTTTTTTTGCACTGATTGCCTTCTTCTTCATAAATCCCTACTGGATTCACGAGTTCTTATTTCATTTCACTTCTCTTCATATATTTTTAAGCCTCTGAGGTCTAAGTTCACTTCTGAAGTCAAATCGGTGAAATGCTGTTGACTTTCTGGCATTTCTGAAAGTGACAATTTTCTCTATCACATAAATTACCATATTTCCTGTTATTTATTTTATGATACTGGTATTTCACTCACACAATTTTTTCTGTACCCATAAAATTTTCCATCTGGGATATAATTTTCTAATCCTTCTGTAAGCCCATGTATTTTATTTCACCTCTTAAAGAAATTTAATATTGTCAATCTGCTGTATTCTCTCTTGACGACAGATGATCTAAAGTTTACTTCTCAGTAAAGAATTCATTGGCATACAATGTGCATGCAAAAATACCACCTGAGAATGAGGAAGGGGCTACAGTTTAAGTTATTCTCATATGAAATCATCATCATATGCATGAACTTCTTACATTTGAAAATAGAGTCCTTTTCGCCATGCAAAAGAGGAAAACGTGGATATGCCTGGAGTCCTTTTGCAGGGTTAAGAACAGAAGCTAGTCACGGTCTGACTAAGCAAAAAAAGAAAATAAAAGTCAAGTGATTTTTTTAATAGCTGTAAAAAATATAAAACTTCTGCTTTTGCTGTTTTGTCCCAGACGAAGAGTGAAGTCTATACAGCCAAAGACCACGTAAGACCAAAAGCAGAGGCATCATGTGGATAAAGTTACATACCAATAGTAACTCATGTGGTGCTATTTTATTATTGACAGAACAAAATGGGAATCATTTCTCTTTGTTAGGTCAGTATTTCCAGGGGCTTTATGATACAGGCCTTATTTTTCCCTGAAAAAACTTTGCATTTCAATTTGTTCTGGATACAGTAGAAGTCTATTTGAAATTTCCCCTTTTTTCCCCAAACAACAAAGTTCTGGATTAATTTCTCTTTCTTTTTCCTCCTTTAGAAAGAACTAGTTATTTTGCTACTAATCCTCAAGACTTTTATGTCATCCTGAGAAATGTTTGTTTGGAAAAGTCTCTTAGTGGTGGTAGATTAATTAGCCTGATACTATAAAACTGTTTGAAAGCATTCAGCTAATAATGATCCAAACACGCTCTTTGTTGAGGCCACAACTCACTTAAACAGCTGAGGCAATGAAGAGGGAAGGCAGGGAGAGTCAGGGTTAGGTGTTCACATAAATGTGTTATTGAAAGGGCTGCCTGTCTCCACTGCCTCTTGGCATATTATTGTAGGGAGCTGGGATCAAAGTGCTGAGTGCCACAGCAGTGATATATTTGCATTTCACCAAATAATATTAGATACATATGGTGCCCTTTACTTTAAAAGTTTACCCAAAGACTTCAGAAACCTTGGGCCAGTTTGTGTTTTTTTTCCTTGGAGAAGACACTGCACACTGGTTTTACTATACTAATTTCAGTAGAAAAATTTCCAAATTGGTCCAGGAGTAAGAGAAGAGGATTAGGGCTCAGCCTTGCTCCTTTTTTCTTGATGGACTACGGAGCTTTGATTGAATTATCTCAGGTACCAGAAGTAGTCTAGCCAGAAAAGAATGCAGCATGGTAGAGGCTAGTTCACATTTGCAAGAAGCTAGGGTTATTAACTTTTCTTTATTATTTGGTATCTCACACTACTGAATATTTTGCAACTCCAGTTAAACGGAGCATTTTAAGATTATGCTAAATGTTTTGCTCACTTAGAACCTTGAAAACATCTTCCAGCTTTCAACAGCTTATCCAAAGGTAAGTGCAAAACAGAAACATGATAAACCACTGAGTTTCAGGGGATTAAAAATCTCCTTCAAATTAATGTTCCTGTTGATAAAATGATTTAAGAAAACAGAGAGGGGGATTTTGAAGAATCCAAAATATTTCATCCTGGAATTTTTTAACTGGTTTTGGTTTTTTTTGTTTTTTTTTATAAACTTGCCATTTTTTTGTTTATTTACATTTTAATAATCTGAAAATTCATTGGGACACTCCATTCCCAATTTCGTGGAATATTTCTAATGGACCCAAAACACATTTTTTTTTCTTTTTGTGTGTGATTTGTCCACCATCAAAATACATCATCAGTAACAATGAATTTCTGTCTTGGAAATGCCCAGCTCAGTCCAAAGCCTTTCTCACCTCAAGCAACACTTCTAATCCAGACAAAAATGCAGAGAAATTTTACTGGAGAGTGGGAGGGAAGCACATGGGACAGTAGAGGCTAGAGGTTCTGTGAGAGAAAGTTCAGTAAAAGTGTGACGATGAGTGTATTTCACTATCATAGAATCATGGAATCACAGAATAATTTGGGTTTGAAGGGACCTTTAAAGGTCAACTGGTTCCAAACCACCTGCAATGAGCAGGGACATCTAGCACTAGATCAGGTTGCTCAGAGCCCCATCCAACCTGACCTGGAGTGTTTCCAGGGATGGGGCATCTACCATCTCTCTGGGAAACCTGTGCCAGAGTTTCAGCACCCTCACTGTAAAAAATTTCTTCCTTGCATCCAGTGTAAATCTACCCTCTTTGAGTTTAAAACCATTACCCCTTGTCCTATCTCAACAGGCCTTGCTAAAATGTTTATCCTCATCTTTCTTACAAGCCCTCTTTAAGTACCGAAAGCCTGCAATAAGGTCTCACTGGAGCCCTCTCTTGTCCAGGCTGAACAGCCTCAACTCTCTCAGCCTGTCCTCACAGGAGAGGTGCTCCAGCCCTCAGATCATTTTTGTGGCCCTACTCTGGCCCCGCACCAACAGGTCCATGTCTCTTCTGTGCTGGGGCTCCAGAGCTGGATGCAGAACTCCAGGTGAGGTCTCACCAGAGCAGAGTAGAAGGGCAGAATCACTTCCCTCGACCTGCTGGTCATGCTTTTTTTGATGCAGCTAGGGATATGGTTGGCTTTCTGGGCTGCGAGCACACGTTGCCCGCTCATGTCCAGCTTTTCGTCCACCAGTACCCTGAAGTCTTTCTTGGCAGGGCTACTCTCAATCCCTTCATCCCCCAGACTGTACTGATATTGGGGGTTGCCCTGGCCCAGGTGCAGGACCCTGCACTTGGCCATGTTAAACCTCATGAGGTTCACACAGGCCCACTTCTCAAGCTTGTCCAGGTCCCTCTGGATGGTATCTTGTTGCTCAGGTGTGTCGACTGCACCACTCAGGTTGGTGTCTTCTGCAAACTTTCTGAGGGTGCACTCAATCCCACTATGTCATTGATAAAGCTATTAAACAGTACTAGTCCCAGTACTGGTCCCTGAGGGACACCCATTGCCAGTGATCTCCATCTGGACATTGAGCCGTTGATCACAAGCCTTTGGATGAGACCATCCAACGAATTCCTCATCCACTGAACAGTCCACCCATAAAATCTGTATCTCTCCAATTTGAATAGAAGGATGTTGTGGGGGACTGTGTCAAAGGTCTTACTGAAGTCCAGACAGATGGCATATGTAGCTCTTCTCTTGTCCACTGGTGTAGTAACTCCCTCATAGAAGGCCACTAGGTTGGCCAGGCAGGACTTGCCCTTGGTGAAGGCATGCTAGCTGTCTCAAATCACCTCCCTGTCCTCCACGTGTCTGAGCACAGTTTCTAGTATGTGAATATGAGAAGTGTCATACTTCTCTCACTAATTCCTTAAGGTAACTGTAAGGTACATAGTACTGAACATAAAAAATAAGTAACAATAGTCACTGCTTTCTTAAACTGCTCAGAAGAGTCACTGAGTCAATTTAGTTGAGAAATGAAAAAGACCTTCTGAACCTGCAGCAAAGCAGCTAAATTCAGGAAAACTTCCCAAATTCTGTTCTTTATGGCAAGACTGTAGAAATATACATTTTTTCCTCTGAGGCTTTAAATTGTCTTCTGAAGAATATTGTTAACAGAAGGAAATCATCTGTTGAATGACTTATAACAAAGCAGTATTTGGCTTGTGCAGTATTCTCAGAGACATGCAGAGTTTTCATTGTAGTCAGATTATTAATATATGAAAATGTAATAATGATTTATTAATTAGCTGAGGCTGTCATCACACTTTCCTATAGCTAATTTAAATGGCAACCACACTGAAGTCTGTTTTGTCTCATGTTCTCCCTTTCAGTAAAATCAAGCAGAGATACTTTGTTGGCCATCGGAGTTACTTTTATCTTTGCCTTCAGTGACCCTGGGGGAATGGAAACAGGGAAAGAATATGGAAAGAGGATTTGTACCTTGTGACTTTGAGACTTTCCTTCAAGCCCTGCATTTTTTTTCCCTCCTTTTTCCTGTTCAATAAGATATCAAGAGAGAAAGTGAGCAAGGGGGGTGGGAGGGGAGAGAGAGAGAAAAGAGCATTGGTTTAAACTATTTCCAATGTCTAAACACTAAAAACAAATTAATTATCTTTTAAGGTTTTCTGATCCAGGATTAGAGATGGATTTTTCAAGCTATAAAATGAAGAAAGTGAGTCTGGTTTTCATGTATTTACAGCCATCATCTCCAATCAGTAATTAAAATAAAACAGGGGAAGGAAGGAGTTTCAGCACACAGAGAAGCAGTGTCCCTAAAACCACCCAACTGTATAGCAAAAAGTATTTGCAGAAACAGATGCTAAGTCAATTAATTCAATTTCCTCCAAAATACTTACCATGCTTGCCAAGGCAGAAGACAGGGAGAGAACATATCATGTCACACTTCATACCTAAAACATATTCTTAAAATTTTGAAAGTGTTCCTTGGAGACTCAATAGTGACTCTTGTTCTTCGGTAGTTACTGAAGATATATGGAGGCACTGAATGCTGAATTTCAAATAGGATCTGCTAAAAGCTGGTCTATCTTGAAACAACTTCATAGTCATTATCTAAGTCCAAGTGCTCGTTTAACTTAACTCTGACAAGGTTTAGCAGAGAACTGGAGAATGAAACAAGTAGATGAGAGTAGATTAGTAGGATGAACAGGGAAAACCTACATTTATGAGTCATATCCATAGACTACTGTCTGCAAAGAAGGCAGCAGCTGGGCTACTGGAGCTTGTTTTCAGTGTTTCATCTAACCAAGGAGCAGTAGAGACAAATATTCATTTTGGAAGAAGGTACCCAGTGTATTTTTCCCCATAGACATAACAACATTCAAAACTATGTTTACTTCTGGTTAAAATGAGGAACTCCACAAAGAATACAAGATCACTGAAGGTGTTTTAAAATACATATGTAGTTACTCTACATTAATGAAATATCTTGAAGTATCAGGGAATGAACGGCACTGCACCTTTGCATCTTCCAGTGTTAGGAGCTATGCCCTTTGAGATCAGCTCTTTTCTGTTACACAGTCTAACACACAATCATAGATGGTTAAAAGCGTCCCACAGATTTGTACTTTGTCCGTAACCTCTTCCCCCGTTGTAACAATTTGTTACTCGAGTGTAAATCTGATACTTTTGGCTTGAAAACAAAGTGTTAGACAAACTGCAAACATGAGCTCATCACTTTGGGCAAGGTGAAAAGGGTCTCTGATGTGGTATACTCGTTGTTGGCCCCCAGATATTAGTCAAAACTCTGAAAGGAAACCAATTTTTAACGGGGTGTCTGTTTTCCTTTTTGTTAGCCTTTTTTCCGTCTCTGACTCTTTTATACTTTGGTATGTACCCACTCTTTTCTTTCTCCTTTTTTTGTGTGTGTGTGTGTTATGATTCAGACTTGTAGCATGTATCATCAAGCAGCTGTGTCTTGTAGGGAGTCTGCGGTGAACTTGAGTGAGGAGGGATTTTATTTTGCCGTTTCCCATACTCTACCCTTGCCCTTCCCTAGCTCGAGGAGTCTTCTCTAGGAGAAAACATTTACAGATACTGTGAAAGAAACCAAATATGGGAGAACATTAGGCAGCAGGAATTCCTTCTGGTTCCTATACATAGAGCAATTTCTTCATGCTCTGCTGCAGTTTATTGCATCAACAAGTCTATGCAATCACTATTGCATGTGTGCTGTATGTTAGATGTTTGCACTTCCAGATGCAATTGGAAAGGTGGTGGGCAGTGCTGAACATCCTATATGGGTATGTAGGCAGGCTCTGAGTGCGGGGCACTCTTAGTCCTTGTGGCTATTGAGTGCAGCTCTTGGTGTGATGGGGAGACAACCCACAATCCTTCTGGAACCAGGTTTTCCCTTTGGCAGGCACAAAGCTTTAGCTGTTCAGTACACTCATAGCCTGTGCACCTCTTGCTCTCCATATGGCTCTGATCAGTTAGCACAGAGCTCATGGTGGAAATGGCCCAAGAGATCAGGCTAGCAAGAGACTTGGAGAAAGGTCCTCTCCGTCAGCCTCAGGGTCCAGACTGGGAATGGCATGGACACCTGCTAAGAACTGGAGAAAGGAAAAGAGAAACAGAATTTAAATGAAGCCCTAAACCCATGAAAAATTGCAAATTGTAGAAATGAATTGTCAAAGAAACTGTCTTTTTTTTCTTTTTTTATAAGACCTTCATGAAAGCGCATTGTCTTACAGCTGCTGTATCCGCAGAGGAGATACTGAAGGATGGTCGTAGTGCAGCACCAACGCCACAAGATGGCAAGAACCAGAAGCTGACCTCAAACCAGAATTCAGCTAGAACAATGCAATTGCATTAATTGGAAGTCCAGACTACCAAAAATGTAACGTTAGTGGAACTGGAGGTTGTTTCAGAAGATTTCTGGCTTTTTCTTTGCTCTTTGGCCTATGGTTCTTCAGACAAAATCTTAGCTCTCCAGCATCACACATGAAAGTGACAGATACCCTCTACAGTACAATCTCCTTTGTGTCCTCATAATTATCTGTTTCTTTGTTTGAAGAAACATGGGGAAAATCTTGTTTTCTCTGTCACCACTTGTCTTAGTTTCTTTCACTTCCCCTTCTCGTCTTTTTTTTTTTGTTTCATGCCATAATTTTTCTAGCTCTCTCCTGAACTTTAATTTAATAAATTCTTATCCTTTTTAACAGCCTTCTTAAGTCCCTGAGCATATTTACTTGCTATGTCCTAACATTTTCTTTTTTGTCTCCGACACCAAGTGAAAGACCGCTCTTTTGGTCTTTAGGGGGTGCTGAGTCCAAGCTAAGTGTAATCACTCATTGTGAGATTAGAATCTAAGCTATGAAAGTTCCAGGAACATTATAAAAAGTCACTGCCCTATTCATGGCTTCAGTTTAGGTCTTTGGGGACAAATGTCTACATTGCAAACACAGCAAACCCACATAGCATTATGATTGCTGGGCCTGCCTCTGTACAGTGGTTGCATTAGATCATCTCTTGCTGTCTTCTTCCGGTGGTATGTTTTTCTGATAATTAGCAACTGTGTTGATAGAGTCAACACAGAGGCCAAACACCACAGAGGAGCTGCTCTCCTCCCCAAGGACTAGACTGTGGCTGTAATGAATTGACAAGCCAGTGTTAGAGAGTTTGCACAGTTGTATGTGTTCTATGAACAAAGACAAGAGATACTCTGCAGCTGGCAGGATTTGCCTGCTCCACATTTACATGTAAAATACTATTCTTGAAGATTAGACTATATGACCTCCTGAGGTGTTTTCCAGCCTCATTTATTTTATGAGTCTATGAAAATTACATTCAAATTACATTAAAAAATCAAGGATTCCACAGAAAGCTTTAATTTCAGTCAAATGACTTGATTTCTTCTTAATAGCCTCACTGGGGAATTTCCGAAAACGTTGAGAACGAAACTTTCCCCACCTCTGCTTCGGCAGGTGACAAATGCTGGTGAAATAACCCTCAAGCAGTAACAGGCTGTGGCTCTCACCACACCTGACTTTGCAATCTGGAGCTCATGCTGAGCGGTGCTTGCTCCTTTGAGTCTTTTCGTCAAAGCCAGTGCAAGTCCAAAGTACACTGCACACACTGTGGGTCAGGTCTGTGTCTGCTGTGTGTAAGGGCTGAGGAATCTGGCACCCAGCACACGCAATCCGCTGTACAGTCAGTCCCAAGCCCAAAACAAATACAATTGGTGCACTTTAAACATCTCGCCCCCTTTGTGAGCATCTAGCGACTACAGCCTTTATTTGTGTGCCAGCCTTTTCACACCGCCTGAAAATTTCAAACAATTTCAGAGCCATGGGAGTGCTAATTAAAACATTCAGCAGTTTTACTGTCTGAGCAGTGTAAATATGATGTAAAAAGAAAATTGAAGAGCATTTATACAGATGTATACTTGTTCACTGTAGCTATAAAACCTAGCTGCAGGGACCTGGCAAGAGCAAGAGTCTCTTATTCTTCAAAAAAAGTTATTCAGCAAAAAATTAGACATCAAGCTTTAGCTTGGAAGAGTTATTCTTTGTTAGGTTCATTTTTTATTCATTCCTTCAAAGCCACAATTCCTTACTTTTTTCCTGGTTTAAAACACTGGTCACTCAATTTACTGCTGAAACGGTTTAAGAGATGATTTGAAACAACATATTTGTTTCATACTCTTGAGGTCACAGTCCATACACAAAACATTTTTCCCTCTTACTCAGCCTCTTTGGGACAGTGAAACCCAGCCACAGGGAACAAAATCCCCTAAAACATCAGTGACAAGCTATGCTTCGGATAGAGGAGGCATTCTGGGGAATCTTAGTTTCCAGTGCTGGTTGATGTTTCAGTCTTGGATTTCAAGAACACCGACTACAGTTGTTTACATTGTGAAGAAAGGAGCTTTTTGATCAGGGGAAGCTGAGTCACTACTCCCTGTTAGTTTTATCATTTTGCAGAGAGCGAGAGCTGATGCCTGATCTTTCTCTGACCTTTTATTCAAACTTTTTTTCTACATTCCCAGGCTGTTATATTCTGTTCAATCATGTCTCTTTGATATTCAGAACAATCAGATACTTTTTCACTTGGTGTTACATGATGTCATAGGCAAAAGCAGCATAAATCCCATGAGGTTACCCTCCGGTCAAAACGGTTCACTGAGAGGATGAGACTCAGTCCTAGAGCTTTCTTCTGAGTCCGGAGCTATTTTCAGGGCTGGGGGAGGGAAAGGGGGAGCTGGCTTTTTGTTTTGTTTTGTTTTCCCACAGACATTGTAAGGCAAACAGACCATGGGTCAGGTAATGTAAGCAACAGACTGCAAAACCATTGCCAAAAATTGTAACCACCCAATCGTCTCTGAAGGAAAAAATTCATTTAAGTGACACATGTTAATAGTATTGAATTCAAAACACTTGTTTTGACATCCAGATGTTGGAAAGTGCCATATCTTGATTAACAAAAATATTTTCTGGTCTTTCAGATCTTCCTTCCTTATTTTGATCGCAATTCAAGTTTTGGAGAAATTCTTTCCCACTACTGTCCACTGATCACATCACTGAAGTATTTCAAAATTTTAACTTGTTTCCTATAAGGAAAAAATGGAAAGCATAACCACAAATATTTATGTTAGTGTCAGTGCTTATTATTGGAAACTTGGTTCAGTCTGCTGCAGTGCCATTGCAAGAGCATACCATCAGATATGGCATCCAGCTCCTCCAGGCACTTAAGAACAGCATCAACACACACAATCTTTATAACCTGGGAAAGACAGAGTATCCCAGATGGAAAAGTGTGAGTGACACGCAGAAATGTCCCCATGCAATTGCTTCTAGTTGGAAAACCTTGAAAAGGTATGGTAGTATTATCAACAGGAATGAACTCCGGGCATAAGTCGGCTTTGGAGTGCCTCACACATGGAAAAAATGAGACAGCAAGATTTCGGTGTTAACTCCTTCAGGGCAGGCACTACCACTAGTGATGCTCTGCAGCTAGGTGGTTTCTTAGTTGTCTGCTACTATATCAGGACTCAGAATTTTCCTGTAAGATGGTGGTGAGTGAGGGGAGAATTTCAGGAAGAGGGAATTTAGGCCACCATACAGTAAAGCCTGTTTGGCTTTCAATGCTTTCTAAGGATAGAACATGTAAGTGGTGAAAATCTCGTTTATAAAATGTCGTTGACTGATAAGATGGGGGCTATCTTTTCAAGAGGAAAGCATCACCAGTGACCATGATGTCAATGCAGAGTTCCCCTTCCACAGCAGACAGCCCATATTTTCCTAGCTGAGTGTTGTGTGCTCTTCCTGTGGTTGTACATCCTTTTGAGGATGGCATTACTCTTAATAGTGATAAGAAATTAAAGACTGTTACACTACTTAATTCTACAGTAATAAAGGGGAATATAATTATCTAAGAGAAATAGGTTTGGGATAGAAGACTCGGTAATGTTCCTACTAGCCTGTCTACTTCTCTTTTCTCCTTTAAATATGGTAGTCTAGATCCCAGTGTTATCCGTGTGACAAAATACCCTCACTGTAGCCTTACTGCTGCCTTTGTAGTCTTACTGCTAACTGTATTTGATAAATAAAGCCTTACAACAATAGTAAGGGTTTATGCAATGTTCTAGCTTGCCTTTTATTCACTGTCTCAAACTGGTTTACAACAAAGGCCCAAAATACTCCCCTACTGCAGGAAAGCTTTCTCCCACTCCTCCTTCCCAGGTGGATAATCTCCTTTCAGCTAGAGAAATAAAGGCCTTTCTTTTGTCAAATCTACCAACAAAGGGACCTAACTGCCAGGAAGTTATTAAAATATAAGGGCAATAACAAAACAAAGACCATCTGGGTAGCCTAATGAAAAGCCAAAAGAAGTTTGGGGCATGGTCAAGAACAGAATTCAAGTTCCCCCATCCTCAGATCAGAGCCATAACCACAACTACATTCAATTTCCCTATTTAATATATTTTGATACATTTTCACCTATCAACCAAGTAGCCTCATTTTCCGGAATTTTAAGGTTTATGGCCCATTTCAGTTTCTTCGTTTACTTTATGGGAAAGACACATTGTAAATATTGGGCAACGTCTCTCGAAGTCTTGTCCTAACCTAACACGACTGAGCAGTGTGGGAGGAGGAAGTAATGACTTCCCCCTGACCTGTGTAGCTGACATGAAGTCTGCCAAGAATCACAGCCTCTTTGCTCAAGGGAACACAGGAGCAAATCTTCAGAGAGGAAGCAGGGAACGGGGGGGTGAAGAGGGGGGCAGAAGTATGTCTCTACCCCCTCCTGTGCTCCATGTGGCAGAAGAGAGTGGCTACACCACTTAAAAAGAAGTAGTAAATTCCTCTCTACCTTTCCCCCTCACCAGTAGTTCGCTTCTGAAGGGTGGGGTGGTGTAGCTTTACACTGCCACTTCCCGGATTGGTACGGTTTTGCAGTGCCCACAATGTGGGGTAGTGTATAAAAAGCAGAGTCTAGCCCATTTGGAAAAGAGAATGGTTTTCCTACATGGCCAGAAAGACAGAGCTGTGCTGTAAGGATGGAATTTCACAACAGAACAAAAATAAAGCACAGCGCTGTTCCAGAATTTCTCGATTCTTATTCTAAACAGTAATAAACCCACCTCCCAAACCCCAGTCCGGACGAAATATTAGCATTCCCTCTGCTCTGGTTACAGCTCACATCCCTCTTAATACCTCTTGCTCTGCCATGAACTATTTGTATAAGAAAGGCTTATGTTTGAACTGGAATTGGCACAAATAGCTACCCATTGGATATTCCTTTTCTGCAGAAATCTGATCTCTTTCAGTTCTTCACAAATCACAGAATCCACTGAGGACAGAAGCCTGTGTTTTCTTCTTCTCCAAAGAGAATAAAAAATCGTCAGTAACCCTGACAGCTTCCTGTAGTGTGGCTCTCACAGCTTATTCCAGATGAGCCGAACTTTAAACTTGCCATAAAAATGTTATGATGGGAGGATGTATCTCCCACTGTACTCAGAAATTATATAGTGAGTTTTACCATCATCACGCCAGAGTGTAACCATTTCCCAGCCCTTCTGAGAAGTGAAAACGGTAAGAATAAACTTAAAAACAGACCATAACAATGACAAATAACAGCAGCAATTATCATAGGCAGCAAAAATTACCCAAACTGAACACAGAAATGCCCATCCCTTCCATGTGCTTTGTGAACAACTTGACCTCATCTACTTGGGCACAGGAAAGCCACTGAGAGCTGTTTGCAAGGATTCACCGCAGTCTGTGTGCCGGCAGGACTAAGTGGCAGCAGGGAGGCTGGCCCTGTGCTTCGAGCAGGAGGATACGTTTTCTCCCTGCCTCCACCACACGCTCCCTGTGAGACTTTAGTGACTCAGCTGGCCCCAGGTTCCTCGTTGCGTAAAGCGAGGCACGCTCTCCTTACCCGCTCTCAGCTCACTTTACAGTGGTGTGTATGAAATGTCCAGCAGAAAAAATGAGTATTCGTAGCATTTATTGATTGCTGTGAATGATCTACTGCTGACATCTGTGAGGCTGCCTCTGATTTCGCCAGTGACTGCCAGCTGAGGATCTGCCCCCTACGGTTTTCTTCTCGCTGAGCAGCTGCTGCTGCTTTATAGTCTATTTGGTTATGTCATCATTAGCTTTTTAAATATGGGTAAGGAACCTTAAAAATGTTTTATGCACTCAAGAGATCTGGAATTTCTCAAAAACAAAAAAGTTCTGATGTTTCTCAAGCCTCCCTCCCTTTCCCCTTCTGAAAAGGCTTTAAAAATGTGGAATGTTGTGGGAAATTACTCAGAATGCAATAAAAATGTACATGTAAAAAAAGAAAAAATCTAACTCACAGCTTCCTTGGCTGGAGTGATGTCCCAGGGCTGGTTCCAGCTCAGCAATGCTCTTTGGCCTTTCTCTAGCTTTCCCTTTCCAGGACCACATCCCTCATTCAGTCTCTGCTTCCAGGACCCTCTCTCTCACCCACACACACCACATAAATATACAGACACATACAGCTCTGACACAAATTTCTTTCTATGGCGCAGGATACCCCCAAAGATTCTTTTCTCTTTTACAAAATTCAAGAAACCCCTGTGCAGAGCATCTCCCTTCTCTGCTCTCTGCTCTCCAGCTAGATACAAACAGCCCAAAACATGGTTTATTTACTGGATCTGCTTTTTTAACCTTTTGGTCACTGCATCATTCATTTCTCCTCAAAGCATATCTTATAAAAGGTAACAAAAACACTTCTGGAAAGTACCTGCTGTTCAGGTTTTTTTTATTTTACAATGTTATTTTACACATACATGCTTATAATTCACCAAAATTTCTCTGACAAATAACAGTTGAAAATAACTGTAAAAAATGTGGATGTTAACTTTGCAAAAGGACATAGTAAGGGTTAAAAAATATTTAAATGTATAAAAGGGAGTTACTTCAAGGTTTTGCAAAATAAAAACAGCCCCAAATTTTATTGTTGTGCCAACAATTTTAACTTTTTTATCTAGAAGTCACTTCAAAAAGTTCAGTGTCTGAGCTATGCATACACAAGTCATTCTCTGCAGATCTTTTATACTGCCAAATATTTCTGCCATTACAATTTACCAAACAGCATGCTGTTTACGCCTTTTCCATGAAAAAGCAAAATGGTTTTGTAATTGAAAGATCTACTGAAGATGATAATTGGTATCCAAATGAATGTTACAGACTTAAGCTTGCTGACTTGAGGCTCAGGCTGAATTAAATGACTCGGAATTCAGCAGGGTAGAGATGGGCTTTCAAAGCCAGTTAAAAGCATGAAATGAGGAAAGCATTTCATAATAAGACTTAATTCTAAGCATGTAATAGGAACTTGATTAGAGTGCTTGCACGCTTAAATACAGGCTTTAGTACCTTGCTTGGTTATGCCATAAATGAGTATAGCTTAGATACGTAAATAGTTTAGAAAACACTGTGTACTTAAAATAACTTTTTACCCTTTAAAAGTTCTTGTCCATTTTCCATCTCTTAGGTGATATTGCCATTGAAGGACACAAAGCTGAGTATGCTAAGTCCCTGGGGCTGCCCAGCTCCTGCAGTAACCTACTTCAAGCTGCTCGACGTTCCCCTCCACGGCACATGGCCTGGACTTGCTCTTAATGCGCAAAATTCCCACTACACTCTAGGCACTGCTAAATTCCCACTCAACTCTGCTCTGGGAGATTTAAAGAGAGGGTTAAGGAGGAGGGACCTCCACAAAGGATGAGTTTCACCCACTGCTTCTGTTTTGCCCCTGCTGTTGCAAAGCCCAGCTTGCCACCACACAAGGCCTGCAGCCCAGGAAAGGGAGCTCCACAGCTGAACGAAGTAGCAAAGACAGAAGGTCTCTCAGTCTTGTAAGTCTTCTTCCCTGCAGTCATGTATTCAAATTTTGGAGGCACTGCTTTAGGGAGCATAAACACTCCTGAATACCCTTATAAGTCCTTGCAAGTCTCCCTTGCTGATGGGAACTGAAAGGGGGTCATGCTTTCTCTGCACTGTGCTGGCTTTTCCAGGTTGACAACCAACACTGACACTATCCCGTTTTCCAGGATAAGTGTTCTTCAGATGAACAGCTCCCCAGTAATGCTACAAAAGCAGTCGCAAAGAGAGAAACCTGTAGTATATCTCTACTACTCTATCACATTATGACACCGATGTATTTACAAAAGTATGATGTTAAGCTTAGACACAAGCCCAAAGCGCTGCTAGAAATTCTACCAGGCTGAAACAAACAGACAAAAAGGAGCCAGCAGCCACCTCATATGGTGTGATTTCAGCAGAAACCCTCTTCTTGGCTCGTGGGAGCTGGCTGGGGTCCAGAGCCAGGGACAAGGTGGGGTTCAGGGGTTCCAGGGCTGCTTCTTCCACTGCCTCTCCTGCTCTTCATAGCATTAAAAGCTCTCTACACAGGGACATGGTGATGGGGAAAATCTGTTTATCACTAATATGTAACCCACAGCTTCTACAGAGGCTGCATTTTTGTTGCGAAATGTGATAAGAAAAATAGAAAGAGGCTACACTAAAAGCAAATCAATACTGATTGTCTTCTTTTTTAATTTGTCTGTGTAACTAGGTGTGTTTAGAGTCTCACTGGATAATTAGGGGAACAAAATTTTCACACAAGACCTCTACTTCGTGGCTGCCTTGCCAGTGTGAGAGTTCATACCAGGTACCAAATGCTTCCTAGCAGGGAAGCTGCATTTTCTCTGTGCTGTGGCTTTTACAGGTGCTGACGTGACTGTGGTGGACTCAGAGTACACGTGGGTACTTTGTCAGCTGTGATCAAAGGAGCACTTGCCAGAGCTCAGCAGAGAGACGTAAATGGCTCTTTCCAGTCCCCAGTTTTTGAACCACCTCTCATAAGCCTTGAACTGGATGAGTGCTGCAGCAGTGGAAGGTCACCTAGGTGATTAGAAACCCTCTATTTTTACATCTGTTTTCCAAAAATTCCTCCAGCAGAAGAGAGCTTCCCAAGGCCAGAGCCTTATAGGTTTGTAGTAGAGGTCTGAAATGGCAAGAGAAAAGTCCAAGATCAGATGTCCTGATACCAGCGGAGTCGTTTCAGGTCTCCTCATACATCTGAGATCAGCATTTCACTCACTGACTTCTTGATTAAAAATGCTTCAGTCACTTTCTGGAAAGACGGAGTTCCCTTAAAAGCTCCAGCCAGAGAAGTCCTTTCTAGTTCCTGCTGCCAGAGCAGAGCTAGAGTTTGCAAAGCAGGTTTTACATGCCCAGCTCCTACTGGCTTCTACGGACTCTCGGAAGCCAAACTCCTTAAGGCATTTCTTCTCGAAGACACTGTGGGGTAATTCAGCAGGCTGTGCATACCAAGCGGAACAAACTCTGACATCTCTGCTCCCTGTTGTAACAGTCCCTTCGTGTGTGCTGTTGAGTATTCTGACATCTAGACTACTAGATGACTATTAGTGCCATCCCTAAGAAGACGTCTTTTCTAACAACTATTTCTGAAACTCCTTACAGGTTGAGAGTGTCTATGCTCTAGGGCCTCATCTGCACTAGAAGAAGTTTGCTGGTATACAAGATGTTGGCTACGTATACAAAAAAATATTGCCTATTTCTGCCCCAAAATTACTACAGTCTGAGTGAGAGGGGCTTTACAAAATCTATTTGTACCGATAAGCTTTCATGTTTGCGCAGCAAAATAATCCTCTAGGAAATAGTGTTGAGGTTTGACTGCAGCTGATAATTTAAAGTTAATCTTAATAATATTTGCAGAGGAGAAAATCTGAAAGTATGCAAATGATTACCAACAGTCTGCTACAGAGAGTTCTCAAAGCAACAGACCAAAATTATCACGGTTTGCTGTAATGCCACACATGCTGTTGTAGTGCAAGTCGAAATATAATATTGGTGGGCATAGGTGGGCATTATTCATCTGCCACAGCTTGTCACTACCACGCTATATGACACAGAAATCAAAATAACAGCTCTGTACTGACATCCAAATATCTCAGTGCTTTCTACAAATACCAGCTACATGTCCACTACATAAAATGCTCAAAGCCTCCCAGAGAAGAGCCCAGAGTGGAGGACAGCTGTGCTTGTCTTTTTTAAAATTCTAAGTTCAGGTTTTTGAGTTCTTCTGAAGGAATGACAATAAGCATTCAAAGAAGAAGATGGGTAATTCTATAGCTGATTGTACTGGAATGTCCTGGAAAAAGAAACTCATGGAATCACTGAAATGTCATTTTAGTGCCAGTGTGAAAATTACATCCAGATTACTTTGTCTGAATATTAATAATACTGGAGAGACAGGCAGCAGTAATTGCAGTTTGTGCTATAACCTAAGAAATTAGTGAATGCACCTGCCTTGCATAAATGGCAGCACTCTGCCTGCTGTGAAATTACCTCTAAAACAAACATAGGCCCAATTTACTGAGACTGTTTGCATGTCAGAGAGATCTGCTGCACATGGCACAGGGAACTGAACTGGGAAAGGTGGCTTAGTACTACAGCGTTTGAACTTTATAATGGATGGTAGACAATCTAATGGGTAATTAAGCAAAAGGTGATTCTGCTACTCAGCTTTAACAAGGACCATATTCCAGAAGTTGAAAGTATGGAAAAGTATTTTGATATGATTTGTTGAGAGAATTACAAGGAGTCTCAATGCACACATAAGGACGATGCTGAGATGGAAGAATAGCTGACCATTTCATCTGAGTAAACTATTACATAACAGCTAAGCTATAATAAAACCCCTATTCCAAATCAAATAAGTCTCCCAGACTGCTTAAAATGAGTCACCAACAGCTTTATAAACATACAAAATACTTGACAAGGAAGTCTCTGATAATTTTTTAGTAATTATGTCTGTGGATTGTTCTCTGTTGACATCACTATTAGACATGGTTTCCCATAAGTTTGCACTGCCTGTTAACATCTGCTCATTAATCACTGAAGCTTTGAATATTTCTTTCATTACAAGTTTATTAGAGAGCTTACATGATCCTGAATCTGTTTGTTCAGAGAGTTGTTTAATTAGCACAGAAGCAATAGCTGAAGACAATATAGTTTTATTTTGTCCGGATTTTTATGGTTTCAAAAGCCTCTTAACAACATGATTTCACAAGACAGTCACAGATGATGAAATATCTGTGCATCTCAGAAATTTTTAAGGAACAGAAAACCATTTTTCATGGGCTTCAAGGACACTTTCAAGCCTTGTCTGTGGTCTGAACAAAACAATAAAAGTTTTGCACTGAAGTATGATTTGGAAGCAAATGCAGAGCCAAATCTAGGAGGTCAAGCAGTGTTTTCTTAAGACAGTCCTACAGGGCTGATACAGTGAACAGATAAAATTGGCCTAAAAATGACCATGAAAAAGGAAGGATGTAATCAGGGCCTGAGGAAAGAAAATCATCCCTGGGAATATGATTTCTGAGGATAGAGGAGAGTCTAACAGTTACAACACAGTGTTTTGGAGGCAGGAAGGTCCTAAGTTCAATGGCAGCTAAAGTATCACCACAGGCAGTTCACTTGACCTCTGTGGTACCTCAGTCAGCTAAGCTGTAAGACTGGCTTCCATGGAAATCCAGATGTTGCCTCTGAATTAAACTGTTCTGAGTAAATAAGTTACCAGAAGAACTGCATATCTGAAAAATGCCTTAGCCAGAGGTTACTAAAGGATATTACTAATGACAGACAAATGAGGAACATCAGAGACTGCCATATTTGTAGATACTTCAGCCAGGGATGCTACTTTATGTAATGCTTGAAGGAAAATAAATAATGAGTTTCATTATGCTTCTAAGAAAAAAAAAAAAGCCACAGTGCAAAGGCAAGATGCTAAAATGTTTTCAGAAACAGCAAACCTGTAGTGGTAACTGTCAGTTGTTTTAATAGGCTATAAAAGTGCAAATGAAATCCCTCTCAGTCTATCTTGCAAGACACAAAACTAGGGCTACTCATGGGCAATGCTTATGGAAAGAAAGTATTTCAGATGCTCAGTAAACTCTCATTCAGCACTACCTACGAAGAGGCAGATGCCAGCCCACTCTCACACGGACAGAGAAAAGGAATCTGTGGAAAAAGCCCATGAAAAGCCAGACGGCAAATGATGGTGGCTCTCCCAAGGCCCTGGCCCGAGCCCAGGTTAGTGCTGGGAGGCTGTATGTGAAAGCCTCTAACAGGCAGGTCAGGTTGTGTGCAGATAAACCCACTCAGTTTTGCATTTCATAGTCCACCTAGCATTTCAGCCCTAGAAATTCTGGGATGGCAGCAGCTCTCTTTCGTCTAGTCCTGCAGGAAAACACAAAGAAGGTTTCAAGCAAGTAAGAAATTGGAGCTCTGTTTTGCTTCATTACCTATAACCTGCTGGGTGGAACCAAACCCACATCATGGCACAGTGGCTGCACTGCTCTCCTCTTTAGCACAGTTCAGTACCAAGCTGAAATAGATTCCTAAACAAATGAAAGAATCACAAGCTAGAGGATAGCAACCAAGGTTCTCAGAAGGGAATGTTCCTAGTGGGAAGCTCTTTGTCCTGATGCGGACACACTGTTTTGTGGTTCTGGTACAGGGATGGGGAGTGGGGCTGCCTGCCATTTGTTTCCTCTGAAGAATGGTTTTGGTAGAAAGAGTGACAGTAGGGTGGAATAGATCATGGTGCCTTCATGCAAGGTACAAGGGATAGGCTGTAATAAGTTATTTTTGTATTCATTGGGACCAAATTCCTTAGTACAGTACTCTGCAAGAATAACTCCTGTGACAGTCACATTTATGCACTGTCCACAGCTGAGGACTAATATGTAAAGTCAAAGCATGACCATATGTAGGACCTGCATCATGGACTAAACCACAGAAGGAAGAAATGCAGTCGATGGTGATCAAAAGCCCAAAGACAATGGGCAGATCTTTGGGTCTTCTGTTTACATTTTTCAGGTCCTCATGCTTGCTTAATTTTTGTTCTTGTTTTTTTTTTCTGTAACTCTGTTCTTCAACAAACAGAGTGGCAAGAGCTCCACCTAGGATAGGTTGCTATACTGGAGTGGGATGGACTTCTGTGTTTACACCTTTTTTCGACACAAGCAGCTTTGGTTTGAAAATAGCGTCTAGAAATGAACAGTGATTCTGCCATTTTTTTTATTATGTGCAAAATGCTAGGAATGTTTAAAAGTAACAGTAACCAAAGTAACAGGGAATAGGAAATAGGAGAGACATTTATCCCCTTAGAAACAGCTTTATTCCCCTTGCATTTCTACAGGAGCATAGACGTTTTCTGTCTGCTTTGGCACCAAAAGCAACTTTTTCGAACATCAGGAATTTTTCTGCCTTTTACAAGGGCTGCATATATTGGATGTGAGAGCAAGAAAATGGACTTCAGTTTTAAAACAATTTATCACGGCTACCAGCAGGACAATAACAAATATGACATTCTCTTGAATGAGACAGGCTGCTGAAGAAATATATAATTTCACAGCGCTCCAAAGTCTTTTTTTTCGCTTTGCAACTAGTTCCTGCTTTGTCAGATCCTCTCATCTAATGACATCAAAGCAGCTGAAAAATGTGGACTAGGCTAAGATGAATGTATGAGTCACTTGTACTCCCATGGGTGGGAGCTAAGTACAGTTCAGCATTAGAAAACAGGTATTTTTATTGCAACAGTGATCCAGCAAAATCAGTCACAAGGGAGCTGATCCAAAGTCCATTAACATCCACGGAAGATGGAAGTTTTTCCACTGATTTCATAGGCTTTTAATCAGACCAACTGCCTCTTCTACAATATCCATCTACTCTGATATTTCAAAGAGAAGATTAGTACAAACCAAAGATATACATGCTGCCATGAAGGTCATATTCACTGATTTGCTATAGCATATGCTGCAGACAAATTTCTGTACCTCAAGCTGACATCAGGAGCAATTTAGATTTAGAGAAGAGTATTGAATAACAGGCTTTTAAATACAGTAATTATAAGGTCTTTGAAACAAATACTAGTGTTGTGATTTGGGAAGCCTGAGGAATTTAATCAGCCATTCTTGATCTAATTGCCAGTGTGATTTTCACTCTATCAGATGTGAGTTGTAATCAGTTTTGAAAAGCCTGACATATGATAGGCTTCTGGGTTCTCCTTACTTAAATGTTTTGTTTATTTTATCAGACAACTTTCTAAGCACAATAGGTAACCTGGTCTGAAACTCTCACCCGTTTTTCTAGGACACAGTGAAGCAGGTGCTAGAACGCCCAGAAAAAATGGCTCTGGAAAGCTATCACAGCTAGTAACAGCTGAGGTTTTGATAGTTACAAAGGGCCAGAAATCACTTTCTGTTAGCATCCAGTATTTTAATTTCGATGGAGAGATAAATGAATCTTTGTCTGAAATCCTTCAGCACAAGGACAACTTCAGGAAAATGAAAGGAAATGCATCTTCACAGAGTGGAAATGCTACAGGAAACACTGGAGTCAAATACTGTGTCTAGCTTTCTACAGGACTGCAGTGGCACTACTTATAACAACTGTAATTTCAATTTATGGGCTCAATCTTGCACAAATAGGGTCCTTGCAGGATCTGGGCTTAGATCTGCAGATTCGCTGAGGCAGGAACCTGTGTTCAGGATTACCTGTGCAGATGATGGAAAGGCATAAGGAAGCCTGAGCTGGCTCAAGGGTTTTGGGAGGCTCCAGCAAAAGTTGATGCCCCCCATCAAAATATCAAGGGTTTTTGCTACCTGGCCCCGGCAAAAACTCTCCTTTTTCAGGTGAGGAAATTGCAAGCATAGTTGTGATTCAGGGGTAATGCATATCACAGTCTTCTCTCTCTACTAAATTCAGCATGTCGCAAGGACTTTGGAAAAGAGCAGCAAACCGGTCCCATTTTTTGGGTCTGATTGTGTGTCTGTGCCCCTTCCTACGCAGGAGAAAATGGGCAAGTGCTTTCTATCAATGGAGGAGTGCAGAGAGAGAAATGTAAGGAGGCTGTAAAGAAATATGATGCAACATGACCTGGGCCTGATCCAGAGCTCAGTGGAGCCGATGGAAAGACTCGTAATCAGCCTTGGATCCCACTCCGGAGGAACTGTAACCATGCTCCACGGGGAGCCCAGAACCCACCTTCTCTGGCTGCATAGTGTGCCCTTGTCTTCACACCAGGCAGAGCTGAACCCTGCCGAAATGTTGTTTGTTATTGTTGTTATTGTTATCGTTATTATTATTATTGAAAGAAGTATTTTCACGGCAGTGAAGGTCAGCTACAAATGATGACTCACTTGCACCGCAGATCTACACAAATAGCATGTGCTAAGATTACCATCTGGTATAACAATCTACATCACAAGACTCCACATTTCCTGTTACCCAGGGTAAGTAAATTTCAAGCATGAGGGAAAATTTTAGCAAGTTTCCCCAAGTACCTTTGCAGAAAGAATAATGTGGCTTACACAGAGGGGGGAAGAGAAAGGGAAATTATGAGGTAAACGCTATTCCCCTCCCTCCTGCCCCCTCATCTCCCAAGAAGAAAAACATATTAAGTTTGCTGTTCTCATTTCTATCGTATTTAAAAAGTCAAATCTATGTAATGAATACCTGCCTGGAGGGAGTCCAGCGGGATGCTGACAGCCAGGCTTTCTGGACACTGTGTGAAATGGAGGGTGTACATTTCACTCACTCCCTCTCTCTCCCTTTTTCCGACTCTTTTTTTCACTTATTTATTTAACGTCAGGACAGTGCTGTGCGTGCTGCCGCTGTGAAGGGCGCTGGACCCCGGCGGCGCTGACGGCACTGAGCCTCGCGGCAGGAGCGCAGCCAGGCCCACGCCAAGCTGAGCTGCCCCCAAAATGGAGGGAGGGCCCTGCCGCAGCCTGGCCGCAGGGGATGCACACGCAGACGGCCCGTCTCTCTGGGGACACTGGGTGGGCAGCTTCCCGAGCAAGGCACAGATGAAAACACAGAGATGGAGCAAACACATATTTCCATGGACGCCAGCGGCCTGGCTGTGGCAGCAGCTGAGGGTCTTGTCCCAGGCTGAGGGTCTTGTCCCAGCCAGAATGGCATGCACTAGTCTTGCGTCCGCCCAAGCAAGCAAGAGGCTTTTGGTGACAGGGCTTACCTTGTGAATTCAAGGTGCTGGGGATCATATTTATTGCCTGGTAAAGTCTCCCAGTGCCACCGAGCTTTGCTTTTCTGTCTCCCTCCGTCCTATTTGCCCTTCCCATCACACCCATCTAAGAGGAGGCCACGTCGCCACTGGAAGCCCAGCCTGGTGCTGAAGCCACTGCCCAGGGTGAAGCTTCAGCCCCACAGCCTTTGCGGGTTGCCAAACACCACAGTTCCGACCTGCCATCTTGCTCTCCAGCCATGGCACCGTGTCCCTCTCCTCATGGGTGCCAGCCACCTCCCATGAGCCTGCTGCTGGCCGGGCAGCCAAGGGACACGGGCCGACTTGTCCTTCAAAGAGGCTCCCAAAACACATGGCTCTGGGGTTTGGCAGGAGCTGAAAGAAAGACCTGAGCCCCGGGAGGAGAAATAGATAAGTCTTTCCAGGCAAAACTGAGGTGAATAAAACAAATAAATAAATAAAGCTGGACAAGCCAACGGATGCCAGAGTCGCTGCCCGTGAGTGAGGTGGCTGGGAATCCCCTTTGGGATGCTGGCAAGGGTTTCTTTGGCCTCGGGGAGTTCCTGATGTCTTTCACTGTGACTCAGTGCCGTTCAACATCAGCTGCAGAGAGACAGGCCTCTGCAAGGATGAGAGAGATTTCATCTCTTGCTCACATTTCAGCCAATATCTAGCACTCAGGAGAAGGCTTCTTTCTGTTTGTTTGTTTGTTTGTTTGTTTGTTTGTGTGCTAAGAGCTGCAGCCTGTGCTGTGGTAGAAATACCAGGAGACAGCGAGACAGCAGGGCAAGAAACACAGAAATAAAATGCAGAACTATACGTGTCCTTCTTTCCCAGTCATGGGCAACCTTCCTGCCTGCCCTGCCCTGCCCTGCCCTGCACTGCCCTGCCCCGACACATCCCTTCCAAATTTCTTATCCAAAGCTCTCCTTCATGTGCCACGTTTTAAGCCATCTCAGGGTCAGTGCTGACGCCTAGCCACGAGCAGATCTTCAGCCAGGATAAACTGGTGTAGCTCTCTCAAAGAAGCCCAAGAACAATGCCACCTGGGGAGAAAACCCTTCTAAGTGACAAATGTTGTCTCAGTTTTCTCCACAGCTTTAGCTATCTTGCACTGAAAGGACAAAGATCGGGTCTTCCTCTGTCTTCTGTGCAGGTCCAGGACTACTGTCAATGCCTGCACAATAACTGCTGCTTTCTGAGTTAAAAAAGCAGTGAGTAATGCACAGATCACAAGTTGAAACTCTGCACAGCTTGCTTTCTCAACATTTTAATTCATGCCATCAACATAATTCTAACAAAATTGGGATCTATATATGATGTAAACTGGCAGATCTTTGTATTTGAACTTCTGAATCTCCATGAAAACTGCTGCCCAATGATGCCAACAGGAAAGACCTCCCATTTGGCACTGGCCATTCAGTCCAAACAGCCTGCAAATGCAGGTACTGCACCTCAAACTAGGTAAGAAATCAGCCAGCAAATATGAGAAAAGACTCATTTGTTAGACATTGGATTAGAGAAGGCCACGTTTTTTCCACCCTGTGATCTAAGGAACCTTTAGAGAAACTTCAGAGAGTGAGATGCTCTCACGAGCTAGTAATATTCACAAAGCACGGTAGTGTTCCCTGTGAAATGCAGAACCTATTGAATGTATGATGAAATACTCTGGTGTCCCAGAGCTAGTACCACCCAAAGTTGCACCAACAACACTTTTGTTTCTCATTCTAGTTCATCGAGGCCTGGTTCAGACATGCACTGATGTAAATCAGACTTCCTTTGAAACTGAACTAAGGCAGCAAATGGAAACCCAGCATGCACCAGGACAGACTGAGATGCGACACAGTCATGAGGAACTTCACATCCCTCTGAACTGAATAAAAAGCTCCCAAACCCCCCAATTAGTTTTTTATCATTTCTTTAAAGGATGATGCACTGGACAGAATAGATGGGAAAAATTTTAAAGGACGGCAACTGTAGGGATGTTGCACTTGCCTTGAGGCTGAACACTGGGGCATTTTTAAAGGTATTTTCTTAGTTTGTAAAAACATTGCTCAAATCCATCTCTGAAACCTCAGTACCAAGTGTACAGATTTCATTACCAACCTTGCAAAAATATAACTGTGACTTCAGCACTTCTCAGTTATTCTTAACATATGAGCGTTTTCTGGAGAATCCAAACCTTTGATCAACTTTATGAGAAATACGTGTGACAGAAAGAAAATATTTAAGGAGCCAGAGATGTCAATTACGAGCTTTCAAGCAATTTTATACCCTATATAACGCATATAAACCAATACGGTTTAAAGGGTATTTTATCATTCTATAAATGTCCTGAACTATCTGTTTTAATATTTCAACTTTTCATTCATTTGTTTCAAAGCATGAAAGATCAACTCTCTTCACATACTCATGGTCTTTCAGGGCATAAGGCAAAACAAATTGGGAACAAACTAGCAGAAATGCACAGAGACTGTAAATTTCAAACAAATGAAACACTTCTGTATTTTTTATTTCAATCAAAACTTGTTCAGATGGATAAACAACTGATGTTGGTTTGTGCTTTTTATGATTTGCTGCTTTTTTTATATTCTCCTTTTCTGACCATTGTGCTTCAGGACCTGACCCTGCTTTATTGCTATTAAGGAGAAGCTTACCACTGACTTTGGCAAAAACATGTTCATTGGCTAACATCTTCTAAAGATGATTTTAGACATGTTGATTGTTGGTGTGCCTAGGTTTTTAGAAAATGCAGAATTCTGGTCTCCTGAACTGCACAACCATTATGTGGCTCAAAGACAGACGTCCCAAATATCTGTTTGCTTTGGTAAATCTTGCTCTTTAGTCCTGGAGTTTTGCAAAGCTGTCCATCAGTGTGCTAAGAACTCCTGACCATTGCTATTACAAGGAGTGATAAAATAATTCTACTTTAGCCATTTAAAGATCATGTAGACCAAATTCTACTTTTTACCATTATCAGTACGCTTTGACTGATAAACAACAGGATGTTTCCCTTTTGCAACTAGACAAATGTCCTGGACAGAGATAATGTCAAAACTTCCAAATTAACTTAGGTACTCAACCTGCAGACGAGCCCCTTTAAAAGGGCTTTCATTCCCTCACAGTCTCTGGGCCTATCTGCAATACCTTATGCTTCCATTTTGTGAGATTTCTTGCAAAACATATTAGCCTCAGTAAGAAATCTTCAATTCCCACGGAGAATTACGTTTCAAAATGATGCTCCGTGCTAGTAAGTAATATTTTTTCTGGGCTTCCACATATGGTAATATTTATCTTCAAAGTTTTCCTCTTTGGCTCGTAGGCTGGTTTGTAAACCAGATGGTCTTGTGTGGCCTAATTGTAAGATGATTTGTTGTGTGATTCAGTAGCATTGTTTATTTGTACAGTGGTTTGATGGAATTTGTAAACTGCATAATATTGTTTTTCTGTGTTTTCTTTTATGAAAGAGCCACATCTTGCTCTGGCATTTGTGGCGGTGATTATAATTAAATGTAGTTCTCAAGATACTTTGATCTCTGTTTGCTTGCTGCATTAAATCAGTAACATAAAAACACAATATTTCTCATTTAAGCAGGGAGACAATGCTTGATTTGAAGGCTGAGTGAATCCATCAAATTTTATCTTAAAAAAACAGAAATACAATATTCATACAAATAAGACATTAATTGAATGGTGGAAATTCAATGGCTTTTCAGTGGTATCAGCCGCACGATCTACTTGGAGCTAATGTTTTTGTTGCCCTTTTAACAAGCCTCTTTCATATGGTTTCTGCAGAGAGGTCATCATTGGTTTTTGAGACAAGAATAGTTTTGCCCTACTTGATCACTGCATATGGTGACTTGAATTCACATAAGGATTCCTTAACTGTGAATATATTTAGGCTGCCAAGTCTATAAAAAGATCTAAGAGTTTTCTGGCCTTCCCACTCTGTTTCCATCATGAAAGGTGCCTTCAGAGGTCTGTTTGGTTTCTGGTAGGCAGACTTATGGAGGGGTCACCGTGACTGAGAACACAAGAAGTATTTTGGAGAACAGGGCTCCAAGCTTAGGAGATTGGGAGGCTTCTTTCACTTTGACGAACCCAACTTAAAGACTACCCACTTTACTCAAAGTCACATGTATGTCTCTTAGGTATTGATGGTCTATATAGAAAACTGATGGACACAGTTCAATGTCACAGAATCACAGGTCGTACCCTTTTTCAAGAGATGTCCACATCATATACAAGAAAATCAATACCATGTACTTGTGGCACTGATACAGCCAAACCTCAGAAGACAGGCTGCAGACAGAAGAGATACAAGAATTAAATTTGCCCTTTAGCCTCTGGAAGCAGTTCTCTTAAAGCAAATGAAAAATTTTTTGTATGGATTAGGAATTATTTTAGTACAAAGATGCTGAGTATGCAATCTCTAGTAAGTAATTTACAACAGATTTGGAATAAAGCACAAGAATCACAATCATCAAAACAAATCCTGTAATTATTCCAGCAGAAAATCTGGGTGCAATGATGATTCACACAGAGAAAGTCTGATTGACCTGTATTTTTTATTTGGACATTTTCTACTTTTCATCCCTTTATGCAAACACATTCTGTGGCAGATTACTCTTGAAACGATTTCAAAGGAATAGATCAAGATTCAGACAGACGCATACCAGTAAGTAACCCAAGTTCATGATGAAGCTGAAACTAGTCTGCGATGAAGCTACTCCCACACAATGCCTGGCCAGCCTAGGGATGTGTCATCATTTTTTTAGTGCCTTGACAGAGATAGTCACTGCTCTTGCACTTTCCTAAGCAGATCTTTGTTTGGTATAAAACCTTCCCATTTTGCCTGTTAGTCTTTGGAGATGCAGCTTAAAATTGTTGTTCTTTGTAGTCATTTTTTTGCTGAAGGAAATTCCTTCACACTTAGATTTCCTCTTAGGTCAGGCAGTGGTTGAACATCAAGTCGTGTCTGAACACAGTTTGTCTTCTTCTGAGATCTACCTTATCTCAAAGGGCCATCATAGCTTTATTCTCTTGTCAGATTGCCACTACTCAGCAGTGAATAAAAGCACAACGGGAAGTGAGAAGCGCAGCTAAAAGCTCCTTTAAGAGGCATCTGCCTTCCCTTCACATTAGCTGGTGCAGAGTATTGGCACTGAGGTGCTTCACCCTCTTATCACAGACAGGAGGGGACTGGGCTGTTTCTTGAGGCCTCTCATTAGGACACATACAGAGGTGGGCCAGTTCATGCTACAAATATTTTTTATTTATTTCTTGAGAGAATATTGTCAAGGCTGAAAACAGTTCAGATGATTAGCCATTTGTTTTTCCTCAGACTTTTTTTCCTAAACAGGAATACGAAAACCTGGCGTTTTCATTCTTGTTTCTTAAGTACCAAAGAAAGATGACGACTGTTTCACTTGGGAGACTTTTTTCTGTATGCCGGAGGCATAGGGGAGAGGCCACTCCTCTGAAAGTGGTTATTTTTCACTGAAAATCAGCAAAAAGCACAACTTCATTCAGTGCTCTGTTTTGGTTATTTTTGAGGCTCAAGAAGATGTTGCCATGTTAATTCAACACAGCTCGTGGTTTCAAGCATTTCTTTACAGTCAGAAACACTGGAAACTTGCTTTCATGTTTGAAATGAAAACTGATATACTAATCTAACTATGTGACACCAACAATCTAGAGTGCAAATGACTGAATCCTGCTCTCAAGTTGAGCTATAAGTGCACAGCATTTCTGATTTGAGAGTATAAGGCAAATATATTTGACTTCTGTTCTCTTAGAAATCAAAGATATCTCAACAAAGGCTGATAAAACTTTGCAGACAAATTTATCTCTGGGCTGAATACCAATATCGAAAGTTCAGCCTGAAAACGATTCGAGAAAGCTATAAGCAACTGAAAAGGATTGTTTACCTTAGCTGTAGCCTTACAATATACTCATGCAATAAATATGGTGCAAGAATTGAATCCAGCATTAAAGAATATTATTGTCAATACTGTTGGAAGAGATAAAAATGACAGCAACATCTTGTAAAATATATCAATTGAAGTGATAATAAGATCAGTTTCCACCTTCAGAAAATTGTCATATTCTTAATTTTTCTAGATTTCAAATATAAACTGAAACGTGTAATACAGATGTTTTCATATAGGCTGCTGTGGCAACCAATGTTCAAACACTTTACAAATACACGTGCTGTGTGTGAAGCCACCAGTAAAATGACAAACTGAGCCTGACTGTTCTTAGCCAAATGACTTTAAAGCCTGGTTTGTGCCCTGTTGAAATAGTCATGCTAGAGTAAAGCTAAAGTAAGATAGCTCGGAATAAGACCAGTCAGTTCAACTCAGTTGCCTCCAAAAGTAATTTCCTGCATCCAGCAACACAAGTTACAAAAACAACCTGCTATGCCTGGAGTAACCCAGAAGTGAAACAGTTTCTGAAATTTCCTTTTTTTCCTCCTGGGTGCCATACAGTAAGACTGCTAAGAATATAACTAGTGAAGTTGTCCAGAAAGTGCAAAGACACTTAGCAAATAGAGGGAGAGGCTTACAAATACAGAAAAAGACTACATAAACATGGCAGTCCAATGCAAATTTTAAAGACGTCTTTAAATTTATACTCACCACTTTAAATCTATGCATCCACAGAAACAGATCAAGCATGAATTGATTCTTTCCTTTCTTGCTGTGTGCATTCTTGCTTGCAGGTGTGTAGACAGGGTTTTCACATCTGCAACCCCTGACACATTTTTGCATATACATATTCATCAGCTTCTGAAGATAGATATCCCCCAGCATGAGCGAGAGTCACTGATTCCTCCTACAGTGCTTACAAGTGAGGAGGAGGTCTGATCAGTGACATAGTTGTTTGAATGGGTCCATAAGGGTCTGGTGGAGACCAAGACACAATATTTTTTCATAATTTACATGGATAGCCCACTGTTGAAAGTGCATTTGATGTCCTGCTTTGTACCCAGCCTGCAGAGCACCTGGCGTGCTAGAGCACTGCTTTAAGGGACCGGGCACTAGAGAAACCCAGGAGTTTAATGTTTGAGATCTCTTCCTTGGTCCTTGGGATACTTGCTGAGTCTTCAGCTACCTGATAGTCACCATCTGTTACCACAAACCAGTGGAGGGACTTTTAATACTAAAATAAGAGAGAGGCCAGGAGAGCAGTTAGGGGTGCTTAGCTACAGGAGAAGTTATTTAAGGTCTTGTTAACACCTCATTCGAATTATATCTCCTGACTAATAACGATCTGAAAATGTATTGATGACTTTCAGATATTCCTAGGTAAAATCCTGCCTTCCTTAAACATGCCCCTACTCCAAGACAAAGGATGAGAAATGGGAACAGCCCTTTGTGCTACAGAAGCTGAGCCAAGTCCAAAGCAGAAAGTACAATAAAAAACAGTCCAGTTTTCCCGTGGCTTTATGTAGGGCCTATAGTTTATGCTGACATAAACCTTCTGTTGTGTTCATCTTTCCTGCTCTGCTTTCTGTGACTCAAGTTTGCGTACACCAACTGGCTGTATTTGACACTCAAGTGATTCACCTCCTGTGTTATCCGTCATAGCGGGTATCAGTGTGAAAAAAAAATAGTCAGCTCATTCTTATTTACAGTCTTTTGGTTTTTTTTGTAATTGAGTGTTTCATAGAAGAAGCAGAGGAAACGATGTATTTCAGAATATCTCCAAACCCAGCTTTCCCTCCCAAGTGTCCACAAATTGATCCAGACCACCTCTTTGAGAACAGGTTACACACTGCAGAGGAATGCATAACTTGCCCATGAACTGCTGCATATTTTGTCCTTTGTATTTACATTTTTCCAAAGGAAAAAAAAAAAAGCAGGTTTTTCCGGATAAAGATATTTTCTGCTTTTGATGGATGAAATTAGTCTGCATATCCTTGGAGACTGCCAACAAGTTTACACTAGGAACTGGAATGAAGCCATCAATTCGTTTCACATGAGTTCCATCAGATGGCAAAAAAACCATCACATAGTCCCATAATGCTGGTCTTTTAATCATTGATGACTGAGGTGACCTAAGGTGTCGTGTCCCACTACCAGTCCTCTGGGAACCACCCTGATGTGCAGGGACACTTTGACTGTCTCTGGTTGCCATTATTATGAATAGCAACTAGAATTCTACATCTTTGTGCTTGGGGAAAAAAGAAAATACAAGACTATTCTGTGAGACTTGCATCCAGCACCCTCAGAGCTATTCAAGTGCAAGAACTACTGGGATCTTAAGTGAAAAGCCTTACACACCCCAGCAGTGAATTTGGTGATTAAAGGTTGGTCACAAACCAGTTGCAGGGATTGAACCTACCTGAATTTTGTAAAAGTGTTTCAGATTTGAACACTACATCAGAGCCCAAAACATTTGTTTTTTTGCCTCTGGTAAAATGTGGACTCACATGTCAACATTTTGGTTTGATCCATCTCTAATTAACTGGATGAAATAGTACGTAAGAACTCCTTTCTGAGCTTCATGGTGTACCTCACTGAACAAAAAGAGACTCTGGTCCCCTTGCCATTTGTATCACTGCCCTAGTGAGGCCTCATCTGGAGTACTCTGTCCAGTTCTGGGCTCCCCAGTTCAAGAAGGATGAAGAGCTACTGGAGAGAGTCCAGCGGAGGGCTACAAGGATGGTGAGGGGACTGGAACATCTCTGCTACGAGGAAAGGCTGAGGGAGCTGGGCTTGTTCAGCCTGAA
>Ga0065711_1028598_pt1 | contig 40244 bp, 42 predicted proteins | sample Hoacrofraction12_FD_59098 | JGI IMG/M metagenome (GOLD analysis project Ga0065711, IMG submission 59098) | Hoatzin crop microbial communities from Cojedes, Venezuela - Epithelial fraction 12 v2 (version 2) | ecosystem: Host-associated > Birds > Digestive system > Esophagus > Crop | place... | reverse complement strand
TCCTCTGCTTCAGTTTGTGCCTGTTGCCCCTTGTCCTGTCGCTGGGCACCACTGGAAAGAGTCTGGCCCCGTCCTCCTGACACCCACCCTGCAGATATTTAGAGGCATTTGTAAGGTCCCCTCTCAGCCTTCTCTTCTCCAGGCAGAAAAAGCCCAGCTCCCTCAGCCTCTCCTCGCAGGAGAGATGCTCCTGTCCCCTCATCATCCTTGCAGCCCTCCTCTGGACTCTCTCCAGTAGTTCCTCCTCTTTCTTAAACTGGGGAGCCCAGCCTTTGCTGAGGACAGCGGTACCAACGTCCAGCGAGCCAGGTCCATCTTCTGGATGCTCCTCTAGCGCTTGTGCTCCTCTCTGAGGCCACCAGAGATGTTGGCGCTGCCAGGGCTCGGCAGCTTCTGCTCAGCTAGGGCGAGCGGAAAGTTTTGGGTGCACCCATTTGCCCAGCTGTACAAACAGGTTACGACGGTCACTTAGGAGTACAGAGTGTTTGGAGGACTATTTCAAAAAATGACAGCTCATAGTTTGGGTTTGGCGTTGCAGAACATCTAAAAATGGTGGTGAAGCCAGATCAGTGTTTATACACACAAACAGAAAAATATTTCTGTAAAATAAAACTAAATATGAGAGATGGATTTCCTTTTGTCTCTTTAAGCAGCACGACGCAAGAGACTGATAAATTAACTTAAAAAATTTCACACTAGAAAAATCATGCTCATTTAATAAATTTGGTCTAAATATTAATCTAGAGAAAGTTGCACATGCTTTAGCAGTTTGGGTAAGATTACTTTAAAACCCAGAGCGTGTGTTTACAGATTATGTTCCGTTTCTCAACGGGTAGGACAGGCTGGTAAACGGCAACAGCAGTGACGACTGGACTTGGCTGGCACCTCACTGAAACGTCCATATTTACTCCGCGTACCTACAAGCCCTTCATCCAGCAGTCGGGCGCCGCAGTGCCAATGGTGCATGGGGTACTTTCCACAAGGCGCAAAAATACAAATATAGAAATGCAATTGCAATTTACATCTGTAAGAAAAACTGATTTTTGAAACTCGCACCAACCGTAATCAGATACTATTGAAGTTCAATGATTCTTTGCTACGTTGAAAAAATTTGTAAATATGTATTTGGTTCTCCTAGAGAATATCATTCAATTAGCAAGCTCTCCAAATTCCAGCACTGATGCTCATGTGTAGTCAGAGAAAATGTTCAAAAATGTACTTGTCAGCTCCTGTTGCATAACAGACCGTGTTCCAACGGCAAGCAAGCTGCACACACAGTGCCTGCAATTACAAATTACCACCATGAGTCATGCTGTGGGCTCGACCGCACGTAGGTGCCTTCTGCCCTAAATCCCCGTTGCCGAAGTTTAAACTATAGAGTTTTCAACACCACTTGCACTGACAACAGCAGCAGCCAGACTCCGGCAGAACACTCGATAGCGGCTACAGAACGGGACACATCCGCTCCTCGCTGCTCTCCTGGCACTGCGGTTCCAAGCGATGAAGGAATACCAGCAGCAGCCAAGGAGCTGCCTGCTCCTCGCTCCACGGCTGGGGGTGCAGTGCGGGGCTGTGCCCATGGCACCAGCCAACTGCCCACATGGACCGTCCAAACGGATCCTCAGGTGCCACCGCGGAGAAGCGAGACGCACTGAAAACCAAGACGATAACGATGAGTACCGGGTCCGTTCTGCCACCCATTTGCAAATGCACAAACCCCTCGGTATCAACAGCAAGAACAACCCTTCCTTCCTCCTTTCCACCCCCTCGGAGTCTTCTTCCAAAGCACAGGGTGCAATCACTGAGCAACGTCGCCGTTCGCCAGAGAAATATTAACACACACTCACTGCTTGACTGCACGACCTGACGCCAACCTCCTCTCCTCCTATGGACTCCGTAACGAGCTCTCTGTTTGTAGCATTCATGTGTCCTTTAACAACTCCCTGTAATGACTCACTTCAAAAACAAAATAAATCATTTTTACTGCAATTCCCTGCCTCTTTAGGAAGATGCAGCATACCGACAACTAAAATCTACCTGCCGAACACCGAGACCTTCGCTGTGACATTGGGAGCAGTGAAATCACGCTCGGAGAATAGATGTATTCCAGAACCAAATATCCCCAGGGAGCTCGGATGCTAAAAGCAACAGCACTCGCAATTTTGGATGCACACATCAGAACCGTCCTTCCAGGCTACACTGCAAATTTCACAGGTCAGAAAAACGAAAAAAACCCAACCCAGAAAGCCAAAGCCCTAAGCGGTACCCAGCAATGTGGCTCCGAGAGGAGAGCTGCTACAAACAGGGCTGCTTTCTCAGCTAGCAGCATGACTGCTCCTCTTTGTGATTTACGGATACTTAAAAACAAGTAGGTTAATGAAGCAACAATACACTGACTGCGGAGCGCTGATTAATACAAACTTCAGAGCACGGTGATCCATGAGCCAATTCAGCACGAAGGCAACGTCCAAGCCGGTTGCCTGGGCTTATTAAAAAAAGAGGCCTTGAAAAAGTTACAATAGCACTTCTTTAATAGTATTAACTAAATAAAATAATTCCTGAGAAATAGCCGTATGCATCTCCAGTGTATGGGGACTAAAGAAACATATGGATAACTGCAGCATTCCACTTGTCCCCGTGCAGGAGCGGTGCAGGCTCACGTTGTCTCAGCCGCTGGCACCAGCTCCAAAGCGCACTCAGTCCAAGCCTCAGCCTCCGTGCGCGCAATCCAAGCATCACTTCCCCGAGCCGCATCTCAACGCCTCACACCGTGCCCTCCGAGAGAAAACGTGCTGCCGGAGGAGGGAAACCACCCAGCTTCTGTCCTCACCTCTGAAAACTCAGACGTCTGTATGTGCCCAAGCACCGCAGTCCCTCCAGCTAACCACAAGGTTACAGCAGCAATATTTTACACTTTTTGCTTTTTTCCCCTGCAACAGAAAAATCAATGAATGTACAATTTCTTATTTGTACACTGGTATTTCTACCTGTCACCTAAAAGAAGATTTCCTGAGTCACACCTAACAAAAAAAGGACAGAACTGGAAGGGAGTGGCCTCGAATGGGGTTAGTGAGACCATACGGGGTCGGTTTTTTACCCCGCTTTTCCACCTGTGACAGTGGCGTAGCCAAGCCCAGAAGTGATCTGCACGGCACGACGGCTGTTTCGCAGTCAATGACACGCTCCTGGAGGTCTCAACCCAGTTCTCAGTGAACAAATGGTTGTATAAAAATAGCCATTACCTAAGACGACCATTTTCATTCCAGGACAAAAGAACATCAGGCTGGAAATTGCAGAATTAATCCCTTGAGATTGCAACCCACCACAACGTCTTATGTTTAATTTGCAGCAGGGGGAAAATAAAAAATAAAAAAAAAATCACATAGTGGCGACCAAGAACAAAGGACACATAATAAGAATTAATTTCAACAGAAGCAGCACTGAAACCCAGGGCAAAGCGGGCGCTCTCTTCGAGGTTAGACCAGTGGCTACTGAGCAGCAGCCAAGAACGGAGGTGCTCGCTTCGCTGGAATGGGGCTAACCCGGCTGCTTTGCCATCAGACGCAGCCCCGGGTCGGAGCGGGAGCCGGCCCCAGATATGGAGATGGCAGGGGGCAACAGGGGGAACTCCGCTCTGGCCGTGCTTTGCCTTCTCAACAAGCGATCTGCAGGACGGCAAGCGCGGCTCCAGCACCAGAGCCTTCTGCTACAGCAATCCGTAGGCCGAGTTTGTCACCATATAACCCAACTGGTAAAAAACCCACAAGTTAAAAATAAAAAACCACCAACATATCAACCAAAAAAGCAAAACAAAGGGGTTTTTTATTTGACTCCAAATGTCTCCGCTATTTGGAGATATTTTTCCCTTCTATTTTTTTTCAATTTACGTCTGCCATCACCTAAAGCTAAGGCACGCTAGTCGGAAACAACAGCCCACCGAAAAGAAGAGCCTGCAAGTTCCCTCCCGCCCAGCCGCGCCTTCTTCACACCAAAACTCGCCAAATTCACGACCCCAAACCCCCGTCCTTCACACCCCGGGGGGGGCTGCGCTGGGACGGAAACGCCAGGCTCCAGGGTCCATTTTCAAAAGAGCACAGCGGGCTGGAAGGGCCATTTACCCCAGCGGAGCATTTCTTCGCTGTGGCTCCACCGATACTCAGAGAAGCAGCAGGCTCTGCACCGGGTTAGCCCCAAACGCAGCGGCTCGGTTACAGCGACTAAGGAGGGCAAACCGGGACAACCCTTTAACGAAGCAAGGAGGCCCGCAGCTTAAGCTGAATTCTTGAAAAAGATCCCTGAATGAGTGAATGTGGGGAAGGAGGAGTGAACGAAGATCGCGGCGGCCGAGGCAGCTGCTTTCCGCAACCTGACGCGGGACGCAAGTGAGCCAGGCTGGCACCACGGCAGCTCCCGACAGCACCCGCTCTTCTCCCAGGCTCTCTCTTCCACCGCCACCGCCCCCGAAACCAAGCCGCTGCAGATGAAGGAGTAAGAGGGGGAAGAAAAAAAAAAATATAAATAATAATAATAAAAAATGATCGGTGAACCCATTTTTTAGGGTTCACAGAGAACCTTTTAGGCATGGCACCAACATCGGGGTCCCCCCGCGAGTGCCGGGCTGCAGGTGGCAGCTGCATTCTGCCATCGTCGGGCTGCATTCGAAACCCCCGAGCCCTCTGCTCCGCTCCCTGCGTGTCACTGAGCATCTGGGGAAGCGCTGGCAAAGGTCATCCCTGGAAGTTTACCTCTGAGTGAATGCCGACAGGAACGGAAAGCGAGCAGATGTTGGGTGATGAACTCGAACACGCTGGAACGGGATTTTGGAGCAGTCAAAAAAGAAAACCTCCCTCTGGGATTTATCGAGATTTTCTGTTTGGCGTCGTGCATATGCATTAAAAGCACAGCCACCGGCGTAGGTATGCGCTAGCACAACCCTGTGTTACGACACCAGGAGACCGGGACGGATGGGCATCCCTGCCTGCCTCCCGGGTGCCCTGCCACCGCCCCGGCTGGGCATGGCTGCCCTTGGTGACGCTTGTGGGCAGCCTGCGAGGCAGCGCCTTGCCGCAAACACAGAATCGCTGTAAACTAAAATAGGGCAGATTTAGATCAGATATTAGGAAGAAATTCTTCCCCATGAGGGTGGTGAGGCCCTGGCCCAGGCTGCCCAGAGAAGCTGTGGCTGCCCCATCCCTGGCAGGGTTCAAGGCCAGGTTGGATGGAGCTCTGGGCACCCTGGGCTGGTGGAAGATGTCCCTGCTGATGGCAGGGGGGTTGGAACCAGATGATCTGTAAGGTCCCTTCCAACCCTGACCATTCTATGGTTCTACATTTGCTGCTTCTCCTCTGTTCTCATAAACCACTGGCTGATGTTTCTCTTAAGGAGGTCTCTCAGCTACAAGCAGAAGCAGCGATTCATTTGGTTCTCATTGTCCAACTGGAAGGAGTATTTTGCAACGGAGAACACTTGCAGTTTTCAATGCCTAAAGAGCGACTGCTAAAAGAAATGAGGACATGGAGACCAAAAAGAGTTACTGATTGGCATTTGGACTCAGAAGTACTCGTAAATCTTGTGCTTCGCCAAGCTGCAGTCGAAGCACCCGCTGCAGCAAGGCGGTGGTTTGCAGCCCCAGCGGCAGAGCCCGTCGTGCTGAGCAGCCCCTGGGCAGCACCGCAGCCGGAGCAGAGCGGATGCCACCTCAGACAGCAGATCAACGCCACGCCAGGTGACACCCGAGGGCGAGAACCGCTGTCAGATTCAGACCACGCGTGCACCTACAGCCGGCCGGTCCGCTGGGCTCCTCCTGCAGCCCACCCGGACCGACCAGGCTGCGCACCATCGCGTGTCCCACCACGAGATCACAGCTCTGCGTCAGAAACAGCGTCGCTTTGGACCTGCAGCGCAGCTCTAAAACATCTCAAGAAGCCAGCACTGACCGCAAAGGCCTCCGACCTGAGGACTGGCTGGTCCTGAACTCAGCCAGGAGAGTGGTCGTTGGGCTGGGAGGTTCAGCAGGGTTGCTGGTATCACCCATCCCGGGTTCCCTACGGTCTTCATCACACCACGTTACCCCCGCAGATGACACCTTCGGCACCGTGCCCCAGTACATGCTTTCCTCCTTCACTGCCGACGTTTCCTGACCCCTCAGGAGCTTCAGCCGAGAAGCCGAACGCCGGTAGCCGCGCCGCAGAGCCTCGCAGCAGAGCACATTTAATCAGCTCAGCCTTGATTTATACGTCTGCCTCTTACGCAGCCCGATTTCCGACGCTGGGATTCTGATTCGCTATCACAACCTTTAGACTTACAGCCAAAGAATGTCATTTTTAACGCCGGTCATTAGGCAAACCACAAAGGAAGCTCACAAATCCAATAAAAAAGGTTTTTTAAAAAAATTAAAAAAATAAAAAAACCCTCTGCACAACAGCTCTGGCCTGCTGCATAGCAATGGGGACAAGCACACAGTAAATCACCCGCCTGACCGCTGGGCAAGGGCCAGCGTTCACTGAGAACCTGGCTGGCGACAGCGCTTTCTCAGGTTCCCCACAATGGGCTGCTTGAATTTGCTTTTTAACTACTCAGAGGTCTGACAGCAGCCTTTGCTGGCAAAATAGTCTCAAAAAAAAAAAAATAATGCCCGAGTACCTGGTGGGCTGCAGCTGCGCATGTACGTAGCAAGGTTCCCATTCAGCAGAGCCTCAAGGATCCAGGTTTTTGACAGGGGGACCCCACTACAAATGAGTTACAAGCGAAAAAAGACCTAGATCTATTTAGAAATGAGAATGTAAGGATAAAGCAGTGAAAGGATAAAGGGTTCAAGGTCAGGTTGGATGGAGCTCTGAGCACCCTGGGCTGGTGGGAGATGTCCCTGCTCATGGCAGGGGGGTTAGAACCAGATGATCTTTAAGGTCCCTTCCAACCCAAACCATTCTAGGATTCATTCTATGAAACCTTTAATAAGCTGTGCAATACCTCACCCCTTTTTCCCGCCTCCCCACCTCGATTCTTTCCACCCATTTCACTCCGCTGTCGCTCCTCTGCTCGGTACGAGTGCACCCTCCATCCGCGACCCACTCACGGGAGGGATCTCCATCACCGCATCTCACACACCTACAGCCACTCTTGTAGGGGAACAGATGCTCAGCATCTGTTTACGTGGCTTCAGACATTTTTCTGGTACACCAAAAACAGAGCTCTGCACAAAATCAGCTTGTAAATACCCACAAGGAGCAGAAAGACAACGGATAATAGCTAGAAAAGAGGCAGCCACGCTGTTCACACACACCGTCAATCTGATCTATGTGTCGGTGGTGTGTAACATCGATCTAATAGCAAAGGGACAAGCCAGCCCTTCCTCCACATGACTTTGTGTGTCCGTAGCAGCTACACGATTTTCCAAACCCCATCTGCAAAGAGTGCACTCTGGAGAGAAACTGAGGTAGCAGGCTTGGCGATCCAGCTATTCCATTTCCAGCCGTGTTTCGCCTGTGTCTCTGATCCTCTCTGACTCACCAGAAAAACAGAGGTAGAGAAAAGCACTCACAGATGAAGCTGAAAAGCAAACAGAGAGAACAAAGGGATGACTTCATGCTACGGAGTCCAGCAACGCAGCACACCAGTTGCTCCCAAAATTTACCCGGGTAGCATTTCTTACCCATCTTCGACAAGAAAAGGGGACGTGGTGGGTGGCATGCTGTGGCTGGCGAGAGGACTACGTCAGCCTGTTAGGGTAATCGCAGTATTTTTACATGAAGCCTCCAGGGACAAAATGTCCTTAGGACAAGTGGTCTCATAATTCATTAAAAAAGGCAGAGAGGGTCAGTCTCCGGACCATTAGGCTCACGGCCACCTAGGCACTCAATTCCGGCGCTAATTCTCTTCCCTCCACAGCCAAATTCTGCTGTTTACTCCCCCTACACAACACCGAGCAGATGGGAAACACTCAGCGTAATTCTTCACTCTTATCCCTCCCCGTGTCCCTCCAAAACCCGATTTGATTTCCTATGCACCAAGACAAAAATCATATTAAACTGCAGGGGAGGTGGAAAAATACCCCCAAACCAGCCGGCTATGCTACACCCGGGATTTGCATCCGATCCCAGATTTCCTCCACACTCGGTGCGTACGCTTTGCAGATCTCTGCCGTAGCAGGACTTTCATCCCTCGCTCCGCGCAGCCGCTGCTTGTCTCGCGGTGTGAGATTGAAGTAGACAAGTGTGAAAGCATCATAGAGGGCTCAACATCATTAGGCTCGTCCTGAAAGCACAAGAGCTGACAGGTCTGAGGAAGCGACTTCTGATTTTCCCCCCAGGACTCAGATTTGGGGGCTTGGAGGCTGGGGAGAGAAAGGCAGATCTGGAGAAAAAGAAGCCAGGGAGGCTGGGTGTTTGTCTTTTTCTTCGCAATCCTGAGGCAGCTGTGAAGCTACCAGGGCATCAAAAATTATGAAGAATTAAATAACTCTGAAAGCCTCAAGTTAAACGTAAACCCAAACTGCGAAAACACAATGGAAGTTCAACCTGTTAGAAATAATGTGCTGGGCAAAACATTAACGCGTTTACACTTGGAAGTTGTGAGAGAGTCAGAATCATCCTGCTTAAAAATGGATCAGTCAGAGGAGATCTGATTTCAGGGCAGAGCATCCTGCAGATATATAAAAGAAAGTACTTGAATAGGCGTCATAACACAAACATCCATTTATTTTCTGCCAAATAAGATCAATGTCCTCTCTCCACAGAACAACACTCCCTGCAAAGTGCTCCAGTTCAACTTGCTCACAGAAAAAGAGGTGACGACATCAAACGCCCCGGAACGTTTCACTTATTACAAAGGTTCAGTTGCGCACTTTCGGACATTTGCCCTTAATTCAGACCGCTGTGTTTGTACGAAATAAAAAATAAAAATAAAATACCCTCAACCTTCAAGGCTAGTAGATCAGCTTTGCCTGAAAGGTCAACCAGACTTGTCCCACCTGAATCAACTGCAAAGCCCAGGCTTGGCTGGCTGGAGAAGCCCAGGGGTTTCAAGCTTGGGGCTGTTGCGTATGCAACGATTACCTTGCAATCATTGCGGCTAAACCCCGGCTTCCGCGGCAGCGTGGGGAGGGATAACCGGCATCTCTGAAACGAGAGCAGCAGCTTCAGCTAATAACCACTGGGGGTTTTTTGGTTGGTTTTTTTTTTTTTTTTTTTTTTTTTTTTTTTTTTTTTTTTTTATGTGAAAATAAGAAAAGTATCTCAAAGGAGTAGTGGAGCATTCAGTCATTGTTGACTTCAAATAGAAAACTCAAAAATGTTAAGACCTGTTCAGACTTTGCCCCGTTTTTCTGTCCTGACAAACTGACAGTAGAAAGCCTCCTGGAGATGCACTGGCCATCGGAGACCCCAGCCTGGGCACCAGCCAGGACCTATCCTAACAAGGTCAGCTGGGGAGCCAAGCAGGAAATCTTCCCCAGTGCTGCTCTTCATTGCTTCAAACACTGTTCAGGGCAGTGTCTGGGCCTGGGCAGGAGATCTGTGCTAGATTTCGACCCAAACGATTCCTCTGGGGAAGGGAGCCCGGCCACCTCCATGTGAGGAACACGGGAGCTCTCCCCACCGCTCCATACTCGGCGCTTTTCCTTGGGACACGGGGTGACGGCCTGAACCTCGGCCGTTCAGCCAGACTCTTCTCAGCAGCGCCCCGTGACGGAACCACAGGCCATGGGCACAAACTGAAACAGAGGAAGTTTATCTGAACGCAAGAAACCGCTTTTTTGAGGGCTGTGAGGGTGACTGACCGCTGGAGCACTGCCCCGAGAGGTTGCAGAGATGTTCGAAGTCTGTCCTGGGCAATGTGACCTCCAGCAGCCTCTTCCAGCCTCAGCTACTCGGCAATACAGCAACGCTCTTCGCACGACGATTATTCTGCGGTTTCCCTGCTTTCACTGCAGCCACTCACCTGCAGCCATCCAGCTTCGCGGAGGCCGGGCGCCTTGCTCGAGGCCCCGCAGTTCAGCGGAGCTGGAGCCCTCCGGGAGAAGCCCTGATCTTCAGCCGTCGGCCGAGCAGAGAGCAGCGCCGCCTTCCCCAGAGCCTCACCCTGTCCTGGCACCCTTCGCCCTGCTGCGGGGCGAGCCAGCGTCATCACACCAGGCCTCTTAATGGAGCAGGGAGGAATTCTGCACAGCTGGCAGCAGAATCTGTTAAGTCAGCAAAAGAAATATTGAAAGGAGATGACAGAACACGATTCAAAACAGCCTTCAGACGTTACACTTTTATTACACAGCTTCTAATTGCCATTATAATGATGGAGGCACAGTCTTAAAAAGAACAGGAGGCGTGAGACTACGTGTTTCTAGGTGTAAAGAAACGTAACAGCACTAAGTTAACACTCCCCAACAGCATTCATTTCTCCATTCTTCATACCAAAACTGAATTTAAAAAAAATCTCAAGTTTAAAACTTTTCCTTGGAAGTTCTAAGCAAAAAAATAAACGTAGTTTTTAATAAATAAAAATGCTTGCTTGCTTCTGTTGTGTTTTGTCAGCTTCACATTCTTCTTCATATAAAATCTCAAGTGTCTACTCGTTTAAAAGTTCATTGGCAAGATTCAAAGAGCAATTTTTAAAGCCTTGAGCGTATGGACTTTGTTTTTTAAATAGAGCACAGGTTTTATAAATAGTAGTTACAGAAAACAAAATACACAAACCAGTAATACAATTCTGTTTGTGTTTCCAAGCGGTATCGTAAATTCCTGAATCCAAACTGCCTCCAACAGGAGTAACATATTTACACGTTAAGACATTTACATTTAGGAAAACGTTTAGCTCCCACATGATTTCACTTGCACTGTACATTTAAACTGAAAAATATTTTGGTTCTTCAACATAAAGCACCTTATAGAATATTTTAATCACACGATAAACATTCTGTAAGTTAGTATCACACCTTGGGGGGGGGTTGGACAGACAACCTGTTTTCAAAGATCTGGACTCTGAATTTCTTCATCAGCTACGCGTCACTGAAATGCACCGCGTACGAAAGTCAAGTGCAACAGGCAAGTCCAGACTGATTCTTCTTCAGAGGACAAGTGGCCTGAAAGGGACCTCCCGGGTCAGCAAGCCCCGACCACCGTGTCTGCTGGCACCACCTCACGCAAGCCGCTGTCCAGAATACGAGAGCCGGTTGCTTCCCACCCACAGGAGCTCCAAGAGAAGCCGTCTCAGGAGCTGTAACAGCTGTTACGGTCACAAAGCTCCACCTCAGGTCAAGCCTGGATTCATCACAGCCGCCTCGTACCTGTTCCGTTAAAGCCCGGATTTATCACAACCGCCTTGTACTGGGCTGACACTGGTGTTTAGCTCAGTTCTTTCCTCTCTCTGGAGTTCGATCCTCTGACTGTACCAGCTGCTACCCCATTCCCTCCCAGCCAGCATTTCACTGCTCCTTATTCCCCGATAATCATCTCTGCACCTCATTAAGTATCCTGGTTTTGAAAGTCAGCCTTATTTGGCTGTAACTGGATCAAATGCTGGGTTTCCCAGAAAGTGGGAAAGCCTACAAAGACATCTGTACTGGGACAAAGTTGGTGACAAAGCCAGCATTCCACTGCAAGCATTCAACCTATCTACAATTCAGACAACAAAAGGCTGAAGGCTTTTGTTGGTCACCCTAAAAATAGATTTGGAAATAATTTAACAAATTCTTCATTCTGCTTTACCTACTGACCAGGAATTGAACCCGAAATCACTACCCTGTTTCCTGCAGTAAAAGCATGGTATTGGTCATTTGTGTGCCACAGACACCAGCACCTGCAGCAGTGAAACCCCCCCAGACGCTTGCACCTTTGCCGCAGGATGAAGCCACCCGTCAGCACAATCCAGACAAGACAATGTAAATACTTCACTTTCGCCTGCAGATTCTGCCAGGAACAATACTGGGAATGAGCGTGGATAAACAAGAAAACTGAAGTCTTTGGGAACAGTTTGCATGGCTGCGAAGCGCTAACAACCCATCACAGCACAATCCAGCAGCTCTCGGGTAACTACCTGCTTCGTAGGGAACAGCTTCGCTGCTGAAAACTGAGAAGAACATCTCACGGAATGGCTTTGCAGCAACGTGTCTCAGCACTTAACGCTACGATACATACATATCGCTATAAGCACATTTAAAAAAATAATCTATATTCACATAGAGATATTAAGAACCTAAATCCTGCAACAGAAATACTTCATTTCTGCTCTCCCCGCTGCACCACAACAAGTGTACTGATTTACTCACATCATCTTCCTCTGCTCTCCTACACCGCTATTTTTCTGGCAGTTCTCGGGTAAAATGCAAAAGCTGTTTGCTCAGGACTTCTCACATACACAACCTACGCGATGACAGCAGACTTCCAGTTAAAGACTGGACCACCAGAGATCTCCATCGTACTGTGACCCGAGTATCTCTCCTCTACAAGCACAAACTGGCATTAGGCGTTTACACCATGGATTGCGTTTCACAGTGAAACTCATCGAGCCTGGCAATGGCTTCGCATAGCTCTGTCTGCAGAGGACTTCACAAACGGGTAGCTATCTACTGAGTGATGACCACCTTCTTTTCTCATTGAGAATATTTTTAATATTCATGATTTAACGACCAAAACCTGCCTTTTGGTATTTCAGTAACGAATGAAGACTGTCTTAATTCCCAAAGCCTGGATCTGAATGTTCCAGGCAAAGGAGGTTCGGATCCATCTCGAGTGGATTCTGGACCACTCCTGGTGTACAGACACTTCTTACAAGCAGTCAGTGCAGCGTCTGAGACGTAAGACATTCTTTGATGGCGCTGGATATCTGCAAAGACTGAGCTGTAAAGATTTTAAAGACGGTCTGCATGACACCGGTCCACCCTACTCCGGTTCATTTAAGAATTGCTAGTAGATACTGGTAGTGAGCACTAACTACATTGCTGCCGCCTCAAAAGGACGACGTTTTGGCTCGTACCACATCACATTCACATCACATTCAGATGCTGCAGGAGTTTTTGGCTTCGGAGAGGCTGGGAATGAGCAAACCTGCCAACCCAGGCGGCCTTTGAGCAGACAGCCCTACTAGCAGGAGGGTGCTGGGGCACGGACGTAGAGAGTAGAGCGTGGGTACGGTGTTAGAGAGCAAACCCAAACCCTCAGCTACCCAGATCACAAACGGTGAGATGATCGGAAGCGAGGAGTGCGAAACGCTGGAACCAGATGTTTGTAAGACAGAACAGCCATTTGAGAGGAAGCGTTTCCGGTAGGAGGTGGGCTACGGAAACAAGAGGGGTCCTAGAAGTGTCGGAGTAAGGCACATCTATCTGCAAACACAGAACCTTCAGTATTTGGCAGATGCAATAATTTATACTTTTTTTAACACAGTACTAGACTAGACTATACACGAAGTAGCCTGTTACAAGGCTGGGAAATAAGTTTCTGGTTCCTTGGTTTCCTTCATTGCATTTTGACATTTTGCCAAAAAAATGCTATACTGCAAGGATCATGGAATGGTAACACCGTCCCGTTTGCAAGCATGAACAGCCCCAGCACTTTTTTTTTTTTGGTAAGTCTAGTTTAAAAAAAAAAAAACAAACAGATCCTGGAAAGTTACTGCAAAAGCTAGCTTTCTGCATCAAAGATGAAACACATCTGAAAAGACCTCCAGAAACGATCAGCACAGCACAGACCTCTAGACAGCTGTTTTGGTTGTTTTCTCGTTTTGCTTCAGGCTTTTCTCCCCCCCAAGCAGGGGTGGGAAGGGAGGGGTGAGTCTTTCACAACGCTGTGTCATCGTCTTCTGCAAAATCCCCCACCAAAAGCGAATGCTTATCGGGTTCGTTAAGAATTATGCTGTTCACTGAGCGCTTGTCTGAGAAGAGAGAGTTTATAGAGGCTCTGCTGTAATGGATGATCCGATCCATTAAGCTCAGTTTTGGAGAGCCTGTCCTGGTCTCATCAATTCCAACGTGGACGCTGATTTCCGACGGGCTCTTGTGCCTCATCTGGCCATGGGCTCGGAACTCAAGTTTCTCAGAACTTGGTTTCTGATACCTAAGGAAGGAAAAAACCAAGGATGACAACATATCTCAGGCTGAAGCAGATACACTAAAATATGGAAAGAAACTACCCCACGTGCTACGGTCACGCACAAGCCAGAGACACTTATAATTTGATCCATGATACAGTGATGAAAGTTTCAGATTTTGCAAGGCTACTAAACACCCAGGAGCTAACTCGGTGCTTTTTGGCCAGGACGCAGCAGAACAGGTAAAGCTGAGGGGCATCACTCGGTATTTAACTGCTGGGGCGGTGCTGAGCATCTGCAGAACAGATGGGCAAAATGCATCTGCTGAGAGTGGACCACTGCAGCTCCCGCTTACCAACTCTTCTACTCGCTGCCTTCTGAGTCCTCCTTGTGTGCTAACTGAACAACAAAAGACACCATTCCCACCACAGCGCTACACGACTCCTAACTGTGGAGTAAGAAGCAACAACGCAATGACAAACGCAGCAGCTTGGCTTGCTTACTGCAACAATCCCCGGTGTCAGCGTGGCGTTTACTGCTGCGTCGTCTCAGCAGCCAGCGTGCCCCGACAAGATTGCTCACAGATGTACCAAGGCCAGTAAGGAATTCTCCTTTCTGAACACACTTCTGGTTTGTGTATTTCTCTTCGCATCAGAAATGACATTTTTAAACACTACTGTCTGAAGCACTTTGGACCAACCAGCTCCTCAAGGAAGAGCAAACCCGACTGCTGCTAAGCAGAGAACTGCCTGCGCTGTTCTTCAACAAGCTTTGCAACGTGTCATAGCTCCACATTTAATCTCTGCCACCCAAAGTGAAAGACCTGAGCTTCAAACCCAAATTACAAACCACAAAACTGTTCCTACTCACATCTTTAACAGCAGAGAAGAGAGCACAACAGAAACGGAGGAGGCAGCCATTGCTGCAGATCCCATCCAGGGCTGCAAAACCAAACCAATGGGCAGGAAGACACCTGGACAAAGAGCAGAGCGGTAAGTTCAGAGCAGGAACACCGCATTATTCGTATGTTAACACATGCAATTTCACATGGACTGTCTAATTTCAGTTGTATTTCAGTATTTCTTATTCAGTAAGTAGGATTTTAGTTTAGTGTTAAATAATGAACATTTAATACATCAGTATTTGTGTTCCATCTCGGCTAGAACCTCGAGGTGAATACAGCGGGATGTGTCACCTGTGCAGCCTGAAATTCAGAGGTGGGCACGTCTTGACTGCCTCGCGCTGAACTGCTTGTTCACAGGAGCAGGCTCATCCAATAAACATTTTATCTTGAAGTAGTTTGGATGTGCTGAACATGGCCGTATCAGCCATAACGTGGGAGAAGGACAGCTCACAAGTATACCACTGCAGCCTCCCCAGGTAGAGAACTCTGCGCTTACTGACAGTCAGAAATAGAGAACAAGGGATACTCTTCCACGCAATACTAAATCACGGCAATCTTCTACTCCCTAAGCACAATCTCACTGCTAGAGGGAAACATTCACATACCAGCAGCTATGGGAACTCCAATCAGATTATAAATTAGAGCAAAGACAAAGTTGATCCGGATCCTTTTCACAGTCTTCCTTGATAAATCTATACTTGCTACCACATCCATCAAGTCGTCCTGCAAGGCAATACGTTTATTGGAGAAGTCAAGAAGAGGAAAAAAGCATGCACTGTCATCATACTTCTATTTTAAAGCTAGCTACCATACACCAGATGTAACAGACTATATGTAGTAAGTATTGTGTAGGCTGCTCTAGTTTGTCTGTATGGAGCCCATACAATCAACGCCAATCTTATTCCAGACACCATCGTAACACGTGCAGCACCGCACAGCGCAGCTCCAGGCACTGACCACCACCTCTGTCCAGGTGGTGTCCATGTGTAGGAAGAAGTGACTATAACCTTGGAGGTACTGTGGTACGCTACTGGAATATAATTTATGTTTGCCAAAGGTCAGGTCACTTTTTCCTCCCCTGCCCGCTTTCAAACTTTAATTACCCCAAACTTTGTAGTACCCCAAAAATGGGGAAGTTTCCTTCCTAGGATAATTACCGCTACACTAAGCAAACATCACGAAGACAATCTCTTCTCTGCTCCAGTTCTCCTGGCTTATGAAGGCTGTACACCTCAGCAGTGGTCAAAATCATTCGAGACATCCTGGGCCTTGTAACCCCTCTCATCATCTCATTTTAACGAAGTACTCTTATTAGATCCTTATTTCTCACCTTAATTAGAACCACATCGGCTGCCTCAATGGCTACATCAGTACCCGTGCCAATAGCGATTCCCACATTGGCCATAGCAAGAGCTGGGGAGTCATTGATGCCGTCTCCAACCATGGCCACCCTTTTTCCTTCATCCTGTAATTGTTTCACTTTGGCTACTTTGTGGGAGGGAAGAACCTCTGCGAACACTTTGGTGATGCCAACCTAAAGAGAGAGAAAGCACAAAACCGTCTTGCAGCTTTTCTACTCGCTATCAAAGCTTCCGCTTCCAATAACATGACTGGGAAGGCTGAAAGCCCTGTTATCACTCATGAGCTGAAGACCAAACCCATCTGATACGAAAGCAGCTCTGAAATCAAAGCTGATGCTGTTTCCATTCAAAGAGGCTTTTTTAGTTCCCGCCTTATTCCAAATTTGGTTACATGACCATTTTTCACAGACGACCAGCTCTAAGCCAGCCACAAGCAGTATCAACACGACACAGCCCGATTCCTGTAAGCGGGCAAGCTTCCAGCCCAAACCCGGGTGTACCAGCTCACCTGCGAGGCAATAGACCTGGCTGTTTTGCTGTTGTCGCCAGTCATCAGGACAACTTCTAATCCCATGCTCTTCAAGGTGCAGACTGCCAGCTCAGCTTCCGGCTTCACAGTATCAGCAATAGCTATCAAGCCACAAAGCACTCCTAAACAAGCAGAAAGCATGTGTTTCTAAAAAAGATCTTTATTGCTTTAGGAAAGAAACCTAACTTTTTTCCCCAGTAAGACCAATTCCAGAAACGTTAATATTGACAGTAAAGAGCAGAATGAGAACAGGTATCAGGGCAGCAATGTTTAAGGCAATACAGAGCATGGGCTGTCCAACAACTAAAAAAATTCCTTTTTTCTGCTTTCTCGCTCTTCGCTCCCTTTGAAATTTTTGCACTATGTCCAACTCTCCTGTCAACTAAGAAAGGCAGGAAGAGGTCTCTCTCACACAAAAGTGTTCTACAACTAGCTAATGATCTCTTTTCATCCCATTATTCTGCTTCAGGTATAACTGCTGTGACGTTACTACTTAGGATTTTATTAAAACAGTGACAAATCAATCTCTGAATTGAGAAAGACAGCACTGAACTTACCATCAACAGCCGCTAGAACTGCTGTGCGACCTCTCCGCTCGTGTTCCGTCATGGCTTTATCAACTTCATTTTTAACAATGAGGCCGTTTCTATTCATCCATTCCCGGTTCCCAATGAGAACAGAGTATTTCTGAGAAGCCATGGTAGCTGAAGGAAGAAAAACAGAATCCTGCCGTCATATGGATAACCAACATTGGACCAAGTCCCTTTCTCAGTGCTTCTGGTTTATATGTAACAGCCCAGTATAGCTGAAAGATCTAACACCGAGCTGTTCTTGATCAAAAGCCAGTCAGTTGTGCAAATATACATAATTTTGGCTAGCAAATGGTATCCTGGGATGAAGCACAGTAAAAACAGTGAGCCGAAAGACAATTCCTGTATGATTTTCCAGCCCCATATTCAACACAACTTCAAACCGTATTTAATCAAAACATCCCAAGTGACGTCCGAGCATGAAACAAACTGATGACCAACTATTCCATGTGTGTCTTGACGCAAGCCCAGCTCTCCAGGGCAGAAAAAAGTGACCTCATTTGTAAGGATCCTAAAGACACAAAAGCAAAAATTACCAGTTTGATTCTATAAACCAGAGTTAGCTTACTTGGTAGTTCAGCATCCATAATCAAAGCAGTCTGCACCATTTTGTCCATATTTTCCTCAGTTTTCACAAGTGTCACATTTTTAATATTGTTTTCTTCAACCATTTGATTATTCCTGTACAGTAACGCTTCAATATTGGTGACTTTACAACTAATGCCGCAGCCTGGAACCACCTGGAAATCTGTACATGTCCCAAGGATTTCCGAGTCCAGTTCCTAAACACAAAGGATGCAGATTGAGAAAATTTTTAAATATATAAAAGCATGCCACATTTACAAACCCCATAAAATAAAGTGCAGTCAAACTAACTCTAATGGGAGCAGAGAAATATTCAATCATCAAAACACAAGTGTGAGTATCCAGTGCACCTAATATGGTATTAAGTGATCTATGCAGCTCCACAATGTTCAGCTTTCCCAACTGAATACATCAGTCGCTTTCTAAATAACACAAGACTATTTATACATATTAAGTACTGCAAGAGAGGTTCTTCCATAACACAAACTACTCTTCCTGTATCAACAACGTACCTTTCTGCAGTACTTCGTTATTGCTACTCCAAGAGGATGCTCGCTATTACTCTCTGCAGTCCCCACTATCGCCAGCATTTTGTTACGTGGTAGTTGGTTACTCTCCACTAGGAACTTCACCTGCATCACTTCTGGAGTTCCATGAGTAATAGTACCTGTTTTGTCAAATACGACCACCTTCACCTGCAGCAAAACAGGACGACTTCATTCAATGAAGAAAGCTTGAATGTATAGCTTCCTGAGAAAACCACCCGATTTAACCAAACTTACCAACACGGACTGATGCACACGTGACGACCTGCGCAGGCAGCAACTGGTAAATGCCACCGAAACCAGCCGTCAAAGTTCTTGGAAGAACAGCCCACACATTTCTTACCTTGTGCGCCATCTCTAGTGGCTCTCCTCCTTTGATCAGGATGCCGTTCTGAGCTCCTACTCCAGTCCCAACCATCACAGCTGTCGGGGTGGCTAATCCCAGCGAACAGGGGCACGCAATACACAAGACCGTGATAGAGGCTTGGAAAGCAAAGCGGATAATCACTTCGGCTGCAGAAATGCTCTTGTTGTAACCCTAGTGACGGAAGTTTATTTTAGTAATCAAAGAAATTGAGCAACAGAAACAATGTGTTCAACTAGACATTGCCTTTCATGTTAAAAAAATATGCAAATGTGTAAGCTAAAGTATTTAAAAGTAAAATGCAGGCAAATTATGCAAAACTAAGATTAATGACTAACTAACGACTAAGTTTGTTCTATACTGCGTATACCCACGATCTGCTTGCTTTACAGGGCATTGTCCTAAATAAGGTCCCACATGCGGTGCTCTCTCTTTTACGCTGTGATGTAATAGAAGATACTCTATCAACAATACACACAACAACAAAGAAACAGGATATGAAGATTGCTTTCCTGAAATCAAACAAATTATAATCAGAAATAGTCATGAACCAGTAAGCCCATGACCTAAGCAACCCAAAGGTACAAGTTAGGATCCTGATCCTCCTCTGGCATCTGTAACAGAGATGAATCCCACTGATTTCAAAGACGAATTTACACAGACCTACGCTAACAAAACAAAATGCTGAACCGGGGCTTGCGACACATGGGACTTCTTTCCCCCGCAGAGAAGGGCTGGAAATTGGGAAATTTTGATGTTTTGTATCTACTTCTTTTTTAATTAACATTTTTTTAATACTAACTTTCAGGAGTTGATTAATTACTGCAGATTCTCTTTAGGTATAAACGTAGGAGTAACAGTGTAAAAAATACGCGATGTGGAAAATATAACAACAAATAACAATAATAATATAACTATAGTTAGCAACTGCCTGCAAGGGTAATTCAGCAGGGGAACCACTTCAGTCTAGTAGACTTGTCTACTAACTATTTTTTAAATATTTCAGCAGGTGTTTAAGGAGACTTACTTACCAGAAAGTACTTTTCTATTATTCCAAAATTCACAAATCCAATTATAATCCAGGCAAAAAGGGTAACCACAGAGACAGCCACAATACAAGGAACAAAGTAGCCACTAAGTTTGTCTGCAAACTGCTGGATGGGAGCCTAGGAAGGAGAAACACATGTCAGCTCCAGCACCATTCTGCTTACTCGCTTCTATGCCTTCAGACCCAGACAGAATCACAGCTTCTGTTCGCAGCACACTTGGCATACCACACTTCATAATGACATATTTACTTAATAAGATGATGAGACTTGGAACAGCAGACCATACCAAAGTCCTTATTCAGCAAGATACTTCATTATGCAACTGCAATTCAAATCCGAACACATCTTAACCACTCTTCAAACGATTTGGTATGCTGATGCCTAAATAACAAGGCAAACCCCAAACGCTTAATTTGATAATACTCTACCTTTGAGGTCTGGGCCTCCTCCACAAGTTTAACAATCTGGGAAAGCGTCGTATCAGCTCCGACATGCGTTGCTGAAATCAGCAGTGATCCATTCTGGTTAATAGAACCTGCGATAACTGTATTGCCAGGTTTTTTAGTCACGGGCATCGCTTCACCTAAGAAAAAGTCAACAGCAGATACTAAGATATGTTTTTCAGCAATATTGTAATAGCTACCAACTCCTAACATGCAATTAGAAGAGTGAGGAGAACATCAGCTTCAGCTTCCCTTCTTCAGATTCATTTAAAATAAAAGAAAATCATTTTTACACTTGCAAAAGGCAAATGCTTACCTGTGATAAGAGATTCGTCTACCATAGAGTGTCCTTCAATAACACGACCGTCCACTGGGAATTTGCCTCCGGGGATCACTTTGACAACGTCACCTCGTTGAACCAGTTCGACATCAACCTGCTCTTCACTAGAACGATGCACAGGGTTTTTAATAAGAGATGGTTAACTGAAGTTACCCAGGCAAAGGAGCTGTCACTATACACAACGCATAATCCCATTGCTTGACATTGCTAATGTACACAAAAATTGTCAGAAGGCCATTTTAAAGAGCACTACGATTACTTTATTATAATTTTATTTACTTTCCAGTTGAAAAAATCCACTAAGTTTCTTATCACAGCAAAAATTAGCAAGATCCCAATAAAACAAATCAGAGCAGTGTTAATTTTTCTGTGTTTTAACATTTATACCTGGCAAACCTGCCAGAAGTTATTTGCTCCATAGTTCTATAGAATGGTAACATTTGTCTGCGAATTAAGCATATTAGCAACAAAAAAGGAACAACAGAAAAAGCAAATGACAAAGCAAGATACCTTAAAAGAACGTTATCAGGGCCCAAGGTAACAATAGTAGCTTCAGTAACTTGTAATGAAATTAGTCTTGCCAGTGCTTCTGATGTTTTACCCTAGAATAATAATTTTCATATTTTTCTGACTATGCTATTGAAAAAAATTGCTGGGTAAATGACAACTGCATATGTTGCAATTTACCCTGTCAAGAAAATACTTTCTGCAAACAGACTTTAATGTAAGTCATTTCATATTTTTAGTGGTTTAATTACTGAAGATGATTTTACAACAAAGAAGGTTAAAAGAAGCTAACAAAGCTTTTTCTTGGCTTTTTTTTTTTTTTTTTTTAAGGTGCACAACATTGCAAAACAATTCTTAGTGTCTTGCAGCTTGTAGATATCACGGGCTTTTATTTTCCTTACCTTTGCAACATGCTCCAGCCACCGGCCCAAGGAGATGAACACAAACAGCATAGGAGGCGTGTCAAAGAAAGTTACAGGGTTTACTTTTGCTTTCTCAGCCATTGCAACCAGAAGAATAACAAACGAGTAGACGAATGCAATGGAGGTTGCCAAAACAATGAGCACGTCCATATTTGCGGTTTTGTGCTTCAGTGCTTTGTATGCCTGTATATAGAAGTGCCAGCCTCCAAACACCTGTAATCAGAGCATCAGCTGTATTCCATACACGCGTTTGTAACACGCCGCAGCAGCATCTCCATGAGAGAGGGAGACACCCATTCTGTTTGTGTTACTTGCCCTGTCCACCTCTCCCTGAACAAAACCCCAGCTCTCGCCGAGGGCTAAGACCCCTATCCCAGTACTCTCAAGTCTTCTCGTCTCAACCAAGCCCCACCAGCTCCTCCCAGTGCCCACCAGTGCAGCAGGCGGGCTGCCTCGGATGCTGCCTGGCTGCGCAGCACCTCTCCACTGACTGGCCGGCCCCAACGCTCCCTAGCGCCACTTATTTTGGCAACAGCAGAAACAGGTAACAACCTCAAAAGTATTTTGAATCAGCATAACCACAGTCACTTCTCCAATTTAATTTCTTCATCGCCTTCCATTTTGAGGGCTTAAGCCCAACAAACTAGGAGTTGTCATACTCCCACCTACCTGTACAGGGACACAGAGTAAAAACGACAGAAAATTCATAACGGACAATCCTGGGAGGAGCTGGTGTTCCAGGACCATAGAGGAGTGAAGGGTCTCCATTTCCTTATCGCTCATGTTGTGATGTGCGTGAGCCTCTGAAAGCTGACTGTCCATAACCATCATGTAAATCATCAGCCCCATGACAGGAATGCAGAAAATGAGACTCACAACAAAAGATCTTTTCCACCTCAGATTAAAAAAAAGAAAAAAATTGTCTTGCAGTCAAGTGCTGGATAATATTTTAGCTAGCAAGTCTGCACAGTCACAAAAACATTTTGTGACTTTATTGTTGGTTAAAAAAAGAATCAAAGATCTTTATAGACTCTAAATACGTTCAGAAATACTTACTGTCTTATTTCCTGTTTGTGATCCAGATGACTAGCAGATCTATCTCTTTTGACTAACGAAGCAGAGAAACCTAAATCCTAAGGAAAAAAGCGTAATAATAATAAAGAGAACATTCCATTTTTAAAGACACTTTGTGCCCATATAAAGTTATTGCCAGATAATTGATGATGCCTGCCTTACATTTGATTTACTTTATTAACATTTGTGATATGATTGTTATTTTAGTTACCCTGCAAAGAGAGAAAAGCAATCTGACATAGAAATCAACCTTTTAGAATACTAAAATGCTATTCTAAAAGTGGCTTTCCAAAATGTTTATTCCTGAAGCACCGAAGTAGAGAAGCTGGAGAGGGGAAAGCCACGAAAGTTATTTCAGCTCTCTCCTGCTACGGTATTCGATGGACATGCTTTGTTTTTCTGCAAACCTGCAGCTGTATCTTCAACTACCACAGCCTGGCCTTCCTAGCACTTCTGTTTAAGAACTCAGGCAAAGCCATAACAGCATTGCTTTTGAGCCAGAACACACACATTATCTGCAGAAACCCGCACTGAGAAGACAGCAAATGGAAGAAGAGAGACAGATTTTTTTTTTCTTCCCCTTTAATAGTCTCCCCTTCTCTTCTGTTTCTATGCTATATAACTCTTCAAAGGACGCTGGATATGTTATGAGACTTCATGCCTTCATGAAACTTACCTTTATCACTTGCATAACATCTCGAGGACCTATAATCTCAGGATCATATTTAATGTGCGCTTTGTTCGTCGCAAGAGCTACTGAGCAGTATAAAACACCATTAGTCTTCATGAGGGTGGATTCTATTTTATGTACGCAGGAAGCACAGGTCATTCCTCTCACCTGTAAAATAAAGGTTCCTGCCTGTCATCAAAACCACAGGTTACTTGGTAAATGCATCTTAAAAAGCAGGAAAAGAAGTGCTTACGACTATCCTGAACTACTTACTGCGTATTTCTGGGGTTTGAAGCTCTGGCTAAGAGAGCACAGAGACAAAGTTATTAAGCTCTGCTGGCTTTTCAAGGTCAGAGCTGGGGTACACTTGACCTAGACTCAGCTATCAAAAAAAAAAAAAAAGAAAAAAAGGAAATCCCTGCAATAGGCAGAGTAAGCAAAAAACCACAGGAATATTTCTCCAGCTTCAGTGTAGTAGCAAGCCAGCACAGTTGCAGGACAAGACATTGTTTGTGATACATACGTGATGTACTCCTATACTTTATTTTTTGTACATTAAGCTCTATGAAACAATTAACACTTTAGGAAGTGAAGGCTTACACAAGCACGTCCGATAGACAAAAGTAATAAAGATGGGGTGGTTATTTTTAACCAGTAGCTTACAACAAGTTCCAGAATTCCATCTCCTTCCCCACAGTTTTCCATCACTGTAGCTCCAAATCCCAGCTCACGGATGAGCTCTGCAATAGCTGCAGGGTGTATTACAGCAGGATTGTACCTCACTTCTGCCTTTCCTGCCATTAGGGCAACAAGTATTGAATGTATTCCTAGAAAACAAAATGTGTGAATAGCAGACCATGCTTAAGAAAAACACTGCATTTACAGCAACACGATGGCACAATAGCACTCCACTGAAATTGAGAAAGCTACCATATTGTCAGTACATACAAAGAAAAACTTCATCATTTTTGGAAGACATCAACAATGCAACAAAAGCACCTAAGTGTAGGTGTGACAGATGAAAGTATTACTCCACGTGAGTTGCACGTTTTCAAACAGTCTAATGACTAACATTCAATCCATGCTATACAAAAAGATGATTTTTTTTTTACTTAAAATCAGTTCTTCTAAAATACAGTTCTGCATATTTTTCTGATCTGCATTTACCATTTCTAAAAGTCTTTTCTTCAAGAGAGAACAAGTACGAGAAAGGGTAGATCTAACAACGTGCAATCCTACTGTACACAAAAAGGATTAGATTAATCCAATTTCTAAAATGAAAAAAAAAATTTCAGATTGACTTGGAACACATCCATCTTCATTACAGTAATTAAACACAGTCTACATTAATGACTCTTCATTACATCATAGTCACGCAACTGCTTGTTTCTGCAAACATAATTATCACACCGACAGAAGATAGATGTAGTTGTCCTGACTCGCAGAGCTAAAATTAACTTCTGTCTCTTTAATCTATATTAACACTGTCCCTCTCTAATAGCTCCGTTCCTATTACAGGCACATACGCTTCTGCCTTTAAGTTGCAGACCTGGGCAGGTCCCTCCAGTAGAAAATATTTGTTTTAGTTTCAAAAGGACTCATACTCGACTCCTATATTCTCTTTGGAGCACTCCAACTCCCGCTTTTGCGAAGGCAGCCTCTAGCCAGCATGCCCACAAAGCAGCAGAACGACACTGTTTCCACCCTATGAACCAACACTGAGCAGACGATATTCTCACCATGCAACAGACCAGGAATGGTACTTCTCTTCACAACCCATTCATTAAAAATGCTGCACAAAGGCTAGACGGATTCTCCAAAAAAACCGCTTAGAAACTTAACAGATTGCACAGATACGTATCTCACCGTCTTCTCTTCTCAAGTTTCTCTCAATGTTGGCTACACATGAAGCACACGTCATTCCCGTGACTTGGACATAGCACTTAGACACAGTCTTTGTCTCTTGTCTAGCAAGGTCGGTTGGCGACACTTCGGAGAGAGGCTCGGTTCTGCGAGATTCCAGCTGCACTTTGGGTGAGGGCTGAGCTATTGCCACAGGTAGCTCTGCCCTTGCTGAAAAGGAGATCGTAGTTCAGGATGTTACGAATAGGCATTGCAATGAGATATGAGCCTGTACCACACCAGCCATAAATACATGCTGCTGTAAATTTAGACCAAAAAATAGTAATTGTACACAACCTGTTAATCAGATTCATCCATCTGCCTGTCAATTAAGAGTAAGCAAAAAAAAAAACGACAAAGGGTTCAGCCATTGATTAACCTACTGTTTTTTTTACTATTTTTCCCTTTGCCTTTCCTCATTGTATGTCTTTTCTGTTGCACATCCTTTGCCCTCTTCTGTAGGTTGTAAGCTAAACACCTGCATTAAAACCTTAGTTCTACACACAGTTTTATTAACTTTACCTGAGGCACAAAGCTGAACTTGTAAGCAAGCGCACATTTTGCAAGCAAGCGCACATTTTGCAAGCAAAGTCAGTTGTTTTGATCTTAAGAGAAGGGCTCTCAGACTAGAGACAACTGCTTCTTACAGCAGTTCAGGAGATGCCATGTTTATGCAGGAGCAGTATGAAAGGAATTAAATGGGAGCACCTGACTGCTTCTTCAGTTATTGCCATAAAACAGCTCACATACTGTATTTCTCAAACTTTAATCTTACTGAATCAAGAAATGGAGCTTCCCTGTCCCCTCAGGAAGCCTCTCTTCCTATAAATATTGGCCTGTATTCTCACCGTAAGTCTTCTACATTCTCCCATCTAGCCATCTGCTCCCACAGTGCAATTACTTTTAGTGTAGCAGTCAGCATCTGCACCGGTTTTGGCTGGGGCAGGGTTCATTTTCTTCACAGTAGCTCGTATGGTGCTGTCTTTTGGATCTGTGACCAAGCAGCGTTGATAACACAGGGATGCTTTAGTTACGGCTGAGCAGTACTTACAGAGCATCAACAGCCTTTTCTGCTTCTCACGCTGCCCTGCCAGCGAGTGGCCTAGGGGTGTGCAAGAAGCAGGGAGGGGACACAGCTGGGACAACGGACCCCAGCTGACCAAAGCAACAGGCCATACCGCATGACATCATGCGCAGCGTATAAAGCTGGGCGAATGAGGAGGAGGAAAGGAGAATGTTTGGAGTGATGGCGTTTATCTTCCCAAGTAACTGCTACATGTGATGAAACCCTGCTTTCCTGTACGCGGCTAAACACCTGCCTGCTGATGCAAAGAAATTAATTAATTCCTTGCTTTGCTTGCACATGCAATTTTTGCTTTACCTATTAAACTGTCTTTATCTCAATCCACAAGTTCTCACTCTTTTACCCTTCTCTTCCCCACCCCACCGTGGGGGAGTGAGCAAGTGGCTGGGTGGTGCTTAGCTGCCTACCAGGGATATCCCACAGAAGCATCATTTTCACTTCCTCAGCGATGTCCACACTCTTCAGATTCTTGTCACTCCTCAGTCACGCCTGCGCCTGGTTAAATATCCCTTTCACTAGTCACTCCACAGGAGCCAAGTCTTTGATAATTCACTATTAAAAGAAGTTTCAGCACAGCAATCCGTAACATTCTTCGCAGCTATTACAGCTCCAATTCCGTATTCATGTCATGAATATTATACAATAGCAAACTGAAGCTCCATTTGAGCATCAATATTTATCTGACGTTTGTATTTCCAGACATCTCCACCACTTTTAATCTGATGTATTAAAGGAAGTGCGCCTATATGTAACTATCTGTCAGTGCTTCTCTTGGCAAGCACAAAGTATATGTCAATTGCTAAACTTCACCTTGGGTGGTATCAAATCCTAAACAGAACTGCACAATCCTTCTGAATTGAAAAGTTGAACATGCCGTTACCTGATAAAGATGCATCAAATCCCATATCCTCTATTGAGGATCGCAAGTCTTCCGGGCACGTTTGCAGAGGGTCATATTCTATAGTCCCACTATGATTTGCGAGAGAGACATGAACAGATTTTACACCTGCTTTTTGGGATACCATTCCCTCAATGGACTGCACACACGAGTTGCAAGTCATTCCCTCAATATGTATCACAACAACTTGAGTAAGTGGCTGGCTAGTATCCTTCCAAGCTGGATGAGGAGACTTCAGGGGAGACACCAGCGCAGGGAAAAGTACTACATTTTCACATTCGTCAGGAAGGCTGACTTTAAATGTCTCTGGAGACACTGCCTCTATGGCTTTTCTCAGTACGTCTACGCCAATTAAGTTTGGGTTATAGTTTATAACAGCAGATTTGTTCGCTAATGAAACAACTATACTCGTTACTGATGGGAGTGCTGATATGGTACTCTGAATATTGAGGACACATGAATTACAGTGCATGCCATCAATTCTGAAAACAATCGTCTTTGTATCATTCCCATTCGAGATTTCTTTCAGTGCTGTCCCAGAGCCTTTGGTCTGAGTATTCCTCAGCCGTTCCAGGTCAACAGCGCTGAGCTTGAGGGGTCTAGGCTTCTTCTTGAAAGAGGCTGTGAAACCCGCAGCCTCAATTTGATGTTTTATTTCTTCTGCTGTAATTAGATGAGGCTGGTAGACAACAACAGCTTCCTGATTGTCCAGGGACACTGAAATTTAGTCAATAAAAGTAAGCTTGCATTACTGCCTTAAGCATAATAAGCACATTGCCCTAAGAGCAACAGATCTGGTCAAAGCTTTCCAACAACGCTTTAAATGCCCAGAAATGTAACTGCAACGGAAAGGAGATTCAATTGGTTTGATAAATACCAGTTTAGTTCTTCAACCATTTTTTGTCTAGTACCACAACAATTCTCAACTGCTCTTTTCCTCCATTTCTTGCTCTTTCCCCAGGACTTTCACAAATGGCATTACTATTTCTTACTACATTTATCCTTTTATCAGGGGTCTGTAGCAACATATTTAGGCCAAAGCTACTTACACAGATAGTCTTGTCTTGCCTTTTAGCCACAATCACATATATGCCAATATTAATTTTTAACTGAACAGAAAATATAAACTAATATTAATTACAATACAAAAAGAGACATCTGGTATCAGAAGTTTCTGTAACTGGTAATAAAATTATGAAACACTACTACTATGGAGCTACTCCAGGCTCTCTACCAAAATACAAAGTAACCGTCAAATACTGTCACACATGTAACAAACAGCCTCACCATAACTAGACCTTTCTTCACGTCAGGTCCCAACTAAACATGTAACTAAATACCTGGAAACGCAAAGAATAACTGTCACACTAAGTTATCTGATCTAAACCCAAGATATCTCCACAAGGCCATCAGAGACCCGCATGGTCAACTTCAATTTACATAAAAATACACTAAGTTTTTACCTTTAATCCGCTGAATTCCTTGCAATTTGCCAATCTTCCCCTCAATGGTGCTGGTGCAGGAATGACAGGTCATCCCCTCCACTTTCAGGCACAGCACAACACTACTTGCTTGAGTCCAGCTGGAATCTTCACAAGTTCCAGGCGTTACTTCTGGTGCAGAGATACTTAAATCTACTCCTGGGACCATTTGGATAATCTGCGTGCCATTTGTAATGGAAGAAATGAAAGTCACCACTGCAGTTCTTTGATCAGAGGACATTTTAACATCCACAATACCTTTGTTCTTGAGCAGCATACTACAAATCTGTTTTGACGTTAGAGCTGACTGAGTAGGAAGTGTAAGAAAAATCGTGTCAGGTAAAACAGGTTGTGGGTTTGAATCAGGTAGTGTAACATCAAATCCCATGTCATATATTGCTTCCTGCAGTGTTGCTGCAGTCTGCAGTTTTGAGTCATAAATGACGACTGCATTCTTATCCTCTAGAGATACCTGCAAGGGAAAATAATGGAACAATTTAGCAAACTGCAGTACTACGAGATGAGAACTAATACTCTGCATGAGACTAGAAAGAGCTTCTGCTTGCATGTATTAGTGATACTTGTCCAGTACAACTGCATCCATCACTACTCACCCTGAGGAGTAAAGCCATACCAATAGCCACCATGAAGTAACTTCCACGCAGCTGTGCAACAGCATGGCTAGAAAGAACAGATTTCCTCCCCTGCCCCGTTTCAGAATCCTTCACAAGTCTGTCTGGCCACTTTTACTTATGACATCCAGACAGCATCAAGGCATTTAGTGAAACTTCCAGAGCCAAACTCTCTTGAATTATGACTAATACAATTCAATCCCAAAAGCAGAACAGCCAATTCTACAGTTACTAGTAATTACCCTTAGGCTACAAGGATGGAAGAAAACACTCTTTGAAAAAACCCAGATTTAAGTAGCAGTGAAAGGAGTCCAGTATTTCTAGGCATCTTAGGCATAGCCTGTCACCCTGCTATGAGAAATAAAGTGCATCAGACTTCACAGAACAAAACTTAATTTTGAAATTTGATGTATGACAAACATTAAAGAAGCTGTTTTTCCTCTCTCATGATTTTGGTGTTCCAGAGACGTCCTGTTTTGGTACTAACCTTTCACATCAGATGGTACAAATATCCTCAATTTAATTTGCTCCCAACTGATGATGTATCAAACACAATTATTGTAGTTTCCAAAAGGGAAGGCTGACGCCTGCCAGAGGCCCAAAACATTATCATTCAATTCTATCTTTCCTCCGGGCAAAGGTACAACCCTAAAGACCACAGTCATGATTAAATTAGACCAGTTAAATCATTTTAAGAACCACCTTTCTTCATTTTTGTCCCAATTATGGGCCTTAGCAGAATTAGCAACATGGACATTTATTGGTTTCATTGCAGTTAGAGGCAAAATAACGTAAATGCAGCTCTGTTTTCTGTATTAGCCATCTAACGTTCATTTCCCTTGCTGACCTAATTCATAATCACTAAACAAAACCCTGTTTTACTATTCTCAAAGATTTTTCTGAAACAAATGATCTGGCTAAATTGAAGTTCTGATGCTGTAATGAGGATAATTACTAAATATGACCTCCAAGTTTCTTACAGTCCTGTTCTACTCAAAGTTTTTTAATATATTTTCCTGCCAAAAGTAGTTTTAGAAATAGTATTTAGCTTTGGAATAAGGTATTTACCTTAAAACCTAAATACAAAACTCATAATACTGTCCTTTTAAAAACCTGCTTCATTCCTTATGTAAAAGGCACCATGGGATGCTCGTTGCCTTTAGTCAACTCAAAGTCTGAATCTCTCCTCCTGTCTCAAGTCATCTATATATTCTCAGAAATTAGCTGAAACACTACAAATGCAAGGTTGACACGATTAAATCTTTTGCTAGAATAAGGGAGAAAGGGAGGGTTCTGAAGTCAGATTATTTGGGGGTATTATTTTACAGGCTGCTTTTAGCCTTTGTTTGACTTCGTGCTTGCAGAGCCCTAGTGATTTATCTGACCATACCATGCTGCAGACATCTGTTAACAGCAGCATCCCTATTTCTAGAGTGGTCTGCTCAGCAACCCTACGTTCTGGTGTCAGAGCATAGCTTTGTACCACGTTAAAGCTCCATTAAAGTTGAAGGAAGATGAAAAATGACATGTCTTGTAAATATTGCTGCTATTCACTAAAATTTCCATGTGCGTACATCAACGCCTACTTCAGGCAAAAGGAAACTGTACTAACTAGCGCATCATTTGCCTTTGTACAGAATCGTGCACCACAATGAGCCCTTCAAAATTAGCGAGAGGTACTGATCACAAGCCCCCCAACTAAGACAGTGCACCCTATCCTGGGAAGGAGAGTGTTCATCTAAGACACATCCACTAAAACAGAAATTATCTTTTGATCAAACCAGGAAGATATTACTTTCTTTAGAGTAAAATCAACCACTATAGAATGTTGTGGCATAATTTCAGAATCTAGATGCTAAGAAATTAAACTCTGATTTTTCTGTTGCTGCTATTGTTAGGACTGTTCTTTCCAGCATAAATTAAATCCTAAAACTAGCAGTAATCTCCCAGCGTTTAAACTGTTTCCATTATTAAAGCTACTGTAAAATGATGTGCTGTGTAGGAATAACGAACTCACCCTGGAATATTCTGCAGTCCACTATTTTGCCCATCATACCAATATTTTGTTAGTATTTTTTCTATCTCCTCTGAGCTAAGAAAACCATTAAAATCAAGCCAGATCAAGGAAGTCTAGGTTACAGGCAAACCAAGTAGCTCTGTTAACAGTTCAAAACTACAGTTGTGCTGCTCTTTCATTTTTTCATGGACAGTACAAAGGAAAGGAAACTTCTAATGCTTGAAAGAGCTAGCAAGACTTTCCTTTGTCACCTGGATTACCTGCTACTCTTATTTCATGAACCACAACAAAACAGCTTTGTCACGGTAGGTCAACTACCACATGATTAACTGGACACCTCAAGCCCACAAATGCTTCTGAACCTGTGCCAGTGACCTCTGTGTACTATCAGTCTGAAAGAAAAGGCTTGGAGGCTTGTGAGCAAATACTGACATTTATTACTATTCTTACTTTTTTTTTTTTTTTTTACTTTTTTCTCATTACTTCACAACACTGAATTAATTGTAAAGCAGACAATTACTTAAGAGTAACAGGCAGCGACTTAGCTCCCACTGCAGTAAAGCAAGCACTCTTTTTTCTCTTACACCGGAAACACGCAAATGCCATTCTAACATCAGCTTCCCAGGAAAAGTACAGAACATACTCTTTCCACGTATTTTCCTCCTCCCTTGGTCCATAGTTCATCATGGTTTCTCATACCAGAGCAAAGCTTTGTAAGAAATAGTGACAGCATTACTTACTTTAATGTTGTGGATACCATTCATCTTCCCAACATGCTGTTCAATGGTTTGAACGCAGGAGTTGCACGTCATCCCCTCCACACCGATGACGATGGATTTTGCCTCCATTGTGAAATTTTACTCAAGTCTTCTCATTGCTGTTGGCCAAAAACAATTAAGACATTTCACATAAATTGAAATAAAAACAGCGATTTAACAGATTGTGTACTTGGCCACATGTAACTATTAGGTGTCAAAATCTGAGCAAAGCTGAACAGGAAGAACTTTAGGTATTTATTCCTATGAATTTTCAAAAAGGGAAAGCGTTCAGACGTTTATTATTTGATTTGTGCTACAACTGAGATCATTTAATCATATGCAGCAAGCTGTGATACACCGGTGTGTCGAGAGGAAACTACAGGGAGAAGCAAGCGAGAAAGAGAGGCAGCAGCTCTTGGAATGCTAGAACAACAGAGGACAGCATGCAAGTCAGTGGCACAGGTGATGGCCATGTCTTTCCACATTTATACCTCGTACATTATCCTATGCTAGCAAAACCAAGTGATACTAGAATTAGCCCTAAGAAGCACATCAAGTTTTTTTCCACATCTCATTCAGAACAGTATAATTTCTGCTCCTCTGAAGATTATAATTATTTTTTCTTATGAAAATAAGCCCAGAAAAAAAATGACTGAACCTAAATTAAACTAATTTGTAGAAATAACAGCTAATGCAAAGGATTTTCATCCACTGCACAAACTGCTACGTAATAGAGGGCAAAAGAAATTATTTCCAGGTGTTTTTTTTTTTTTAACCTTTTGAAAATTTGCCTTATTTTTTCCAATGACAGAGAGGTTAGTGACCAGGAAAAATGATCCCCGTCGACTGTTTAATGTTTGGCTGCAGTGGAAGCAAATTTTGCTGATTAACTAAACAGCTAAACTTAAGTGCATGCTTAACTTGTTTTTTTGTCCTGGGGACTTAATTTGGAAAACTAAATTACATTAAGTATTAACAATGTTTAATAAAATAAATTTTCTTGCTCCTTGGTGGCATTTCAGAACTCTTCCCTGTTATAGAAGGCCTGAAAGTTTCTGGTTTTGCTTTGAGACCTGCTACAAACCATGCAAGAATACAAGGACGTTTCATCATAGAAACTGGCTTACCTCACTGATGCACAAAACTAAATGTTGAAGCTTAATCAACAAGAAGACAGTATGAACCTCTGAATTAGTGAACATTCCAATAGATGAAATATCTATTTTTCCTTTTAACTGCATTTTGCGTGAAGAGCCAGGAACACACCACAAATTCCTGTCAGCCACTAACCTGTGAGAGGATTTAACTATAATTTTTAGGTCAAAAAAGAAAAAAACTTTAACTACGTAAAACCCATGAAAGATCATCCGAGAAGTTGATTTTAAATATTAATTTTCCTAATGCATCTCCTAAAACTCTCCAATAACCAGCTAATTCCTCTAATCTGTGGCATGAATCTTTGTATTCAGATAGGCAACAAGAGTTCTGTTCAAGAACTATGCAGTAAATGACCAGACAAACCACGAATCATCACACATTAATGACAAGCATGCCTAATGGATGGTAATGTTTGGTAATGCATAAAGGAAACCTTGTAGCCACAACAACTTTGAACACCTGCGTGCAACACCATAGGAACCTTTTTCACTGACGCCTGCGGAAAGCGTGAGCAGCACTCCCACAGATATTTAAATCTGATCAGCACCTTGAACAACCTGTGATATCTGACTTTCCTGAGAGGCATCAGGTATTTACTCTGGGTGCCTTGTAAACTGCTAGCGCTTCATCGTTCCATCCCAACAACGGATGAAGTTAGGAAGCGTCAGGGCTGCGAGCACACCTCGAGACTGCTGCTGGCTGTGGGATCAGAATCAAAAGCCACGTCCTGCTCTCGCCCCGCATCTGGATGCGGGTGCACGCAGGACGGATGGCAGCACAATGAGGTCTCAGTGCCAGGAGACAGACAGAAGAGCTCCCACAAAGCGGGGCCTCAGGCAGTGAGAGCTTTGGTTATCGCTAAGGCTGGCTAAGAAAACAGCATTAACACCTGCACTGGCTGTACTAACACATACATAGTTATATATATATATATAGCTATAGTCAGTAGAAAACAGCAGTGATTAGTTTTTGTTACTAAGAAGAGAACAGAAATAAGACAACTCTACCCAAAGCGTTATTACACATCTCACTTTGCACCCATTTGTACAAGATCCAAGTTATCAGAAACACACACACGCAAATATTTGTATGTAAATATTCACACATTACAGAAATACAGAACTGTCACTTGACACACAAGAGAATTATGAATCATCAGAAGAGTGTATTTTAAGCAATCTTCATATGGTAAGTCCTTTCTCAGGCTCATCTGCCCACTCAGTTACAAGATATTTTTAAAAACACCACAAAGCTACCTAAGAAAATACATGCTTTCATGTAATCATATTGAAACATGTTCCTTACTGACTACTGCAGTTCTTCCACAAATTATGCTCTGTCCATACAGAGCAACAAAGGCGTAATTGTATCTCCAGTCAGGGAGCAAGGCTGAAATGAAGTATCAAAAAATACTGGACTTACAGTGTGTTTCCTGAGCACAACCAGACCCATACAACTAACTGAGACACAATAGTCTGTCACAGACAGAGTCAATCTGTCCTCTAGTAAGGTCTGGACAGAAGTGAATTTGAAAGCATTTCAGGTACCTGCTCAACATGAACCGCCCTGACAACTGCACTATTACTGCGTCTTGAAAAAAAACACAAAGTAAGGAAATACTCTGGCTGCGAGCTGCCATCTAAAATACTCGAAGGTTGGTAAGATGTTGCCTTGGATGGGAGCTGGGGTACAGCTGTACGGGAGTCTGAGAAAGTCTGCTGAGCTCCCGGCTGTCTGGCCTGCTCTTCAGTTTAAGAGACACAAGCTACAGTACAATAATACCCATTATCACAAGATAGTAGCACACAGTGTTAGTCTTTCTGCAAGTCATCCGTCAAACTAACAGCGGGCACACGTGTAACATGGTGAACTAATACTATTACAGTAGCCATCAGCACTGCTACTGAATGCCCACCAATACATTAAAAAAATTAGCCACTTACATATGTAAAAATTCTTTTTTTAAGATCTACTATTATTATAGTTTGTTACAGATGAAGTATCTCCTCCATCTTCTCAGTCTATTTCCTCGCCCTTCTGCTGTTCATTTCACATATAATCACTTCCACCATTTTTCACACGGCCTCATGTTTTCCGACTTAAAAGGTAGCATGTGGAAAGAGAAATAGGAATTATTAGAGCTATTCTGCCTTAGTGGCCCAAGTAACTCAATAAAGTTTGTAAAATGACTTTGATATGATGGATAGTATTTACAGCAGCAGAAGAAAATACTCTGACTGCAGTAATTCAGGACCACTTATAAAGAATGTTAGAATCCTATTCTGTCAATAGAATGTCCTGTTCATGTTTCAACTGTATGCTTCACACAGACACAATCTTTCCTTTAAAATAAAACACACCATCTGCTGTTTGTGTTTGGATTTAAATAAAATATCAAAAGCAATCAAGCTTCAATCATTCCACTGCCCCAAGAATATTTTTTGTTGGGTTGGTGAGTTTTTTTAAAGACTGCTCTGCTAGGATGAACTGATCAGGGCCCCATGGCGTTAGGCACCGCATCAAGACAGTAGAGAAAATCCTGTCCGGGAAGAGACTGTAACTAAATAGGCAAAAAGCACAAAGGCATAAAAGAAAAAAAAATTCACTTTTTTTTTTTTTTACCCCTCAAGGCCATAAAATACTAGGACTGAATCCAGAACTTCCATCATTGAATTTAGCTGTTGGATCAAACCATCCCTTCGTTTTGTTCTGACAATTAAGAAAACCTACTGGATGCAATACGTGTATCATTAACAGCTCTCTGTCCCCAGGGAAGACAACAAATAAGGTTTTTTATTTACTTTGTTGCAAGTTGCTAACAGTTTTCATACGATTTTTAAAAACCGGCTGTTCTCTAAAAAATGAGATATGTCCAAACCTACAAGTAGAAAATAAGCCATTTGTACGCAATACTGTCTCTCCACATCAGTTACATTACATTATTGACATTAAATTGAGAAACAGCACATTCCAAGTCTCAGTTTTCTGTACAGTCTTACTGAGATTTCTGGAGACCAATTTGCCTGGATTTCCACTACTCCTGGTGTCTTATAGAGATCTTGTTCTCAACAGAAAGTATTCGGTTAATACACAGTACATACACATCCTTTCCCCCCCCCTTACAAAACGCTCAGGACAATGAGTTAAATTTAAAAGCTAATGCATAATTAAACCCGAGACAGTATTTGACCTTGTTATATTCTCTTTAACTTAGAACACTCCAACTCCCTTATGAGTGCTTCCTGGTAGAAACACTTTGGCTGAAACTTAAAAGAAGTATCTTTGTCATAATTTCCTCCTTCTGACAACATTAAACTAAGGAAAATTCATGGCTAAGCAGCCTGAAAAATATTTGTTACACCAATAAATCATGACTAGCTGCACACAAGTGGTGTACAACTTAATCCTAGTTCTCCTTCTATGCATTAATATTTTACCAAGTTCACATGAAAATGGATGCAGAAGTCAAAAGATCTGCATGAGGCTCTGCAGCAATCTGTGCATATTACAGTGATGGCTTGAACTTGGAACACCCTGTTTCCTCACTCTTGCCATCCATCACTTTTTTTTAAAAATTTTTTTCATGTATATATAAAAAAATGCGTATACACACATGTGTGTATATATGCATTAGCTCAAAAGAACCTCCCTGTACAAGGGACAGTTATGGTTCTGGCAGGATGCAGCTGAAACAATCAACAAATCTAAAACTTCTGTAATACCTAAAAAGCATTCTAGGTGACAACACACATTTTATAAGCTGACACTGAAGATCTCAATTATTACCACTGACCACAAAGCAAATGACTGCTAGTAAATAACTTGTAATTCAAAGTTATCACGGACATATTCTTTTAAGTGAGATGCTACCCAAGTTATGGATCATACACCGTCTTAGAGAAAAATAATGGTTTTATTCTTAACTAATGCTTTGCTCCATCTATAAAACACCTTCACCGTCAGTTAATAAAGCATTTTAGGATTTGACGGTGCAAACAAACGGCAGGCCCCCCCCCCCCTTTAATCTAGCAGCTATGTATTTAGAGTACAAGAAATCCAAAGGCTTCAACTCCACTACTGCTGTTTTGGAATATCACCTAATGCGGCTTCATCTTACAAAGAGCCTTAGCTTTCAACCAACTTCGTAAAAGCTTATTGTATTCTCTATTATACTATTTACTGCTTAATACCTTTGGAACTCCCATTTTCTATTCTCTTGCATCACTTTCACCCGTGTTTTGCAGCACACAAGGTGGTAGTACTTCCTCGTTTGTATAACACCATCAATGAAGTGTCAGAGCCCTAGAAATAATCCGGCTCTGCAACAGAGCTGAACACTGTAGGCTACATGCGGAGAAGCAAGGCTCACTGACGGAACACGAGGTGTACAAAGGATAAAACCAAAACGGTATCTGGGAATAGAGAGAAGCCCTTGAATGTTTTTTTCAGCTACAATCAGAGGCTTAACGCCTGGGTTGCCTGTGTGCAAGTTAAAATCCAAACATTTCGTTTTCTTTAAGAAAGTCAACTAGTGTTTCTATTCAGTGAATGAAGCAACAAAAAGGGATATTTCTACTTCAACAGCAATTTCTTCCTGTGGAAAGGAAAATTACAGAGTGATCAAGCACAAGGTGACCAAGAAACTCACATTCAACTCCCCATCGTGGGTTTTTTTTTATGTGCTAAAGCAGTCTTTTTAAGTAAAAAATCTGAAGCAAGAAATTTGCTGAAGTCAAAGTTAAGTCATTCACAACCTCATACTATAAAAAAAAAAAAGAAAAAAAGAAAAGAAAATATGAGCAACTTAAAGATGAAGTTACACCACTGTTAAAATCCAGACCCTCATTTTGCCCCACAAAAAACACCTCAGTGCTTCTAACGAGCCAGGCACCGCAGTGCAACACAGCGCTGTGTGCCACAAACATGCTCTGTGCCTTTTCTAGGATCAGTAAGGACATATAACCGAGAAGCACACAATGCTTCTGCTTAAGTGTTCAACTTCAGTTTTCAACAAGTTTTCCATCTATAATTATATCGAATTTACAGCTGCTGAAACTGAAAGAGGTCAGAGCTAGGCAAAAAAACCCCACACAAACACCAGAATCTGTCAGATTTAACTACAGCCTTTAGACTTTATTAAATAATTTCTAAACAACTGAGTCTTACTTCATAGATTGCTTTAAGCAGCAGAAAGAGAAATTACTAGTTATATTAAATGGAAAAAGGTACCTGTTCCTAAAAGTCTGCAAAGACCTATGAAAAAGAGCAAAGGACAGCACGAAAGGAAAAAGCTGTATCACCTCATCCTTGGGCTTATCAAAGTGCTGGGAACGGGTTACAGGAGATCCGGTCCAATACGAAAGAACAGGGGTTTATTATGTTCATTGGTAAGCAGATACATTTGAAAGTACGACGAGATATACAAGGCTTAATGATCGAGGAAGAAACTGCACATCTGTAATAAATATGTGTCAGACAGCTATGTGATACTCTAAATAGGTCGTAATTCATGTTGCTCAAGACTCACAAGTCTTGCTTGGTCAGCAGACTACAGAAGTTGCTCCAAGGGACTTTATTTCTATAGAAGCTGAGTGAAAAAAATGTACACATTGAAAGCATTCTACTTTGCTTCTAACAGGAGTTTTATAATACTTGAGACCAAATCTTTGCAAATCCTTTTACTTGTTCATGTCCTTCCACTACTTCTTCAGGTCAGATTTTTGAAGAACATGAACGTTCCCCTGGAAGTATCATAGCAAATATTAGGAACAGAATGTAATTTATAAACTCTTGTTGTGTGAGCATACTAGGGCCAACTGGGGCTCCTCGTTCCTGATCTTAGCCTCAACATACACAGCAGAACAATGTGGAATGCATCATACAAGCCAAAACAAGTAGAATAAAATAGCAAATGACAAGCAATGGTAGCCTTTGCTTTCCTGGTTTGTCATCTGGGAAGGAAAAAAGCTTCAGGTCTTTTCTCTACAACAAAATACACTACAATTATTAATTCGCAATCAAATTGTGTCCGCACCCACACACTGCATCGTAATACACACAACTAACTTCTACACCATCAAACGGCAAAAATTCTTTCTTGCTCTATTGACATCCACAAATACAATTAAGTATTTAAGTACAGAAATGCAATCCTTGGTGACTGTAGAAAAGATTTTAAGAAACTTTACACTAACAAAAATTGTGTGCAAGTTCCAGAACACGGATACAGAGAGGCAACAGTTAAGCTACATTTGCTCTTGCTCATTTTCATGAGATTTTACCCCAAAGCATTGTAAACAACTATTTGCCCTTTTCCAGAATATTTGCGTGATGTTTTTAATGAAAACATTAGAAAAATGTACTTGCGCCCAGCATGCTGCCAGCACAAGGCAAAAAGCCAAGTCAGATATTTCACGGGTACAACAAGTCAAGCAGCTCAGGTTCAAAAAAAATTACCTTGGAGAAGAGGCTCAGCGACTTGTGCGTTCAAATTAATTTTAAGTCTTTCTCTGCAGATCAGCGAGGGTACAAAAGGTGATTCGCCAAGACCAGCAGCGAGCACACACTTACTGCACACCAAGGAGACCCCACAGGCGGGTGCCCACTGATCAGGACGGGCTCCGACGCCTCCCTCCAGCCCCCCCCTCGACGCCGCTCAACCTGCTGACGTCGGCTGCACCCCCAGGGAGCCCCGGGAGTGCCGATGCGGCTCTTTCCCACCGGCGTCTGCCCAGCACCGGGGGAAAACCGGAGGAGGGAGCAGCTTGCGCGGAGCGAAGTGGTTGAACAGGAAATACCGTTCCGGATCCAGAGCTGTGTTTTGGATCCAGAGCCCTCGCTAGGTCGGTCCGCGCCTGAAACGCTAAGCATCCCCCCCCCCAGCCCAGGCGAACGCCCCCGGGCTGAGCTTCACC
>Ga0065711_1028597_pt1 | contig 40250 bp, 28 predicted proteins | sample Hoacrofraction12_FD_59098 | JGI IMG/M metagenome (GOLD analysis project Ga0065711, IMG submission 59098) | Hoatzin crop microbial communities from Cojedes, Venezuela - Epithelial fraction 12 v2 (version 2) | ecosystem: Host-associated > Birds > Digestive system > Esophagus > Crop | place... | reverse complement strand
AATTTATTTATAAATAAATTGCCTGTAAAGGCTTAGTAAAGTATTCATATAACTTTATTAAAATGCATTTTGCAGAGTTTTAAGACAAAAACTGCAAAATAAAACTTACTAGATGTGGGACTAAATACATCTAAACCTCCCCCAATGCAACTTGAGGCCAGTTCCTCATTTATAGTTTTAGAATCATAGACCCATACTTGAAATGAAGGTGTTTGTGCCAGGGTGGATTAATTTAAATTAGATAATAGTTTTTTATCATATTTTAAATAGGCAAGTAAGGATCGCAGTTTTAAGGTTTCAATTTTAATTCTAATTTTACATTAATATATCTTAAGTGTTTTCCTGGAAGGGGGAGAAAAAATAATTCTCGTGTGTATTTGCGACAAAGTAGGGTAGTGTATTGCCTTAGGTTTGATGATTCTGATTGCCAGGTGGAAGGTTGCAATAATATGCATATATATTGCACAGCTGAATTTCTATTTTTCAGTCTACATCTGAGGTTTTGGTGAGCTGGGAAATGGTGCACGGCAGTATTCTGTGGCATATTGGTTGGGGTGCTCGTTTTGGTCCTGACAGTGCCATGAATTGTGGGCTCTCCTCCGCGCAGAGGTAGAGGTTCCAGATGAACCAGGAAGATGGCCCTCCCCACGAGACCTGTGGTAGCAGGGGCAGTCTCTTGGGAAACACGAACTGGAGCTTTGCTTGAGTGTGCGTACTTCTTGATGAGTTTAACTTAGGTGACCAAGCTATTTTGCAGCCTGCTCCATTTTAAATCCTTTTGTGGACAACAGTTCGGGGATATGAGGCAGAAGAAAGAATCTTAGTATGAAGAGCCGTTTCTGAAAGAAATACTTTAGAAGGAGGAGAGATGTATGGCTTGGCAGACAAGGAGTTCATGGTATTTAAGGATTAGAGGTCAGTGTAGTCAAAAGCACAGACAAGAGTGTGACAGGAAGAATACCAAGGCAAAAATGGTTGTAAAGAGCGTGGAGAACAGGCGGGGAGACCAAATTTGTTCCTTTTGTTGTTATCTCCTCTGGTCTGGCACTGGAGAGGCTGAAGTTAAATTCTGTACGTATGTGAAATAACATTTGTTGTTTAATATGTTAGAAAATTTCCATACTTAAAAGAATTCTAGAACTGAAATATCTGTGAAAATTGTCTCAGAAGTTTTAATATAGCTAAAATTATGGCAAAACATTCTCCCTCCACATTCTATCGTTATCTGATCTTACTCGATGACTGAAATGGCTGAGGTCTAGATGCAGAATACTTAATGCTGACTACTATATCGAAATTAGCATCATTTAGCTTTTTTCACACTATTTAAGTCTAATGATTTCAGTGGTTAGAGAACTGAGCATCCAGTGTCACATTTTCACCTTGTATAAAATTCTTGAGTGTTCTTATCAGCAATGGGTGTCCCTGTCAATAAAATCACATTAAAAATATTTTCTGTATAGTGAGTACATTTTTGTAAGTGTGCATAAATTGTATTGCATTCATTAACTATGCCTTTCAAGTAATTATGTGCTTCTGTAATTTTTGCAATTTTACTCTTTAAAGTCAAGAATTTAAATATCTGTGTTGTATATTGTGCATAATAGTTACAGTTTAAAATATATGAAGAGAAGATCTTTTATCTAATTATGCATATATAACATATTAATACAATATGTAAATATATAAAGTTAGACATTTAGGTGGTAAAAATTAGTATTGGACAGATTTGTTTTTTTTTTTAAAGTATATAGCAATGTGTAAAACATATTATCTGCTTTCAGTATGAACTTGAAAGTGTTGTTATGTGGTGGGGTTTTTCAGACTTAGGTTGATTTCAGGGGAAAATTCCAGCTCCTAAATATTTTACCTCATTAAAACCTAGTGTTCTGCTAAATGGAAGTTTCCTGGGCTGCCTTCTGACATGCTCAGTTATTACACATGACTTAGTGACATTTGCTGCAATTTTAGCGTCTGCTGACTAGATTAACTCCCAATTTTAAAAAGCACAGCAAGTTAATTTGCATTGATCTCACACTTTTCTTTACCTGCAGAATTGGACTGGCTTAGTAACCCCAGCTTCTGTACAGAAAGCGCACTATTACTGCATCAGCGCACTACAGAAGTTGCAAACCTCATCCCTGAAAAATCACCGCTAAGGTAGAGTATACTTTAATATCCTTTAAAATAGCCTCCTTCTTATGTCCTGATTATCTTTTGTTATGTGAAACCAAAATCAGGAGCTTTTAGGACTGCTTTTCATTCCGCTGTTCAGTATTTAAAAGGCCTGAACTGAGTCATATATAAAAGTATGAATAATGCTTCCATGTCCTTTAGCTTAAAATAATGAGAAATTATACTTATGCAATTACATTCCCATTTTCTTTTTCTCACAGCTGCATTTAAATCATTGTTATTTTGGAATGGGAAGGGAGCTGAGTGATCATGAGTCTTCATTAGCTTTTGAATGTCCTAAGTGACCCTTGAAATAATGTAAAGATTAAGTATCATCTTTGTGATTTCTCTGTGAACACCAGTTCAATCAGCTATTTCACAATCGAGTTTTTTACTTTTTAAAGACTTGTTGAAGATGTGAATTAATGAAATATTACATGTATAAAGTTGTGCGGCTGTGTAGAACATGATGATCTCTCAAGTGGGTGATTATATTCTTTTACAAAAATGAGTTTTAAGCAGCCATGTTTGCTGAAGAACTAGTTTTAAGACCTTTACTGGAATAGTTGCTATACTTGACATATCTATGCTATAACTAACGCTCAATAATTAGTGGAATCAAGTTCATAAACCTCGTCACTTTTAATTTGATACAAGCTCCTGTGTTTGCGATGAGTGTTGATGGTCATGATAGAGAATGTCTTTATAATAACAATCACAGCCGAATCCATCTTTTTGTATACTTATTCTTACATTTATATATGTTGTGTGATTGAAATGCAGTCACTATTCTGTTTTTCAGTCATATATTCTGCTTATATTTCTTCAGATCTTTTCAGGGCTTTAACATTGTAAAACTAAGGAATTTACAAATTGCCATTGAGATAGAATGACATAGTAAACTGTGTTTCATTAATCTTTGAAAAAGAATTTGTCAAAAAATAGTATACTGAGAAATGTTTGATCTTTTAGCCTATTACTAGGGTAGATTCTCAGTTCAATAAAAGCTAATTACTCCAGCATATTTGTAGGGTTTGGGTGTGTGTGTTGGTTTTTGGTTTCAGGGAGTGTGTGTTTATAATAAAGGCCTGTTGAGGGTTCTCCCATAGCTTCTGAGTGCCCTTACATGAATTGTGTAAGATTTTCTGAGGTGCCTTACTTCTGAAACGCTGCATTTTGTTTTCCTGACATATTAGGAATACTGAGACTTGTCACTCCTTTCTTTTATTGAAAGATTCCAGAAAAATTGTTTAAAAAGACATTGTGCTTTAATTAAGGGTTAGGGAAGACCTCCATTATTTCAATTGATCATTAAGTATGGGAATATATGTAGTATATATAATCATATGCGCATGTTTTGTCAAAACTCTCTGTCCTTTGTGTGGTCTTTCTGTCAGTCAGTTGTCTGTTGCGTATAGTGGTGTCATTACATTATATTATATGATAACATTAATTCAGTAGTCATCAAAAATTGTTCTTTGAGAGGTGAGCATTTCTAATCTGTAAGTGATTTTAGAAGTACATTTTTTATATTTCTTATGTAAATCATAAAGAAACAAGGGAAAAAAAAGTGCAAACTTTTGCTTTTGCAGGTCACTGAAAGATTTCTCATCCTTTTAGCTTGACCTAAGTTGTCATGGCACAGTTAAGAAATTTTATCAGCTCAGTCATCTTGTTTACTTTGGCGATGACAACAAGTGAATATTTATACAGATCACACATCAAAATGCCATTGACAATTAAAAAATTTAAGTCTAGTTGTCAATAATTCCAGCAGCTGAGGAAGTATAGATAGTTGTTGTTTAATGCAAATTTGTATCACTTTCATTGTATGTGTTGCTGCTAACTCTCTTCTGCAAGAATGCAGGGAGAATAAAGGTAATGGATAAAATGATTCTGAACTTTCTTATGGTAATATTTCTTTACAGTTTTACTACTTAGATGTATAGATGTATATAGATAGATATACTTGTTTCCAAGCAGGTCTACTTCAGGATCGGAGTTGTCAGGGGAAAGTGATACTGATGAGAGTCTGAAAGAGTCAAGTAAGAAAAGGAAGAAGAAAAAGAAAAAGCATCACCACTATAAGACAAAAAAGAAAACCAAAGGGGACTCCAATAGCAGTGAATCGGACCTGGACACTAAACACATCAAGGACAAATCCACAAGAAGTGGCAGAAATCATGAAAAGGAAGGAGCAGCAAAGTATGTATCTATTAATACTATACAAGATGTAAATTCATTGTGTTGTTGTACTTGTCTCCAACTTTATTAAATTCTTACCAATGGTGGGTAATTTTTTCTGAGCTGTATGTGACTAAACCTGCATTGAAAACAATGGAAATAGAATTAGAAGCACTTGTTTAATCATATCTAAAAAACTATGACTAAAATATTCTGTGAAGTACTTTTCTGTAGAACAAAGCATGGTGTGACGGTAATGAAATGTATTTCTAAAGACACGTAGACGCTTATGTAAAGTTTTTGTAAGCATTTTGTTTCCTTTCGTGGATCTTTGATTTAGTGGAAGAGTTTGGAGAGGCATTGCATTAAGCGTTGTTCTTAATTAGTGCAAAAGTCTTAACATAGAGCTGTGTTTGCCATGTGATATAACCCCTCACAGTGACCTTTTTTTTTTCCTGTATTAAGACAAAATTTGTTGTATGATTTAATGTTTCTTTTATGTCCAGCCATTTATTCCTCTATGCTATGTGCTTTTTACTTCTTGCTCATAGTACATCTAGATGAATACTTGAACAAATGAAATTGTTTTGCTAGATCTTTTTTGTTAGTTCCAGGAGCCCTACAGTACTGTGTAATTAGTGGAGGTGTCATTTTTATATGGAATAAGAAAATAGGTATTGGGTGACTAGCATGATCTTTGAGCAGTAGAAGAGATTCTGTGAACACACTGAGTATTCAGGTTCAGCATACTTAGCTGTACTTTTGTCAGTCTGTTATTTTTTGATCATTTCATTCGAGGTGGCCCAATCTAACTGGCTGTGTAAGTCACCTTTCCCTGTTTCTCATCATGTTTGCTAGTTTGAGGAGCCATTTTGCCTTGCTTTGATTCCCTGTTTCCTGTTTTTTCTTTATCATCAGCAGCTCTGGCTCTAATTCACAAACTCATTTACTAAGTTACTTATTTGTACCATGAAATCAGATTGGAAGTTCAGTTCGGAGGCAGGTGGCAATTTCCACTTCAGTTCATTTGTATAACTGTAATCCATAAAGCACATAGATTGCACGCTATCTATGCACTAAAACACTTTGCACACTGTTTTATCAAATGCATGGTATAATTACAGCTAATCAACGTAATCCTCTTATAGATTATCCTCTTCTAGTAAGATGCTACAATTAAGAAAGACAAAAGTAAATTTTAAAAGTAGTAGTATATGGCTTATGGTTTACCAAACAATTAATTGGTAAAATCTGGTTACTGCCTTTCATAATCTTAAATCCAATTTTTGGAGGTGCAAGGAGTGTTTGTGTTTTGTTTTGGTGGTCCTGTTAGTGTATTTCCAGTTGTTTCTTTCCCAGCATGACTAACTTTGTGATAATGGATCATATACCATGACTTGGAGTAAATTAAATTATTATGAACTACAGAAATGCAGTGTTTCCTGGGTTTCGTAAATGCTGAATATGTTCACCAGTGTTTAGAATATACTTCTCCTTTTCTTCAGTCTAGAAAAGAAAACATCAAATCTTACCAGCAGTCACTTTGTTTGGCTTGATGATATCGAGCCTTTCACAGCAGAAGCCTTCAGAATAGACAAGAAACCAGACCCGGCAAACTGGGCCTACAAATCCCTGTATCGAGGGGACATAGCAAGGTAAACTATGTTGGTTTCTATTGGTATTCAAACTATCACAGAGTCACTATCTCAAGATTCATTAACTTGAGTCTGACTGTGAAATTTTTACGTAGAAGATGAGAAAATAAGTGAATGGTTTATGTCAAACTTTGACTTTGCATTGGGCAGAAGTATTTTAAAAGGCAAAAGATCCCATGAAATAATGGGAGTCAAGTGCAAGATTTTAATTTTTTCTAAAGGCATTCTCTGTGTAGTAGACTGCAGGCATGTGAACTTGTAGAGCTGCCATCTGGAGGTGGCAACATGGGGCAGATGCAGAAGCATGGTTTTGAGGTCAGAAATCGTGGGTTCTGTTACAGATCATCTTTGGGCGAGTGCCCCTTTTGATCTCGGTTGTTCTGTTTTTTTGTCTGAAAGGGAAATGAAGGTACTGATTATCTCATACAAGAGTTGACAGGAGGTTTACTTACTTGAGTAGCTTGATATCCTTGTGAAAAAAGGGTACGGATACTTTCTTAGCAAACAGATTCTATGTTAGATCACCCAGACATTGTACCAAAGGATGTGCATCTTATGCATTGCTACATTTCAAATTACTGTAGATGAAATTACATATTCAACGTCCTTAGTGGGTTACTGGTACTATGATGACCCTTCAGAACATTTCCCCACATTAACAGAGGAAGCCCATCTAAAGGAGCCTACACTGGGCTTGTGCATCCTGTATGAACACTTCTTGATGTTCTTAAGGAAAATTGTTTACTACATATAAAAAGTAATTATTTGTAGAGGAGGGAGGATTTATGGGTTTTATTTTTGTAGTGTGTATACCTTTCCAGTAAAATTGCTTGGTTACAATCCATTCCAATTTTCTGCCACCTTTGGATTGTCAGCTGTTGTTTGAGGTGAAAAGTGTTATTTTAGCATTGCATGTCACTATGTTTGCCGCTGAAATGACAGTCTTTGGAAGATTTTAAGATGATATTTTCATTTCTTAATCCATAAGATTATTGTGGCCTTTATGAACCTGGTCTCTCTTTTCACTCCACCCCCTGCCCACTTCTTGGCATATAAAATGGATAGAGGCTTAGGGATACAGAAAGATAGTACCAAACTCAACTACTGGTGTCTGATTTTTCAGGTCAAAATAATCTGATCTAAATAGCCTTAAATAATGCTGTCTGTTGTTCTTTTTCCAGATTTGCCTACATGGCTTAAAATGATAGGAGGAAAAAAATTTTTTTTCTGCAGAGTAGGACAGAAATTATTGAACTCAGAGGAAGCTTAGTATGATAATGGAAGTTGTGATGGCACTGAAAAAATATGTAAATTGAAGTCTGAAATAAGTAGAAGGTTACCAAGTTCTTATACTTTTGAAGGTCTATGCATACATTATTTGGGTCAATTTGAACTGAAGTACTTCTTCCATGCTTTCTTTTAAAAAGGAGGCATATTTTCTAATGTGTATTTTAGAAGATGTTTAATTGTATTTTTCCTTCTAAGGTATAAAAGGAAAGGAGAGTCCTGTCTTGGCATAGATGCAAAGAAACAGTGTATAACTTGGGACAGTTCTGCATCAAAAAGGAAGCACTTACACAGACAACCTGAGCGCTACTTCTCAAAGAACAGTGTGAAGATGCTGAACACAGACGGGATTCCTGTTTGCAATAAAAGTTCTCCATCTGACCCAACTGCGTTTATACCAGTTTTCCAAATGGAAACTGATGATCCTTCTGACACAACGGAGTTAAATCCTCTTGGGGTTTATGATCCATCAACCGCAATATGGCTACAAGGAAAAGGGTGCAAGAGTGCAGACCATGAGCCTGTAAATACGCAGCAAACGATTCAAGAGCCTGGGATAAACATTAACTCCATTCTAATGACAAAAGTGGAAGAACATAACAAGAAAGTCAGAGAAAACCCGAGAGATATTAATGCTTGGATGGAGTTTGTTTCTTTTCAGGTATGTGTTCTGACAGACCTGGTTGCTTATAATAAGTAATAAATACATGAACATTATATTTGTAGTTTAATTTGTTTAGGACTGTATCTCTTCTGTTGGTGAAGAATGAGCTGTTAATTCATCTTCACAAATGTCAGCATGCTTCTCGTGATTCTAGTGATAATTCTTCCTAATGTTGTAACGATTTTTCTTTTTGTTTTAAGGATGAATTAATGAGAGGACCTAGCCCTTACGCCAGTAAGGGAGAGCAGGAAGTAAGAAGAAAATCACTGAAGTTAATCTTAGAAAAGAAACTGGCTATTTTAGAGAGGGCAATTGAAAGCAATCCAAGTAGTGTTGATCTGAAACTTGCCAGGCTGAAGATTTGCACAGAATTCTGGGAACCACCAGCTTTGATCAAAGAATGGCAGAAGCTAATTTTCTTACATCCCAATAATCCGGAGCTGTGGAAGAAATACCTCCTGTTCTGTCAAAGTCAGTTCACCACCTTTTCTGTTTCAAAAATCAGTAGTCTCTATGGAAAATGTTTGACTACTTTGGCAGCTGTACAGGATGGCAGCATGCTATCACATCCTCTGCTGCCTGGCACAGAAGAAGCTATGCTAGGTAAGGTTCTTTCTGTTTCATATTATGGTCAGAATGGTCTTCATAGGAGTTGACTACGTTCTCCATAAGAACAAACTTTCCTATATATTACAGGAAGTTTTTATTGTCTTCAAAATATCTGGCATCCTGATTTCTTAGCTGAGAATTAAAGCAGATATTCCAACCAAATATGGATATAGCAGCTGCTTTTCTTCCCCAGGAGAGTTTGTGATATAACATCCAGTAAAGTCTAATGTGCTGAGCGGTTTACATTACAAATGTCAAGGCTGCAGAATTGCAGCCAACAGCTGAGAGATGTACTTTTATCTTTCAAAAATATTTATTAAAAAAAAAAAAAGGTTGGATTGTGAAAGAAACAGTTATCTCTTGTTCAAAAGTTTCATAGTTAATTACTTTAGAAAAGAGGAGAGTTGTGGGAAGTCTGATGTGAAATTTTCTTGAACATCCTGGTTTGTAGATGGAGAATTCAAAACTATAATACTGTGTGATCCTGCCTTTGTATTCGTTATATGCATGTATCTACCACTTATAATTTATTATACAGTTATCCCTGGAAGGAAAGTTAGTCAGATGGTTAGGACACTGGACTGGATACAGTGAAGAAACAAGTTCATGCTCAGTTCTGGCGTGGGCTTTAGATTTATTTGGAGCTAAATCACTTAACCTATCCCATTTCAGTTGTGCTTCTCTACTGCAGGGGATCATTGTGATTATTAATCTAGGAATGCACTGAGGAAGGGGAAAGATTAGTGTCACCATGATTATGTTTGGGGCTTTTTTTTTCCGCTTTTAAAATTTGTTTTAAATCTGGAGGAGGCTATTATGAAGCAGTCCACATTTCTTCATGTGTGGCATAGTCCAAGGAACCTCTATTTTTATCCAAGTCCTGTAACTACTGTTTGAGCAATGATGCTATCTGTTAGTCAATATCCAGTCTGGATTTACAGGTTGAGATGCTGGGTTACAAATTAGTTTCAGTTGTTCACATCTCTTATGGTGTTTGGTGGATTCATCTTTGATCAAGCACTGGAAAAAGTGCTGTAAAGGAAAAATCCTTTGCTGGCAGGTGGATATTGTACTGCCTGATAGCTGCTAATTGCTTCTACTGTCTCTGATTTACAACACTTCACATTCAACACAATGAATGATTCTCAGGACAAATATTTTATTCAGCATCTATTTTTTCAAACAGGAAGTTTTTTCTTTCATTTTGTTTCCCTGCACAGAACATACTTGACTCATTAAATACTGTTTGTCAACTCCTATGAGAAATTTGTTTTTTTAATGGAGTTCGTTTAGCTAGTTGAGAAATGTCAGTCAGTGTAATATAATTAAAATACTTGTTTGCTGGCAATGTGTATAGATAGGTTAAAATGAAAATGAGCTCAACTTTATTTGTGTTTCTGTTCCACTCAGTCCCTTCTTGTTCTGTATTAAGACAATAGTGATTCGTTTATTAACACTGTTGAGGGTTTTGTTTGTTTTTTGTTTTTGGTCCCGTTCTCCCCCCCTTTAGAATTCAAATGGTAGGAGTGGAGAAGTTAATTTCCAGTGGGGAGACTTCTTGATTTGAGATTTTTATTTTTTTTTAGTGACTAAACTATCTTATTCATGGGCTGAACTTGAACTGTCAGTGTACACTTATCAGGAAGATGTAAAAAATTGTTCATTATATACAAAGAGTTTCACAAATTAATAATGAAGTGAGTAGCAGTGTAGATGTATGGTAGACTTGTGTCTTCAACCATTGACCTTTGCTAATTACAAAGTGTAAGACCTAAATTTTAAGTAGTGGTGGACTATGCCATCTAGTGTTCAATTCAATACACAGTACTATCTGCTTAGAAAGAGGTGAGTGGGTTTTTTTAAAACATGACATTTAAGAAAGTAGGTAGAAATTAATTGTAAATTATAGATCAATTCTTACTTAAATGTTGAGATAATAATTCGTAATATTTTAAACTTACTAGAAACTGTTAATATAAAACAGATGAAGGTAAGCATTCTCAAATTTTGCTGTGGAAAGGGAGTCCTGTCTTTCAAATTATACCTACCAGTTGGGGAGAAATATCCTTATCTTTTAGGTCAGTTCAGCTGCAAAAGTGTCTTGGCATCATGGACTGAATTAAGTATGCATTCATGCTGTTTTCAGCTTTTACCACAAAGAAAACGCTGATGTTTGCATTTCTTCAAATACCTTTTTCTTTTTCATCATGCACAATATTTTGTGCTATAATTTATTTTTGGCTCCAGTTTGGCAGCAAGTCCTGGTGAGGTATTCTCTACATTCAGACTGTTGTAATCAAAGTTTATCTGTCTGAAGCTGAGAAACTAGGAAAGGACGGTTGTTTCAGTGTCAGTTGGCACAGGGCCTAAATTGGTTAAAATACTTTGGAAGATTCTATTGTATACTTAAACATACTTTTTGTTGTTTAAAAATCTTCAGAAATCTTAGAGTTTTTGTTATCAGAAAAAATCATTGACTTTGCAGGAAAATGATTAAATGCCTAGTTTGTATATTCTAGCTAAATTCAAATTTTTATGTGCACGCTTCTGATGTAAATCTGAATACAGGTAAGAGAAGTAAATCATTTGTCACTGCTTACTATTAAAAAATAAGATGATCATTAGAAGCAATTGATGCTAACTTATGTTGTTACATGTGTATATCTAGGCACTTAAGTATTTTAATTGTGTAAAACCCTCCAAAGCTAGTGCATTTTGTGAAGCAACAATAGTTTTTGAAGAACTGTTTTCAGAACTGTCAATGAATTATTTAAGTCTGGATTTATGAGTTTTGGGGTTTTTAGCAAGCCAATTAAGATTATGATGTAAAGCAATTTGGTTTTTGAACAGCCACTGTTTTGTTAAGACTTGAGTGTAATTTGGAGTGATGAAGTATCTCTGAAATGTCCTTGAACGGCCTAATGATAGAGGTGTTTATAATACCTGTTACTTCTCCAGCTCTTTCATGTAAGACTCTTGTTGCAAATAGATGAATAGAGAAACTAGTGCTTTGCTTCCCTTTTTAAGCTGAGACTTGATGTTCAGTGTGTAGAGTAAGGATATGGGAATGATTACAGAAATAATTTGTTGAAGAGCAAGGGATAGGACTCTCTACTTTCAAGCAGTAATAGTTTGACCAAAGACTGAACTTCTCTTAACTGAGTTCTTGTGTAAAGGAAAAGAAAATGGGAATGACAATTGGAGTGAAAATGGTGTATTATGAACACATTACCAATGTAACTATCTCATGTAAAAATGAGGCAAAAAGAATTTTTGTTGTAATCACTATTTAATTGTAATAATGTGCAGCATCTTCAAAGAGGGCTATGACCCACTCTGACAGATGTTGGATAAACTGAAGTTGGGACCATTGTGTGTAACTTTTACTCATCAAGAAAGACAGTGCATGTATGGCATGAATAAAAAGTCAACACTGGCGTATTTAAAGTGGGAGGTCTTAAAGGTAGTTAAACTACAATAATTTTGACGTGCATTTATGCTAGTTACTCCCTATGTTTTGCATTTTGATACTGTTACAAAACAATTATGCTCTGCATCACAAGTTGTGAGCTGTAATATAATACTTTGCAACAAAATTTATTTGAAATATTAAAATTTTATCTTCTTTACTTTGCAGCTATATTTATTCAGCAGTGCCACTTTCTGAGACAGGCTGGCCATTCTGAGAAAGCAGTGTCTTTGTTTCAGGCTCTGATTGACTTCACCTTCTTTAAACCTGACAGTGTAAAAGATCTGCCAACAAGAGGACAGGTAGCAATTTCCTTTTAAGTGGGTGTATGTCCTTATGCATTACAGAGAAAGCTGTAACAGAAAAATGTCAATGAGTTTTTAAGGACATCGGGAAATATTTTGAATCACAACTTACTTTGCAGTTATTCAAGGTGATGCTTGCATTGCAAAAATCCTCATGGGTCCTCTGGAACTACATGAGAAATGACTGCTTCTACTGTATATAATAGAAGTGTGATAACCAGTTATTTCACATTTTCTTTTTTACTAACTAAAAATGCAAAAAATGCGCTGGCTGACCAATGACTCTGTCTAGTTAGCACTTCCCCTGCTGCTTTTCCCCAAAGCTGCTGCTGTTTTGTTACTGTCGATGGAGAAAGTTGATAGGTCCTATAATCTCTTTCTGTTCTAGACAGTTCTTGCAAACATTTCTTAGGTTCTTCTTATCTGTTGTTTTCAGTAATTGTTTTAGGGCTACATTAGGAACACCTTTGTGCATTAAAGTATCATTTATTTGACACATGAGATTCCATTCCTCTTACTCTGTTAAAGTACTAAATCACTTTTTCTCTTTATTTGCTCAGGAGAATGGTGGGTGTGCACCCTAATAATAATCAGTAGGTTAATATTTAGAGGGGGCTGTTGCCAGTGTAGCATCATCCCACTGAATTGTTGGGAGCTGCTTCCTTTTTAGTGAGTGGTAGGGAGGGCCACCAGTTAGGCAGCTGGGCTACCGTGGAGGACAGAATTTGGATTTCCTTCTGCTATCTCACTTTCCCCAGCAACCACTACTGAGGTTCCATTTTCTGCTCTCTAGGTTAATGCTTTTACCCACGAATGGAGTGATCTTGCAATCTAAATAGTAGTGAAGTTCTCTTAGAGCCACAAGTTTAGAGTTCCATCTTAATTACCATACAAGATGGGAGATTTGGTATAGTTACTCAGATAAAGCTTGAGTTATACTTCCAATCATTTGAAAAACTGCAAGATTATGTGTAGTATGTAAAAACCCTAAGAAAACAAGATGGAAGGGAACCTCAATTTAAAAGGACAGTGTTTAGGTTGGAAAGTGCAGTTCTTGAAAATAGGAAAATGCCAGATTTACAGCTGATCGCACATTCTGCCCTCTTACAGAAGCGTTATGACTCAGTCTTGAATTACTTGTTCCTGTACTGTTTTCACAGTTCACTTTCTCACTCAGAGCAAAGAATAAATTAATGAGGAGCAGAATTAGATTTTGCAGTTGCTGTAAGCCCTGTGTTTTCTGATATGTTGATGCTTGATTTTTCTTAGAGTAAATTTTATTAGTATTTGTATTGTCACATCTCAATGTCCAGGCCAAAGTTTGGTACACAGCCGAAACACATAATAGGAGAGAGGCGGTCATTAGAGCTAGGTATACAGAAAGCAAGGGAGGAACTGGTGAATCTGAAGATGACAGATTACATACAGGCAGTGACAAAGTCAGAACTAGGACCCTGGACTTCTGATTCACTGGAAAGTGCCCTGAAGTTGTTGACCACCCCGAAACCTGAGAGATGAAAGGCCTTACTGATCTTTTCCTCTTGTCCTCAGTCCAGTCATATTTACATCCCACTGTAACATTTTGATTTGACCATAGTTGTATGATTATCTGAATTATCATTCCATTAGCCAAACTCTTCATGGTCCCATGGAAGATAGGGAGGAGGGGGAATACGGTTTCTGAAAGCCATGTCTTGGGGACTTTGGATCCTTATCCTTGAAGGATCTGTATAGGACACAGCACAAAATTCTTTTGCTTTCTTTAAAGCCTAATACCTTTTAAAAAGAATCTTTATCATCATGAGAAGAGCTGGTGACAGTCCTGTGCCACAGGCATAATTGAAGTATTCAGTTGTTCCTACTTGTTCTTAATCAGCATCTAACAAAGTCTTCAGATACAGACATTGCACCCGGATAAGTGATTGTAGCGTCTGGAAAACCTAGGTTGACCCAGGTAGTGTCTGTACAACAGCAAAAATTTTTCTGTTATGTCTTGTTTTTGTTCCCCCTGCCCAAAACAACAGGTGGAATTCTTTGAACCCTTTTGGGATAGTGGAGAACCACGAGTTGGAGAAAAAGGAGCAAGAGGCTGGAAAGCATGGATGCACCAACAAGAAAAGGGTGGCTGGATTGCTCTTAAGCCGGGTATGCCTGTGTCAGTATGTGTAGTTGTATGTTCTTATAAACATTTTCATTAGAATGATACAAGCTGTTTCTTCTCATGTTGTTGCATATAAGTTTTAAAAAATATTTACCGAGATTAAGATAAAGTATATTGCACTTCACAGGGAAAAACGTCTGTTGTATTCTTTGTATGATACTCTTTGCGGAATATTGTTGTCCTTCATAGGGGTGAGAATTAAGGGAGAGGATGGCATATCCTCCACTCTGTGCTGAAAATGCTAGAGGTTGAGACCTATGCCTATATAAAGTGGAAGGAGGCTACTTCCCTTAAGACCCTTTCATCATATTGGTAGACCAGGTGGGGTTATAGTATTAGATGATAGTTGCCTGAAGAATTGGTAGTTTAATGATTCTATTTCTTGAATTAGATTTCAGTTTCTTATAGCAAATACATAGCAGAAATAGGAGGAAAACCTTTCCGTTCTCTTTGTGGTGCAGAAAATGAAGGAATTGACTCTTCACTTGGCTGGAGTGCTTCTGGGTGAGCAGGGATGCAGCAAACACCTCCCTCCTCCTTAGTCCCACCTTGTTTTCTGGTCTAGAGTGCTTCCCTTAATGTCAAGGACTATTTCTCAAACAGATGCGTCTTGAAGGGAAGCAGGGAGCTGGAGTGTGTCTGACCAAAGATGCGCCGTCTCTGCTTTTCCTACGCCTGCTCCTGTAGTAGCTCCAATGAAGCAAGATTGGCTCTATTTTTAGTAAACAAAGGAACTGAAAAATGATCCTGCGCTTCGCTTGTCCCTGGATTAAGTACTTGTGCCTTAACTGAGATCAGGCGTTCCACTGCTGGTGGCTATAGACATTTTGCCCACAAATTGAGAAGGCTCAGCATAGACAAGAAGACCACTGCCAGTCTTGGGCAGGTCCAGCATATATCAGTGCTTCTTCACATGTGTGTCAAGCCCAAAAGTTCAGGTGCAATCTATAATCGAGTGTAATCTCTAAAACTGTCAATTTTTTTCAAACTTTGGTTAGATTGTAGAAATGCTGTTGTTTTTCATAGTTACTGACTAAAGGAGAGGGTATAGGTCACAAAAAATAGGGAGTCAGAATCTTGCTGCCACCTGTTTGTTTTACCTGAAATTTAAGAACTAGGAGTGTTTCACATAGTTAATGGCAAATGTCAGGATCAAGAATTTGGAGGTGGCATATAAATAGCCTGATTTTTGTACAAAAAAAAAAAAATAGTGCAGGTAACCATAAATGTTGAAGACTTTTTTTTTTTTCCCCCTCAACAAGAAGAAAAACGTATTTGAAAAGCCTCTATAAGCTTTCCCTTAGCCTACAGGTAGTCATCAGTTTCAGCACAGAATTAACATATTGCTGTCACAGGAAAAATATGCTGATTGTATCTAATAGTCCAGAAAGCTCATCATGAAAGTGGTTGAGCACTTCTTCTTGTGTGTGAATAACTAGATTGGTTGTTTCAGTTGCACATTAATCAAAATTTTGGAAATACCATGTATTTTAAAGCAGCATTGCCAAGCTTGTTTTGCGATGTTTAACATTGTGGTACTCCTTTTTACTTTCAGTGGTTTTTCTCAAAATGTTTTATGAACATGAGTATTCATAGAGCACATTTGAATTTGTGTGCCCAGGTATGAAGTGAAGAACCCAAGTTGCACAGGGAAGGTGACTGACTCTTGACTGTTGCTTGCAAACTGCTGTTGATAAAAGTTGTCCACAGTCTGTCAGTTCCTTTCTCCTTTGTGAGAACGTTTGAGTGCTGACACTGATTCACTGGTTCAAAAAGTTTGGAAACCTCCTACTCTTACAGAGTTGGTGTCAAAACCCAGAACTATAATGCAGAAATTTTCAGCTCTGTCTTGTCTGCTCTATGAACACTGTATTTATTTACATTTTTAAAGTAGTTAAATTATATGTCAAGTCTGGCCTTTGGATTTGGTGGATTAATTTTTCTTTAGTAATTTTGTATGTGTGGGCTGTGTCTTGATTTGGTTTTAGATGATGATGATGAAGAAGAAGAGATAGATGAGGATCAAGAAATAAAGGATAAAACTCTCCCCAAGTGGAATATTTGGCTGGATGTTGAATGTTCTCGTGAAGCAAGGCATTGGTTACCTTGGAGGCCAGACAAAACCAACAAGGAAACTGAAGAAGATTGTGAAGATCCAGAAAGACAGGTCACTGTGACATAATAAAACAAGGGAAGATGATGAGATGAATTATCCTTTTACTTGAATTTATTGCCAAGGGATATTTTAGAGGAGTAATCCTTTTCTTTGTTTGGAAAAAAATATTTTCTTTGTTTGGAGTTCAAAATTTACCTGAGGTTTTGTGCTGAGACTTCTGAAATCCCTGGGAAGCTCATGGTAAACTTTGGTGAGGGCTGTAGGCAAATAGTCTGTCTTTGCTGTTCTGTGATTTCTCTCATCTGTATGTGGAAATGTCACAGAAATCTGTGTTCAAGAAGATACATTAAATAAACAAAGGTTTTGTTGCCTTGAAGTTAGATAGTTGGATTTTTATTTTTTTTTCTTTTGGGGAGATAGGTCAAGCCAGACACTGATTTTTCAAATAACTATGTGTTAAATGGCCTAAGCAATAATATCTTTCAGACCTTCATTGTGTAAATTATCTTTGATACTCAAGGGCAAAGAAATATCTTGATAGCAAATTTACAGTCTGACTGGAAGAACACATTGCTTATTTAACTTACCTGGTTTTAGTTTGAATGACATTCTGTTACAATTTAGTGGTAATTATAAATCTTTATTGACTTGAAAAGTTCTTTAATTACATAAATTACAAGTTTGCTAATTATATTTCATTGCGTAAGTTAACGGAGTTTGTTTTAATTTGGATTTTTTTAGGTATTATTTGATGATCTTGGGCCATCTTTAATCCAGCTTTCTAATCCAGATCTTCAACGTCAACTGCTTTACTCATTTTTGCAATTTCTGGGAGTTCCATGTACAAGTAAACTCTTTCCTTCCAACCTCTATATTGCCATGGATGAAAATAACATCTTTGACAGCGTGCTTTCTGATGAAAAGCCACTGACTTCTGTCGATTTTCCACTTTCTGGATTCAACAGTATTGGTCATATGGACACGATGCTACGAGGGAGACATCACATAGGCCACTATAAAGAAGGAGAGGAGTTCATACAGAATGTTTTTCATGTTCTCTTCCTGCTGTTTTCAGGAAAGGAAAAATCTAACCTGTCCATTTGTTGGTTACAGTATGAAATATCTAAGGTAATGAGGAATCTGCATATAATCACTTTTCTGATGTGTGGCTTTCTTGTGTATTTATGTTGAATTAAAATAAGTGTTGATGAAAATGAAGTCTTGTAGGACTAAGTATTCAAATCAGAAAATGCCAGTTAAGATGGCACTGGGGGTGAAAAAAAAACCCAAGCCCTTTTCTTCAATACATGTTACACAGTAGCATACATGTAACAAAATATTTTTTGCGGTTTTGGATAAATGTTATTATATGATACATTGTATACCAGACAGAAATGGAATCCAGTGATTTTTTTACAAGGCGAAGTGAGTCAGCAGAGTACTTTTACTAAACTGTTCTAGTAGGTGCATAATCCCCAACACCATGATAAGAGCACCTTATCAAGAAACTCTCTGCTTCCTATACAACTTACATTTGTAGTGTTATTAAGGGGAATAACACCTTATCACTTGAATATGGATTTATTTAAATAAAACTGCTCTAAATGATACCCACAGAAGGATGAGAGTCCAGGTTGTCTTCCTAACACTTCAGAAAGTTTAGTTTTTGTTTCCTGATAGAGAACGTCCCTGTCTCTCACCCAAACACTACTTGACCAGAAGATCTCCAGTAGTTTTCCCATCCAATCTCCAGATTTGTCTGTCAGCACATTCCCCACTATGAAAAGCTCCTTGGAGGTTTAACTGTGCTAGTTGTAAGCTGCATCTGGCCAGGCAGGATCATTTATTTTCCTTTTTTCAACCATTACAGGTTAGCAGCTCTTTATTTGAGCAGTTGGCCCTTTATAAGAGTGAAATTTGATGTTACTTAATGGTAGTGGCAAGAGTAAGAATGATAAGCCTGTGTAATTTGGCTATGTTGGAGGGAGTTGATGACAGGCAGTTGTGACAACTTACAGTACTCAGTAGCAACAGATCTGGCTGGTGATGAAATATGGAACAATATGAACACAAACACAGTAATGAAATTTAAAAATGCTGTGAGGTTGTAGGGTTTTTTTTCCTTTCTTCTCCCACCACTCCCGTGGGAATAAATAAAATTTGTTCTTTTTAATCTCCCCTGCAGGTAATTCAGTGTCTCCAAGCAAAAAACAAGAAGAAGCTGAAAGCGCAAGGGAGGAAGAGTAAAAAGTTGGCCAAAAATCTCCTTAAAGCACCTGACAACCGAAACCACCTTTCTCTCTGGAAACTGTATGCCTACCTGGAATGGCTGCTTGGTAATATTGATGATGCCAGGAAGGTATTTGACACGGCTCTTTGTGCGGCAGGGACGGGAGGACTGAAGAGTCCTCAGCTCTGCAGCCTCAGTCTGCTTTACGCTCAGCTGGAAGTGGAACTACTGGAAAGTATAGAAGGAGCTGTTATGTCACGTGCTGTTCATGTATTGACCAAATTGGCTGAAAGTGGACCTTATGTACCCTATAGTGGACAAGTGTTATCAGTGAATGTGTTGAAAGCTCGTAGAACATACGAGAATGCACTGCAAGATTATTTAAATAAAACACCGGTTTCTGATCAGGATCAGGTCAGTGATGTTAATCAGCTGGTTAACTTGGCTGGTTGTTATGCACTGTTCCAGTATTTGACTGTTGGGATTGATGCTGCAGTATTAATATATGCACAGACTTCGGAAAAACTTGAAGCTCCTGGTCCGCAAAAATGTGAAAATACTGGAGAGAGTTTTGGCATTCAAAATTTTCCCACTGCTCTTGAAGCTGTCACAGTGCTGCATACAAATTTACTCAGATTCCACATGAAGATCAGTGTTTATCCTTTGAATCCTCTGCGAGAGACACTAACGGAGGCTCTGAAGCGGTATCCTAGCAACCAGTCTCTTTGGAGGTCATATATCCACATCCAAAGGAAGTCTCACAGCGCTAGCAAAGCACGAAGGTTTTTTGATGGTGTCACAAGGTCTGCTAAGTCTTTAGAGCCGTGGCTGTTTGCAATCCAAGCAGAGCAGATGAGAAAAAAACTCATTGACAATGTCCAGAGGTAATATCTCACAGCTCCTTATGATTACACTGTTTTTGAGAGAAAATGCTATCATAGTTCTCATTTTGCAGATGAAGAAGCTGTGTAGTTGGGGAAGGTTGTTTGTTCAAGACTGAACAGTGAGTCAGTGGCAGAATCCTGAATAGAATTGAAGACCTAGATGATAGTCTCATGTCCTTTCTACTGGATCAGATTGTGTGTCGCTTTGTGTTTGATTACTTGCTACTGACATCAAGGTGGTACACTTTTCTTTAAGTAATTTTTAAATAACTAAGAGCCAGCTTAGACGGTCGAAGTAGACACGGTGAGCTGAGGAACTGCTGTATTTAAATACTGCAGCAATAAGGAGTGTGATACAAAGCTATGCTCCAGTTTCCAACTGAGCTCGCTGTCCTACTTTACTCCTGGATCACAGAATACAGTTGTGGCAGATCTGTTTCCATAGTGAGTACTTGAGAGTTTAGTTTTCGTATGGGGCTGTTGCTAGGTAGAAGAAGCTGGAAATTTCCTGGGCTCAGATTCTTTGCTCCTGGGAAAGAAGGAAAGTGTAGGAGATGTGGGGAACTGAGGTGTGTGTTCATTCTTACAGCTTAGTCTTGAACTGTTATCTATCCATTGCTTGGAGCTATGGGCTGCTACCTATGGCCTGCTACCTACGTATGTCTAATAACATTGCCAGCATGGTTCTTTGTGTCTGCACATAGCAACAGAGATTTCTAGGAAAATGTTATCTGGAAGCTTTACATAGCTGCAAGCTTACAATATTCACACTTGATGAAATTACAGAATTATCAGTATACTTTAAAATGATGGTGCGCCCACTGCTTTGATTGCCGCAGTCTGGCAAAGTGCATGCATGCGTGATAGTGACATTCCTGAGCTGTTGGTATATGTCATCCTAAACTGTGATAAGAATTCTGCAGCCACCAAATGTAAAGGAGGACTGTCATTTGATTTACTGTTAATTAAAGACTGACAGTATGATAGGCTTTCATTGTTGTTACTGGAAACTGATGTTAAATTTCTAGAATTATGATATTCTCTGTGACATTCAGTTTCTTTCCAGATTGTTCTCTGTTAGCATAGCCTTTTCTGTAGGTTATATTAGTATAGGGACAAGTTGGATGTTGCAAGAGCAGAGCTGAACTATCTCGCTATTGCTGAACTGTGATAGAGAGATAAATGGCCTGTCAGTCATGCATAGAACTGATGTTTTATGATGTTGTGACAAACTAAGAAAATGTCTGTACAATGTGTGAGTATTTCCTATTCTGTTTTGTGTTTCTGCTCAAGTGCGTGGAAATCATTTAAAGAAGTGAACATGAAGGGTTAAACTGTAGCTTATATAAGTGAGTGTGAGGTACGATGCTTCAGAGTTCTGACTCCATGTAGAGTAGATTACATCATTTTTCCTCATGGCAAAGGTTAAAGTGAGAGGAAATGTGACCTCAAAGACCCTTGAAAAAGGAGGCAAGTTAGGAGCAAGTGTTAAGGGTGAGTGGAACAAGCTGGCCGGCTAAGAGAATGTGCACAGACAGAGGTGAGGTTGCCGTAAGTGCTCCAGGCTGTTTCTTAAAACTCAAGCATTACAGAGAAGCCAGTCTATCAGCTGTAGAAATCAGTGCTTCGGTGAAAAATCCGTACCTGCTTTTGTGTTATGCCTGGAACTTAAGGGATTTGAATCACTGGGGGGAAAAAGCAAATTATTATTGTAATCATGGTTGAGATCCAGAGAGGTAATCTAAGCCTTGATCCAAGACAAATATATGCACTTACAAAGATGCTAAGGGTGAATTTGAACAGGCTTGCCTGGGCACCAGAAGAAGGCTTGCTGACCTAAACTTGAATTTGGTTTGAGCTGCTATGCCAGGCTTGGAATGATAAATGATCTTGAATGAAGACTAAGATAAGTGTTTGAAGATTATATGATAGGGGGTTAGTGTACTTGGAGAAACTGTCTCCTCTAGTTGGACAAGGTTAATTTTTCAGCATGTGAGAAGAATTTTCACAAAAACACCTTGTTTATGTTCTTTAAACTGATTTTCCTATTTAGAAATGTTGATTAGATTAGCAAGTGTTCAAAAATCTGATTTATAACATTCAGAGTTCGTAGCATGAAATGCTAAAACCTCGCTATATACAGTGCTGTGCGAACAGAGACAGTACATTGATCTTTACCCTCTCTTACCTGGATGTGGTCCTTTAGCTTGGGTTTAAGGGATTGTGGTTTCTTTTTTCCTCTGTGTTTCAGGGCAGATGTTGGTGAAATACATTCCACTATTCCTGAAACTGGGTTAACAAATCGGATTGTAGCTCTATTTGAACATGCAGTTCAGAGTGAAAATGGTACCCATTGTCCATTGCTGTGGAGAATGTACTTGAATTTTCTGGTAAGAACAGAGTATGAGTTCTATTATTTTTTTTACCATATGTGGAATTTCTCATGAACATAGCTACAGTACTGTATAAAAAAAGGAATACTAAATGTTGCCATACCTATATGATTTGCATGGTGATGTATTTGAATTGTAATGCTCCTTATTGCAGAGAATATTAGGGAAAATGTAATTCACATGGATTAGAAGGAGTAATAGCTTCTGACAGTGTAGTTTTAATATAAAGGCAGCCAAGTTATTGTGGCTGCTATCTTACGTAATATGTCATAAGATGTCAGTAGATGGATTCTACCCCATTTTACTCACTCATAAAGGGAAGTGGGCAGGGGAGCAAAATTTAAGAAAAGAGGAAGCAAATTGTAGGGACTTAAGATTTTATTATTTTTATGTAAGTAAAATCAGCAAAGATGACTTGTATTTATGTTTTAGACCTACTTTAGGGTTCTGTAAGGAAGTTATAAGGACTTTGATATTTCAGTCAAATCTAGATCCTGATTTTGTGTAACTTCATGGAATCATAGAATGGTTGAGGTTGGAAGAGAAGTCTGGAGATCATCTTGTCCAACTTCAGAGTTCAGGCAGGGCGACCAAGAGCCGATTGTCCATGACAGTGTCTAGATAGCTTTAGAGTATCTGCAAGGGTGGAGACTCCATACCACGCTAGTGCTCAGTAACCCTCGCAGTAAAAAAGCGTTTCCCGATGTTCAGACAGAACCTCTTGGGTTTCAGTTTGTGCCCATTGCCTTTGGTCCTGTCACTGGGCACCACTGAAGAGAGCTTGGCTCCTTCTTCTTCACATCCTCCCTTCGGGTATTTATATACATTGATATGATTCCCTGCCGCCACCCCCTGAGCCCTCTCTTCTCAAGGCTGAACAGTCCCCACCCTCTCAGCCTCTCCTCATAGGAGAGATGCCCTAGTTCCTTAGTCATCTTAGTGGCCCTGTATTGGACTCTCTCCAGTATGTACATGTCTATCTCTTACTGGGAAGCCAGCAACTGGGCACAGTACGCCACGTGTGGCCTCAGCAGTGCTGAACAGAGGGGAAGGGTCACCTCCCTGGACCTGCTGGTAATATTTTGCCTGATGCAGCCCAGGATACTGTTAGCCCTTCTTTGGGGCAAGGGCACATTGCTTCCTCCTGTCCAACCTGGTGTCCACCAGGACCCCCAGGTCTTTTTCTGCCAAGCTGCTTTCCAGCCGGGTGGCCCCCAGCATATATTGGTGCATGGGTTTGTTCCTCCCCAGGTGCAGGACTGTGCACTTCTCTTTGTGGAACTTGATGAGGTTCCCGTCAGCCCATTTCTCCAGCCTGTTGTGGTCCCTCTGGATGGCAGCACGACCGTCGGGTGTATCAGCCACTCCTCTCAGTTTGATGTCATCTGCAAGCTTGCTGAGAGTATACTCTGCCCTGTCAGGTGGATCATTAATGACGATGTTAAATGGGATTGGATCCAGTGTTGGCCCCAGAGGTACACTGCTAGTTACTGGCCTCCAACTAGACTTTGTTCCACTGATCAGCATCCTTTGGGCCCAGACCTTGAGTCAGTTTTCAGTCCACCTCACTGTCTACTCATCCAGTTCTTACATCAACTCCTTGTCTAGGAGGATCTTTCAGGAGACAGTGTCAAAGGCCTTACTGAAGTCCAGATAGACAGTGTCTACTGCTCTCCCCTCATGTACCAGGCCAGTCATTTCATCGTAGCAGTTTCTCAGGGTGATCAAGCATGATTTTTAGTGAATTCGTGTTGACTGCTTCTATGATTTTCATTTTGTTCATGTGGCTGGAAATGGTTTTCAGGATCAGCTGCTCCATCACCTTCGCAGGGATCAAGGTGAGGCTGATGGGCCTGTAGTTCCCTGGGTCCTCCTCCTTGCCCTTCTTGAGGATAGGAGTGACATCTGACTTTCTTCAGTCTTCGGGCACTTCTCCCAGTCACTGTGATCAATCAACGATTACCAAGAGTGGCCTCACAATGACATCTGCCAGCTCCCTCAGCATTTGCAAGTGCATCCCATCAGGGCCCACGGACTTGTGTATGTCCAGTTTGCTTATGTATTACCTGACTTGATCCTCTTTCACTAAGGGTACACCTTCCTTGCTCCGCATTTTCCCCATGGTCTCTGGGACCTGGGATTTCTGAAGGACAATCTTGCTACTAAAGACTAAGGCAAAGAAGGCTTTCCATACATCAGCCTTTTCCATGTCCTGTGTAACCAGGTCCCCTGACTCGTTCAGCAGTGGGCCCACTTTGCCCTACCCTTTGTTTTGTTGCCTACATACTAAAAGAAGCCCTTGTTGTTGTTTTTGACATCCCTTGTCTGGTTTGATTCCAATCAGTCTTTAGCTTTCCTAACTTCATCCTTAGAACAACTTCCAGATCTCAATTAGAAAAAAATAATACATGAGCACCTGTGTGGTTTTGATTTATGGTGAATAAAGAATATGGTAAAAAGTCTGTATTATGTGGGGCCTTGAAATATTTTCTTCTCTCTATTTTCTCCATACTATAAAAGCTCTCTGTGACCAAGAATTTTTGATTGATTGATGTTGGGGCAAGCTAGGTGCAGTCTACATGCAAAATTAATGCGTGGTAGGGAAAACATAGCTATGGGTTTTGTAACTTGCCTTCAATTTTTACAGTCTTTTTGAATCTTAAAAGCTGTGTATAAAGGTTACGCTAACTGACATTGCAGAATAACACCAAAAAGCAGTAATGTTCGTTTCTTCCATAGTTCACCATGGAAGTACATAAATAAAATCAACTTCACATAGGCTGTTCGTCATCTTGGTTCTTTTCTTCCTTCTCCAGAGTACAATATGGGAGATGAAAATGCAAAAGAAATGCTAGGGACTCGTGTAAGGGGAATTTCGTTGCACAGTATTACTCCTCTGTTCGTGTCCTCTAGTGTAGTAAGCTGTCAGAGGGGAACAGCAGTTAGCAGGCTGTGAAGTGTGGAGGAGGCAGGGGAAGGAGGGACGCTTGTTTTGTGTTTGAGAAGATCTCTTGTGTAGGGCTATTACTGTGACCATTTCTACACAAATACGTGCTTGTAAATATTTTATACAACTTTGTATATAGGATCGTACAATTGAATTACTGTTATTCTTTATCAGCTACTAATGAGACTCCGGTATGCGCAAATGCTAAAGTAAAATCACCCATTGTGTATTTCATCACTAATGATTCATTCACTGAAGATACATTTTTCACAAGATCAAGAAGGAGTATTGATTACATGCTAATAAGATGGAGGAAAATAATACTTTTACAGTATTAGCCTTGATTAACATTGTTCAGAGAAGGAAAATCAATTAAAGATACTAAGATTTTTAGATACAGTCATAGAAGAAGAAGTTGTCCAGTATTACCCTAAGTTCTGTAGATCTCTCTGTTTTCTCTTTTGCTGTGTCTAGATGGTCAGTCTTCAGTATTTGGGCCGAAAGCTGCTCACTGTTTAAAAACACAAAGCTTTTATATAGATTTTGAAACAAACTATTTCTCTTAAATTCCTATTGATTTTTTTGTGAAATCATGCTTGACCAACCTGGTGGGCTTCCACAGTGAGATGACTAGCTCAGTGGCTGAGGGGACAGCAGTGGATGTTGTTCATCTCAACTTTAGCAAGCTTTTTCTGCTGTCTCCCATAACATCCTCGTAGACAAGCTGATGAAGTGTGGGGTAAGTTGACAGTGGCATGGACTGAAATCTGGTTGAACTGCCAGGCTCAGAGGGTTGTAATCAGCTGGGTGAACTCCTGCTGCAGGCCAGCCACTGGTGCTGTACCCTGGAAATTGATACTGGGACCAGTATACTTCAGCATCTTCATTAATGATCTGGACGATGAGAGACTATACAGTCAGCAAGTTTGCAGATGGTACAAAATCAAGAGGAGTGGCTGATGCACCGTATTCTGCTGTTGGCTTGTCCAGGTCCCTTTGAGTAGCCAAGAGCCATGAAGATGAAGAAGGGATTGGAGCGTGTGTTGTACAGGGAGAGGCCAGGAGACTTGCGATTGTTCAGCCTACAGAAGTGAAGGCTCCTGGAAGATACTGTCAGTGTACATGAATACCTCATGGGAGGGTGCGGAGACAGAGCCCCTCTTCTCAGTGCTGCCTAGTGACAGGACAAGAGGCAGTGGCCACACATTAAAATACAGAAAATTCCATTTAAACATAAAAAAAGGCTTTTTTACTGTGAGGGTGGTAGAACAGGTTGTCTAGAGGTTGTGAAGTCGCCATCCATGGAGATATTCAAAACTTGTGTATGTCTATGTGGTTCTAAACAGCCTGCTTTTGCTGACCCTGCTTTGAGCAGAGCGGTTGGAGCAGGTGGTCTCCAGAGGTCCCTTCCAGCCTCTGTGAAAAACTTAAGAGGCAGAAGGCTGATGAAAGCTCTCCGCAGAGCTGCGAAAGATGTGCGTGCATCTTAGTGCACAGCTCTGACAGCCAGGTTTCCAGTAAGTGGAGTGCGTTGCTGTTCAGTAAGGGGAGATCACAACACCAGAACAGCACAGGTTTCTACAATGTTATCGGTAATATGAAAAAGAATGTCTAGATTTTAAGAACTGACAGGGGAACCTGCTGATTTTTACCAGCAGTACTGATGTAGTCAGAACAAGAGAAAATGTAAACTCATGATTGAAGATCTCTTCTTCTCCAAGGATCTCAAAACATTTAATGTATTTTCAGAGTTTTGGAATTACTGCTTTTTTTGGCTTTGCCATCAAATTGCCTGTTTGTTACGTGTTTTGTAAAGTAGCCCAATTCAAATGATTTCTTCACAAGAAATTGTAATTGTTTCTTCCTGTACCTGGGATGACTGAAGCTGAGGAGACACTTCAGCACTCTGACCTTGGCTGCCCTTCTCTTTTTGAACTTCGCGGTAGCTGTGTGCGCTGTACTTGTGTCACGTAGTTGAACGGGTACTTTGAGGAGGAAGCTTTAACGCCTTCCAGATGGGTGCTAATTGGACATACCCGTTCTTGTGTGTAAGAGGGTTCAGCCTTAACAAGCTTCTGCTGAGTAGGGAAATGTACGTGCATGATCTCTTTAGTGCATAAAAATAATGTATTATCACCTTTACTGTACCAAGGATGCTCTTGTGTAGTATATGTGTAGCACGCCAGCTGTAAGTTTTGGTTAATATTTGCACTCTTGCCCATTGCAGTGTTATTGTCAAACATAGGCAAAGGTACTGACTTTAACTGAAATACTTAGCAGAGGCTCTTGCTGCCGGTCTTTGTTCTATTACTCGTCTTACAAGTAAAGCCTGAAACTCCTTAAAGACATCTCTGTGATTACGCTGAAGAGTGCAGTCGGTGTCTCCAGTGTACCCTGTCAGACTGCATAGCTACCACAACGTGTGGCGCTGAGGATTCCTCAGCAGAAGAACACTGAGCTTTTCAGCAGTAATTTCTTTGTCTCGGTGATAATTGTTTTATTATTTCAGCTATTACTGCATTGAAGTATGAACTGTTTTTTCCTTGCACAGGCTTCGGTAGGAAAAAAAGAAAAAAGTAGAGGATTGTTTTATAAAGCCCTTCAAAACTGTCCTTGGGCAAAGGTAAGCATAGAAAAAAATATAAACCTGTCATCATACTCTAATTTTTGAAGTTCTATATTTCAAAAAAAAAAAGAAGTTAGTCTTTCATAGTTGTTGTAATGAGTTGTATGTAAATGAAAGGAGAGATTTCTGAGGGAGAAGTACTGTAAGATTTTCTGCAAAGAAGAGATGCATCTGAAATGGAGACAAACAGTGGTCAGTGCCGTTTGCGTTTCAGAACAGAAAGGCGTTGCATTGTGTGAGGCAAGGAGATAATAAATTCCTCTGTGTGATCTAGAAGTGATCGTGTCTTTCAGACTGTGTTTCATTATGAGAAGCGTGGTAGTAGCACAAATACATAGGCAAATAAAAATTTAGGTTAATAGTGTAAGAAATTATTCAGGAGCACCTGCAACCCCTCAGGTAATGTCGGTACACGCTGCAAATGCTCCAGCGCCTCTTGACCCACGTTTTATCGTTTTGAATAAGATTATTTAGTAAGAGTTGGAAAAGACTTGATTAAACATCTACATTGCTGTCACTGTAGAAGTACTAATTTTGTTTGTGTCACTTTAAATAAGGATATGATATTTCTTATGTTCTTGCTACAGAGTTGTTTGCGTTATCTACGTGCCTCTTTATACTACGTTTCTTGCTGTGGTAGCAAGCTGGCACAGAAGACCTTCTCATTGTCCTTCCAGGTGCTGTATCTGGACGCGGTAGAGTACTTCCCTGATCATCTGCAAGAGACGCTGGATCTAATGACAGAGAAAGAACTGAGAGTGCGGGTGCCTATGGAGGAGCTGGATCTGCTGTTAGAGGTTTGAAAGAAGACCGTAGATGAGTGGAGAAGGTGCAGCAGCTGGTTCCAAAACTAGCAGTTAGACCAGTCTCTTTTCAAACAGGAACTGTGTTGGGACTTGGGTACTATGTACTATTTTTTTTTTTTAAGCACTTTTTGTTGGTTTTCTTTCTTTTTTTAGCTTTTATGTAAATTGCTATAAATAAGGAGTTCTACTATCTGCAAGTATTCTGGAATCAAGTACTGCATTTTGCCCACAAAAATGCATCCATGTCTCTGAAGTATTGCTGGCTCCCACAGCAGGATCCCCTCTCACAAATAGCCTCCTGTTGAATGTTGCCCACATTTCTTATTCTATTGTTTGAAATGACATTCCCTGGAGTTCCATGGAGGTTCAGTACATGCCAGCTATGGTTTGGTGAGCAGCACAGGAAATAAACATCCGCCAAATGGATGCTCCACTGTCCCCCATTGGCAGGCCTCAGTAATTTCCTTCTGCTTGGTATGCGTGCGTGTGTGTATATAACTGCCAGGTCAAACAGCCCTTGCATCTGTACATACACTGTTAGTAAAAGCTAAATCTTTGCTTGAGCAGCCACCTATTTTGGACTTGTATTTGTATGTTTTGACAGATGGCCATTTTAGTACAAATATTTATGAAAAATATACCTGATTATTTGAAAATTCAAAAGGAACTTGAATTATTTTTTATTTCTTAATTTAATATAACTGTGAGTGTATTAAAAATGAAAATGTATCCGTAATGCCTCTCTGAGCAGCTTACTTGTAAATAAATTTTTGTAATTGATTACTCACTTTTGACCCAAATACAGGAAATTATCATAAAAGAAGTAGAGGCCTGGTCTGCCTTTAATCCTCACCAAAGAAGGCTGAGTAATCAAAACATGATTGTTTAATTAGCAGCTTCTATTCCAAGAGTCTTTAGGCAAGCTCCTAGAGAAGTAATATGCAATATGGTAACAATTTATAGTTATGTTATATATGTATTTTATAAGACAGAATATGCTGAAATACGTAAAAGACTGTTTAGCATCCCTACTGTTCAGACCCAAGAACTCAGAAACTGGATCTGTGAAACAGGGTACCTGCAGCCACTGCAGACCCAAACCCGTTTCAGAGGTTTTTCAGGACAAAACTGACTGTCCCTAACAGCTCCGAAACGACTGGGCTCGTCCAGCTGATGACGTCTCATTACACGCAAAACTGTGGCTGGACAAAGCCAGACAACCTGTGCCTTGGCTTTGCCTGTAGCACCACAGTACCAGATATAAGTTGAGTTTAGGCTGCATTTCATTTATTTTTTTCTAAGATTATTTTAAATAATACAGGGAATATGCAGAATTTTGAATGGCATCACAGACCTTCTTAAGAGCCTTGTAATATTGCTGTAGTTGCAAGTGATGCTGATTTTGTTACAAAAGTAATTGATTAGTCTTTGTAAAAAAAATGTGTATTTTATTTTTAAAATCCATGCTTCTTGCAGAAATGACAGAGCTGCTGAATCGGGGGTAGGAGTTACGCTGTGCGCTGAGCAGTGACAGCACACATTGTGTGTATGTGCAGCTTTGCTCTTCCATCAAAGCAGAAGGCCGTTTCCTCCAGCGACCTGGAAGGGGCACGGAGCTGGGGAAACCTGGCTGTGCTCCTGGTTGTGTTTCTCCCAGAGCCACAGGATCACCGAGCAGCCCAGGTTGGGAGGGACCTTCATCGCTCCACCTGGTCCAGCCTTTTGTGGGACAGGGAGCCTCGTAGAGCGGTCCAGCCCCCTGTCCAGTCCTGTCTGGAACGCCTCGGGCAAGGGCAGCGATGGCGCCTGTTTCGGTCACTTCTCACTCTGACTCATCCCCTCCCCGGGCCCGGCTTCCCCCTTGGCAGCATCCACGCCACTGGTGCCGCTGGGGACGGCTCGAGGCTGTGCACTTGCCGAGAGAAAGTGCCACAAGTTAAATCCTGCTGCAAAAGAGTTTAATTTTCAAATGTGTTTCTTTTTCAGTTACTGTTGTGGCAGACAGTGTACCAGAACGCAGTTCTTGGTTTAGCTTGAGACATGGCAGCTTTCCTTCAGTCAGCTGAACCAGCCTCGTGGTTGTTGTTTCTGGCCAGCGTTAGCAGCCCTGTCCCACATGAAAAGCCTCACTTGCCACACGTCATAAAGCTTTTCAGCCCCTCAAGCGATGATGAGATCAACTGCCGTGATGAGGAAGTGCTAAAAAATCACTGGTTTTTTGTGACCTTTCCAGAGAGGCAGATCTCATACGGTTTGCAAGAATGGGTAATAAAACTTTGCTTGTTGTTGTTCTGTCCTGATGAAAAACAACTCTATGTCAAGGTTCCTGTCATCCAGACTGAAGAAAAGATTCCACCCAGCTGTAGGCTTTGTTTTCAACAATGAACCACATAATTTTGACATAGGGAAAAAAAAAAAAATCTCTAGGCCTTGCTGCTGCCATTGTTGTTGCAGCGCTGGCGGTTATCAGAGAGGTTGCTCTGTGTGTGACTGAACGGTCTGTTACTGGCCAGCGTTTGCTCCCACAGAACAAAGACTGCACATTCCCTAACTGTGGTCTGTGTGGAACTTTATATAACCTTAACAATCACATGTGCAACATTTGGAAATTAATTACTTAGAACTTAACAAGTGCTTCACAAAAGCACGCTACACCTAATAAGCAGTATAGGCGTTGCTACAGCTTGGTGCAATAGAAATCCAGCTCCTGTGGGGATGGAGCTGCAGGCAGCAGGGTTGTTTAGAGGGGAAGAACTTGTTTTAAGATTACACTGCAGAACACCAAGCAGGTGATGTGCAGTTTGAGTTTCTGCCTGCAGCAGGACAAAACACACGCCCCTCACACCCAGGCTGGCCAGCCCCTGTGCCCCAGCGACATCGGCCTTCACCCTCGCTCAGGGTGAAGAAGGTGTGTTCATATAATGAGCTGTAACGCTCTTGGGAAAAACAGACTTATAAACTCTTTAATGTTACACTGCCTTACCCAGGCATGTTTTGATCTCTAAACTAAGACCACTGAATGTTCACGTTGCTTTCCTGTAAGTGCAAGTGCTAGATTAGGTCAGTACTTTACAAGTGCATCTGAATGTTACTTAAGGTTGCATGTTTTGCATAAATTTCTCACATATATATGACTGAGGACACTGAGGTTACTCAGAAGTGACTCCTGTCCTAGTTACTGAGAAGAGATACAGAAAAGCTCTGCAGTAGCTGTGAGAGACTGACTGGCAGGTGGGCGACCCACTCCCGGGCTCCTTGCAGCACAGAGCAGTGTGCTTTGGCCCACCCTGACAGGCACTCTGATGGCACCAGCACTCCTCCTTGGAAGTAAGTCTGAGTACACCAACAGCCCCTTCCCTGTAAGTACCAGTTCAATTCAAACACAGGTTTTATTAGGAATGAAGTGTTACACTGACTGAAAAACCACAATCAAGCAGGATTTAACCTCTTCAAGAATGACAGCCACACTGTGGTTTTATGCAAGACTGTCCTCCCAGCCCCAGAAGGAGATCCTGACAGTCCCCAAAGAGAGGCCCCAGGTGACTCAAAGGTACAGTCCCTCGGGGGTTCCCTCCTGCTTCTTATAGAGAACATTCTCTTTAGACTTCTTGAAGTCTTCATTTGTTACTTTCATTCTCCGCTCCCGCAGCGCCATCAGTCCAGCCTCTGTACAGATTGCCTGCAACAGAGAAAGCAAAAGTTAGGGGCTCTGCGTGGCCCCCTCAGGCCACCCCTCAGAAGATTGCAGTGTCTCCGTGCTGCTCTGACCAAAGTGAAGCGCGTTCACAACATGAACGCTGTGAGGTTCAGTACTGCTGAACAGCACGGGAGCATGTAAAACAACCTAGGTAAGGCCAGAGGAGTATTTCTGTCCCCTGGCAGTCAGAGTAACCCTTCCATGACGGAACGGCAGGGCGGTAATGCTAGTGAGGCCTCTGTCAGCTGCAGAAGAGCAGAGTAGGTAGGTCAGATGCTTCCTAACTTACAGGTATGATTTTAGCTGCTTGCAACATAGTCCCTAAAAATGCTTCTTGCCCTGCACTACCTTATGTAATGTTTAAGACACCTTGCATGTTTGTGCAAGATTCCACATTCCCCTTCTGATTTCCACTTTGCTACTGTTGACATTTCATACTCGGATAACACAGTTACATACTCTTATCAACACAAGCTACTATTTCAATAAGGTTCCCGTTTGTAAAGCTGAGCACGCGGCACTCAGAAGGTATTTCACAGCCACCCAGCTGTCCCTCGGTGATGTAGCGCAGGTAATGAGAGACCAGCCAATGTTTCTGGATGCAGTAACAATGAGATCTGATTTGCGTTTTGCAGTATAAGCAACGGTGATGTACAACTGACCTTAATATCTGCACCGCTGAGATCGTCTTTTGCCATAATCAGCTCATCCAAGGTCACGTCATCTGCCAACGTCATCCTGCTCGTGTGGATCTGAAAGATGCGTTTCTTGGTCTTCTCATCGGGTAGAGGAAACTCTATTTTCCTGTCAATACGTCCTGTCCAAAAGAAAAGCTCAGCCTTAGTTTTTCTGCGTGCAGCTGTTTGAAATGGAGCAGGAAGGACACCTCAGGGTTGTCCTCACACCACAGTCAATCCGAACGCGGGGCCGGACTGTCTGCAGTGCGCAGGAGGCTGCGGGAGGGCACAGATACCAAGCTGCTGAGAGAGGCTGCATCGCTGCATGTGACACCTTGCCTGCGAAACACGAAAAGCCTTCCCAGAGTCAGATGTAAATATTAAAAAAAAATCCAGTATGTCGTAGCACAGATAAGTATGAAACAAATGCTTATGTTCCTGTAATAAATTTTATTCTGCTGAGATTACATTTAGCTCTGAAGTTTAATTTTCTGCTACACACATACACACACACAAAATAAATCCCTGCAGCAACTTGAAGAACTCTTCCTCCCTGTATAACCATCCTCCTAAAGAAAAAACAAAACCCAACAAAAAACCCCCACCTAACTGAAGAAGGAAGGTTTTGCAGGAATAGTTCTGTTGCAAGTCCCCACCAGATGTTTTCTTTATGTCAGCAGGGACTTTGGATGTTCTGGCACTCTTTGTTCCAACTTTAATGAGCAATCTTTTTAAAGATATCTTCCATCTCCAGATCACTCCTGTTTCTCTTTGGTCGTACAGGATCTGCTCTAAGAAGGGCTGATGGCCCCATGCGTGCTATTGCAGGCTGTTGCACACAACGGTCCATCAGTCAGCTGAACTGCTGGGGGGGCCCTGGTTGCTGCAATTTAAATACCCCACAGGTACAGGAAGGTTCCTTCCAACAAATTTTAGATCATCTTAGCTTGTCCTTTAATACTGATACAGCATTATCTCCGCTGCACTCTGACAGCAGTGGTGGTGATTTGGAGGGGCAAGGCCACAATGGTGACAAAACCAGACTTTTTTGACAAAACACAAGCACCCCTCAGCAACTTCATACCGTGGAGTCTGCAGTCACTGCTCAGAGTGGTTCTTTGACAATTTCATCTTAAATTATCTTGGCTGTCTATCTTACTTCTATTACTTTAGCAGGAGTATCTTTACAACCTCTTTGCTACTTAGGATTTACTTGAGGACACTAACGGGAGGCTGAGCTTGCTGCTTTGATCTCCATGCTGCTTCCTGCCTTCTGGTGTAACCAACCCCACAGACGTGTTGCGGTTCAGGACATTTTTAGTGGCCTATTGAAAACACGACTCGTGCCTGTTCAAGCTCTCAGCTCCACGTGTAGGACCTATGTCAAAGCCAGGTATCGCTGCTCCCCCCAGCCCCCAAACGACGGCGGTGTGCCAGGGTGGAAAGGCAGTGGCCTGGCATCCTTGTGTCACAGCCCAGCTCTCACCGCGCAGCCGTCAGTCCCCGGGTGGCAACGGAATGCTACTGCACCACGCCTTGCCTCAACAATTACTTAAAATTGCTGTGCCACCTTAATACAGGGGGAGCATATTCAAGTTGCTTATGTGTATGTAAGAGAAATTAACACATCTCTTCCATAGTTTTTTTCTCTTGTTTGGAAAACTTGTGAACAGGTTCTGATGTCAACAGATACACCAACCTAGCTGGGATGGCGAGCAGAGACAAACCAGTGACTTGCATGCTTCTTACCAGGGCACGTTTGACAAAAGCAAGGGAAGCACACGCCGCAGGCAGTCTCTTACCTGGCCTAATCAAAGCTGGGTCCAGTGTTTCTATTCTGTTCGTAGCCATGATAACTTTGACATCCCCCCGCGAGTCAAACCCGTCCAGCTGGTTCAGCAGCTCCAGCATTGTCCGCTGGATCTCTCTCTCACCACCCGAGTTCGAGTCGTACCTTTGCGAAAACAATGTCATCAGAAAAAGCACTATTACTTCACAGAACTGCCACAAACACGTAAGAAAATAGTGTGGGGGTTTGGTTTCGGTTTTTTGTTTGTTTTTTTAAGTACTCATGACAGATTTTTTCTTTAATCTCATTTTCACCCACAGAAAACAAAAAGGAGGTTTCATAACCACATTGTAACATCTAGGTAAGTAAAGAGACACTGAACTACTCTTGTAGCTGGGGAAAGTAACAGCAATCACGTGAAGGAAATCTGTCCTTTCTCACATGTTTGTTATGTATTTAGAAATATCTTTTTCCCCCCCCCAACAAAATCAACAAACTAACATAAAGGAAACAAATCTCCTTCTTAAAAGCACATGCTTTTAAGAAAACATCACAGAAAACGCAGCTTGTCACTGATTTTTCCACTCCAGCTTTTCCATATGCACCCAGCTGTAATGGCACGCCCTTCAGCCGTACTCACGTGGGCACCAGTTTGACTCTGCTCTTCCCCAAACACCGGTACCAGTGGCTGCACTTCCCTGCCCTGCAGCTCAGCTGTGTTACTTCTCTCATACCAGAGCAGATGCTCTACACCCACAACAGCTCAGCCGTGTTTAGGAACCGTCTGAAGCAACACAACATTTACACAGAATTCCATGCGTTACGTGCTTCACCCTCCATCCAATCCTTCCCACGTACGCCGAGACGCAGCGGGCAGAAGCTGCCTCGTACTGGAGCCTCAGGCTAGCAGCTGTGTAGCAATGTGTATCAGCACTTTTTTTATTTATTGTAAAAACATCTGACTACTTTAAAGGCTATTTGTATTGGACAGTTCCAACCAGCCTGTGGAATTTTCAAAGTAACACAACTGGGATGGCAGCTGAACCATAGTTTAGCGTGACACAAGCAATGCTTCTCCATGACATTGTGCTCTGTAGCTTACTGTATATATTCTAAGAACGTAAGTATTTAGCCCGTCTGGAGAGGTAATCAGCAAATGGACATATTCTGTATCACGTACACTGCTTTACTGTGAAATCACTGAAGCCAATCACCGAGTACTTGGATTTGCACGGGGAGGCGACCGTGTGAACTTACACACAGCGTCTCTCTCTGTTTCAGACACTCTACCACAGGGATGCGACCAGGCAGCAACAGGAGAGAGGCCGAGCCTCCGGTCATATCCACTTAACAGGAAAAGGTTATGATATATTTTAGTCTCAAAGTTATTTGAGGTTTTACTTGTTAAAAATGCTTCCATCAAAAAGAGTATCACGAAAATGGTAGCAGAGCAAAGAAACCGAGTACCACCAGGGCTGCAGCAGCAGCGTTTCTAGCAAACCCCCCATTGCCCCTGGCAGCACACGGAGCGGAGCCGGTGTGCGGTACCTCTTGGTGCCGATGGCGTCGATCTCGTCAATGAAGACGATCGACGGAGCATGCTCTTCAGCCACACGGAACAGCTCGCGCACCAGCTTCGGACCGTCACCCAAATATTTCTGTATAAGTTCTGAACCGACCACTCTCAGGAAGGTCGCTGAAGTTTGGTTTGCCACTGCTTTGGCTAGTAAAGTTTTACCTGTTTTTAGTAGGAAAGAAATACTGTAATTAGATTGGGGGGGGCGGGGGGGCAGTGCTTTAACAAAACAGTCCCATGAAATTTGTGACAGACTTGGCAATGCTTTAACACTAAGCAAGCATAATTTCTTCCGCTGGTGTTAGCTCAGCGGGGCTGTCACCGTGCTGTGAGGTACCTGTGCCAGGCGGGCCGTACAGAATGACGCCTTTGGGTGGCTTTATACCCATCTCTTCATAATACTCAGGATGGGTGAGAGGAAGCTCCACAGACTCCTGCAGCACAAAGAAAACAAACCTGAGTTTTTATAACGAGCGAGTGCTCTCCACACAAGTTCTGTGGGGACCTTGAGAACAGCATTGATAAGAGTAATGGAAGCAAAAAGAACTGAACTGCTTTCAAGACAGACCTGGAAAGGTACGTCTCTCTCGTGCCTCCAACTCCAAGACAGACAACGACTCTATCTGAACGGGTCCTCCTACTGTTTCCACTCAACCAGCGGAAGAGAAGCCGTGAGTGTTCCCCCTCCACCAACGTAAACACATCCCGCTGAGAGCAGGACCTGGGAGTTCCCGACTCCCATCACTCAGGGAGGACCTCGGGCTGGGGGGACCCTTTGTGAAAGGACGCCTTCCACCATCAATTACCAGGTATTACAGATCAGTATTTTAAGAGCAATTTTGTGATTTTGGACACCTACCCAAAGCAAAATGGTTGAGTTTTACCAGGGTTCAGATAGAGCTCTGCTCATGGAAAAACAAAACAAAACAAAACAAAAAAACCCACAACAACCACAAAACCAAACAACCCCCCCCCACCAACTAAACACAAAACCCCCCAACCAAGCAATAAAAAAAAATGCAAAGACAAACCAAGCAAAAAACCCTACCCCCTAAATCCTTGGATTGCAGGGCACCAGACACTCAAACCAATCTCTGCACTTCTTACAATTTAACTCTCATCTTGCAACAGTCAATAACTTTACACGCTGCAAACTAGGAAGTTACTGCGCAGATTTTGTAAGGGCTCTACAGGTTCCACAGCAACTGCGCAAGGTTCCTGTGCCTACAGATTGAGAATGTCCACGAGTCTGCTAAAACCAAACCAAGAAACACACGACAGCAAGACACAACAGAACACTACATGAACGGCAGCCAGTCCTGCTGTTACACTTCCGAGCTCCCAGTGCAGCAGCTACGTTGCCAGCTTACTTAACGGTGTAAATCCGCACAACTGAATACCTTGATTTCCTGAATCTGGTTGTCAAGGCCACCAATGTCAGCGTATGTTTCTTGAGGAGCTTTCTCCACTTTCATCACAGTCACTAAAGGATCTGTGTCATCCATCAGGACTCCTATCACAGCATGAACCTAATTCAAGCATTAAGAGTTGTCAGAGAAAGCCAGCAGCACTATTAATACGAGCTCAAGCCGAATCCCAGTGCCCATCTATTTAGGTGTACAAAGCAAACAGCATTAATACTCAGACCCTGTGATCCTCAGAAAAAAGGCCAGTTAAGAACAGTACAAGAACTTGTGCTTCACTTTATAAAAACAACTCACCTTGTGATTGAGCAAAACAGAGCAGCCTGGCTCTAGCAGATCCTTGTCCACAAAAGACAGGATACTGACGTAGTGCTCCGACCCGACTGAGGTGGACACGATCGCGTGGTTGTCATCAATGATCTCTTCCAAGGTACCCACGGACATTGGTGTTCCCCTCAGATCATCCACCTTGGATCTTTCTTCCTGTTGTCAAGAGGAACCCAAGAAACAACTCCAGAACACAGGCAAAAACGTTCCTGTACAGCACTGGCTCAACAGTTCGCACCAAACACAACAGAACCACCCTCTGCTATTGTTGTTTCGCTGCCCCAACAGGCATCACAGCACAGGCCAGTAACGAAACCCACTATAACTGGTCAGACAGCACTGCACGGATGCGCATGGCTGGAACACTCTTTCCTTCTCTACTGAAGATATCTGGGAGCTGCACTTTCACAGATCGCCAAGAAATAAAAACCCACTGTGGCCTCATCTGTAGTAACCCATGCTTGGACTAAAACCATTAAACCACTAGAAAAAAATCCTTCATTTTCTGGACAGTAGTTGAGATTTAATGAAGAATTGTAATGTACGTAGTATGTTTGCACTGACTTACACGTTCATGGCACTTTATTTCCATTGCTCTTGCATGAAGCCGCTTATATTAGAGCACTTACTGCAATATTAGAAGTAAGAGTTCACTCAAACCTCACCTCTTGTTTTTCTTCCAAAGGTTTCATCTGTTCTTGATTCCTGATAAATTCTTCCTCCATTAAGAGGTAATCTTTAATTCTCTCCAATTTCAACAATTTGAGTCTGCACTGCGTGTGAGGGGTCACTGTAACCAAAGTACAATCACAATATTTTAGACCAATCACAATATTTAGACCACAGTGCCAACTACTCACTAATTCATTACCAGAAATTCTGCTTTATTTTCTGACAATAACTACTATGTGAGCAGCAGTCACTAATTTACTCATGCCACTGTAATTCTAGGTAACAAAAAAACCAAACATTTTTAAAGGTAATGTTTCCCCTGTATTTCTGATCATTTCAATTTCTCTCTCTCCCACCTAGCAATTCAGAGGGTGCATCTTGCATAAAAAATAATTGTATTTTGTGTTTTTACATCCATTAAAAATAAAGTTACATTTGGCCTCCTGCATTTGTGACCTACATGCAGTCAGCGCTAGGGGAGAAGACAGCTCTGTGGTTCCCGAAGAGCAGACAGGCCCCAGGACGGCCTGGGCAGGCAGAACGCTTACCCAGGGGAAGCTTGCTGGCAGCATCTGGTCCCTTTGTTTTCTTCTTCTTTTTCCCCACTCTGGTTGGAACTGGAGGCTCGTATTTCTTCTTCTTATCCTATTCAGGACAAGGATTCCATGGAAAAAAAAAAATCAGGATATTAACAATGAAAAAATACGCACAGATGCTGGGTGCACAGAGACAGAGAGGGCTCAACGCAAGCTGAATGGCTGCATAACAAAATTATCTCCTCTATGATATATAGCGAGAAGCCCCCCCCAAAGCATTACTCTTATTTTTTAAGAAGGGTAAAAAATTAGTTCTCCTGCTTATTTTGCATCCCTCTTTAGTTTAGGTTTCTGCCAGTTTTCAGTGATTACAGAACGTGGAAGGGTAACGCCTGAAGCAAATCACCAAAACTCACCCGTGGAAGGATGAGGCAGACACTGGACCTGAACGCTTCTGCAGTGCCCAAACCAAGGGGCAAAGCGCGCTGTGCGGCTGCCGGCCGGGGCACGGCGTGCCACCCACGCTACCCCCCCAGGGGGGGCCTCACGCAGATGGCAGCACCATGCCGTTTTCAACCCCAAACCAGTTACTTCAGCGACAGCCGGAGGGCAGCCAGCCTTCCCTGACCTAGGCGGACGTACAGCTCTGTTCTTTTGAAATATAACCTACCGCTGCCCAACAGTTTCCCTTTCCCTTCGCAGTTAAAGCCGCCCTATTTCCGCCCAGCAGCCCGCCTCCCCCAGCACGCAGCGACGCGGCGTCCCACCGCGGCAGCCGGAGTTCGGGCGGCTCCGAGCACAGGAGGGCCGAGGCCCGCCCGGTGCTGGCCCCGGTTCCAGCTACCTTGTCATCCTTCTTGCCGCCGCCGGGGCCGTGTCCACCGCTCTGGCTCTGACCCTGCGCGGGAAGAAGAAAACAAAGGGAAGTGAACGCCGAGCCCCGCGCCCCGGGGCCGCTCCGCGCCAGCGGGTTTCTCCCGCCCCCCCCGGCCGCGCTGAGGCGGCCTCGGGGCCCAGCGCCGGCGGTGACTCCGCAGGACG
>Ga0065711_1028596_pt1 | contig 40250 bp, 24 predicted proteins | sample Hoacrofraction12_FD_59098 | JGI IMG/M metagenome (GOLD analysis project Ga0065711, IMG submission 59098) | Hoatzin crop microbial communities from Cojedes, Venezuela - Epithelial fraction 12 v2 (version 2) | ecosystem: Host-associated > Birds > Digestive system > Esophagus > Crop | place... | reverse complement strand
GGCGGCGTGCCGCCGGGCGGCAGGATGAGCCTGTCGCCGAAGGAGCTGTCGAGCCTGCTGAGCATCGTGTCGGAGGAGGCGGGCGGCAGCACCTTCGAGGGCCTCTCCAGCGCCTTCCACCACTACTTCGGCAAGGCCGAGCACTTCCGCCTGGGCTCGGTCCTCGTCCTCCTGCTGCAGCAGCCCGACCTGCTGCCCAGCCCCGCGCAGCGCCTCACCGCCCTCTACCTCCTCTGGGAGATGTACCGCACCGAGCCGCTCGCCGCCAACCCCTTCGCCGCCGTCTTCGCCCACCTCCTCAACCCCGCGCCCGAGCGCGGCGGCGACGAGGCGGAGCGCACCCCGCTCTCAGGTGCTGGGGCGGGGTGGGGGGGAACGGAGCCCACCTTCCCAACCCCGCGCTCCCGCCGCCGGCTTGGGGCTGCTCCGGGTGGGGGGGAGCGGGGGGAGGTTTCCTCCGGGGCAAGCGTCCCTCGGCTGGGCGTGGGGGAGGCCGCTTGGCTGGACCGAGACGTGGGGGGAGGTTGGGAAAAAGCCGTTACAGAAACCTGGAGGTGCCAGGAGGGTTTTGGCAGCTTTGGAGCCGCGGAGCCGGGCCTAGGAAAGAAAGGCGTGAGGCAGAAACGCTTTTATCCCCCCGCGTCGGTAAACGCAAGCCCGACAGCGATGGGTAGATCCCTTTCTGAAAAGCTATGAACTTACAACGTGTGCTGCAGTATCATGTCGTATTTACTCGCCCGCTAGTTGCCTACATTAGAAAACAGGTAAAGAAACCGCTATGACTTAGCGCCAGGTGTTGCATGCCGCGGTGCGTGGTACCAGTTAGTATAACGCTGTGTTTTCCATCACCTTAGCAGCTGACTAGATATCAGTTTTGTACGTACTCGCAAAGGCGCTGAAGTTGCACCGATCTTGCCATAAACAACCCAGTAGTTTGCGTTTTGTTTGTGCTTGCTCTGCATGAAGAGCGTGGAAAGCATTAATGCCACCGCCTTAGAAATCAGGGTTTGTTTTTTCGTTGTGTCTCCACAGGCTTCTTGCCTCCCATAACTCCTCCAGAAAAATTCTTTCTTTCTCAGCTGATGTTGGCCCCCCCTAGAGAGCTGTTCAAGAAGACTCCTCGGCAGATTGCTTCCATGGACGTGGGGAACATGGCCCAGTCAGTGGATATAAGCGGGCTTCAGCTGGCGTTAGCAGGTAAAGAAGATTTGTGGCTGTAGTTCAATTATGAATGGAAATGCCAACTGTAACGTGGCTGTGAGTTACCCGAGAAACGTTCTCATCTATCCTAAACATGAAAAAAGGTTGAACTGTGCTTTAGGGTCTTGAAGCCCATGTTCAAGCACTGAGAGAAACTTCAAGCAGAGATTGTGCCTTAACTGTTTTATCCTGCTTAAAAAGCAGCTTTTTAAGCATATCTGTCACCGCCTTAAACATGAGAACATTTTGCAAGCATAGGAAGATATTCATGTAAAGCTTTGTATGGGGTTTTTTGGGGGGTGGGTTTTTTTGGTGTATTTTTACCCCCTTTCACTCTGCGCATTTCTGGTGTGAGAGAACATAGCATAACTGTCATGCTGTCATGTACCGGTACTTCTGCTGCATCTGGCAAATTGGCTATTAAATTACATCTTCGATTTTGTAAAATAAAGCTAGATCTTACAGCGTTAGCTGAAGAGTTGGTAGGTGGTCTACTTTTACTGATTCAAAAAGAAAAGCAATGTGATGCTTACCCTTTGACAGGAGAAAGGGAGCAGGAACATGATTGTTCTGATCATGTTGACTGATGAGTCACATCTGGAGCTATTCTGAAATAGAAAATATTGTTGGGAACAAGGAAACAATTTGGACAGCAAAAAATAGTGTTTTTTTCCTAGGTACGTGCAAATGGACCTACTCGTTTGAAAACCGACCATCCCACTGCTATATCTGTACAATGTGGTTTGCTGCTCTGAGGTCAGGCACTAAATAGGCTTTCTCCATCCCATAGTTGTATCTTGGTATCATTTTTTTCTGTGGAATCTGTCACTGGCTTGTTCACGGTGTACAGATGTCCTCTGGTGTCCTCCTCAGCTACTGTTTCCAGACTGTGGTATCTTTTGAAAATGCAAATTGAATACCCTGACATACCTTCAAGGGGGAAACAAACCCTTCTGGTGCTTGTTCTGTTCATCCTGTCTGTGTTTTCTAGAATATTTTTGTGAATTCAGACTTTGTGAAACTTCAGGTAGCTTGTGATTTTTAGTATAAGGCATATGTGATGCCTTAGAGAAGCCTGGAGTTTTTTTTCATTTGTTGCTATTTGTTTGTCCCCTTGGTAGCGTATTTGCCTTCTGAACAGTTTGTTGTCATTAAAAACAAAACATGCAGAGAACCTCAAAACTGCAGTTGTGTGGATTGGTACTCTAGGCCATGCATTTTGATTTGTCCTTTTTTAAAATAGAAGAGACTGATGGCTTAAAAGTACTGTATGAAGTCATTAATGGGGCTTTGCAAAATTAAGCCGTGTAAGATGTGCTTGTATTGTTATTTTCATGACACAGTAAACATGCGTAATTAATTGCTTATGAGCAGTTGTGGGAGTTATGTGACAAAGCAAGCTACCTCTGAAAAAGCTTCATGCTGTCATTCTCAGGCTTCTTGTTGTAGCTGCCTAGAATAAATGTCTGCTTTCTGTTTACTGTCTTAGAAGATAAATCTTCTGTTCATTTTAATATTGTGATGCTTCTTGAGTGTCTATTTGTCATGTTTCAGAAGGTCTGTGAATTTTTCAGAAGTCTGCAGTGTATTTCTCCTGATGATTCAATAGGCAGGATGAAGCTGTGCTGCTCACAGTGCATGAATATTTGTATTATGGTGCTTCAATACGATGTTTAAGGGGTTGTATTTACACCCTTTCTCCCCGCATTTCATAGAACATAACAGCTGTAAGGCTTGGTGGCCCTTCAAAATTGTGGTCTCCGAGATGAATTCAGGGTTATTTAGAGCAGGATGATTTTTTACTTGCTTTACAATATACCTGCAAAAGCAACTTAAATTATTTATAAAGCATTACATTTTTTCAATCAGTGTATCTACACCAATACTTTTTTTTGTAAAGGGAGGAAAAAATACTTGGCTTGTCTTCTGGACTTGAGCTCATTGTGACAATTCACTTGTATCTGTATGGTGGTTTTTCCGTGTGTGGTTTTCTTTTTTGTTTGTTTGGTTTTTTTGGTTTGTTTTTTTTTTTTTCCCCCAAATAGTAGAGTACATCTTGGGAATGAGTGTTAAAATTTGCTTTGTTTTCTTCTCCTTTTGATCTGCAGAATGTTCGTTCAAGCCTCAGTCTCTCCCTATAACTTGTTTTTTTCATCTGGTGTGTTACTGTATAAAAAATGTCACTTTCTCCTAGTTCAGGGATGAGTCTTCTGGTAAAGCACTCATAACTGTTTGTCTGCTAACCCTTATTTGATTTAAGAGTAATTGACCTGTATTAAAGAAAAGTTTGTAATACATTGTAGAACTTTCCTTTAAGAATCAAAAAAAGTTTCTTTTCACCTGTAAAAACAAAAAAACCAGCTCCCTAAGGGAACCTAAGTGACTGTTTTCAGATTACTTTTTTAAAATTTAAATGTCTTGGTTCAAGATGCTGGGTTCTAATTCTTGCATCTGCTTACCTGAAACTTGATCCACCCTAATTCTTCAGGTAGTGAGGGTGAGCTTTTGAGTGTCAATGCATGTAAGTAAGGGCTCATGCAGGCTTCTAAAAATCAGTGAATTAAAGGACTATGTCTTAAACTTTTGTATTTCTAATTAAGCATCATTAATCACTTGTGATTATGGAGATACAAACACATCAGTGATTTACTTCTGCCAACTGACAGATTTAAGTTCCAGACTATAAATAAAAAGACTGAAAAAAAGACGCCCAGCATCTTTTTTTTTTTTTCCCATAGAATTTCATTTGTTAAATCAACCCTTCTGTTCAGTGGCTAAATAAAAGTACTCACAAGCTGGAGTTTGAAACACTTTATAAAGTCAAAGACATGTTTTATAAAACAGTTTATTTGGACTTTGACTTATAATTTTTTTTTTAAAACAACTTGAAAGTATGCTAGTTATTGCTTTTAACAGAAAAACATACCCTGCTGTGCTGCTTCAGTGAGCATATATGCAAATGTCTGCATGATCTGAAATAATTGGATAAAGTAGGACAGAAAGCCAGAAAATAAATTAGCAATGGGTGGTGCTTTGTTTTAATGATCCTTTTGTCATTCACAGTTTCAGCATCTCTCGTTGATTTGGTTGGAGTCATTTGAAGTAGTTCATGTGCCTGAGAAGACAGGAATTGTCAACGTAGCTGCACAAAAAGGAGCAAGCACACTTCGCTTAGAAGTGATAGGGACAGGACAGTACGTCTGACAGCGCTACTCTTAATTAGTCAGGAAAAGAAGTGGCGTTTAGTTTCACGTGGAACTCTTTCAAGGGATTCCTTGTGTGGTACCAACAGTTTTGGACTTGAGATTACTTAAGGCTTAATCTGATGCTTAATGCACTCTGTGGAGTGAGGGAGGAGTGTAAGGTGGTGTTCTGTAGTGGTTTTTTTTCTGGTTTTTGTCTGCTGGGATTTGTTTCATTTTTTTTTGCCTAAGAATGGAAACCATGATCTCTCAAAACAGTACAGAGAACACAGAAGATCAGCCATTAAGTCTTCAGATACAGAAGAGTGATAGATTGTGACAGAAGAACACCTAAAAATCTGACAATGCGAGTATTGAGCCCCGTAGTCTTCAAGTCTTCAGCTGTAGATACTGAATTTAATATTATTTTTATGTAACTTCCATATGTTCTGTAATTGGGTCTTTGAATGGATGCTTTCAGCTCCTCTTGGGTTTACTTTTGTAATGATGTATGTAGAATCACGTAACAATTAAATTCCATCTTTTTCCAGGAAGCACTTGCTTGACAGCAAATGCAAAAGTAGTTTACGCAGTGTCACAGGAATGTGTTGGATAAATTTGAATAGCTGACTTCAGGTCTAGTGTGAGCATTATCGTCGTGGAGCCTGTAAATGTATCCGTGTAGATTTTTCACTTCCCTGCTCTGAGAAGTGATTGCAAAACTTGATACAGCACGTGAACTCTTTCAGGAGTACCATGTGAACCTACTAATGTGCTTTTAGATGCAGATTACATCAGTTACCTTTTCTGAAGCCAAGACTGCATTTCAGATTCATTCCTATCTCCTCTTTATCCTTGCTCTGTGTACCTCTGTCCCTTGCCTGTCAGCTGGCACTCGGAGTACCAGCCACCCGACACAGTACTAAATTTCACGTTGATGTTATCTGTTTTTTTTTTAAGCTAGTTCTTCTCTAAAGCTGCTTGTTTCTCACTACTTTTAGTATTCCAGGCATCTCTGTTTCAATTTTATGCTTAATATTATGGACTGGCCTTCTTTCAGAACGTCAGTCCGAGTTGCCAACGCAGAGCAAGGCCAGCTTCCCCAGCATCCTCAGCGATCCTGACCCAGATTCTTCCAACTCCGGTTTTGACAGCTCCGTTGCCTCCCAGATCACGGAAGCCTTAGTGAGTGGACCAAAACCTCCTATAGAAAGTATGTGCATTTTCACATCTTTGTTTCTGTAACTCATGACATGCTGTGTTGTTATACTTCTCCAGGCGAAATGTAATGTAATTCAGAAGTATTTTTAAGGTATGAAATGGGAATGAAGATGAATGAAATGGTGTAAAACTGTGTCGGGCTGTCGTCAGATCAGACTCCATAGTGTTCATGTTTCCAGACTTGTAAAAATCAGGAGTCTGTCTTTGAGCTGTTACCTCTGTGCCATCTGTTGGCGAAAACACTGGTTCTGCTGCCCCTCGGATCTTAGTCCGCTACACTCAGATCTGCGTTGGCTGTGAATGCCTTCCAAGGAAGCAGTTAATGTGTAAGGGAAAAAGACCACAGAATCAGTAGCTTAGTGATCTAGACCAAGAGGAAAAACAGGCTGATGTAACACCATTGCTATACATCAGAAATAAATGTTGTACTGGGAGGCAGAGAAGATCATAACGCTGTTCGCAGTGTTAGAGTAGCTTGAAGAAACAGGGGCCTCGGGGGTCGTCTTTTTCTACTGATGTAAAAACTGAATACCTGAAGCTTAAATGTTTTGCATTGTTGCTATTTTAGGTCACTTTCGACCAGAGTTTATTCGACCACTCCCTCCGCTCCACATATGTGAGGATGAATTGGCGTGGTTAAATCCAATAGAGCCAGATCACTCAATTCAGTGGGATAAGTCAATGTGTGTTAAGAACAGCACAGGAGTTGAGATAAAAAGAATCATGGCAAAAGCTTTTAAAAGTCCCTTGACTTCTCCACAGCAGACACAGGTAAGTATGCACTGTTCTGTCTAAAACAATTTTCCAACAAACTGTCTGTTAACTCATGTATTTTAGAAAATGTGGATCACTTTAACTGATCTGTGTTTGGATTCAGGAAACTCTGAGGACTTTGAATTGTGAAAACCCAAGAGTTTTGACTTGGGTTTGTGTGAATAAGGAAGAAGTCTTTAAAATTCATAGCACTGACTAGACTTACAGTTGATCAAGAAGTGGCACCAATATTTTTCTGAATGGAATTCTTCTCACAACGAAGTTGTTCATGGTTCTGTGGAAGCTTTTGATAAGTAATTATTTCAGAAATGGCAACATCGAATTTTTTTTTTCCTCAATTTGATAGTACTACCCCTAACTAGCGATAGGACGAGAGACAGTGGCCTCAAGTTGCACGAGGGGAGGTTTAGACTGGATATTAGGAAAAATTTATTTACTGAAGGAGTGGTCAGACATTGGAACAGGCTGCCCAGGGAGGTGGTGGAGTCACCATCACTGGAAATGTTAAAAAAAACGTGTAGATGTGGCACTTTGGGATATGGTTTAGCAGGTATGGTGGTGCTGGGTGGATGGTTGTCCTTGCTGATCTTAGAGGTCTTTTCCAACCTTAATGACTCTATGATTTCAGTGGGCTTTTTTTGGTAATCATTATGCTAGCACTATAAAATATCCTTTATTTGCAGAACTTTTTACTGACAACAGTGAACTTGACATTTCTTTCTTCTGGACAGGAGACTAAACAAGGCTGAAACTTTCCATGTTTTTTAACTCCCTTCCTTGCTACCCACTGATGAAAGACTACTAAATGCCTTATTAAAGGTTTTATGGGCACAGTTGCCTGTATATAGAAATTTTAAACTATACCTCCAGTGTTTTTCAATAGAAGTGCCTGAATCTAAAGGGTTATCATTCTCCTGTAGCTTAGATGCATTCTAGCAGTTTGTTCAAGCAGTAATGTGAACAGTTAAGAAAAAAAGACTGAGGTTTGGTTTTTGTTTTGTTTTTTTTCTCTTTGCAGCTGCTTGGAGAACTGGAAAAGGACCCCAAGCTTGTTTACCATATTGGTTTGACTCCTGCCAAATTGCCAGACCTGGTTGAAAACAATCCTTTAGTAGCTATAGAAATGTTGCTGAAGCTGATGCAGTCTAGTCAGATAACAGAGTATTTTTCTGTCTTGGTCAACATGGACATGTCCTTACATTCAATGGAAGTTGTAAATCGGTGAGTACTATCTCAAATCTAAGAAGGTTTCCTGAAGTATGTAAAATAAATAACTGAAAAGTTATTAAAAGTGATTGTGAGGCTGTATTCGGATGCATTCCAAAGACTACCAAAAGTAACAGGAATAGATGAAATGACTAGTCAGATTACAGTGAAGGAAAAGAGTATTAAACTATCTTTCCCTCTTCAATTTCTCTATGCTGTTTGTGTTGTTTCAGTTTTTTAATACTCTTCTAATAAGAAGACTTTACATGCTCTGGTTAATCCTGCAGAGGAGGAGAGTGCTTTTGTTCCTTTCTGTGACTACTGGACTGTCTAAGCATGTTACTTTCCTAAAGGCTTTACTTGCTTTTCATGTAGTTCATTATTGGTGGTACCTGTAGTTATGGAAAAAACCTCTTATTTTAGTCCAGATTAGATCTGTGAAGTTAGCTGTGGATTGTTAATAAAGAATTGAATGTCTCTAACATCTTCAGTGCTAAATTCAGAGAATGCTGCCAACTTTTAAGTTCCTGTTTACAGCAGTGCTATTTTAAAATATTACTGTAATGTTAACAGCTTCCTATTAGCAGTAGCAAAACTGTAACTTAACAGGAAAAAAACCTCATGATTCCCAGAAAAGATGTGATGGTGGAGGCATATATATTATGCTTTATATTAATTACTTATTTTATATAATCACTAAATACTTTACATATTGACTATTTAAGATTATAGTAAATATTATGAAAAATATTTAAATATATTTAATACTATATGTTTTAAATATTAAAGTGAATATACTTTTATAGTAATTGATTTTAACATACCATATTGTACCATATCAGGTATCGTAAAAAGCATATTTCTTCCACAGGTGCTATGCTAGTTAATCTTTCAGTCCCTGCTCCAAGAATGGAGAGGCTTGTTCAGAGAAAACCCTGTGGTACTCTTTAATATTAGCAAAGTGTTTCTACTTTGAAAATAATGGGGGAATACATACTGTGTTGTGGATAACTTCAGCTGGAGTTGCTAATCACTAGAAAATCATTTTATCGAACTGTTTGATATGTTCAGCTCAAAACAGTATTTAAAATGGTTATCATTCAGGGAGGCTCTCATTGCAATCCGTAGTGTGTGTAAAGTTTTATTCAGACATAAGCTTCCTGGTTAATATATAAATTTCGCTGCAAGTACATGTCCTACATCCCAGGAAGCTGCAGGTTTAGTTACTGACTTGCAAAATGACCGGTTACTGGATGTGTGTATGGTTTTGTCACTGTAGTGACTGTCACTCCCTGTAATGGGTCAAATTTAGTCATTCCTGATGAAGAATTCACATTCTTTTTTCGTATCTTAAAAATTAGCCTCGTCTCTGGCTTCTGTGTTCTCTTTCAAGTGAGGTAGCAGTTGGGTTTTATTAGGACATCTGGAAATGTTAATTTTGATCCTTCTTGAGGTATGCTTGTGTGGAAGACTATGGTGGGACAAAGGGCAGTTATTGTGAGAATCCTCCACAAAAAGTTAATGCCACACGGCTAGTCTGTTTAAATGCAACTTGCATTCTTGATGCAGCTTAAGTGAACAAAAGGTGGCGTTGTTAAATAGCCATTCTGCTTTACATTCATGCCTTGTCTTCATTGGGACTAACTTCTGCCTGTTGGTACAATCCATTTTCTTAACTGAATGCTAGCCCCTTCAATGGGAAAATTTCTCAGACAGCTAATCCCCGCAGACCCCGAAAGTAGAGTCATAGGTTGGAAAAGACCTCTAAGATCAAGTCCAACCATCCACCCAACACCACCATGCCTGCTAAACCATAACCTGAAGTGCCAATCTGCACGTTTTTTTAAACACTTCCAGGGATGGGGACTCCATCACCTCCCTGGGCAGCCTGTTCCAATGCCTGACCACTCCTGCAGTAAAGAAATTTCTCCTAATATCCAATCTAAACCTCCCCTGGTGCAACTTGAGGCCATTGCCTCTCATCCTATCGCTAGTTACCTGGGAGAAGAGACCAACACCTGCCTCACTACAACCTCCTTTCAGGTAGCTGTAGAGAGCGATAAGGTCCCCCCTCAGCCTCCTCTCCCATAGTCTAAACAACCCCAGATCCCTCAGCTGCTCCTCATAAGACTTGTTCTCCAGACCCCTCACCAGCCTCGCTGCCCTTCTCTGGACACGCTTCAGCCCCTCAATGTCCTCCTTGTAGTGAGGGGCTGAAAACTGAACACAGCACTCGAGGTGTGGCCTCACCAGTGCCAAGTACAGGGGCACGGTCACCTCCCTGCTCCTGCTGGCCACATTGTTCCTGACACAAGCCAGGGTGCCGTTGGCCTTCTTGGCCACCTGGGACATGTCTCCCACTTACTTTCTTCCATTTCTTGGCAATTACTGGATGTGAACTACCACATCAGCCTTGCTCAGCAGTCTCTTTGCAGCAGAGTTGAGTTGCACTGTAAATATCACTTGGGGAAAGAAACATTGCTGATGTAAATACCTCCCTACTGGTGCAGACTGACAGCAGTTACTGCCCTGAAGCTGGGCTGATGATCACAACATGGAGAAACAGTGCTAAGAGAAGAGCTTTTACTCCTGTCCGGGATAGCTACGCTGCCAGTCAGGCATGCTGGTTTTCCCACAGTGTAACTACTGTAGGAACAACTTCTCTCAAACTGCAAAATGACTGTCAGCACAAACAGCGAGACACTGATTTTTAAGTGAAATGAGAGAAAAACTTGGAACTGAAATGTCTAAAACATGCACTGGTTTCTCTATTGTCCCCCCTTTCGCTACTTGAGATAGGACTGCAGTTAGTTACTTTGGTGAAATTCTGTTGTAACTTTATAGCAGTTCTACATTTAGCATATGTTTTTATCTGAGAGCTGTATTGCTTTTTGAATTAACAAACAGTGGCAGCTAAAATACTTTAGCAGTCAGTATTGTTAAACCACAAATAGGTGTGCTTTGTTAACCCTTAAAAATACACTAATACCATTCTTTGATCCGATAGTTCTCCAATTCTTCTGTAGTAAGAAGCTTCTGGGATTATTGCACATCATTAATCTCTAGTTACTGTTTTCATCTAGTCAGGGTCTCTTTTGAGCTGTAGAGGTTCGTATTACTACAGTTCCCAGGACTAAAATTTGGATCCGAAGCAACTAAGGAAAGTGATCTTTTGCCCTAATAAAGGAGTTATTCCGGTTTTATACTTAAGGAAGGAGTTCATCATCTAGATTAAGTACCTGAAATTCAAATACTAATGAGCAAAATTGTATTGCAGTGCTTATTGCAGAAGAATCTCGGTACTTGGACAGCTTGGGGGCTTCATCATAAATTAGAAACTGGTATCATTGACTTGTTTGTGTAATATAGCAAATGTTTGTAGGTGTGTCAGATACACTAGAAACCAGTCTGACTCGGCTTCTGTACTGTGTCAGAGTTCACTAAGAGTCCAAAACTTTTTTCAAGAAATTTTAAATTATTAGAAATACGTCTGTGGAAGCTGTCAGAAGTCACCTCTGTATGACGTGACTGGGAATAAACTAATATCACATGTCTAACTCATCTGTTTTGCAGTGGAATCACTAGATTTATGGTTTCATAAACCACTGGATATTTTTAATTTGAACAGGCTTACTACTGCAGTTGATCTCCCACCTGAATTTATTCATCTTTATATCTCCAATTGTATCTCCACCTGTGAACAGATTAAAGACAAATATATGCAGGTGAGTACTTCTGTAAATTGGTTAGGGAAAACATCTATTGCTCTGTGTAATATATGCTGAAATTTTATAAGGCTGATAGCATTAAGTTATTCTTTCTTACCACTTCTTCATTTCAAAGGCACGTTTGGGGTTTTTTTCCCTAACACGCTATGCAGTTCTTCATAGTGTTGAACAGATGTTCCCTATTTTTCTGTAGACCTAATAGACTTCTCCCTGTCAAAACTGCAGTTTTATGTGACTGAGGTCATTGCATGCAAAAGGTTTATCTGTTGCTGAGTGCGCCTTTTCACTCCCAGTATTAGTTGTTTGCCCTCTGCTTAGTTTTAAGTTTCAAGTTTGTTCTTTGTGCAAGTGTGCCCACCACTTCCAGACCTGTGAGGTGATGCTACAAAACTCACTTGGAGGTCTTGCCCTTCAATAGGGACTATTACTGACCTACAACAGCTTGCACATCTCCTCAAAGACCTAAAAAACTTGAGTTTTCTGTCTTCCTAACACTACACTCTCTGCTTCCCAAGCCCATCGTACTTCCTCAGTACCAGCATGCAAGTTGTAGCCACTTCAAGGATCTTTACACCCAGGGGAGGTTTCCATGCCTTTGGCACGCAAGGTTGTCTGTGCTGTGTGAGGTACTTCCTTCTATCCTAAAACCATCTGTTGGTTTCACCAAGTGCCCAGCAGAACTTGTTTTCTTGGGTACGTCATTGGTGAAAAACAGTTCCCTATCTTCAGTTTACGCAAGGCTTCGTGAATGTTGACCAAGTCCTGCCTCGGCGTTTTCCTCTCAGTACTGAAGGACTGCAACCTCTGTAGTCTTTTGCAACAAGGCAGCTGTTCCTTTCCCTGAAGCTTTTTGGGTGTCCTTCTGTAGTGCCTTCTCTAGCTCTGCGATGCCCTTAAGCTGCAGAGAGGAAAATGGCGTGCAGTACACAGGGTATGGTTGCAGTGTGGTTTTAGGTAGCAGCAAAAACCCCTCTGTCGTCTTCTCAGCACCCTTCCAGACAATGACTAACCATTTGTTACCTTTCGGTGGCTGCTGATGTTTTGGGACGATGCCAGGCACACATGGGTGGCTTCATCTGTGTGACCTGCTGAAAAGCTGTGCCTGTTACATCGGGTAGCAGAACAGGGCAGTAGCAGCAGGCCTGGGCTGCAGCCGAGTATGGGCCCACGGAGTGGGGCCCTGCGTGCAGAGGGGCTGCTGAGAGCCTGCAGCAGCTGTGCTTCAGGCACACGGGGACAAAAAGAAACAGAGGGTTGGGGAACACATACTGCTCACCAAGTAGCACGCGAAGCCTGCGAGACCTAACATCTGTTAACACTGCGTGTGAGGCCTCACAGCAGCTGAGACGCGAGATGCTTTGTTTGAAAAGCACGGTGCAAAGCCGCTCCTACTGGAAGCGAGAGAGGCACGATCCTCAGAGACTGGGAGTCAGCCAGCATCTTGCCTTTGTACTGCTGTTCTGAGTTTCACGTTCCTCAATTATTAATGTTACTCTAACTTCATTTGTGTTGCAGAGAAAACGTGATTGATGCCTTTTCATTGCGGTAAAGGAAATAATGTGTTCAGTTTCTGAATTCTCTTGGTATAGGCAGCAAATTTTGCAGTAGTAAGCTCAGTTCCTGTAAAAATAGTTGGTACCTTATTTTCAGTGTCAAATAATCTAAAATACTTTGGACATGTAATCTATCGAGTCCCCTCAGTTCTGTCTGATAAACATCGTTCATGTGTGTAGTTGCTTTTAGAGAAAGGTTTGGTCTCAGCTCCTTCTCACAATGTGAACTATGACACCGCTTTATCATTAAAGTGAAGATCTGCTTTTGTCCTTGAAAAATGTACTCTGTAAAGCAGATGGTTAGTGACTGGATCTCCATGTGACAAACTGTAGGTGCCAGTTCCTAGGTGTCCACTGCCCAGCTCCCACCATGCTCTACAAGGTATTACCTAAGCAGCCCTTAGGAAGGGGAGACATTCTGAGATCCTGTCTTTTCACTGGAGCAGGCGGAAAACCACAGCTCACAGGCGTGAGCTCTGAAGTGTCTTCTTGGATTAGGTGTCCCTGGTACTGTCTTTCCTTCTGAGGTAGAGCAAGAGGGTCGCGTGTGCATTCAGCGATGGGGCGCTTCCCACAAAGCAGCTTTGGGATCAGTTCTGCTGCTGTCACTTCCCTGCTGGAGCACCTTAATCATGTGGCGACTGGCGACTTTGGAGATGTGAAGCTTGTTCACTTTTCTTTATGGTGTTATTGTAGAAAATAAGACTAAGCAAGAGGGGGTGACCCTACTGATGACATCATCTTGGGCTACGACACCTTCTCTCTTATTCAGAGATTGCATAATGAAGACATTAACTACAGTGTGTATGTAGATCTGGTGCTTCATTTGGGCACAGGATTAATCTTGAGAAAGCTCCTGTATCCAAAAGTGAAGTACTACAAAGCAGAGGAGTCGGGTTGTTTAAATACAGTAGCAGTATGGGAAGTGGAGCATGTACAAAGCTTGGGAACAAGATTACTGGTGAAGCTACATTGCTCCTGAAATTCCTCAGTGGTACTGCTGAGGGCCAACAGTCCTTTAACTGACTTGGTTGCCAGCGTTTATTTGGATTACGAAACCGTATCTCTTCTGTTTCAGAACCGCCTGGTACGTCTCGTTTGTGTCTTTCTTCAGTCTTTAATCAGAAACAAAATTATTAATGTACAGGACTTGTTTATAGAAGTGCAAGCATTCTGCATTGAGTTCAGTCGGATACGAGAAGCAGCTGGCCTCTTCAGATTGCTGAAGACACTAGACACTGGGGAAAATCCATCAGAGGCAAAGACATCAAAATAAAACCACTGTGTCACTGGGGGGGGGGAAAAAAACAACAAACAAAAAACCAAAAAAAACCACCAAACCCTGCCATTGTTCTATACCAATTACTTGTATATTTTAAACTTAAATCACTGGACTAATGGTGTAATACATTATAAATAGCATTTTATGCATTTAAACAATAAATAATGTTTTTTCTGATACATATGCTTGAGTTTGTGAAATGTGTTAGGCCTTACACTATTTTTGACTATGGGTTAAGTTCTGTATGTCATACGGGTTCTAATTCTAGCAGGGGTGTAAGTGATACTTGCCCTTTCGCAGCAAATGAACCTGGCACTCCTTGTCTTTGTGTCCAAAAGTCAACTTGTATCAAGGTAAGTAACTTCAATTCCCGTTTGCCCTTTGTTTACCATGTGAGACCTAGAAGCTGGATACAGCTTCTAAAGATGCCTGCTGGTTTCAGTGAGTAAGGGAAAGTCTGTCTTGATGTCTAGGAAGAGCTACAGGCTCATCTTTACACGGCAGAAATAAAGGGTTGGGTGCTGCAGGCTCAGAGTGGTGTTCTCTCTCAAGACCACTGAATTTGTCCAGAATACTGGCCCCATCTATCAGTGGTTGAAGTACTGCACCTATTTCATGCTTGCAAGAATGTTTCACTGAGGAAAGATAGTCCCGTTTCTTCCATAAAAATCCAAGTAATGAGCTGCTTCTCACTTCAAAACTTGTGCAGGCAGTTACTCTGTGGCTACCAAAATCTAAGCCCTGCTAAAGTCTGTAGTTGGTACCATTCAGGTGTTAGAGGCCAGGTGTTGGGGAAACTGGGGTAGGTACCTATTAAACTATTATTCTAAGCTGATAGCAGAATAGCTGCTGCTGTTTAAGCCCTGACACTGAAAAGGAAAAGAACTTGAAAAGCTAGCTACTCCTAGTTTAATGCTGCTTGATAAATGAAAGCTGTTTTAAATCTGCATCTGCTTCTCAAATTTTTATGAGGTGCAAGATCAATAATGCAAGGCCAAGGCTGTCTTTTGGCTTTTTCTTTCCAAGTAATTTGAAGTTGATAAATTGCTTGGATTGAAAATCCAATTGATCTCATCTCATGCAGTATAGTCTTTTGGTAAGAAGTCCTGTGAGCAGTGTTCTCTGGTCATTAGGGGTTAGACTTGTATAGCTTCCCAAAGTTTAGATGTATTAGGCCAACTAAAGTAGCATTTATTTAAGGTCTGTTCCAGTTCTAGACATTCCTTCTGAAGCCCAAGACAGTTGCTGTAAGTTACTGTTAGCAGCAACAGTTAACCTGGCTTGGGCACTGGATTTGTACCTTAATGCTTTACATCTAATAAAAGTTGAAGTACAATCTGAGTATCTTCTATGTACTAATAACACTTTTCAAAACCACGGTTAAAAAACCCCCACTTTATATACAGGCTTTTGTTTGGAGCTTGTAGACAAAGTAATAGGCTCCATCAAAAAAAATGATTACCACTGCTTCAAGGCATTGCAATGTACCCGATGATTTATAGAATTACTTTAATAGAGTTTAGTCCTTGCCAAAAAAGAGGTTGCTACTATGATGCTATAGCAAAAGCCTAGCTGCTCTGCCTCTTCGCAGTATTTGCTTGAGTTGTACTAACATACATAAATCCCTACTCCGTGGATTTGTCCTGTAACTGAAAAAAATTATCAAGAAACAGTCTTACAATTTTTATCACAGGTACTTCTGTAATGTATTTCTGTACTGGGGAGATAGGCACAGTGCATTACTGAAAACACTCACACTTGTTGTTACTGGATCTGCTGTATGCTTCTGCTGGGCTTGCTTGGCAGGAGGGAAGGGGGGGGTTCAGGGTGGCCTTCTGGGAAACAGCAGCCCCTGGGAGGGACCCCACACTGGAGCAGGGGAATAGTGGGAGGAGGGATCAGCGGAAACCAAACGTTGTGCATTGACCCCCAGCTCTCCTTCACCAGCCCCCTGCCACCACACACAGCACAGGGAGGCAGGAGAGGAGGAATAAAGGTGAGCCTAGGGAGACTGGGGGAAAGAAAGGCGGTTTCAGTTTTGTCCTTGTTCTCACCATGCTACTCTATTTTTAAATGGTAATAAATCAAAGTCTTCATCAAGTCTCTTTTGCCTGCAGTAACTGTTTATCTTGACCCATGAGTTCTTCCATCTTATTTTCTCCCCCTGTCCTACAGCAGCAGGGGAGTGAGAGCAGCTGGGTGGGCATGTAGCAGCCAGGCAAGGCTAACCCACCGTACCCAGCTGTGGGTTACACGGAGAAACTCTACCGCATGCAGACAGGGTCTCCCCCTTTGTGACCCAGCATGAAGCTAAGCTTGCTTTGTGCTGTGCTATGCGAGTGGCTCAGATCCATTTACACAAGCATAGCAGAGAAAACAAAACCCTCAAGCTTCTCAGACACTGCTTTTTAAAATGGCTGTATAATTTATTATGGAATTTGGGCTTTTAGCCATTAAGTTACAACAATGCATAACTTGACATTCTTACAGTTGTACATACACAATGGAAAAGACATAGCCCAGTGCTTAATCCAAACAATGCAACCAAGTCAGTATAAGGTTACCATAAAAGACAGTCAATTGTGGATAGTGTTGACAGACTAGCAAGTTCAAATGGTTCTCTGCAGTTATGTTTACACAGGAAGTAACTGGCATCAAAGTTTTGGACTTAAGCTTCAGAGTAACAAAACAATGGAAACTCAAATTATTTTGCTCTTCTGAATTAAATAGGATATGCTCATTTTAAAATGCACTATCATCACTATGTTTCAGATGGTGAAAAGTAGCTTCAGGTCCCATGGGAAGTACAGTGGACATTTTCCAGGCAATGCATTCTTCACACAAACACATGCAATTATAAAGACATTCTACTTTTAAAACTTTCTCAAATCAAGTTTTGCAATACAGCAGGATATGAGGAGAGACATCAGGACCCATACTGAACAAAATCAAAAGCCTTCAGCTTGATTTGTGCATGTTTAATCTAAAATTCCAATTCCCAAATCTTCACACACCACCTATGAGAGAAAAGAACACATCTAGTAAAGGTCACTCTCCAGGACAGAAGAGATGTTACAATTTTTACAACCGTTCTGGTAAAAAAAAAACCAATATACTGCTGCTGTCTTCCATTTCAGGAATTGTAATTCACCATGGCCCTATTTTAAAACTGCATCTCTTCAGCTTACCCAAGGGGAGAGTCTTGCTCTTCCCTCTTCCACCCTACCTCCTCATCCCCTTAGCCCAGCTCCAAAACTCAGCCAATTGCACAGGAAGGATATTCAGTTTCCCAGCTCGTCAAAACACAGCTTTGATAGATTTCATTTTCTGCCACTTCAGCTGAATTAGATTATCCAATACTCTTAATCTGAATGTGAGACAGAGCCAAGTAAATGGAGCAGAGAAGGAAACCAGTAAGGCCTTCTCTCTCTCTCTCTCTCCTTGTAGCAGCAAGGTATTAAGCTGGTCCAAGCCATTGTGCGAAGTCTCGCCCAGCGCAGCGGCTGAAGGGAGATGTACAGAAGAGAATGGTCTCTTGTCAAGCTGCCAACACTGTTTGATTCACCCAGCAGCTCACACTAAGAACTCCCTTTCCTCCAGGTTAACACAACGAGATATTGCCAGCTGACTCCCTAAATAGGTTTCAGCACATTCTTACAGATCTCAGTATCTTCATCCAGCACAAACACTGCATTCAGTGCTGAGCGCTGAAAATCAAACCAATGAAAACTACACATGCAACCTCTCCACTCAAAAAAGCCACCCCACAAAAAAGCCCAACAAAACCAAAACAACCCTCCCCCCAGACACACAAAAAGCGAACAAAACACCTTAGCACCCACCTAACCACCACCACAGTATCACCGTTACTGGCTTGATTCAGGGTGCTGAAGACTCTGTTGAGCAAGAGTTCCCAGTTTTATCAAACACTTGGGATGCTGATGTGTAACAAAACCGTATCTTTATTACACTTTGTGGCAACAACTGAAAAATATTCCACAAATTCAGAATGCCATTCTTAACCTACTGGTGTATACTTCAAAGTACAGTTGGCATTGCTGACAGCAGTTGCCTGTCCAGACTTGTCTAGACAGAAGTCTGTTCTTACAGGGCAGCTAAATAATCAGCCCAACCTGTTGTGTCCTATCTGTTGCCATCATAATGTAAACCCAACACCTTTCGCTTCTGATCGAGCTCATCAGAACCTGCAAGCGTAGGTACCGTCTCTGCCCCAGATGCCCTCTGAGCCACAGGGCAGAGGAAGAGGAGTCACCATCGCTACACCCTTACTGGGCTCCTCTCCACACAACTACGACTGGCTACTCATAGCAAAAGCTTAGCAGGCCAGGCACAAGACCAGGAGAACCACTCCTGAAGCAAGAAGTTATTAATAAAAAAAGCCTTTGCATGTTTGATAAAGTTGTTGCACTGGTGTTTCTCTGTGCCAGTTACAGCCTGGCACAGGACTGGAATTCCCAAAGTATAACAGGCCAGCTTTGGCAGGAATATGCCAGTGCCCAATTTATTAAGTCAGCATGGATTAAAAGCATTCCCACTCACTGTAGTTAAATTATCCTACAACTCCTCTGGCACACCTCCAGAATTCAGCACTAATTACTGGCAACAGGTTACTGGACTACATTCACATGCTCAGGGGATAAGGGGCAGGGGGAAGAAGTTACTGCTATCTAATCAAAATTCCCTAGTACATGCAAAGAATCTCTTCCAAGTATTGCCTAGAGCCAAAGAAGAATCTGGTCTAGGGGTAGTTAACAAAAAAATCCAAATTTTCTAGTTAAACTGGTACTGCGGGTAATTAAGCTCACTATTAACATGCATCTAAACCCAAAATGTCTACGGTCCATTTTTGCTTGCTATCCAGTCTGAAAGCTGAAGCTAGTTTTAAAGAGTTCTTTACTCTCAAATTTATTCCCCAATTTGGCATTTGTAGACTATTATTAATAAACTAAGATTTCTGAACAAAGAGGGCCTCTAGCTTCACTTTAAACACCCATCCATTTTGACATGTTCATAGCTCCTTTTCAAAGTCACTTGAGCTTTACAAATGTCTTCCCTAACAGCAGAGCTAACAAAGCCACAGCGCTGAAGACAATACTCACAAAACTCATTCTACAACATCCCCCAGCCCTGGCTAGAGATCTCCCCCATCTGATTTATTCAGTGTCACCACCGGTGGGCTGTCTGGTTGATGTGGGCACGGGGCCTCAGCTCTGTGCGACCGCACCGCAGGAACACCACCAGTAAGAAGCCCTCTGCCCGATTCCAGCGCAGCTGACAGACAGAGGGCTCGGACAAGCTCCGGCGCATTTTATGCGACACGCGCAGCTAGGAACAGCCAGAGATGGGGCTGAGGGGGTTGGGCAGAAGGAACCCCTGCATTAGGCAGGGCACAGCCTAAACAGAAGAGGCAGATTAAAGATTCTCCAAACAGCAGGGAAGGGAGTCACAAGGCACCTGTTCTGCCAAAACACTCATAGCAGGGAAAGACTCCTTGGTTCTGACCTTCATATAAACTTTGGTTAGTTTAAGTGCTAGAAACTAGAAATACCAGTTTGATCCAATATAGCAGGTCTAGCTCAGAAAAGCCTGGGAAACTCCATTTACCTATAGCTGCTTACACCCATTTACTCTGAAAGTAACTGATCCGAGTTATAACAGTAGGGGATAAGCTTCACATTTCTAATCCTCTCTTGCTACCGTTTCAAGCTCCATAGATTGTCTCTTTCCTGTCCCGCACTTCTTAGCCTACAGCTTTTCACGAACACGTGCCAGCGTTCTGACTGAGGTCAGACTAGTGATTCGCTTCGGAAGATTTTTGTCATGGTGCTCCCAAGGAGAGCAAACTGCATGCTGGAGGCACTGCAATTCGGCCTTTTATTGTCATCATTCCTCAGCCCCACAGCTGGCCTTACGAGACCTCGCTCTATCAGAGACGAACTACGCGCAAGCCAGTTCGACTGAAACAACTGTAACTACGCTTGTGAAAGGCTGAAACGAAACTGGTACAGTGCCAGTGCTAGAAACATACTCCAGGCATCTTCATACTTGGGTATTTTTCTAAGTCATTACTTAAGTCATCATGTATTAAGTCATTATGTATGTACTTACACTTCAGATTCTATAAGCACACTTTTCAATCTGCAGGTTCTTAAGCTTTTCTTCCAGCTCTCAGCTCTGATTCTTAAAAAAAGCTTTTGTGTTTACAAGCATTGCGTAAAGGCCGAAGCACTTACCACATTTCTCCCCTCCAGCATGAATATTGCGCTGCAGGTATCAGCAAGACACAATCCACAGACTGACAAGACTTCTCTTGACAACGCCTTTCGGTTCCTCCTTGAGCTAGAGTTTAAACCCTCTCAACAGGTACTACATCAATGTTCAGTTTTGTGTTAAGGAAGAGGGAGAAGACTTAGATTTCAATATTGAAGAGATAGTTAGAAAGGCAGTTCTGGAAGTGTTGATAAGCTTCTTTCGAAGACATAAATGTCCCTATCCATTGTTTGGTTTAGATGTGGGTTGTTTTTTCAGTTGTTCCGTTTTGGAGATGGTTGACCAGTCATATTCCAATCTCATGTGCTTCTTGTAAGATAAAGGCATCACAAAAACTTGCACCTGCTGGTGACATCAGAACTACAACCTGACAATTTTCCAGTAAACCTAAAAGTTACACGCCTACAGGGAAGAGGCAGACTTTTTTTTTTTTAAAGTAGGCATTAATAGGAATATTTTGCAGGAAATTTAGGTGAAACACCTGCTCTGCAAAGTAGAAGTTCAGATATATTTCCCCAGCTGAAACCTCTGTCATTTCTGGAACATTCATTCTAAAATTAAAAAAAGTTATTGCTTCTATTGAAGCTCAATATAAGTTAGAAAAAGAATTGCATATTTTCTTAAAAACATTCCAAATATACATTTTAAAAACAAAATGCACTCTAAAACAAATGTCTAGTAAAAGACACTGTTTTAAGCAACCTGTAATAACAGCTTTACAAAAGAAAATTGAGGAATATAGCATATTATTTATAACATGACAATGCTAAAATCCTAAACAATTCACTTAACACTCTTAATAAGTAGTGTTTTAAATATACATATTTCTTTACAAAACAGTTTAGCAATTCCTTATACCACTTACAGTATATAAATATTTGAATAAGAGGTCATAATGGGAGATGCCAGGGTTTATATTCACTCTCAGATGCTTCAGGTTTCTTAAGTGTTTTACTATAAGGCACAATACTGCTAATCTAAAAGAAAGGAATAAGAGCTAATGGCAAACCCAGCCAAAACGCCTAATGTGGAATAACCAAGAGAAGAATTCCAGCATCTCTATGCAAAGGAGAAGAAAAAAAACAAAACCAGACTTTGTAGATCTTAAGAAACAGTTTCAATTTGTACATAACAAAGTGGGACAGCACGGGAGCAGGACTAAGAAGGAATTAAGTAAATTCTTATAAATAGACTAATAAATACATTTTAGCCATAATTAGCCCTTTACCTCTGTTCTACTGAGTTTAAGATTGAACGAGGTAACCAGTGTGCATATACCTAAATAAGTCTACATGCTCAGCACGTGAAGACCACCTAGCACAACCTATTACTGCCAAATTCAGTATAAAAACTAGCGAGATGGAGGAAGTCGCCTTTTCTCTCAGCATCCACTCTGAGTAGAACACATTACAAGATCAAATCAGTATTCGTTACATGTAAGGAAAGTTACAACTAGCAATTTTTTCATCACACAAAAAAGGATATGCAACATATCCATTAAGTTATTTGGTTCCTTCAAGGTTAGATTTTGTCTTTCCTAAGAACATCCATCTCCAATTACAATAGATCCAGAACATTTTAATACTTGTAGTCTTGTAAGTGTTCTCCATGTGTACATACTGAATGTAAATAGTGCATCCAAAACATTTATCCGTTAGACATTCTACATTGTTTTCACTGCCTAGTCTTCATCTTTGTTACAGCCCTCTGGAACACAACGACATTGTAACAACGCTTACAGAAAAAGGGTTATTGCATCTTTTTTCAGGATGAGACATCCAGAGGAGATTTTATGAAATCCTCCTGCGTACAAAATTCTTAGTTATTAGCCCTTTTGGAACACCAGCTAGAAAAGTTTGAAAGGTAAAATAATTTACATTGTTATTTTTTCTATTAACTAGATGAAAGTCCATACTAATTAAATAAAAAATAACAGTTCTTCAACAGTCTATTCAACATCTCTTCCACGAAGCATTTCAGTGGGAACTTCCATTAGATAGATGTTCTCCATGCCGGTTATTACTGACAGCCACATCTAGAAGCCAGGAATTAGAAAAAAAAATTGCTTGTTGATTTACCAGTTTAATATATTTTATCCGTTCCATTAATCCAAACTTGGGCAACAAATTTCATATCCATATATACCTAAGGTTCTCAAGATTCTCTGTGTAAGTAATCCTCCTAAGACACTGTTTACATCTTTTTTTTTTCTCCCCCCCCATCTCAAGACCAATTTTCTCCAGCTCAACAGAATTCTCTCAAAATCTACCTGCTTGTATTTTCTGAACATCAGTAGTGACACGGCTCGGTCTGGTCCGTAGTGCAATACTAACACCAGTAACATCACTTAGAAAACGGCTTCTTCTAATGCAATGAATGGTGCTAAGGATGGTCAAGTGATAAAACTACAATGTTACTCACCAAGTAATGCTGTGGTTTCACCTGCGTCCTCTTTTAAACTGGTACACTGCAATACAGATTCATTAGTGGAGGAAGCTGACAATTCGCTTACTTCATTTCTGTCATCATCTTGTAAAACGATACTCAGACTTCCGACTGAAACACTGCCACTTATTGATTCAGGTATCGGAACTTCAAGTACATCTTCAGGGTCCCCCTTCAAAATTAAATATATTTAACTGACACTTTTGTCTACCATTAGGCATCAACGCTCCTCCATGTCACCACTTTGCAACCTCACCTCATTGGAAAAGACCATTTCTCTGGCCTGTTGTCCATGCGCTCATGGGTACATCGCTGAGCAGTGTCTACTTTCAGTGTTACTGGCTGACTGCAACCAACCAAAGCCAAGCAAGAGAAAAGCCACTTTTCCAAAGCCACTCCAAAGCCAAGAGCAGCAATGGCAGGAGTCAAACCAGCCAGCCTTTTGGATCGAATATGTCGACACTGAAGCAACAGCACTGCTGCAGCCTGGTTAGGAGCAGGCTTGGCACGCACAAAGTCGTCGCTGAGCAAACCTACTGATCCTTTATGAATTTGTGGAAGCCACTGGTTTTCATGGTAGGGTTGGGCAAGCTTAGACTTTTTCTTTTTTTTACTGGGGTGAACAAACATTTGACATTGGAACAAATGTCCCTCCTCCTCTACCTCCAGCCTAACTAAGTCTGTTCCAAAAATGCAAATCTGCTGGCTTGTCACTTTGCAGGAACAAAACATCTGCAGCAGGCACAGGCATTTATTTCACCTATTGTATAGCATGAGCTATTTCTGATCCGTTCTGTAAGTTAATTACAATTCCTACATGCACAATTCTGTTCCTAAAATTAAACAGACTGCCTTCATTATGCTACTGCCATTGATATACTGACATTATTTATAGGTAAGCAAGTATCCTGCAGTACAAGTGGCTGTTCTGTGGGCTTCATAACAAGTATTCTTCACCTCAAACAATTAGCAAAGGCCCATCTTAAGATTTAAGAGATTCCAGGCTGGTAACCTTTCTTTAGCACCAGAGCAGTATATTTTAAAATGTACTGAATTTTAATAAGCTGTAGAACCCCTACCATCGAACACAAGTTAAGACACATGTGATAATAATCTCTAGGTATGCGGGTGGGGGGAATTAATGATTTTGATTTCCAGAACTTAGGCAGTTAAATAAGCACTAAAACTACAAGATTCAACAATGCTCTAAATCAGTCAGACATGCTGAACTGCAGTTCTTTTCTTGTAATGAGTAGCATAAGGCAGAACCAGACAGCTGAAGTCCACTCTTTACAAGACAAAAGCCAGGTGACAGAACTCAGTGCCTTCCTTCTACTTGGAGCCTTCCAAAATTTTGAAGCACCTGAAGTATTTGTTCTCCATAAAACTGAACTGAGCCTTCAGCCTCGCTGCAGAAGGTTTTGCAGATTTCTGTAACAAGGCTGCATGTTCTCGCCTGCAGTTACGTCACTCAGCAAGCACACTGCTGAAAGGAGCTGCCTTGCTCTTTGCGTTTGTCTTCCTTCACGTCAGCAAAAAATTCACGCTATCACTCTACGAACTAGATTGGGCAACCTGGATCAGGCTGAAAACTAAGCTAGGAAAAAAAAGTACTGAATGATTTTCCACACTACTAACTTCAGTGGGACTTGAATGATTGATGCCTAAGCAAGACACATTTCCCCCATTCCATTAGAAAAAAGAACCAGGCTTCTGTATTTAATATAATCCCATTCAACCTGCCTTCCAACATTCATTTTGCCTAATAAGCAGAGGAGGTATTACTCTTCCCAGTTAGGCTTGGTGTCAGTATCCTCTGCAACAGCACAAATTCAGGGAATAAAACTGTTGTGAAGGTTCTAGTATTTCAGTTTTCAGACTGCATATAAAAGGATATATCCTTCTGCACGTAACACAAGTTACATCAATGCCAAGAATTGAAAGTGAGCAAAAAATAAGCTGCTAAGATAAAAACATTACAGTAATACTAGCTATTTCACATGACAAAAAGATTGCAACTCTTGAGTAAAGTCTGACTTAATACACAGAAGCACCACACTCTGATGTGTATAAATATATTACACAGCAAGAGTATTGTCACCTCTGACAGAACAAAAAAATAGCTCATAAAAGTCTTCCATAGATCTGCTAAGTCTCTGCAACAAAATAAGATGAAAGTAAGACAAAAGCTAATCAAAACACAGACCTAGTCTATGAAAGGAAGGTGCCTGAAACCAAGGAACAGCCCTATTTTCTGAAGATCTCGGTAGTTCAGTAGAAGAGAAGTACATTCATGCCTATGCCATCTTAGTGGAACTCAAGGCTATTTATCAACAGTGACCAAGCAACCTACCGCATGTGTCTTCATCTCTCTTTTCTGGTGCTGTCAGAAAGAAATGAGAGCACATCATTTTCTCTACTTAACCAATTTCTGGTGAATGTCTCTAGGAAGGTTCTAAGTACTGGTTTATTTACAGGGATAAAACACTGGGCGTATGTGGAAGTACACAAACACTCAAGATAGAAAAACTGTAATTTCTTCCTTTGAATCACAGTTCTCAACAAGACCAAATATATGCTCTAGATCTACTGAATTTAGTTCTATTTTTGCAGCTTGGGCAAATTGCCTCACCTCTGCTTCAGTTTCCTTACTATCAACAGCTGGAGATAGAAAAAAAATGGTTATCACAGAAGAGTACACAGAGGATTCATAAGCTGCTCAATACACTGTTTAAGCTCTTACCCATAAAATTCCCTTATTTTTCTGGTTCTCACTCAGCTACTCTTGCATCTTTGCCCAGCTTCTTCAGTCTCGTCAAGTAACAACTGTTCTCATTCTGAACAGTTACATGAAGTCTTGCCTCCTGCACTGTACTTCTAACTTGAAGATTAAAGTAAGTGTGCAACATACCCAGTATCCCAAAGCTTTGATAACATCTAGTTTACACATTGGACAAGTACGGTGGTCCAAAAGCCAAGGGTCAATGCACGTTCTATGGAAGATGTGCCTAAAGGAAAGAAATGCCCTTTAGAACTTCTCATGAAAGCGAAACACTATTCCTTCAAATGATGTGCACGTTACTACACTGAAAAATAAACCCATTACTTTATAACCTTGACAATTAGGTACTGCTTAATTTACTAGGACAGACATAGTTCTGGAAGCATTTTCTTTCAAGCTAGCTTTCTTTTTTCATGCTAGCTTTCTGAAATAAGAGATATTACTAGCCACGAGGACACCACGAAGCTACCATTTCAACAGGGTACAGTTCTAACTTAACATTAAGAAAGCTCTACCTCACTCCTACACTTCTCCCAGTTGCTCCTTTTTCGTGCACAGATATGAAGCGCTGCATGGTCTCCCAGTGCCCTTCAACATGTAACAGGCTATACAAATAGCACAGCCCCAGATCTGCCACCAGAGTTTCAGAAATTTCTAGAAAGCTCATGATGTATTTATTAGGGAAAACATGCTAAAGAGGAAAGAATAATTATAGCTACTTACTTGCATGGCAGAATTCGGACAGTGTCTTTCAGTTTATAGTTCTCAATGCACACAGCACAGTTTTCCACATCAACATCTAAACCCTAAAGATGACAACACATTTAAATGCATTACATCCATATTTCATTACAGAATGAGCTTTGTATAATAGCTAGCTTTACAGAATGTAAAATGCATTAACTGGTTCAGCAAATAAAAGCATCTCCCTCATTTAATTCAAGATTACATCAAGAGTTGATTTGATCAAGTGATACCAAATATTAAAAGCAGTCAAACTCAGATTTTCTAATTTAAATAGCTATACACAGTACCTTAAGTAATTTAAGCTTGAAACACGGGCTTTGCTCATGGAAGCACAGTAAAATTTCAGTTTCAAGTAACTATAACACAAAGACATTTTAAAAAAGATCAGCTTAGGTGAAAGCACACAATCTAATTCTTAACGGATGGTCCCAAAGACTTGCAAGTGCTTAAGTACGACAGGATTCTTGGGGCTGAATCCTTCAAAACCCTTCTCCACTTTTTTTTTTTAATACCACATCCTAGCAGATATCCGTTGGTAGCTAGAAGAGAACTGAAGTAAGCAACTTGGGATCGTTTTTAAGACTTCTCTCCAAGCTCACATCAGAGATAAAGTCAACATGCAGTATTTCCCTACCTCCATTTGTTTCTTTCTAAGGGTTAAGTATCTTTCCTAACGAGTCTTACTGCCTTTTTGAAGCCATGCTTATAGTCACAGTGCAAATGTCATGGATATCTCCAGATAGAAGGGAAATAATTCAATGTTAACTGGGTTGTATAAAACGTTAAGTATTAGAAGAACAGACAGTCGGCCAACTTCTTCCCTTTCACCCCCCACAAAATAAATATTTTGTGTTTACTGCTTACTGAAGCAGTTCAATTTCATTACCACAAACACTCAAATGGATTAGCTCTGCAAGCAAACTTTCAAGTTCAAGGCAAGTTTTTCTGTCCTTTGCATGCTACCAATTTACATCATACCTTAACTTCTCAAGTAAACCAAATTAAGACTGTTTTTTTACATAAGCAAAGTTAAGACAAGTATTTATTCTATAACAAATATTTTTTATTCTGTACAAGAGGCAAAGTCCAAGCATACCATATGTAGCACATACCCAAATGAGTGTCCATTTTACAATAATCCCATAAGCTTCTCAGGAAAGATCTACATGACAGCAAATGCACTTTTAAAATATTGACCTATTTTTAGTTAAATACCTCAACCCCAAGTGAAGTGACAATGAAAGACTGTACTGTGCTACAAGAGAAATATACTCCTTCAATCTTAACAGCTGAAAAGTAATAAAGAAAAAAATGCACATTTACAGAGTAGACAGAACTATTTCCAGATAAATTTGCATTAGTTCATGAAAGTACCTCTGCATCAAGTTATATAAAATGTGATAGCAGGCCGATTCAAGTCAAATCAGAAGACATGATTCACCAAGCAGAAAACCTCTATTTTAAAAAAGAGATTTGATCTCATCTCATTCTCCTTCGCTTAACTAACATGTCATTCGTAGTTACAGCCAACATACTACACAATTTAAATTCCCCCATTTTATTTATTTTAGTCAAGGATATATTGACAGGAAGGAACTACCTGCTACGCTACAAAAATCTCATCATACAAATCCTTTCTAGAGGTTTACTGAACATCAACTTAAAAGCGGTTAACAGCTTCCTTGCGGTTCTCACCATAGGTTCCACCATGACCCTATAACATCCATTTCTTCCTATGCTGATACTATGCTTTGATACGGCTTTACACAAGTTTTGGTTTAATTCCATCTTTCTTGATCTCTGATCTCACCCTTGTATGAACAGAAGCATGAACATCCCTCTGTTCACAGCTTGAAATAGATTACTTTTTGATGGAATTTAGAATATAATTAGAAGTAACAAATACTCGTAAAATGCTACTTAAAGATGCTGAATGCATAAGAGGAAAAGAGGCAAGTTCAAAGTCAGCTGGGCTTTTTTCATTTCAAAACTGATTTACTAAATGAAGGACATTCTCTGTAGCATGTGACCTGAGCTCAACAGCTTCTGTTGAACCACTGCTTTTAAAGTTCTTACACACAAATATCCTTTCTTCATGGATTGAAACACTTAATACTTCTTTTTCATCTCTGATCAAATCAGTCCTTAAGTAAAAACTAATAAAGACAGATAAATAAGGCGGGGGGAGGGGGGGGGAATACCTATGTAGAAGTCTAGTCAAACTCATTGAGCATCTGGGATCAGAGCTGCCCAAAACTCCAACTAAAATAAAATTTTCCTTGAAAACCTTGGCTTTTTTTACTTCAGCTATTCTAATACAGCTATGGCTGTATTATGCTGTCAAAGCTAACTTTTTAAAAGCTGTTTTAATTTTTAGAATAGCTTTAATACATAGAAATGTACTTCTAAAAAATTTATGCTTCAAGTAAGTCTATACAGCTCCTGAATGTATTGTATGTCAGAAGATGAAACAAGTGTTTCATTTTTCAAAGCTTTTTAGATTTCTAAGGCCTTCTGATCAATAAAAAGATGGACATTCTTTTAAGAAAAGAAAACATTACATCAGCTATAAGAATTGTGCAATCAATAGGTCCTAGGAAGTATTTTGCAATCCACTTGTTGATTTTTTCAAGTGCTGATATTAGTGTTTACTCATCTTTACAGTATCAGCCCTGTAGTCTCCTGTAACTTTCTGTATAACCAGATATTACTTGCAACAAAAGTCTCACATTTCATAAGTGGTTCAAATTTAACTCTTCAATTTTAAGCTCGGCCTTCTAAGCAAAGGTGCTAAAATGAGCCTAAAATTTGAAGAGTCATACTACAATTACACAGTGAGAATTTTAGTTTAAATTCTATACGGATGTAACAACAGTTTCTAAACCATACAGCAATAACCAGAGACACTCAATTACCTTTTCTCCACGTTTCACAGTATGCAGCTGAAGCTGGCTGATTGCTTTCTTGGTTTCTTTCCTATGCCCCTTGAATAAAGATTTTAAATGTTAACACACAAGTTAGTTTTAAGAGTTGCTTTTTAAAGCTTTGAAATACTTTCCATGTGGATTACTGCATCTTCTGAATGCATTTAAAGACTAATCTCTGGCTAGCCAATTTGCTTACACAACACTTCCAGACAGCAGATGTTGAAGAACTGCAAGTTTTTCATTCTCAGGGCAGAGCAGCAAATGTTACCCATAAGCATAGTGCTCTTACTATTGGCTCAATCCGTGCAGAACTGTGTGGACCAAGCTGGCACACATGGCCTTGTATCGTGACTGCCTGCATAAAGCGTCTTCCCGCACAAGAAAACTGTCAGTACTTTAGGCTTTAGAGGCATCAGAGCTGACGCAGCCGCTTGTCTAACCTGACCTTCTGGTTAGTCAAGCCCATGGTATGTTTGGCACAAACTGGAGAGAAGGTGGAATCCTGCCGGGCAGCCCACAGCCAGCCACCAGGTCAAAAGGCTGCTGGTGGATGCTAATGCTTCCCCACAGTTAAACACTGCCTCGCACATTATACAAAGCTTCGCACTGAAAGGACACATTATGCAAAGGAGATGACAAGAAAGGCTTAACAGACATGAGACACCATACTGGACTTCTATACAGCAACAGTTCTAATTATGCTTAGAGGAGAAGCAAGAAAAGAAAGCAGTACTGTACTCCAATACAAAGTGCTAGCTACTGCTAGAAATCGAGCAACTAAACCCTCCCAGGGAACAGATGTTGATCTGTCGAGCTGCAGCCCCCACTGATGAAATACCATAAAGGAATCAGGAAAACATAATGGCAGCTTTTCTCTGTAATGAGCATTACAATGACCTCTATAATTTTACAAACTTCTAGGATTTAAAATGGGGACTTTTAAAATTTTTTTATGGCATTAAAAATATTAGTCTGAAAGTTCTCCTGGAAATGGTCAGACAACCAGCAGTAGTCATCTATTCCATCTTCTCAGCTCAGGGTTTTCTGCACAGTCCTGTTTCATCTTCAGTTGCAAGGAGGCCTTCCAAAGTTTTACTGCTAAACTGACATTAAAATAAATGTTAAGATACCCACCTTCACTTAGCAGCTACACAGTAAATTCCTTTAAAGCATGGCATACTTAACTCCCAAGTTTTAATTGTACTGGAGTCAATAAGCCAAGCAAAATAACATTTGGGTTAGAAAAGTGGCTTTTTGTTTCCAAAATTCTTTTAAGACTTCTAATGATATATCTTGACCAAGATACTCACAACATTTTCAACCTTTACACAGCTATATAAGTTTTTGTTTTCAATGGCCGTTTTAAAAGCAGCAGCATTGAGGAAAGCAGTATAACCTTCTAATGCTACACAGTTTCATTTAATAAGCACTTCGATGTCAAGCCCAATGGCAAAATCTATTAAGAGTCTGTGGTACATATTTCTGGGAAACATCACATTCAACCTACAAAAAACGCTCTTAAAACTACTTAAAAAGCATTCAAACTTCCCTTAGCATGAACCATCCTACAGCCAACATATGGGGAGAAGCAACTTTCTTCAAGCAGCTGTTACAACACAAAGCCACACTCCTTTTTCCATAAATACTTCTCAAATGTTATTTTCTTGAAAGTATTCTAATAAGTTCTAAGACTTAAAGCTTAGTAAAAAAGATTCTAGGGAACCAACGCTTCAAGTAGACTGCAAGTTTAACCAATACAGAAGCACCATGTGTTACCCTCAGTTACTGACATGAGAAATTAAGTATTTTCCTAGAAGAATCCTGTAAGTCCTAATCAGAGCTCAGATTCCTGAAGGCAAACAAAAGTTCCCTTCCCTCTTCCCCAAAGCTAGAATCTACATGTTCAAACAGAAGGCAGGGGAAGTCCACGCGATAAGCAGTCATTTGAAACAATTTGTTGTTGTTGTTCTGAACTGAGGATGAGTAAAACCCAAAACAGAGAACTGCTTGCAAAGAAAAACAAATGCAACTTTCTTTTTCACTGTTAGTGGAGAACCGTGGCAAAACTGCTGATGACCATGGAAAGAACTCAACCTACTTGCAAGAGCGGAAAAGCACAGGAAAGTGCCACCCTAAGACGTTTTAAAAACTCAGATGGACTAGGTCCTCAACAGCTCCCTGTAAGTTGCTCTCTTCATTGTGGGGGTTTGAACCAGATCGCCTCCAAAGGTCCCTTCCAGCCTAAATTATTCTCCCATTAAGTACCTCCCTCAGCGGAAAAAAGTAAAGCTGACTTTTTTTTTTAACCTATCGAAGCATAACAAGGATCTGGAAGGGGTAATTAAGGAGCAAAGTTATTCCTTCCAGATCTTCCCAGTACTCCCACAGCTCCCAGGACTTCACCCCATCCAAAAGAGCTGAATCTCACCACACGTGCTCCTTCTAGTCTGCTGCCATTTGGTAGGCTACAGCGGAGTGGTGGGATTGCGAGTATCAGAAGTAGTTTTCATATAGCTTCATACCAAAAATTCTAGCCATAACTACTTGTGGGTCTTATTGAGACAAAAAAAAGCTTACCACAGTCTCTCTCAGAGTCTGGTTAGGGAAGTTAGTACTTTCAGGATGAAAATTACTAAAGAATGAAAATAATTTTTAATGTCAAAAGGAAGGAAGTTAAGTTAGGTGACAAATCACACAAAGCTGCCTTTACTCAGTTGTTGACAAGTGGCTAAATACATTTCCCACAACTTCATATGAGCATCTAATAATTATAACTAGCATACTGCTTATGAGCCTCACCAACCATTACTGAGTAGCGTTCACAGATAGTCAAGTAGCAAGAATGCACAAATCTTCAAGAATGCTTCAATAAGCAAGCAAAGTTGGGCAACTAGTTTGACATCAGATGGTAAATACTCTAAAGCATCATCATCTCCAATTACCTGGTTTCCAAACTGCGATCCTGTATACAAGAAACGTTGTATATAGTAAAATATGAGCCAAGCAAGCGATATAATCATCATGGTGATAAAAGCAATGGCTACGAACACAACCGACTGGCCACTAATATATTCCTGCACGTGTCGCGTGCCAACAACAATAGCCATTTTAACTGGAATCCCTCTTCGTACTGGCTCCAATATCTCTATTCCTTTTGGATAGCCAACCATTATCACCACTGTATTTCCTGTTCCTGTTGGAGAGGGAAAAAAGAAAGTCAGTCAGTCATCACAGTAAAAATTTCAGCTTGCTAGTAATTTGGACCTCTTCAGTCAAGATCAGGGAGCAAAGTTATATGAAAATGACCAAGTGTTTAAGGCATAGCAGCCCCTACGTCAAGTTTAATAGTAAAGAAGTCTTTATTTACTTTATGAAACTCCTGAATACAAGAAACTTCAACAGACACATCTTTGCTGTTCACGATCCTATGCTCCTCATTCCACACAGTGAGGTGCGATGTGGACACCAAGCAAAAAAAGACAAGCTACAGACATCTCATCCTGAAGTTGCTGAAGTTCTAATATGCAACTCGGGAATAGCTGGCCTTTTATTTGGCAGTGCAGGAACTCCAGCTGCAGCTGAGGACAGTGTGTAAATACCACGAAGGGGCACTTTCAATTAAGTCTGAATCCATAGCACAATTACACTGAATGTGTGAACCAAAAGAGAAAAAAAGATTCAGGTATTTAATATTAAATTACATTAAACTTTGAAATACTTAGAGATTCTTAAATACTCAATATTCAAAATATAACGAGACTTCATGACAAGGACTTGTCAAGAAATACTTTGGGACTCTCTTGGGAGCATGGAACCAAAGGATTTTTCTATTATATTACAACTTGAAAGCACTCAATCCATATGAAAAAGCACCCAATTGCAAAAAAACCTTTTAAGCACCATACTGCTACCAAAACCATTACGATACTGTCAAGACTGACCAGCAGAAACCAAAGATCCTCTGTGACTACAGTTTTACTCAGTTTTGTCTGGAAACATCTCCAGCATTGTCTCAGAAATATCTAACCTAAGCATTACAAAATAAATTACAAACATACTTGTTAAAAATGTCACCTTTTCACTGTTATTTCTATTTTAATAGTTCTTACTTTGTGCATACCAACACTACTATACACCCTTCATACGTCACGACTTTATAGCTTACTTTGCACTCCTGCCTCTGAGAAAAAAGTGAAACTAAGCTTGACTCAGAGAGAAAGTAGAGCAAGAAGAAAGAAGAGAGGGGTTTTCCTAGCTGGAAAGGTAAAGCTGTAAGGTCCCAGCTACCTTTTTAGATTCACAAGATTACCGACCTGCAACAAGACCTCCCACTGAAGACTTCCAGCCTTTTTCCCTCCTGGCTGTGTTAGATCCACTACTGACAAGCTGTGCCAAAAGAAATGGTTGCCTCACTTATAACATTACATCAAGCGGGGAGTTTTCAAAACCTGAAGCAGCATTCCGGACTCACCCACCTCTGTGCCTACTAAGAAAATAAGTTATCTCCCTGAAATAGTTAAAACTCCCTCCTTTAGCTGAGACTGTTCTGGCTGCGACACCTTGCCAACATGGCCACTCCACTACCACACCAAGGAGAATGTGCAGAAGTTTCACTTCTGTATACAGCAGCTCCTCCCTCTGTAAGGCGCAGATGGTCTGCTGGGGATGAAGAACTACAGCTTCCATTTATCATTTGAACAACCCTCCTATCTCAATGCCAGCCACCCTTTTCAGCTTCACCTTACACAACCACCCCACTTCTGGTCACCTGTTGTAAGAGCCATGGTACCCCTCTGCCAGGCCCAGCAAGAGAGCAGGTTTTCCAAACGGGGCTGCATTTCTGGACGTTGTGAGGACAGTGTGGAGAGACAAAGGAAAAGATGCTGCTGGGGAAAGGTCCAAGTGGTGCCTCTCCTAAGGCACCCTGCGGGTGGGCCAGCAGCGCCCACACAGCTCCCAGCACACGTTGCCTTGCCTGCTGGGTGCACTGGGAGACACAAAGCAGCAGAGCTGAACACCAACAGGACAAATCCCCAAGCAACGAGGCTCCACTAATTAGTTCAACTCACCAGCAATGTGCCCATCCACATGATACCACAAGTCCAAGCATATTAAGAATTCGTTAATTAATATTATTCTCCTCTCTGAACCAGCGTTACCAGAGAGACTCAAGAATCTCATAGAGAGGAGAGCGTGTGAAACACTCCTTGCTTTCTGACCCTGCACAACCCCACAGGGGCTTAACAAGAAAAGAACGTGTGAAGGTAGAAATTTATCTCACATTGCTGAGAACTGTTATCCACATACCTAAATCAGGAGGTTAGGTCCTATGTCCTTAATCTCAACTGCATGAAGGAAGGGTGGCTAAGGATGGATTGTGAACGGTACAGCAGTGGAAAGATTTAGGTTCATTGAGGCTTAGGGAAGAAAGGAAAATTTCAAGATTAGAGGCAGCCTGGATTTTTCAATCAATGGAAGTTTCCTCCCCAATCCCAAAGCTGAGTCAGTTTAATCCTGCCATCTAGTTCTCTGAATGATTTTTAAGAAAACAGTATTTAAAAACCCCACAACAACCAGTAACGCCCTTCTCTGTTTTGTCATCAGCACGTCCAACCATCAGCCAGTTACTTCCTCAAAATGGAAGTCAAGACACTGTTGTGCAATGGCTGCTAGACACCGTGACACCTTCTAGTTTTAGAACTAACACAAGTACGACCTACATTTCTAAATAAGTGTACAGTAAAACATTTTAACAGTTTTAAAGACTTAGTGATGAACCTGACATTAAAAATACATGTAACTAAACATGATGGCCTTGAAGGTCACGAGACAGAAGGAAGGGAAGGAAAAAAAAAATAATTGCAATCCACTATTACAAAAGGAACAAGAGCAGCCTCAGAGAGGCAGTTGCCCTGAGCAGCCTGTAAGACTAAGGGCTTTAACTCATTCCTCACTAATTTTAGACTTCTGTTCTGAAACACATTATTCAAAGACTGAGATGCTGTTGAGTCATTCCAGCTTCTCCAACTGCAACACAACTCCGAGACTTCAAATCACACTTATAAAAGAACTCCAAGTGTCACATACACATATCTACTGAGAGTATCTTTTGTTGGCTTTACCTTTCTAGAACTTTCTAATTTTGCAATAAATAACCACATTTTTAATCTGGTAAACTTGTTTTCTTTTCTACATTTGATTGATGCTTCCATGGAATCAGGTAGATTTGAAATCAGATATGCGCCTTTTTTTTTTTAACAGTCATCCAAATAAAGCAGTGAGAACTGGCAGAGGATACCTGGAAAGGGGGCCAAATCTGAAACTGAAAAGGAAGGTATGTTTTCTGCCAGTGTGCCAAGGTCGGTTTTACTGCTACTGTTGCTAGTCTTCTCTTGCAAAAGGAAACCAGCACTCTCCTGATGAGGAAAAAGTAGTACAGATACAGGTCTTGATTCCAGGCATCTCAAACCATCACATTTATTCCCATTCAGGCCTACAGATAAAGACAATTTTCTATCATCCGGAACACAACTGCAGACATACTCTAGTTTTTTTCCTCATGAGAAACACCAGAAAGCTCCCTCTGGGAGCACCTTGGTAAAAAAATGTTTGAGGTAAGTCCTTAGATCTATTTAAGCATAGGCATCCTACGAATATTGCCATAATTAACACTGAATGTTCTCTTTAGCTCCCGGTCCAAACCAATATCTCTGCTCTTTACCAAACACAGAACAGTACACTAACGATGCAGTGATAAGCTTTGTCTCAACCATCTACCCCAGCCTCACCTCACCAAGTCCCTGGCGTGTGTATTGCGTTTTCACCTGCCTCAAGGAGGATGCGTAACCAGAAGAGTCAAGCAGTCAAGTAACCAACATGGGTACACATCTCCTTCCACACGGGTTTCCAGGCATGCATGCACTCTTACATATAAAATAGATATAAGCATTCTGACATTAGTCCTGCTTCTTAGAACAACACAGCAACTCAACATCATGCAGTAACTGTCCGAGTTCGACAAGCCACTGACTTCACTTTTGTCCTTTCAGTAGTACAGCACCAGAAACTTTTGGTAGAAAGCATCAGTAACACAGCAGTTATGCACCACTTGAGAATCCCAAGTAGTGCTGAAAGCAACGTAGCAAAGAGCTGAACTACATGCCAAAATAACCCTAACTCTGCCGCTCTGGCACTGGCAAGAGCTTATAGTATCATGAGTACAAAGTCGTTCACATCTGTTTTGTTCAATATACGTGCATAAAAAAAAAAGGACAACAACGAAGGAAAGAATTAATTGGGTGTGTCTTGGCAAAGCTGCACCAAACCAAAAGACTATTTTCTTCATGTAGCCAGAGTCACACACTCAGGTTATGTCCCGAGCTTCCCTTAAACCCATACGCCATGCACCAAAGCTTCACTCCAGACCTATCTCAAACTATTGTAGCCAGTCCTCCTTCCTCCCGTCCCCATTTGTCAAGCACAATCATACTTTATTCTGTAGTCTTCAAAGTAGCAAACTTACGTTCTGATCAGGATCACCAAATCCTAGCTTGAGAGACGATTCAGAGATGGCTGGATGCCCAGCATAAAGTATAACAGGAAAAATACAGAACCAGAAGACCCTTTTTTCTTTCCACTGCAGTATATCTCTGCCTCCCCCCAATTTCTCGATCAGCAGTGAGTCTCTAGCTCTCCTTAGTCTGCTCTCCACAACACTCCACACCTTGCCACTCCAGACTCTGCTCCAACCCACTCCCAGCTAATATTCACCTACAATATTTATTCCGGTTTTGGAAAGGAATTTGAAGCCTCTGTATTGTATCAAGTTCCCAACTGCCACCAAAAATGAACCGAGTTAAGACTGCCTGCAAAGTCTATATTGCTGTAAAACTGAAGTTTAAGTTTATACTATTTAGGTTCAGTCACTGAAGTACAACTCCTTGAGTCACTCGGGTCAAATGAGTATCTTCCACTGGAAAAAACCTCCTCGGCCTCGTGTGAAGTTGTTTCACTATTACTTCCCACGAGGTGGGAAGTCATCCAGCATTCTGAACAACATAATTCAGGCTGAGAGCAAAGGCCTGAAAAACATGAGACATCAGTAGAGTCATATTTGAAGAACCTTCTTTTGGAAGGAGGGACAGTACTCGCAAGGCTACTTATTCAAACTCTCAACTCTCCTGTTCCAAAACTTTAAATAAAATCTCTACTTACTACACTCACAAAGAAACAAAAAACTGAACTGCAGAGTATTTGTAATATTTGTCCTTTATCAAATACTTTGACACCAGCTAGAGGAAATAACTTATTTGCCTAATCAAGAATCGTTTTTTTACTCAGGTTAGAGTAAGTCTAAAAACAACAAAAAAACCACCACCAACAATAGCACATATGCATCACATGCACAGCAGAAAGCTCAAAGGCCATATTTTCAGAAGGAGAATGAAAAGATGAAACTTGGAGATCAGAAAAGTTACCCATTTATCACCCTCACATAATTTAGGCTGTGCCTCTATCAGCCATAACTGTTGTTCCATCTCACATCATTTTCAGTACCACTAACTGCAAATCCATTAAGTGGAGGTTTCTTATGCATACAACTCCACTCCTTAGTTACAGCACTGCAGATTTCCTAGAGTATTTATTCTCAGCACTCCTCCCAGAAGCAAGGTTTGTTTCCTCATGTGTCTGTTCACAGATCCCTTCACAGGAATGGCAAAATTGGATCCTGTAAAATACACCTTTACCTTTCACGTTCTTCCTTGCCTGTCTTCCACAGACGTTTTTTCATCCCTTCAAAAAATCTGAGATTAAAAACACTAACAGTAATTCTTCCCTATATTACCAAAGTGCATTGAAAGATGTAAATATTTACATGTTTGAAAGTTTTGACCATGAAACAAAGACTTATGACTCCAGCAGAGCTAGTGATTATACTGTGATATATTACTATATTCCTGCCCCATCCAAACCATCCTGAGGTCCAACCTGCATTTCCCAAGCCAGACTAAATACCAAATTTATTCTTGTATATATACTATGCTAAATCACACTCTTTACATAGGTAGAGCTTTTATCAGCAAACATTCTGCCAGTTTAAGAAGAGAAAACCAACCAGCAGTCAGGGAGCACTTCTCTTTATACCACTGATAGATGTAACTATATCAAAGTCCAAACCTGAGCATAAGCCCAAGAAGGTCTTTTGCAGCACAGAGACGACAGCAGAAAAGAGAAAAAACATAAAAATTTGGTAAAATAAGAAAGGTGAGAAAAAGAGAAAGAGATTCCACAAAAGAGCAAATAGTATTTATGAGAGACTACAACAGGGCATGGAGAGGAACATGAGAAAATTTCTACAAGGAGGAAAAAAAAAAAAATTGTACTGCCTGGCCAATACAGAGTGACAGCCACAAAAAGAAACTGAGGGCTGATAAAGCGGGAAGAATTATTACCTGACAAAGTACTTTAACTGCCACATGGGATCAAAACCAAAGGTACATCTCACATAGCATCCCACCCCCACTTTCACAGTGGGGTAAGAACACACGAGATGGGCCAGGCTGATCTACCCAAGCAAGCAGCAGGCTAAGGGGAACAGTAATCACACTTGCAGCCTCCGTGTTGGTGCCGCTTGGTATTCTGAGAAGAGATACTTGTTTTTCACCCAATATATCATACGTGCTATGAAGCAACAGCTCCTTAATTGAGATTTTCAGCTCACTACATTAAAGAAAGTAAGTTTGTTCTCTTTAGAAACTCATTATGGTTCCACTTCAACCATTCCCTGATCTTCCACCTCGTCACCACCAAGAACGATGGCCTGGGCATTAACAAGCTCATTGTACCGGGACCACGTGAAACACATTTGCAGCATTTTTTACTTCGTTTGCTTTGCCTTTACACCCCCCTCAGAAGGCCTTCCAATTCCTCAGCAGTCTGCAAACGCAAACAGATTTTACAGCAGAGTTTTGAGGGTTTTTTTCTTCCCCTTCGGTTTAAGCATTTGCTATTGTCACGTTCATAAAAACCCAGCTATGTGCTTCGGTGCCACAGGCCGAGCAGAGACCGCAGCGACGGAACACCTGGGTTCTTCTCCCGGCAAGAGCCACAGACCCCTTCCGCAGGCTGCGGATTCAGCGGTTGGCCTCGATCCTCTCGGAGGTCTCTTCCAACCCGGACGACTCCGCGACGACCAGCAGCACGCTCCGGCCAGCCCAGCCAACCTCCTCCCCCGGCCTTCCCACCGCGACCCAGGAGCGCTTCAGCGCTACCTGGCGCTCGCAGCTCTCTCCCACCCCTCGCAGACCCGCGCAGAGGGGACCACCAAGCCACAGGCAGGCCTGGGGAAGGGAGCCAGCCCGCCACCGCTGCAGCCGCCCTGCCGGGGGGCACGGGCAAACCCCCGGCCCCCCGCGGCGTTTTCGGGGGGGGGGTTCCTCCCACCGCCGCCCCTCGCCGCCAGCCAGAGCCCCCCCGCCCCGTCCCCGCTCACCCAGGTGGGACATGGAGACGGTGCTGTTGCCGAAGCGGGCCTCGTTGTAGATGACGACGGCGGCCGCCCGCTTCCGCGCCGCGTTGGTGACCTTGTCCTTGAAGGTGCAGCCGCCGCGGGCCACCAGCGCGATCCAGGGCGGCGGGTCGCCCTCGGGGGGCCCGCGGCCGCCGGCCGGCAGCGGCACGTCGTAGTCGGTGTCGGCGGCGCAGCCTTCCATGTGGCGGGGGGAGGCGCCGCGGGGGATGCCCACCAGGCCCTGGGCGCTCTCCTTGGGCGAGCTGTCCCCGTAGCGGCCGCTCTCCGTGTTGCCCTGCACCGTGCGGTTGCTGAGCGGCTCCACGTAGGCCGTGCTCACCCACGCCGTGTACCACTCCAGCGCCCGCGCGCCCTCGCCCGCCGGCGCCCCCAGCGCCACCA
>Ga0065711_1001713_pt1 | contig 40255 bp, 24 predicted proteins | sample Hoacrofraction12_FD_59098 | JGI IMG/M metagenome (GOLD analysis project Ga0065711, IMG submission 59098) | Hoatzin crop microbial communities from Cojedes, Venezuela - Epithelial fraction 12 v2 (version 2) | ecosystem: Host-associated > Birds > Digestive system > Esophagus > Crop | place... | reverse complement strand
CCCCCAGTTATTGCCAACTACCAAATTAATAAAGTAACACTCTTGGGAGGCAAAAAAGCAATTCCTCTCAAGTCATTAGGTAACACTGCACAAAAAGCATCAGTTATTGAAGAGACTGCAGACTGGAACATGGATGTACATCTAGAAAACATATCATATGAGAAAGGACTAAAAGCGCTGGGATTTGATGAACTGAAAAAGATGAAGGCTGAGTAAGAAAGCACTAACTGGCTTCAAAAGTGTTTCTAGGAAGGAGAGGGAAGGAATCTACCTCTAGTACGTAGGACAAAAAATAAAGGACTAAAGCTGTCACAAAGAAGGTTCAAGACTGACAAGAAAACGCTTTTTGTAAGGAGAGTTTGTCCCTGAAATGCATTGCCAGGGAGGGCAGACAAGTCTCCATCTTTAACAAGTTAGGCAAACATATCAGGAATGATGAGGCTGTAGTTGATTCAGTCTGGGGTCAGGAGATGAAGAGCCCTTCTGCTGGAGTAATGCTCCCATGTCCTTTATCATTTGCTCAGGTATACGCTGACTATGAAAGCAACCCACAGTTACGCCAAGCAATTGAGTTTGCGTGCCGCCAGTTCTACGTTCTGCATCGCAAGCCCTTTATTCTGCAGCTGTTTGCAAGTGTGGCCCCTCTCTTGGAGTTCCCTGTGAGTAAAAGCCATTCCCTAGTCTCAGCATTGGGAAGCCTGTTTATGCAGCCAGCCCTCCATCAGATATCACAAGGAGACAACCGATGGAGCAGCAGCACGGTTCTTACTGAACATGTTCTTACTGCACATGGTGCTGCACAGAACCATTTCTTGAACTTACTCTTCTGCATGCTTCTGTTCTTCAGCCGATTGAGCAGGATGCTGAGATAACAGGCCACTGGTATCCAGGCTAGTAAATGTGGTCTCAATTTAAATTTCTGTGTATAAATAGGGTAAAAAGAACAATAATGATTTGTAACTCTTTAAACACAAACCGTTTCTTAGAATTCAGTAACAGATAGGAACAAAAAGCTTAACACCAAGTTTTAGTACATGTGAACTATAAGACTGGATTATCCATGTTTTGAAATATTCACTGATTACTTTTTAACATTTTAGTGAGTTTAAACAATTAATGGAATTTTAATTTGAAGCGGTACTGCCTAATCTAGCTGCACATACACTGTAAGCACACACATCTTTCTCCTTCACAGCACAGATCTGCTGTTTCTGGGAAGCAAAACTGTGTGCAGTTTTCAGATCGTGCTTCCACTGCAGCATCAATCTGTTGGTCAGGCAAGGCTTATTGTTTGATAGCAGTAAGCTCTTGAACTCCGCGTGGGCCCTTTGTCAAAAAAAAGGTTGCCCAGATCTTCAGATACAGATGCCTGGAATGCCCACAGGCCCTCAGAAAATCAACCACAACTGTCTGTTGTTGAACAGGATGCTATAAACAACGGAACCAGCAAAGGGGTGTCAGCTCAGTGCCTGTTTGACCTGCTGCAGTCTTTAGAGGGAGATACTCCAGACATTTTGGACATCTTAGAGCTCGTGAAAGCTGAAAAGCCTCTCAAGTCATTAGGTAACAGCAAAGCACTCTTTATTCAGTAATTATGGTTGGTTGTTTATTGATTCAACATGCGTTTCATGCAGCATGATTTGTTCAGAGCCCTTTTCTTCTTCCTGAATGCAGTCATATCTGTTTCTTATGCCTCATGAGGCTTTTAAGGTTGGGTTTATCTTCACCATCCTTTTGATATTTTCTGTAGGGAGTTATTAATTTATTTTATTCCAAAGTTACATTTTCTACATTGAGCCTGCTAGTCTGAGACATCATGTGTGGGTGAAGAATAAAGATGCCTAATAAACTGTATCACGCTGACAAGAGCAGTCTCCTCTGCTCCATGTGGGCAGGAAACAAAAGCATTCTCTCCCGTGGGCAGACTATGACTAGTAAATGATGGATGCCATTCAGACATTCAGCAGTGCTGTGTTCTAGGGGGGGAGTTGATTTATCACAAAGCAGAATATATACGGCTGTATGATGTATCCAGGACATTGTGTCTCTTGATAGTTATCCATGCAATGCAGCATTTAAGAATTTGGCTGCTTTGTGATTTGCAGGGAAGTAATTTTAGCTGATTTTTATAAGTATCGTCAACTTATTTTCCAAATTTGCACTACCCTTAAATAATACTGATTTTGATGAACTGTGAAGCCTGTCTAGCCCTAGAGTTAAAGCTTTGTTATATACTGGGATTTTATGATGCTGCACAACTATATCACAAGTGATAATATAAAATGGTACAGAAACAGAACATATTTATTCTTCTGTGTAGATTGCAGTAAACACTTATGTAACAGCTTTGGGTCTTCTGTGGAGGGTTATTCAAAGGCATCTTCAAAAATTCCCAGATGTGTGCTGACGATGAGACTGTGGATGAGTATGTTGTGTCCCTGGTATTTTGCATATGAAGATCAGAATTATCTAAAATACCTGACTTCTAAGGTCCATTGTTCAAAGTGATTTGCACACTTTGGGACCTTAAATTTAACTTGGGCTCCTGCATACCAAAGTCATTTCTGAAAATGGGACTGTAGTTGTATGACAAATATTATTCTTTTGATACTTCAGTTTCTTGGTGCCTGGCGCTCATTATCCCCATGGTAATATTTGTAGTATGGGACTTAAATGCTATTGAAAACTTTTTCTCAAATCAGGAGCAAATCAGTCTCACTTCTGTGCTGGCATCCAGGTGGCTACCAGTATAGAAGAGGCTTTATTTTTTAGCAGTGAGACCATCTTCTGTCATAAGTGATGTATCAAAATCATTTTGAGTGCAGTGCAGGGGAAACATCCAGGAAAAAGTGGAGGGAGCATAAAAATAAAGTTTGACAGGTGTCCTTGTCATGTATAAGCTTAAGATTTTGCTTGTGATGGTCAATGTTTGAAACAGGACTCCAGTAGCAGCTGTAGGCCTTATGCTCAGCAGTGATTTGACCTGCTGAGAACTGTTTCCCACCTACTGAGTTCTTGGACAACAGGGTGCAAGTAGGAGTGCAGCATATGTTTCCTTTTTATAGACAGATTTTTGTCAAAAATCAAGAGCCTGTTTGGGATTGTTAACATGAGAAGCAAGCAATTGAAAAGGGGAAAAAGGAGGGAGTGTGCTAGCTGCTTTCATATTCAGTATGTTTGTGTGATTGTCTTCTCATATTGCTTTACTCCCTCAGACTTCTGCTATGGGAATGAAGACTTGACCTTTTCGATCAGCGAAGCCATCAAGCTGTGTGTGACAGTGGTGGCCTATGCTCCTGAATCATTCAGAAGGTGCTAATCTGTTTTCTTGGTTTGTGCAGATTCAGAAAAGGCATAATAGCTGCATATGGCATGCAAAAGCAACACAGACAAATGGAGGCAAAAGATATAGGAATGCATTTCAAGCATGAGGCTTCTCTGTGAGGCCAAACCTCTGTCTGTTGATACCTTTCCTAGGCCACCAGCTCCAGAACCTGCCAGCTGCTGGCTGCAGCTCTAGGCTGGATGGCGGTCTGAGCAGCAACATGTAAGCTGTGTTTCTAGGTGGTGATCACCCTGTGTCCTGCAGGTTTCTGTCGTCAGAGACAATGGAGAGGGAACTGGAGGGTGAGAAACAGGCAGATGGAAAGAACAGGAAGATACAGAGAGAGGGGCAGTAAAGTGATAACGCGAAAAATTAATTTCCAAGAGGGAACAAGAGAAGAAAGTCTTTGGGAGTGAAAATGAATGTCTGCAAATGGATGACATTCAGAAGATACCCATGAAGTCTGGGTTGTTTTTATTGTTTCATGCATCAGCTAATTTTCTCCCAGATGTCCATGATCCAAGAGGTTTTCTGGCCCAGGACTTCTCGTCTAGTGAGAAGCAATGAAATCACAAGGCTAGTGAGAGATCCAAGGGTCTTCAGATAGAAACATAAGCCTCTGCCTGATATGAGTTTCAGGATTGACCAAATAAAACAGACCAAGTATTGGTTATTTTTGCAGCCTCCAGATGCTGATGGTCTTGGAAGCACTGGTTCCCTGTTACTTGCAGAAACTGAAGCGACAAACCTCTCAAGTGGAGACTGTGACAGCAGCTCGTGAGGAGATTGCTGCTATGGCTGCCCTTGCCACCTCTTTACAAGCCCTCTTGTACAGTGTAGAAGTTCTCACCAGGTAACCCACATGGTTCAGAGGTCTGAGCCTGTGTTTCATTACCAGTGTGGGGAGAGGGAATGCACAGGAGGTCATGGTATGCAACTTCGCTTGAATAACGGTTGAGTTTTAGACATGGTAAAATTACTGCCAAATTTCACCAGATCACAAGCAGAATTTCAGTGCACTTGTTAGATTTAGTCTTTAATGTGCTATTCACCTTCCCGTTCCCAGGCCCATGACAGCCCCACAGATGAGCCGATGTGACCAAGGCCATAAAGGGACCACAACAGCAAACCACACCATGTCAGCTGGTGTGAATACCAGGTAAGTCAATGGGCTTTTCTTTAGTTCTCATTTTTCTGAACAGCTGGGGTTTTTTGTGTGTGTGGTTAAAGTAACATCTCATTGCTCAGAGTGCTTGGAGCACTTCCTCAGCAGGCTGAGGAAGTGTACTAGCTACTGTGGGAGAAAACAGTCAGAGAAAAAGAGCACATAGCCCAGGACTGAATTTCTGACAGTAATCAAATCCCGAAGACTAGGATTTCTAGTTTAAAACCATGCGACTAAATAGAGGACCAGGATATCAAAATGGAGGACGCCCATCCTAAGTGTCTTTTTCTTTATTTCCCTCCTCACATTCTAGAACTATATTAACAAAGCAGCTACGTCGCTCAGTTCTCTGCTTTGCTTCCTTCTGGATCCACTGTCAAAGTGACCACTGGGCAGAGCACACCTGGACAGCAGAAGGGTTGGATCCTTCTGGCATTGTTCTGAGAGACTGAGCAGCAGTATCAGCTCAAACTACATGTTAGTTGGGACTCACAGAGACTGGCACCACCTTTAGTTTTCTTCCCTTTCCCACTTCCTTTTACTTTTACTTTTCCTATGGTCTCTTTCTATCTCCTTTACCTCCACAGTGGTTTGGGGTGTTTTTTGCAGTTGCAGATAGCAAAGGAGTAGGTGGCAGAGAATTTGAGAGAAAGAGAAGAATGATTTGGAATATTTTTGTCCTTCTTAAAAAAACACACAAAAAACCCCCCAAAAAAACTTCACATGGAAGAAGGAAATAAGGAAGGAGATGGTGCCAGCAGACTTCTCTTTGGCCATATCCTCCATTCCAATTAGGCTGCTGCAAACTAGACAAGGCCACTGGACAATTTAGTCATAGAGCAAGGGCTTAAGAAGTCTTGATAGAAAATCCATCCACAAGCAATTGCGATTATGAAGGTTTTCTTTACTCTTCTGGGCAGCCCTGCCTTCTCCTGGCCAGGCTATGCCTTACTGTGCTTAAAATCTGAAGTTTGTGCTGACCTGGAAAGGGAATTCTACCCTAGCAAAAGCTGGAGTAGCTGTTCTTCCAGAGATGTGTAGTGTATACTTCTTGGTTGGTAACTCCTGGAATCTGTTATTCTTTAAGACTGATTCAGGCATGGATGATACACAGCTTTGACTTTCTATCCTGGGTCTGAGAAGAAGATAAACTCCTTCATGCTCAAGTCTGAAGCGCATATATGCCATTTACTTCCATTGCAAGATTGCCCAGTCAAAGGAAAACAAGGTGCAATGGAAAGTAGTGCTTTATTATTTGTCTGCAGACTTTGGAGAGCAGTGAATATGTATCTGCTGACAGGCAATGTAGAATCCTGATACTGTGTGACTCGAACATCTTGGTTTACATTTCCAGATCTTTCTGATTACCAAACATACAGTCTCTGATCCAAAATATTTTTGCACTGCTCCAGGTTTCCTGCCCTCAGTTTCTTCTGTTGTGTTGTCATTGCAACAGACTGGCTAGCAACACCAGGAGTCTCGTGATGGTAGAATGGTCACAGCCTTGGATGTGTCAGCCAAGTGGTATAGGGTTTGTTCATGCCTTCTCAACAAGTGCAAGAGAAATTTACAATAAAATCAAAAAACATGCTGAGGTATTCTTTCCACTAGGTGAGCTCTGGCTTCATGAGAAAGACTGAGCACTGGGGTGAAAATCAGTAAGAGAAATTGCTTGAAAGAGGGCTATGGTTTTTAAGCCTGAATTTTTCCTTTCATAACAAGGGCAATGACTATAGGAATCTGTTGTTTGCTGCCAGTAGGGAGATGAAGGCCATTCAATGTGGTCACTAACTATGTGTAGTCATTGTTCCAGTGACACAAGGTATCATCCTGCCCATGGTGAGTATACTTCTGGCTAGAACAGTGTTGCCTTCTTTCAGAAAGGCACAGATCAGGCACGACTAAGTTGCTGTTTACAACCTTACTGTTTCTGTTTTTCCAGGTACCCAGAACAGGGAGCCAAACTACACTTTATCAGGTACAGTGAAATCATTTGCCCAATCTTCCCTGACATGTGAAGAACTGCTTCCCAAGCAGTTTCCAGGTTCACTGGGTCTCACCCACTGTTGCTGTGATAGTTCATATCGAAATTATTTACGTTTTGAACAAGACATTGCAGATTATAATTTCCCTTTTTTTTCCTTTTATTGCAGATGTAACTACTTTTCATTTTTAGCCGAAAGCATCTGTTGCAAAAATAAATTGGAGAGTTTGTTATAATCTATCCCTGCTATTCCACTGCATATAGCACTTCCTACTTTTTCTCATTTTATATCCTCCAGGGAGAACCTTCACTTACTGGAGGAGGGCCAGGGTCTTCCCCGAGAGGAACTGGATGAACGAATTGCCAGAGAGGAGTTCAGGAGGCCACGGGAGTCATTGCTGAACATCTGCACAGAGTTTTATAAGCACTGTGGTCCAAGGCTGAAAATTGTGCAGAATCTGGCTGGTGAGCCCCGAGTGACTTCTCTGGAGCTGCTGGATGTGAAGTCCCACATGAGGTATTCCACAGGCATTCTGCTTTTATTTGTTCACTTCAGGGGGATTCCTTTCTTTTGGCTCCTAATGTATCATAATAGCAGATTAAATCACTTTTTGGTACTGTAGTTGCGTGTTGCTATCCGAAACATGCAGAGCTTCTTTTGGATGTTCCTTAGATTGTACCTAATGCTGCTTGCATGTAAGGAAGGTTTCATATGCTCTCCTCTGGTCTCAATCAGACCCCCATCTCCAGTGGATGAAATAGCTCTGTGGAAGCCCATCTGATACATCAGAATAAGTTGCAGTGAGGAGCAGAGCAGATAAGGCTGCCTCTGCAGGGCAAGGAGTGGCGAAGCTGCTGAGCTGGCTGAATATGGCCTTTATCCTCTCCTGTGACAATGTGCATCAGAACCAGCTGCTAACAAGCAAGAAGTGCAGAGTGACCACTGCACTGTATTGCATAAATGCCTGAAATACATGGGGGGGATGGGGAAAAGGCATTTACAGGACCACCACCTCAGCATGTGATACAGCAAGTGCACAAGACTTTTATTAAGGTGCAGCACTGAGCCCAGCTTGCTGGTTGGATGCTCACTGCGAACTGTTTTGTGTAGTGCTGACCTAGGAGTTGGGGGTACGGCCTTCTCTGTGTTTGTAGCTCATGGCAAACACAAGACAGCGCAAGTTGCTACTGAGAAGTTTGTCCAGATGTAAAAGACAAAAAAAGCAGTGGGCCAAGAGGGAATGGACCCAATTCTGTTGTCAATTTTTCATTCACTTCAAGGGAAACTCCTTTCTTACTTACTATTATCTCAGGAAACACAAACTCAAATGAAAACAGCACAGATACTCTCAGAGTTAGTCACTGTTCTGATCAGTCACTGTTCTGATTGGCACTCGTCAGAAGGAAAATAAGGATTCATATGAGGCGGTCCTAGTGTATCCCTTGCCAGTGGGTCACAGGGAGATAGCTATCTGAATTGTTTTATGAGACAGAGAAATACTTCAAGATCACTCTTTGAATATAGAATAGCTAAATACCAAGGGGCTTTTTTTTATGGCCTAAGGAAAATGATGCTCAGTACTCAGTAAAGTATTAAAGTAAATAAGAAAGATAGCAAGGATATGTTACACTGTTTGGGACTGGCCTCAAAAGTGAATCAGAAGCACCTTAGCAGTAATTTCTGTTGCTCCTTGAACTCCAAGAGGCCACTCTGGCGGTGAATTATTCCTCTCTTTGAGTGCTATACTTTTTTCCTCAGGTACACCCTGTAAAGGAAGATGAAGGGTGACAGATCCTAGCAATGCACTTAACCAGCTCTGTTTCTGTCCCTGTATGAAGGAAAACCCTCTAAAAACTCTTCTACCTTTTACATGCATGCTCTGAAAAAAATGGCAAAGCCCCTTTGCTGCCAGATTCTGTCACGATTAGAGATCTTTGAATTCAGACTGTCTCTACAGAACACAAAATTGTGTTTGACATTGAATTTAGGTGTTGTCTAACAAATGCCCCAAATTCCTTTGGGAGTTGGGAGGTGTTTTTTGTTTGGTTTGTGTGTTTGCATATGAATTGAATGTTGCTGTTCCCCCCTCTGGCAAATGTTTAATAATTCAGAGGGCAATTTTAAACATGAGATATCTGTTTCCACTCATGCATGTCATTCTCATGTAGTGCTTGGCTGCAAACAAACTGAAAATCTGATGGACATGGCTATTTCTGCAGTGCCATCTTTACATTTTTTCCAAGGGACACAAGCCTCAGAAATCAATGCATATGTTTAGCTGCATTACAAATGCCATGACTGTTAGCAATAGAAGCCTGAGATAAGAATTTAAAGCTTGTATTAGAAACAAAGGTGAGATTCTCAGGACAGATTATGTCCTCGATTAGACAGGTTGAGGTGTTTTTTTTATGATTTCAATGGGACTGAGGAACATGTGTCTGATGAATTAACTTTATTTAGTGCAGTAAAGTAAGGGGCTTGCTTCTTTTTACTGTCCTAGTTTTACATTTGTATGTAACATAAGAGTGTTCTAGTGTACTACCCAGAAGTATTTGCAGCTTAACAGTAATATGGGAACTTAATATCTACATGTTTTTATATTCCAGAATATTGGAGTTTAATTGTGCTTAAACCATTTTATATCCCTCTCTTAAAAGACTAGTTTAACAAACTTAAATCCAAATGTAGGGCAATGTGTACATACAGCATATGTACACAGTAGTAGCTGGCAGATACTGCATTCTTTTCAAGAGAGAAGGTCTTTCATGGTCAAAGGTTAGAGGAGTAACAACAAAGGATTGATATGCAGAAGGTAAAGAGTTGTCTTTTATGTCTCCTGGAAAGTGCTAGATATAACTGCTTTATTTGGGTTAGAACCTGAATTACTTTATCACAATTAGCTCTAAATAAAAGCAAACATCTCAATTCTTACATAAATTCATTTCATAAGTATCAGTGAAATTACTGACAGGATTTAAGCACTGTAGGAAAAAAACTTAGTTCTAAGCAGAGAGCAGATTTATCAGAATGTGATGTGAGAGCCATGGTCTTGGGAGGCAGACAGATGCCATTTCAGAGACTTCAAAAAACAAGATAATATGCTAGTCACTTCAGACAGGATTAATCTCACCCAGTTTTAGCCATTTAAAAGATAAATGTTTAGTCTGCAAATGTCATGAAGATCTTTTTGGACCTAATGGAAAGGGAGATACATATCCAATAAGTTCTTTATTCTAGTATTTCAGGAAGATAAGAATTTCCGAGGTTGCTTATTTCTGCATGAACAGAGCTAGATTAATTGAGGTTGACATCTCAAGTCAGATGAGATGGATCTCACATTTTATAATGGATATGAAAGATTTCAAATACCATTAAGTGCCACTGATACTGTATTGCCAGAAAAAAATCATGATTATATGATAATTTAAATTTCCCAGAGTTTAAGAAAAACAGACCTACTCCATAGTAGGACAAAGTAGTTGTAAAAGGTAATAATAAAGAAATACTGGATAAAGAAACACTTTTATAGCACTTTTTGTTAATCTGAGGAACTTGTTCCCCTTGATATTGCTCGGCAGATTTTAAAGAGAATAGAAATATGTTCCATTAATTGAAGGCATTTCAGAAGAAGCCCCCACAATATGAACAGGATTGTACTGTAATCATCCATTATGAACTGTACTGATGTTTCAGGGAGTATACAGGTTTCTATCCCTTTTATTAGTAGATGTAGCTTTATTACATGTCTTTGTCTTCCGCAAATATTCAAGTATTTCACCAGGTCTTTGTCAAACTGCAAGTGTAAGTTAAATGTTGCAATGGTATTTCACAGTCAATACAGAAAATGCCATCATCAAGGCCATCTGGGAGGTTTAGAAGAAGCAACAGCAACACCATCTGTAGAGGTGTGAGGAGAAACGTATCAAAGCTTCAGGGAGTAATCATACAAAGTACATGTTGTGTAAACCTATGGGACGGCACATAATTTTTAAAATTTAACACCTGAAAATTGCACAGTGAGACCTCTTGAAGTGGTGACACTGAAGAACAAGCACAAAACCAAACCAAATCACTTATTGACATACACATGATGTCAGGTCTGTGTGTCACAGGCATTTGCAATGTTGTAATCTTACTAAGAGCTCAGGTACTTTGTTTTTAGCTACACGAATCTGTGATTCCTGATGTTCCTTTGGTGCATTTAATATCAATGTAGAACTATTCTTTAGACCATTCAGGGGTGCATAAATACAAACAGTGATTCCAGCAAATAAAACTTAACAGACCAGGAACTGTGGTATGAGGTCTAAGACAGAGACAAAATAGCAGCACATTTGACATTTGCATCTTTTTAGTAGGCTGCTTAAGATTTATTCATTAGTTCATTCACATGTGTGGAGAAATGCAAGTTGTATTTGATTTTCCTCTTCACAAACCTTGGGTTTAGATTGGCAGAAATTGCACATTCCCTGCTGAAACTGGCACCTTATGACACACAGACAATGGAAAGCCGAGGTCTCCGGCGCTACATCATGGAGATGCTGCCCATCACTGACTGGACAGCTGAGGCGGTGAGACCTGCCCTTATACTCATCTTAAAGAGATTGGATCGTATGTTCAATAAAATTCACAAGATGCCTACCCTGAGGTGAGCAGGTACAATGGAAACCCTACGGGGTCCGTTTCTGATGTTGCAAGCCTTGAAGTGTGGGTATGTTATCTAAATCAAAACTGTCACATTGCAGTGAACCGTTACAACATAAAAAAAATGAATAGATGTTTTTATCTCTGAAAGTGTGCATTTATGTTGACATATTTGTTGTGTCTTCTGGTGGCAAGAGAAGAAATGCATGGTTATTAAGAGAACTTCCAGAAATCCTGTTTTTCTTTCTCCAGAATAAGTCTTCAGATTTGTACCATCTCACTAGCCTCTTTATTTATTTTAGCTGTAAGTTAAGGTGATTGATTTTATTTTTAATGGAAAGTTAAACTGTGGTAAGAATATTTCTAGCATGCCTTCTCATGAAAAGGCATGGGCTGGAGCTGTGCAGTAGCTTCTAAATGCTCCTTAGTAAAGGGAACAGAACTGCTTCAATTGTATCTAGGCAGTGCCTAGGGAAAGCCTGGTGCGTCACATAGTAGCATTATGGTGCAGGCTTTGACAATTTCAAAAAATATTCAATATGGAGCATTCCTGCCTCGCAGGCAGTGATACAAATTCGGTCTGAGTAGTCTAAAACCTCTCAGCTCTGTGGATTTCGCAGTGATCTGAGTAAAAAGAATCATTAGTCTCAGTTACCCTCATGGGCATATGATTGAATCAGTCACTTTGTTGGGAGTCTCGGCTGAGAAGCCAAATCATGTTAGAGAGTATCAGAATTTAGGACTCAGACAAAAATCTTTAGGTCCCAATGGGAATCGTATGTACCCAGTTAAGATGGAGCAAATAATAGGGAGGTGATCTCTTCTTTCTGATGTCACTACCTGTCACTTTCCTTTGGCTAACAATCTGCTTCAAGAAACTTTTGCCCTTGTAGGGAATATAGAAGCAGAAATTGTGATGCTTCTCCTTCCTGTTGGTCTGATTCTTTGCCATGTCTTGCCTGCTTCTTCCTCATTCTTTCTTTTCTTGTTCATACTTTCTTCTGCCTCAAAGGCAGCTTAGGGGTCTTCCTGTTCCTGAAGATCTTTCCTCTTTGTGTAAGCTGAATGAATGCTCATAAATTAAAATTCCCTTCATATTCTCTCTGTCTGTGCCTGTACCTATGCCTGGCTGAAAATGCTCTTCCATACACAAAGGGACAGAGACAGCAAAGCCACTGGACAAAGTGCAGCAACTACATTTAAATGTGACTGGGCCAAGCAGCCTCTTAGAGGTGGGGCTGGGTGCCAGACCCCAGGAGCCATCCACTGGGGTACTCACATCAGAATCTCACATGCTGCCTCCTGTGGGCACCCCACTCCACAACCAGTGTCTGATGAGAGTAGTATACATGTAAGAACAAGTACGAGAACAAACTACTATTGTGGAGCTTTAGGAACAGTGGATGCTGAAAGACAAGATGTATGTTGGTCTGCGTAAGAACTTACATAGCGAACACTTAATCACCCATGTGTCTTTAAGAAGTCTACTGAGGAGCTTGTCTAGAGTATTGTTTAGTCTTCATCTAACAAGTTACACAAGCCTTGTCTTTCTGTCCCAATAAGCGCACAGTCAGACGTAGGCTTGAGAACTATACTTATTCCAAGGAGTCAGGCCCTGAGATGAAGGGTGTGAACCACTTTGATGATACCTGTGCTGTGTCTGCTTATGATTAGGAAGGACTCCATGCAGCATCTGTGTTGAGCCCTAACAGCTGTTTAGGTGAAAAAAGCAAAGTGTCAGGGAAGAAAGGATCCTGGAATGAAGGATATTGGTGCTGATAGGGGATGAATCAGCCCGTCTGCACAAGGTGAGGAAGGTAAAGATTGTACTGCTGGGCCAGTTTACATTTAGAGCAGACTATGTCTGGGAGTCACTCTGGCAGAGCAGACTAGACTGCAAAGTAGCTGACGGGGGCACTCACAGCTGGTGGTGTTTGTTCCCTTCAGTAAAAATGTCCACAAGCCACAAGAAATGGAGGAGTCGCTCTCAGCTCGGATCATGGCACAGCAGACCGCTTTCCCCACACAGGCATACCTGAGACATCAGTCTGGTGGCTCCCCTTCATTCACTGTCTGTCAGAGGGAAGCATCAGGGAGTGAAACACAGCTCATCCGCCACTGCTGTCATGAGGGGGTTTGTGTTGCTAGTGCAGACCCCTCTGCTACGTTTCTCGTCTCTCTCAAATGCCTGGTGTGCTCTGTGGCTCTGTGCTTTCCTGAGCTGCGTGGGTAAAACCTTTTCACTGTTGTGCACTATGTGCTCATCCTGGACGTCGTCGCTGTCTGAAACGTTTCCTCTGTGGGCGTCAGTGTGTGTCGGTCGCCGTGTTTGCGAGCGTCTGGTGGGAGACAGGAGGCCCACAGCTAACGGCACCTACTGTTGTATTGCAGGCGCCAGGTTGAGTGGGAGCCTGCCAGCAATTTGATTGAAGGGGTTTGTTTGACACTTCAGAGGCAGCCAGTCATATCCTTCCTGCCTCACCTTAGGTCTCTGATCAATGTGTGTGTCAATCTGGTGAGTAGCCCAGCAGCGACCCCGTGAACCTTTGCTAAACTTCCCCCTGCAGCTGACTTCTCTGGACTGAAGATGACAGTTCATTCCCATTCCTGTCATTTTACCTGTCCCCCTTACCCCTCACAAGGGGACTTCACAAGTGACACTAGAGATAAGCAAGGTTCATTTTTGAAGTGGTGCATGAGGAGATACTGGAGTGACCAGTAGTGGTGGTCAAGCAATTAATTTCCGTTGCTTCCCACGCACCACTTTGAAGATCCACCTTTCCCAAATTGAGCTGAGAGTTGAGGGCTGCAAGTTGGAGAGTGGGGTGGTGGAGACTGCACACACCTGGTAGAGATGGGAAGAGGGTGGCACTGGGGATACCTACCATCTCCAGTGGGGAAGGACCCTGATGGCTCTGCCAGAGGCTGTCAGGTGTTGGCTAGTTAGAAGGGCTTACATAAGTGGATTCACTCCGCTATTTGCAATGTCCCTGGCTTGATCTATTACAGGTTTGCAATGTACAATGTTCAGATCCCACTCATAGTAGAATTAATGCTCCTAAGTGTGTTACAACAGAGCAATGATGCAGACAGAGCCTGTCTGGTCATTCAGTGATAGCTTGCAGTGTTTCTGCAGCTGTTACATTGCAGGCAAACCCTCAATTTGATAATCAGTGTAACTCCAGACATTTGGAAAAACATGTACGCTTTCATTCCATGTGGAAAAAATACAAATAAAGGGGGAAAGGCTGCACTAGCATTTTTATTGTTACTGAATTTTATAACATTTTCTTCTTGGAACATAAATGTTGTGACTTTTTCTAGATATAACAGAAAACCTCCCAGGTTTCACCAGTGCTCTGAAGATCTTTAAAAACAAGGGTTTTCAGTTAAAATGCAATATCAGTTTTTCCAAGGCTCCTGTCCTTCAAGTCCATACAGCACTCATCGCTGCAAGGGCAGGGAAGCTTCAACCTGTCAGAGTCCATAAGACTTCTCCCTTGTTCAAGCAGAGGTAGCTACTTGGAGACACTGCAAATCTGGCCTCTCAGACTACTTAGGGTTGCTTCATGGGCAGGTTGCTACAGAGTTAGCTCAAATACAAGTTTAGAATGGACTTGCAGTTTGGCTAGCAGATGTGGCTGGATGAATCATGCCAGCAAGCTCTCCCAAGGGCCTGCATGAAGAATTAGCCAGTGCCCTAAAAACAGCTTAAAGCTCCACAGTGCTGAAGTGCAGTCATCATGCTTACATTCAGCTGGCTGGGAACAGCAGGGAGACCTACCAGGAAAAGATGCCCTCTTACTGTTAGGAGTCCTCTCCCTTTAGCAGTCAGAACTATGGCTACTGTGAGCTGTGGGAGTACCTCTGACTGCATGCTGTATCACGTGTAGACCAATTGTATCACGAAATGCAGCCAGGAAGGCAGGGAAATGTCTAAATGATAATCCATAGTGGTATAAAGAAAGGGATCTGCCTCTTCCCTTTCTAAATTGTCCTTTGGTTTTCTGGCAGAAAAGTGGTTACTGCATTTTTCCCCAGGCTGAATTTGGAAAAAAAAGGACATTCATCTACCCTAAGCTTAGGTGTCTGCCAGGGAGCTCCTCCTTGTTCCCGTCATCTAGATGTGCCCAGTCATAGAAAGAAACAGGCATATGCAGGCCTGTGATTTAATTCCTCCTGAGGGACACATCCAAAACAGTTCAAATAACTCTCCCCTAGAAGTGCTAGTTTCTTGTGCTGGTATTTCAAGAAGTTCCAGACAACCAGGTCACATGCAGATGACTCTGCTTCAGACATCTGGGGTCAGGTGAGATGAATCAGAGTTCCTAAGAACAGACTGTGTTTGAGAGGAATCTGAACATTGTACAAAACCAGGCTTGGGTCAGACTTAGGACATTATTTTTCAAGTAGATCAGCAAGAGAAGGGAAACGATATCCAGTTTCAATGCAGACTTCTTGCTTTGATGAAATATTTTTATTTGTTACAGCTGTTACATGACATATCCTCCAGCTCTAACTGTTCCACCGGTCCAGTGCTAGTCATTCAGGGCTGGTACTGCGTACACTTATAGATGTACCAGGTTACCTGTGCACGCCTCCCGTCCTTGCTAGTTCCCTCTTCTCCCCTTCCTTTGCCTGCGAGAACTCCTTCACCTCACTGGCCCCGGCTCCCACAGAGACCACTGGGGGGACTGGTTCTCCTAGACCCACCCCAACTCAGTGCTTGATGGAAGGCCCCTCCATTTCACTGATGCTGGAGGATATGGCATGGATGAAACTGTAAGTAGTCAGTTGTGGTGATGTGCTCTGTTTGTATTGCAGGTGATGGGAGTGGTAGGACCCTCCAGTGTGGCTGACGGATTACCCCTTCTTCATCTCAGCCCTTATCTCTCACCACCTCTGCCCTTCAGCACAGCTGTTGTCCGGCTTGTAGCATTGCAGATACAGGTGTGTCTGCCCTGGCCTGTGGCCAGGCCTGTTATAGCTTCTGGTTGAGACACCAACTCATCGGTGCTCTGTTTTCCTTCTGCAAAAGCTGGGCAAAAACTGTGGAACGTACACCAAAAATGAAAGAGAAGCAATGTGTAAATTCTCCCTTCTTTTTGAAGGCTTGAACAGAGCTCAGACTTCACCTGTTCAGGCCAAGTCCACAGCAAGCATCCATCAGCTTAACACTGACATTGAAGTCCAGGGAGTTTAGCTGATTGATGCTGTTTAAGGCTCTCACAAGCACTTTAGGGTTCTTTGCAGCATCTAAGGAGTAAGCATAAGCCTCCTGCCATGGGCAGACAGGCTGTGGCTTGGGTCACATCCACGCAACCCTACCTCTTTTCCTGTGGGACTGTGTGTGCAACTGAGAGTGGAGTTTGTGCTCTTCTGCTCTTACCTGAGCTGGTCACACAGTGTGCCAGCTCAAAAAAACAGTGCAACTTAGCTTTTCAGCTGTTGACTCAATAGCATCCTTGTTGTCCAGAATAAAAAAAAAAAAACATCCTGGACTTTTTTGAGAATTTCATCACTATTCCTTTCTCATAGCAGTGCCATAGCTATTACAGAGTCTTTCTGCCTCTGTATCCCTTTCCCTCCCCATTGACATGAAATCAGACAGAATGGTGACCAAAGAAGGAACAAATTTCCTAATCCAGCTCCAACTTGCATTTTTAAGTATGCATTGGCACATCCAGTTGAATACTTCAGCAGGTATTTCTGAGCAGCAGGGCAGCTTGGGAAGGAAGGCTTGTAGGGACCAAACCAGTGCTGTCCCTCAGAGCACGAGGCACAAAAGGCCTTTTTGGTACCAACTGTTACAGAAAGAGGATAGATTCCTTCCAACTTTGAGATAATGGTTCTTTAATTAAAAGCAAAAAAAAGGCCACCTTCACCTTTTCTGAAATCTTTTCTCCTTTTTAAAACCAGATATCAAATTAATCATTGTCTTAAAAGCATTGGGAGTATTTACTTCTATTTTCCTCTTCTCCCTGTTCACTCATTCATGGGCTTTGAACATAATGAAAAACAAACATGTCAGAAAAACACATGATTAGTCATAACTCCTAATACTTCCAGCAGGATATGAAACAGAAGTACTTCACACTCCATCAGAAAACATCTTCTCCTGGAATTTCTCAGCCCAGGTCTGCAAGCTTGAGGGGTTGCCAGGTTCAGTTGCATTTTACAGTTAAGTCTGTAGCAACTGGGAAGTTGTAAATGAGCAGAGGTTCTAGTGATAGTCATTTGTATTACTTCCTCTAAAGAAGATGAAAAACCTTTCAATTAGGCTTGGCTATATGTCAAGAAGTAAATGTGCATTTTGTTTATTTTTCAGTTTATTTTTCAGGAGTTCATTCTTTGCATTAAGGAGAATGATTGGGCAGCACAAAGTGAGGCGGAACAAAAAATGTGTTTGGGAATAACCTCCATGTTCAGACAGCAAAATTATTTAGATTTTCTCATTTGTGCAATTTCCTCTGTTCCTTGTTTTATACCCCAAAGTCTGGGTCAGATCCTGATGCCATTCACAGCACTGCAGAGTTTAGGACTAACACTCAGCTGACTCCTGTGGGATACATCTAATTTTGTTAATGACATCTATGAGTTAGGAATCTGAGCTTCTTACATCTTGGCTATGACAAGAGCAGTTGACACCTATGTTACTCTGTGAATTCCTTTTACTCCTGACTAAGTGGTCTCAGGGCTTCTAATTCAATCAGGTCATCAATGCCAGTGTTGTACTGTGTAAACAGGGATCGTAGTTCCCTGCAGTAACTTGTGTGTGTGGTCTGCTGATGAAATCGTTTAATCCTTTCTTATTATTACTGCACAGGCTTTGAAAGAAGATTTCCCCCTAAGCCATGTCGTCTCCCCATTCACCAATCAGGAAAGAAGGGAAGGAATGCTTCTAAACCTACTGATTCCATTTGTGCTCACAGTAGGATCTGGAAGCAAAGGTCTGACTAATTTAACAAAAAGAATTTTTCTCCCGCTTTTCTGAAAACTGATGTTTGAATTTTCCCTGCCCTCTGTTGATTTTTTATTTTTATTTTTAAATTTTGTTTTCTGTCACTGGCAGTGTGTCAGCTAAGTGCCCTTTGGCTCCGAGACTGAACAGAGCCCTGTTGGGAGCAGCTGTTGTTTCTTCTCTTTGTTTCAGCTGTGCCGTGGTTCTTGAGTCAGGTCTTACACAGGTGTGCTCCTTCTTTTGAAACTGGAGTGCAGGGCAAGACAAATCTGTTATAGTAGAAGCCATAGAGGGTAGCAGAGGTCACAGAAGTTGTGTGCCCCTGTGGATCACAGTCTGCCCAATCCATGCCACTTCTCTGGCACAAGTCCTGCTCCTTGCTTTCTTCTATAGAGGGTGATCACTGGTAAATCCCTAAACGAAAGCAAAGAGTAAAGGGGGAGGAGAATGTCTAAAGGAAATGAGATCATGAGACCACTGAATGGGACATTTCTTTGTGCTCTGTAGCTCTGTGTTCGTGTCTGTTTGTGTTAGTGCTAAAATACACTTTTCCTTTGCTTGCAGGAGGAGAAGCAGCATAACGAGGTGTGGGGGACGGAGTTTTGGCTTAGGGGACATTTGAGATTACACCTCAGTTTTCGAACTGAACAGGGTCTGGTTCTTTTGGGTGTCTTTGACAGGATGTAGCCTGATCTTTCTCTCTCTCTCCCCTTCCAATGTGTCTCAGACAGCCCCTGGCTGGAGCAGCCTGAGGTCCTGCTGCTGCTCCAGACTGTTATCAATATCCTCCTGCCACCTCGCATCATCAGCACTTCCCGCAGCAAGAATTTTATGCTGGAGAGCTCCCCTGCCCACTGCTCCACCCCAGGGGATGCGGGGAAGGACCTGCGGCGGGAAGGACTCGCAGAGTCCACCAGCCAGGCTGCCTACCTGGGTGAGTGATGGCTTCTGCTGACCACTGAGAAGAGAGAGAGATAAAATGGAGCATTCAAGACTATAGACAGCGCCAAAGAAAACTGTCTCAGGTGGGAGATAACTGAGCTCTTTAGAGCTGCTTTAGGTCTTGTCCTGAACAAGGGGCCAAGCCAGACTGTGAAGCCAGGAGTATCTCTGGAATGTATTGCAACATGAGCAGTGTCTGCACTGCAGCTAGAGGAGATTGCAGCACAGGTAGAAGTTGCTCAGTTTTCATACTACCAGAATATAGCAGTGAAGACACAAAAGGCAAATTAGACTGCGTATCAGCCCCTAATATCACAGCTTCACTGGCCCTTGGCTAGCTAGGCTGAAGTGTGATGCAATCTGCCTGCCTGCTGGCCCTGCATACACATGGTCCTTACTGACTGGTATTCCCTCTGCTCACTGTATGCTGCTGCAAGGGAGTACTATATTTTCTCACATATGACCCACAGGTGAAAGGAAAGAAAAAAATAATCAAACTGGAGATGCAGCAGCACTGCACGTTATCGGAGCCATATGGGGAGAGTTTTGTCTCAAAGCTGTCACTCTTTCAGACAGCTTCTCTGTTTCTGATTTTGTGCGGGCATTTATCCGAAGACTTATATTCAGGTTTTGTTAACCCATATTTGAGGAATGGGGTAACACTGATGAAAAAAATGACAGTTCACCACTAACTTAGTCCCCAGCCCAACAAACCTGGATACAGATGTGTGATGGTTAAGATGTCTTTGCCATCCCATCAAGAAAGATGGAGTAGTCAACCTTCCCCCAACAATTCCCAGGCCTCCCTCCTTGTTCCAGACCAGGGGAGCGTGGAAAGAGGAGATTCCTTGTTTCTCCTGTGAGCTAACTGCTGGTCACTGTCCACTTTAATACAGAGCATTGTTTCGAACTTCATCACTGTTCATTCCCATTTGTAATGCAGTGCTCTTGTGAATTATGGCCCTTGGCTTACTGGACCGTATTTTTGTTTAGATCACAGTTTGGCCATGAGTCATGCAGCTGCACTGCTAGAAAGATTTTTTTCATTACCCCATAAATAACCTGGAGGTTATTGTGCTCACAAGGTGACTTGCTTGATCAGGATTTTCAAGGTTGTCTTATCAGCCAGGGTTGTATTTCCCCCCTGAGCTGCTTTCAAAATATCTGAATACCAGGAAGACAAAAGAACTCTGCAGGGAAGGAGAGGGGAAGCTAGAGCAAGAAGGTAGAGAGGAACTTAGGTGTGAGGTAGGAAAATTTCTCTGGAAATGGGACTCTCAGTCCTGATCCGGAGAGCTGTTTTATAAGAAGATTACCCTCCTTCCCTGCCACGTTTGGAGACTGATAGAAAAGCCAGTTGTGACTCTGAGGTGTGTTGATGTGCATGTGCATGTGCATGCATGCATGCCTGTGTAGGCTTGTGCCCACTGTGCCGCCTGCCTCATTCCTCACTCAGGGCTTGCAATGGACACTGCTGACACATCTGACTGCCATTTGCTGGTGTGTGTTCCCCTGTAGCCCTGAAGGTGATCCTTGTTTGCTTTGAACGCCAACTGGACAGCCAGTGGTACTGGCTGAGCCTGCAAGTCAAAGAGATGGCACTGCGGAAGGTGGGAGGGCTGGCCCTGTGGGATTTCTTCGACTTTATCGTACGAACACGGATCCCTATCTTTGTGCTCCTTCGGCCCTTCATCCAGTGCAAGGTAACAGTTGCTTTGGCTCTTGCTAGATCACTTGCTGAGGGCAAGATATCCTTTATTCCCCTGCTAAGAACAGAGAAACGGCACACCTGGAAGAACTGTTTTTTTATGTAGGGAGTGACTTTTAAGAAGTTAGTAGGCCTGGAAACCCTTTGAAACTAAATCACACAGCTTTTTCCAAGACAACACTAAACAGTATGCCAATCATACAGGAACTCTTATCCACAAAGCCACGGAGTATAGCTAGTCTTAGTTCCCCTGGGTGGGAAAGTACTATCAAGCTCAACAAAGAGGATTTGCACATGGATTTAGTTTTGCAACAAAGATATTCAAAGCACCTGGAAGTGGTGTGGACACTCTGAACCTAGGAGGGGGTTGGCATGATTGGCAGAAATCTTCAAGAAGTCTCTCTTCTGCACAGAGCTGTGTAATACAGCTAACAGTAAGGAAGGACCACTCCATTTTACATTTTGTGGGGGAAGATTCTGACAATGCACTTGCAGATGGTCAGACAGCTGCTAGGCTGAGGCAGCCAGGGCTTAAGCTAATCACAGCTCTTCCCTGCTTACCAGGTAGACTAGTACATGGTACTCCACCTTATTTAGGCTGCCATGTCTCACCACTTGGACAGACTAAATTATCTTGGAGGAAGGAGCTGTCTCATATCTGAGGGTAGAGCTTAGCATAATGAAGCCCTCATCCCCATGTACCAAAAACAGTGAGATTCTGATATCTGTTCAGTCAAACATAAGGTTGTCCTTGAAAGACAGGTGGAAACCTCATAGCTGGAGTCAAAACTTCATGCCTACAAAGAGGGCAGTCTGCTGGCTGCAGGCTCATGGAGACCAGTCCCTGTTCCCTGGGCATCATTTCCCTGCAATGCTAATGTTTCCCAATTTTGCAGCTGCTGGCCCAGGCGGCTGAGAACCATGAGGAGCTGACTGCCCGACAGCACATTGCTGACCAGCTGGAGAGACGGTTCATACCGCGCCCGCTCTGCAAGAGCTCCCTCATCGCTGAGTTCAATAACGAGCTGAAGATCCTGAAGGAGGCAGTGCACAGCGGGTCTGGTAAGGAGGAGCGGGGAGAGCTCAGGGCCATCAGCCCCATCTGTCCTGCCGTCTCACACGTAAATTAACTTGCGAGGCAGACCTGTCTGCTGCCTAGGAGGGGGATGGGATAATCCACCTGCACCCCGACAGCCTGCCCCTGGATCAGGGCCTATGCCCACCCCAGCCTTGCCACTGGATGGCCACCAGAAGTCCAGGTTAGTTGTGAAATGCAGCTTATCATGCTCATTTATTCCACTAAGTCTGTGTTCCATTTCCCAGCAGCCGCCTCTCGATGTCACAGCTGACTTGTGCAGCCCCAACCCACAACACAGCAAGCCGCTACCTACATCTCTGTAAATCTGAAACTGCTTGTGTAGAAACGTCTGTCTGTTTGTCAGCAGCAGACCTGTCTCATCCTTTCTCCTCTTGGTTTCGTTCTGATTTTCTCTGCTGGTACTAGCGAGGTCCAGATCAGCATCCCCGAGCTCGAGGTGTACTGTATTGATTCTCTCGCATGAGGGGACACTTTTCTCCTGTAACAGTCACCCATATTGCCACGAGATGGCAGCCACTGCTTACACAAGGCAAGAGATTTTATGTGCTTTGTTCTTCAGAAAGGAAAACAAATTCAAAAGAAAATGCCTCAGCCCTTTTTTCCTTGGGAATAATTTGACTTGATCCTAAATGTTGAAGCTGATCTGGAAAATTTGGCACTGAGGCTGAGGGAGAAAACCAGACTGCATAAGAAAAACAGACAGAGATTTTGGAGAGGTGGCTGTTTTATCACCTCTGCCAGCCCTGCCCCACTAGTCTGGGCAGAATCAGGTGTCCAACATGACAGAAATGCTTGGCTGGTTATTGATTTCCCATGCTATCACTGACTTGGGTTTGGTTTTCCCACTCTTGTGCAGCTTACCAAGGGAAGACATCTGTCAGCACCGTGGGCACCTCCACCTCTGCTTACCGCCTGAGCCTGGCCACCATGTCCCGCTCCAACACCGGCACTGGCACGGTCTGGGAGCAGGACAGTGAGCCTTCCCAGCAGGCCTCGCAGGACACACTGAGCCGCACAGATGAGGAGGATGAAGAAAGTACGTGGCAACTGATTTGAGCTAAGCCCCCAACACTGAAGATGTTTTCTTGATGCCCCAGAGGATGGCTGGGAGGGGAAGACAATTGTCCCTGCCCCCGTGTGAACAAAAACCCCATAGAGGCACAAGGCTGAAAAACCGGTGTGGTTGCTACACAGTTCATGGTATTAAAGCTTGGGTCCTTACGTACCTCCTCATTCCCTCCTGAGTTCTGGGTAGGGAAAAGGGAAGGGAACTGTTGGATTTTTAGTATATGAGACCTGGGCTGACATGCAGTCCTCACAGTGCTGACAAGGCATTTGGCAATCAGTTCTCTCTTTGACCTTCATCATGACAGTAGGCAGGGGCTGTGGCTGGCTCTGTAGTTAGACTCCTCTTCCTGCAGGATCTTAGTACTTCCTACTCATCACTTCTGTCCAGATGCTCTGATGTGGAGTATGTTGTCCTTGTGCTGCATGGGATCCAGCTGTGGTTCTTTGCAGGGTGGAATGTCTGTGTGCTTGTATCACTCATTAACAAAGAGGAAATTAAGCCTTAAACCTACAGACAACAAAATCTTGATCTCCCTTCTGGGCAGCTGGCAGGCTCTGGGGTTGCCAGGCTTTCTGGTGCCAGTTTAGAAGGAATGGGATAATGAATCTTTTGGGGACTAACTTGCAATGACCTGAATGTTGCTTTGTCATTTCAGCTGAGTTTCATGTTATTCTTGGGATTTTGCCTTCTCTCTGCTTCTGAATTGTCCATCACTGAAAGCCAGGGTAGAAAAGTCCGCTTGCATGTCATCAGGCTTGGGCTTCCCCCTGCTTCAGACAGGGATATTGTCTGCTACGGCAGTGGTTGGTTGCCTCAATGCCTGAAACTCTGGCGTTTCACTTCTGTATTTGAGGACTGCTGACTATTCCCCAAAGACACTAAACAAAAGGAGCGAAAATGGGTGGCTCAAAAGAAAGACCTGTGCAGCTACAGCAGAACTTCCTTTTGGAAAGAACAGTTAGACTGAAAATTTCCAGGCTCAGCCCAGCTTTATTTTAGTTGGGTTCATCACTAAACACTGTACAATCCACGCAGCATTGTACTGCTGATACATTGCTCAGATACTCACTGTGGCAAACTCTGGTTTTAGCCTTACTCTAATTTTGAGCCACCATGTGGAACGATGAGTGCTATCTTCCTATTTGCTTGCGTCAGTATTACCTCAGCCCCACCTTGGCTTAATGCTGTCATAAAATATTTCAGTGTATCAGAATTAGAAAAAGTCATAAAGAGAACAGAAAATATGCAAAACTTCCCCTTTATTTGTTTGTTTGTAATTAGAAGTTGTTGTGGTAAAAATCACAAGAGTAATTTCTTTCCAGGTAGTTTATATAATTTCAAACAGCACTGAAAATTTCAAACAGTCCTGATCACAGTCCAACTGTCTGCATAATTTAGTTGCAGTATGATGTATTTGAGTCAACTTATCCAATTTTTTGGTGACATTTTAAAATTCATGTCCCAAAGGATGTTAAAGGGTGTCAGTTCTACATTTTGCTGTTATGTATTTTATGTTTTGTAACAGTGCTTTGCTATATCATAGCAGCAGTTTATTTCACACCAGCAAAATGTCCAGTTACAACTTTCATGCCAGAAAACACTGTATATTAACAAACAATTTATTAATTACAAGAATTAAGCCCTAGTGGAAGCTGAATTCCCCATACATATTTTCCCAAGAGCTATATAAGCTGAAAGCATACATAAATCCCTGCCCCATGTGTGCTGGGTTCCTCATCCTGCAGCATTTTATGTCTTTCTGAACTGTGACTGTAAAATCTAATGGAAGTATTCAAATTTGCAAGCTTGGGGTCTTGTTAAGTAAATGCCAGGTACACATTTGGCATCCTGTTAACTCTTGACAACTGTAAATATGTAGGTGGGGTTTGGGGCAGTTGTTTCCTCTGCTTTCCTGTTTTTTCTTTCTAGATGACTCCTTGAGCATGCCCAGTGTGGTAAGTGAACAAGAAGCATACCTTACGGGTGCCATCGGGAGGAGGCGGTTCTCCAGCCATCTCTCCAGCATGTCTGCACCTCAGGCTGAGGTGGGCATGCTACCCAGCCAAAGGTAGGGCTTTTCACCTTTCCCATTACATTCATGAAAGCAGAAATGGCATGTGTGCATCAGAGATGTGGAATAGTAGAATCAGTGTCAGCTGAATATATTAATCCTGAAATAGTGTTGGACCAAGGGTGCTGGGTTGGAAATAATTGTTTTCCAGGATGACCTGTGTTGTGTAAGGTGCATGAGAACAAGCTGTCATCCATAGAAACCTTCCTCTTAAACAGTTTCAGAAACCCTCAGCACTATTATTTGCCTCTGCAACTAGTGTGGATAGCAAAAGAAAACACATGGTTTTGGGGGTTATCCATTGAACCAGGGGGCCATACACAACCTATACAAGGAGTGGGAAGGAATCCAGAGATGCTGGGAAAGGAGGGAGAGGCATTCTGTTTGATTTACTTTGTTTTCTTCCATGCAGTCTTTGTCCTTGCTAGAACAGTAACTAGTTCATCACAGAAACTGAATGTCAAGTTCAAAGATGGGATTTAATACTGTTTAAAAACAGAAATATACATGTTGATAGAACTAACTTTGAATGCTTTATTCCTGGCTAACATGGAGTAGTATGAAATAGATCGGAATCTGGGAAATGTGCATCTTTAGAAGATGCAGAGAGAAGTTTTGCATTTAAGTGTGATTTTTTTTTCTGAGTAAGCAATGTTTATTGTTTTACTGTCTGCAACATAGTTATCCAAGGATACCTGGCAATGGGCAGATTAATTTATGTTATTTTCTTTGAACTTTTAAAGAATAATTTCTACATTATCTTTTGGCCAGCCTTAGAAAATCAAACATTGTTCCCTCCCCTCTCTTGCTTGGAATTAAAGAAATAACCTTGACACATGAAGAAAAAGTAACATCTGTGATACATACCAGCAGAGATAGAAGTGATTTACAAGAAAGAAGTTACACAGATTTTGTCTGTGAGTTTTCAAAAAAGTACTTACAGGAACTCGTTTGACTTTTTAACTCAGGTGATTCAGTGCCTTTGTTTCTTGAAAAATTAATATGCAAAACTGCATTTTCCCCAATCTTTCACTACCATCTTCAATGCATAAAATTCCTAAGAGTCACAGCTGACAGACAGCAATGTTTGCTTTGTGCAAGCCAAAGTCATGGTGATGCTGAGAAAAAAAAAATTACAACAGAGCTTTGCTCTCTGCTTTTTTAAGTACATGGTATACCAGGAGAATCGCTTTTTGTATATGTAGAGCAAGTACAAGCTCAGCAAGCATAATCATAGCTCACAACATAATGCCATTTTTAGTTATGGATGGTCTCTGGGCTTGCAGACCGCGACACAAATGTAAACTAATTAATGTTAAGTAATGTTATTACAGCTTTCCTGCTGGTAACCCAGCAGACTGCTTGCTTTCTGTCATGTTTTTCTTATGGCTGAGAAGGCTGCTTCCTGCCTGAATGGCTGAAGAGTAGAAAAGCCATATGACTCTGTACTCGTTTGCCAGGATCCACGCCAGCTGTTTACTTGCGGTTTCATTGCACTACAAGACCTTGTTTTCCAGATGCTTGTCCTGAGGGTCATACCAGAAGGATAGTGGTCTATAGCTCACAGGAGATAGATTAGCTCTCCCTCAAGAAGAAGTAGCTCACAGGCAAGGGGGAAGAAAAAAGCTTTCTGTGAAGCTGGAAGTAAATATAACCAAAATAAATGAACATGCTGCAGGAAAATGGCTTTGAAAAGAGTTCTCTGCCCCTATTTCATGCGGAAACACAGCCTACCGAACTTCTCACCTCCCTGATTCTCAGCAGAGATGTAGAACTCTCCATGTAGTGTAAACTCCCTCTAAAGACTGCTCCGTTATCAGATGTTCTTTCAGCTCCTCTGAGTCATATATGTGCTGTTGAGCGTGTGAGACCAATTAATGTTACCGTCCTTTTTTTACTTTTTTTTTCCGTTGATATTTTTTCCCTTGAAAACAGAAACAATCACATGCTTTTTGCATTTTCTTTCCCTAAATTCTTAATCTCCCTGCCCCTCCTGCAGTGAACCTAATGTCCTCGATGACTCCCCGAGCCTGACCACTGAGGGCAGCCTCTCTAGGTACAGTGTGAACACTACCTGTCTGTCAGTGTGTGTGCTGGGAAACGAGCCGTTTCCAATCGCCTCTGTCTCTTCCCCTCACCCTTTGTCGCTCTTTCCATCTCTGTCTCTTGTGGCTCATCGATATTCAGGCCTGCAAGTCAAAGGTGTAGCAACCCACCTTCAGTTTTCAGCTTTGATTGCCAACTACATTAAGGAGTCTAAGGGGAAGAGGAAAGAAAAAGCTATAGCAAGTGAAATATTGGTCTGGCTGGCTAGTCTCAGGGTTTTCCTCTTGTTTAGCAATTGCTTGAAAGGTATGAGAAAGATTATCCATAAGGCATTAGCTGTAGCCTGTTATAAGCATTCTTCTAGAGGCTTATATAAAACAGACACATCTGTTTTTCCATTCATCTCACAAAGCTGTCACCACAAAAGACTTAATAATGATATCAAGCTGTGTTCTTTAACATTCACTAATTAAACAATTATGATAACTCCTATGGAATATAGTTCTCTGTGGATGCTTTACAGTCCTTCTTGATATTTTTCCAATTCTCAAATGGCACCTTAGAAGCTTGCAGGTGAACACAATTAATACGTATTTAAAATTGCCCTGTCGGTTCGGAGTTCAGGTCTAGCTGTTCCCCATTACCAGTGGACAAGGGAGTTTGTATGCGAACACTGTTACAGCTGTGCCTGTCAAATGGGTCAGGAGTGAGTTTAGAAGGGAGGTCTGCACCTTTAACAGCCAGCTCAGTTGTGTTAATCATCCTTACTGTCCTGATGCTGTTCTCGCACCTCTCAACCCATCCTCGTGAGGTCAGAGAGCTGTCGTTAGTCCCAAGATCATCTTTGTTTCCTTCCAGAAGAACATGGCCTTGGCAACATGGAGGGTAACACATTACTTCATTACTTTACCACACCAGCTGAAGATGTGGATGTGTTGAGAAGCATTTGTGTGAATGATTTTTATTTTGTTATCGTGGTTTTAGATATCAGTAGTGCCTCTTCAGGGTGGGGACAGGCTGCTTTGTTCATTCTTCTCAGCTGACAAATGTAGAGTTTATCACTGGTGGTGTCACCGAGATCATCCCACGATTCATGGTGTCCCTTGCATGCATGAATCCTGCTTTGGCAAATTGGTCTCTAGTTGGTCCTATTGTAGGAGTGGTGTCAGGAAAAGACATCAGCTTGTTGGCAGAGGCAGGAATATTGTTATCTGATTTTGTGATAAAGTAAAATGGATTGCATGGTCATCTGAGCACGTTTTGGGGCCTAAAGAGAACAAAAGTCATTCAGCTGAAGAGTTACATATCATCCCTTAAGCAGAGCTAAAAACTCACTATAGTTGAGGAGGATGACATAGGAGAAATCCGTATCTGAGTTAAAGCCATAATGACCTGATACCAGGTTACATCAGTGTTGAATTTTAAATATTTTGATCTTGTTAACTGGGGAGGGAGGGAGTCACTCCTCATGGTGGTGAGGCTGAGGAATATAAGACAGCTAAGTCAACAGGTGAGTTCAAATGCAATAATTTATTTTGAACCCTGAAATGTAATCAGCTGTACAGTGGGTTTCTACTAATTTCTGTCACACCAATTTTCGCTAGGGACCAGGACACTATCGTCTACCTTGCTCTATGGTACAGAGATTTCTGTAGACCAAAAGGGTAACAGGTGTACGTGGGAATCAGTTCTGTTGAGGTTTATTATTCTTTGCAAGGAGCAGGTACTAACAAATGAAGGAGGGGCATCAGGGCTGCCAAGCCTTAGAAAGAATAAAGCGAGGGAAGTACTGCAAATTTTTATAAGAAGGCTAGGTTAGAGTTCTGTGAGGAAGAAAAGATGTTTCAACTGCATGGCTAAATGTGCAAATTGGATTCCTCCTCTAAAGGACAGAAGTAATAAAGCAGACATTGTAGGAGCTTATTGTGCCGTGGGACAGAATTAATGTGTTTTTATATTCAGGTACATTAGTTTTGAATAAAGCAGGCTTGAGTTTTTCTTACATAACTTTGATTTCGGCTGCAGCACAATGATAACAAATGTTTAGGATTGCCTTCTGAATTCTAAAGCTGATATTTAGTCAGGACTGATGTAAACAAATAAATCATACAGAGACTAGACCCTTATGGTAGTGTCACCGAAAATCCGGGAATAAAACCTCGTAACACCAATGTAGTGTTAAAAGGCAGGCATTCTTTATTGCAGCACTGGATGCACGGGGGATAATTCCACCGAACGTGCATACCTCATACCTTTTTCATGCAGTTTATATAGATCAGAAATATACATATTTATTTTATTCATGCATATTCAGTATTATTCTCTTTGGCGATTGGTGTAAACTTGTCTCACTTCTTACGTAAATAGTTGCGCAGACTCAGTTACCATCTTCTATTGTTCCTTTTTGGGTAGGTGGTATTACTTGAGTAGGGGGTCTGTGAGTCTGTGGTTGCGATCTCCCCCTGTTGGAATTACCTTTTACCTGCTGGCTCGCAAGCTTGGCAGTCCTGGTCAGTTCCTTCAGTCCGCTTCACAGAACCACACTCCATCATTTCTCTTGACAGAAACACAATTACCCACTACGGTTAGCGTTAATGGTTACGTAGAGACTAGACCCTCTGTTCCCAGACCTAATGTCCAGGTGGGTAGGGCTGTATCAGGAGCATAGCAGCACTGTTCATGTTTATGGTTAACTGATTCTATCACCCTGGTTACAGCAGGTAGGCATTTTAAATAAATTAAATAAATGGTGACAAACACAAAAACAAATAAAGTCTGTTTCTCTTTGTTCTACAGCAGTTAGAGCCAGCCACGTAGAAAAGCAAGGAAGACAGGAGGGGGATAGCATTTAAGTGCTCAGAAGTGAAGAGACAGCATGGGGTACAGGGCTGAGGAGCACATGTGCAGCATTGTGATTTGTTGTGGTTATAATCTGAAAGGAGAGTATATTTTCCCAAAACAGAAAAGAAGAATGACAAGTCACTGTAATGGAAATCTGTTGTACAAACACATTTCCCTTTAATGTTTGTCATTATGCCTATCTTAGCTTAATGGTGCCTAATAGGGAAAATCAGAGTGAATTCACCTTGCCAGGGCAAGGCAGCAGATCTAACACTAAGTGGACTAGGATGTGTCTGGGAGTACAAGAGGTGGAGTTCGTCTACATTTTAACTCATTCTCCACTGGCCTTTGTCCACTAAACCTCTCATTCAGATGTCTTGGGACACAAAGTGTGTACATTCTTCCATAATGGCCTGGCAAACATGTACATCTTTTTAATAGACATTTAAACACCTTTCTTCCTTTGTCTCTGTTTTGTTTTCTTCTTTGTTCTTTCTCTTTTTCTTTTTTTGGCTGCATGTTTTCTTGTAATTCATGAGCATCACTTATTATAATTGCCAACCTGACAAAGTTTCTTTCAGCCCCCACTGTGTGACTGTACTGGCTGTCATTTCTTGTAGTGCTGGCAACATGCTTCCATGAAGCTGGGTTCATTTGATCTTTTGCTCACCTGTCTCTGCCCTAACTATGTAATGGGAGTAACATTATTGTGAAGATAAAACCCCTGACAGAGATACTCAGAGAGTGACAGAGTATCTTTGTGTTGGGCAGGAAATGCTTCTGGTTTGTTAGTACTTGATTTATGTACTGCATAAAACCCCTTCTTATCAATGACATTGCCACAGGAGGGAAGCGTACTATCAGCTGAAATGGCATTTGATTCTGTGCTCCTTTATTGGGTCCCATGGGCTGCCAGAAAAACAGTATACTCCTGGTCGGGTCTGGTAAACAAGGAGAGACAGAAAAGGAGGGAGGGATGGCTACACAGAGCCAATAGTCTGCCTGCTACACTAATTTTCATGGAAACAAGATCAGTAGTGCTGTTCTTTGATGTGAAAAAAAATGCTCAGAAACCCTCATGAAGTGAAAGGGTTATATCTGAAAATTCAGTCACTCATCTGAAATTTGTGGTCTTTATGATTCCCTCTCTCTTTCTTTACCTCCTTCAAAATTTGGGTATAGAAGGCAAAAAGACAACCACAGTAGGACTGTGCTGTGCACAGGCAGCTCTGCAAGACTCAGCTTCTCTTGGGTCCACCATTTGTCTGCAATAGATACCTGCACTTCAGCACAAATTATACCAATTTGTGTAATGATTCAGTACTGGAAATAGACATCCATCAGCTCACTAAACTCATTTCACTTATGATATAAGCCAGGCTGAAAATCCCAGACTCCAGAAGGAAGACACAAAGTCCAGCCTTTCTTTTGCTCTCCTATTGTTCGTCTTCAGTGCACAGATTACTCCATGAGAACTGTTTTTTTCCTTATGTATAGCCTCTGTGCCCTCATGGGGTCCATGTACTCCCTTTATCTAATGACTTTTTCAAAGTGTTTCATGATGCGTGTGACATGAGATTGTTTCACCACTACAAAGAGTGTTTTTTACTGAATATAATTGCAGTCTTTCTGCTACAGACATTTATGTCTCCTCACTCATAGAACTAAGAGTTGTTACTGTTCCTTCATCAGAAATTGTAACAGTATTCTCAAAAACTAGTCCAACAGCAAATTATTTCTTCAAGACGTTCTTCAGCTCGTACCTACTTCACCTAATTCACATACTGGTAACTACTCTAAAACATCTTAAAATTCAGAGGAATAAATTTTCATGTGATCCTAGAAACAGAAAATTAAGAAAATTCTACAAGATGTAATTTCAGGTAGTCTGGATCACAAATCTAAAGACCAATTTAAGAACAATCTCTTTGCTTTAATAAGGAATGATGTATTGCTTCTTGACCTACCAGTCATATGTGCCGCTGTCGTTGTCTGGGTCAAGAACACAGTCCTACTAACAGGAAGTCACTATGAGGACCCTGCTTACTCATAGGCGGGTGCTTGCATGATGTTTAGGATGCTTTGTATGTAATTCATGTCAATACCCTACGTAAAAGCTGGAAAATATGTTCCAGAGACTGGTGATCTCATTTAGAAGAGCTATCTGAGGGACAAAAGGACTCAAATATATCTTGTTTGTCCTGGCTTTGAGCTTGCAGAAGCTTTTCCTTTCTTTCCAAACCACTGCAGCTGTGATGAGATTGCTGAGGGCATGCCTAGGATTATTAGGCTGTGGTCAGATAATCAGAAGAGTAACAGCTTCAGGGTCTTAAGATAATTTCTCTCTCCTTGAAGCTGCCCATTGTCTCCCCAGTAGTGCTGGCAGAAACACACACGTATGGTTTAGTGCAAAGTCTGGCTTTATTTTAAACTGGTAAGGGAGGAAAGAATAGGACTTTCAGGTCAGGTAACCAGACCTTAACCTGAAGCAGACCAGGAAGCTCTCATGTTCTGTTCCACCAAACCTTTTAAGGGCAATAACTTCCGCCAAAACAAAGAATGAGCTGTTCAGGAGACAGAACTTTTTAAGCCTCTCCACAGATATCCTCCATATCTTGTCTGACCATGTTCTTAGTTTTGTCTTCTTCCTCCGCTCCTGTAAGGTCAGGCAATAAACCTTCACTCTGCTGGTGCTTCTGAGCTCCTCCAAGGAGATCCAAGGAAAACATCTGGAGAAAAGGATGTTGGCTTCCTTTAGACTACTTCAGGCCAAAGGCAAAATGGATTGTAGCACTGAATCTTCAACAATGCATACCAGATATAGCTGGAAGTTGCTTAAATAGGACATGTGGCTCAGTGAATTCCAGTCTGTCCCAAATAAACAGCTGCCTGGTTTAAAAGAAGTCCATCTTAAATGTTAGTTGCTATTGTAACCATATGTCTCTCAGACATAGTTCATTCAGCTAAAATATTTTGTGACCACTGTCTGCCAAATGACCAATTTTATCTGTTTGAAGTAAAGCAATGCTCTGACAAAAATGGTGGGAGGGTGGTATTTTTATATTAAGTAGATTAAATAGTCAGTTGAATGGCAGAATGAGATGGTATGTAGCTGAGTATGTTTTATTGCTAAAGATTCTTTTACTGCACCAAGATATTAAAAACTAAAAAGCTGTGTTCATAAACATATATATATATATACACACATAATTTATGTTTAATTGTCTTTTTTGTTTGTTAGCCACAGAAAGACTTAAGGCTGCAAGTGTTGAGTGTGGGGCCTTGTTCACATAACTCATGCATCCATTATGTGAATGGATCCTTTGTCAATTTGTGTTTATTTTTTGTTTGTTGACTTAAATTGAAATTAAAACCAGATGACAAAATTATGATGAGTCTGTGGAGTCTATTTGGGAGGAACAAAAATAGCTTACATCATTGTCCTTGAAAAAGGAAAAGCAAACAAGAAGGCTTTTGAGCTAGGAAGCTGATATTCTTGCCTTTATTGATGTGGCAAAGGATGCAGAGAAGTGAGTGTTGCTCAGTGGGATGCATCAATCAATGACTGAAAACTGAAATCTGCAGTTGTTTATATTTGGATGCTACCTGTGCGTGGCCAAGTCCTGAATGCCATGACTCCACCTCCCACCCTTTCCTAAGCCCCAGAAGCTACAACCCAACAGACACGTCCCCTCCATCCTTCAAAGACAGTATTGCTCTTTGAAGTGATTGTGCCATTAGTGGTTGGTTTATTTATTTTTATTTATTTTAGTTGCAATTGCCAGGACACCTACTATACAGGGTGCTTCTGTGCTTGGCCTAATGCTGTCAACATCTAACAGGGTGGCAAGTGTGCAGAGTGAACCAGGACAGCAGAACCTTCTTCTGCAGCTGCCCCTGGGGCGGAAGAGAGGCCTACGGCAGGTAAGAACATGGGGAGTGAACAAACCTTCTCTCCTTCTGTTTGAGTTTGGTTGTTTTTTCTTGTGTGTGTCTGGTTTGAAATTATTTCTGGATGTGACATGTCCATTTTACCTAATTTGTGATATACTAGTGCAGTCAGTTGAGTCTGCAGGAACCGTAGCACAAGTTGTAGCAGAGAGCCCTGACAGATCCCTAAAAGTGGAGGTGCACTTTGAATTCTCCAATCACTCGTCTGCAGGATTTGGGTTTTTTTCTCATTAAATGATGGTCACACAATCTGCATTGCATTACATTCAATATTGAAACTCCAACGGCACAAAACCCAGAAGTTCCTATGAAGGAGATGTCTGAGCCACAGAAACCTTAAAACATGTATCTGCTAAAAGCAGAGTGAATGGACTTCTAGAGAAATATACAATGACAATCTGCTCTCCTTACAGAGAAGTTGTGCGATATGCGAACATACATCAGCCTAACTCTTTCTTCCAATGTTTAGCTTCGACGACCACTGCTGTCACGTCAGAAAACTCAAACCGAACTTCGTAGCCGTCATGGAGCTCGACTTTCAACGACGAGGCGGAGCATCCAGCCAAAACCAAAACCTACCGGTAGGGCAGTGCTACATTTCCAGAACTTCAGCACTTCATATCCGAAAGTATAAAAAACTGTGTTGTTGTTTTAGCTTAAAGGAAAAGTTAGTACGTAAGTTGTTTTCACTGTAGAAATAAGGGGTGCCATTCTTTACTAGTTGGTGCCCAGTTCAAGCTGGCAATGACTGGAAACTATTACCCTTAATTTGCTCTTCAGTAGCCTATTTCAAAGTGAAGCCCCAGAAGTTTTAACCTTTTTCCCACAAAGTGGACATCCTATCAGAATATCATCCCCTCACAACACTTTGATGGTTTCTCCAAGGCCTTTAAGATGACACTGGGCATGGACAGTGAATTATCATGTCTCCTAGAGGTGTGGAGAATTTAGGCAACAGGTGTCCTCTGTTCAGGATGCCTTGTCCAAAACCTCCAGATGTACAAATTTTGAAGCTGCTATTGAGAGTAGTAGAAAGAAGGAGATTTCCCATCATTTGCAAGCTTAGCAGTGCAAAGCTTTAAGGGTTGTATATGGAATTGAATATGGGGCTGTTCTAGTCCATGCTGTATGTTTCCAAGAGTCAGCACTGCCAAACAGAGCAGGTGGCTGTATTCTGCACCACCGGAAGTGAGCAGTTAACTTTGGAGGGAACACCTGGAAGACCAAAGGTTGCTTGGGAACTTGTGGGCTTTCTAACTACCCAGTCAGGACTGTGCTGGGGCAACAGTGCTGCTGGAGAAGTCTGACACATAAAAGTTGACCCAAAATAATTAAGAGCAGGAGCAGGGATATCAGTTTTACTGTTAAGTGTTAGTCTAGCTGTCTTCACCCTGTGCTGTTTTGTTATTCCCGGATAGTGGACTCAGTCTGCGGGAATGGTGGGCAATCAGCTGCCCTGTTTATTTTCTCAGATTTCCTGCAAAACTTTGGGCAATTCACTTATATATTTGCATCTCAGTTTTCTTTTTTCAGTTGATGGCAGAAATGCCTAGCTCACATGGGAATTCAATTCAGTATATTCTTCTGGGATGGAAAGATGTTATGGGTGCCATTTATCTCACCAAGCCATGACAAAGATAGGTAGGGCAAATGGTCTTCAGGAGATCCGCAACACTTGCTGTGGCTTTACAGCTTTTACAGGGTAAAAGGCTTTTAGATTAGACTCCAATTAGACAGCTTTTAAAGATGGAATGAGTCATGAATCTTGTCTTAGTTGTCAAAACTCCAGGGATCCTCTCTCGTCTTTTCTTGTTGTGCTTTCCTTCCCAAATTGTAGCATTTTAATACTCAATTTTCTGGGCTTTGTACCCTTCAGCGGAGCAGAAGCGGTCGGTGACTTTCACTGAAGCCCAGCCTGAGGCAACAACTGCCTCCCCAGGGGACCCATTGGCTCCAGCAGCCCAGGAGCAGGGCTGCAGCCACAGCAGTCCCCAGGTGACCAGCAAGCAGGAACCACTAAGTAAACCTGTGCTGACTTCGTCACCTGCCATAGTCATAGCTGATCTCCATACCCAGACCACCGGCCAGGTAACATGACTGACGGTTTTATCACGTGTGTCTGTCTGCTGCTTCATCTCAGTTTTGCTGATTTAAGTTGCAGGGCAAATTGACAGGGAAATGCCTGCTGCATTGCAGCACTATAACAAAAGCTGGCAGGTGAGTGAAGACAGCAAACTCTTCTGTGCATCTTTTCTTTAGGCTGAGTTTGCTGTCCAACCCCCTACTTTTTAATGTGCTCATATATTTCCTGCATATTTCCTTTCCATCTTCCCATCCCATATACTTGTCCTTCTGCACCTGTTCATCAGAGCAAGTTTTCATCAACAGCTTGCTGGTCTTTACAGCTTGCTATCTGAGAAATGTGTCCTTAAGGAAGGACTCCTTCAAAACCTCAGGACTGTTGTAGCAAAAGCATCACATTTCAAAAGAAATTGCCTGTCGAATGTTTTTCTGTGTTGGACACCACTGAGGACAGTGCAGGGACAGTCACAGTCGCCACTTCAACACATCAGTGACATCAAGATCACTTTTATACGCCCAGACATCTAGTGTCTTTTGGGGGTTATGTCCTTTGCCATGAACACATGAAAGACATCTGTCTTGAAACTATACGTAAGAAACTGAAATAAGGAGCTGTTAATGACTGAAATCAGATAACCTTTCTGATCATTGCTACAATCTGCAAGTGCCTGGCCCTTTATGGTAAAAAGTATTTCTGAATAAGAAAATATTTTATAGATGTTCCCTTGCTTTTTTTCCCCTGTCCCTCCCACTTTCTCTGAGCCTGACCACGGGCTCTCCTCAATTGCAGAGTGAGGCACTTTCTGCTGAGAAGGAGCAGGAAAAAGAGGAGGGCTTGGAGACCCAGCCAGCAACAGCACAAAGCACCCCACCCACACAGCTCTCTGACACTGAGGACTACGCTGGCCTCGAGACCACCAGCTTGCTGCAGCATGGGGACACTGTCCTTCACATCAGTGAGGACAACGGGATGGAGAACCCCTTGCTGGCCACTCACTTCAGCTTTACGCATGTGGAGCTTGGGGAGACTGATGTCGATCTAGATGAGTCTCATGTTTAACTCTTGGGGAAATGGAGTAGTGTGAGGAGGAAGAGAAAGTGTACCTTCTCCTTTGAGTCCCCTGGTAACTAGTAACCAATTACAACAAGAGCGCTTTATTATCCAAAATCAGAAAATAGCTAACAGCCAGTTGCTACAGACTGGCAAATTTCTGTTCGTGAAATCTATTTCAGTTCAGGGGAAGACTGCAGGAACAGCGAATTTTTATGGAATTCTCAGGGTAGGGGTGCGTGGGCAAATAATGTGGTCCATAAAAACCTGGTCTGGCAGCCATGTACTGTGATCAGCAGCCTCCCTAGGTAAGCGGGCTGTTGTACTATATGAGACAGAGGAGAGAAGCCTAGTGTGAGATTGTGCCCAAAATTTATTTTTGTAGCGTTTCTGAGAGGAGGGCTATATAGTAGCTGAATCCAAGGCTCTTACACCTTGGTACTGACAGCGAAAACACTGACAAAAAGTACCAGTCCAAAGCTTGGTTTTCACAAGCCTGGGACCATTGTTTCTCACTTGCAGAGCAATGATAAGCACCATGGAGCAATTAGACTTTGTCTTTTTTGGCACTGTAGACTTTAGTTGAGTTTAGTTTTGCCTGTTGGTTTCATTCCACTCAGTAAGATACTGCCCTTGTGCTACAAAAATATTTGCTCTGTAAAACTAAATACAGTACCTACCGTAAGAAGGAATGCACGTGCTGTGCACAGATACAGATGGGCAGGGGGTGAGTGGTCTGCGCTGTCCTGCTTAAATGTCCACGCTGTCCTGCTTAAATGTATTGAGTAATTCATCTCCTCGGCTTAAAAAAACCCCAAGAAACTGCATGTGGAATGCGTGGACCTTCCTGTACCTAGCAACTGCTCCACTGATGCTGTCATATGTACTTAGATACAAGGATTTAAAGTAAATATTTATATATGGTATTTTCATGTTCCTATATATAAAAATATAAATATATATGTACATTGTAAAGAAGAGATGGATATTGCAGGGCAGAAACTTGATGAAAGAATCTATTTTTGGCATTTTGAGATCATATTTAAAAAGGTTCCTTTTTATGTACGGAATGTTCATGGCTGCAAGGATTAGATACATATATGTAACATTTATACGTAGGTGGAGATCCCCATGGGGGATCAGCTGAAGTCACAGCTGAGCTATGAGCTGTGCTGCAGCATCATGGAATTACACTGAAATGTGAATTTAGCCATTAGCTGCTTACGGGCAAACTGCAAAACAGCTGTGAAACAAACCATGAAATCATAAGCAACGCCCAAGGTTGCCCTGTGCTTTGGGAATCATAGACTGCCTTTCTCAGCTTACATTAGAAGAACTAGATTTTATAATCATTGCATTATTGTGCAGAGGAAAATGTTTTAGATCTTCCTGAGAGTCTGTAAAATGTGCTAATTACCAGTTTGGCTCCTAAGGGCTTGTAATTTGGTGCACGCATCATAAAACAGCCTCGCTGAGGAGACAGAACAATATCCTCCTACCCATCATCCAAAGAAAAGGACTCGCATCTCTTTTCAACAGCTCTAAAAATGCTGTTTAAAATACTGCCATACAAACGACTGCCTCACTGCTGTAGTGCAGCATGCAGTTTTTACTGTTGCATGGAAAAATAACCATATACCTGACAGCAGGTTTCAGCCTGCTGAAACCTGTGGAGTCTTCAGGCTGTGCTGCCCGGTATTTGCCAAATGCTCAAATTTGACGGGAGCTGTGCACACCAATCTGGAGAGGGACCTCACGCATGTTAAGCCTCTGAACATAGCAAAAGCCATCCTTCTCCCAGGCTCACTGGTGTTGGGCATGCTCTGCTACCACTGCGTTGGTGAGAGATGGAGACTTTCAGCACCTCATGGGGAAAGCAGGGCTGAAAAGGCAACTATTTTTATAGTGCACCACCTGTATCACCATATGGTGATACCAATGCAACTTCAAAGTGTACGCGGATGTGTAAGAGAGATGGTTAGGTGAGGATGGCAGTGTTTCGATGCGCTGCTCAGTGTGCATCCTGAATGACAAAATGCTTACTCTGCTGACCAAACCATGCCGTACTGCTGCTTATCTCCTCAGCGAGTTGGAGCCAGCACCACCTACCTACCTGTAGGAAATTGCTTTGGATTAGCTCCTAGCTTGGAGCTCTTAGCTCAAAGAATTTCTAAATTCCAGATGCAGAGTTTTATTATTAACGGTGACACACAAATAAGAAAAAACACAGTGCACTTTCAAACCCCAAGGTAGGCTGTGTTACCGGCAGTTGGGTGGGGGAGGAGTTTCAGGTGCGAGCTGCGTAAACAGCTGGGTTGCAACATGTACAGAATTCATGGTGTGTTTTACAGAGTGACCTTTTCTGCTGAAAGTGAGAAGGAAACATTTTTCTTAATGAAAAGTAGATGCCTCGCCACAGTACTCCACTCTAACAATGAAAAAATAACTGTGATTTACTTCATTTCATTCAGTGTATGTAATAAATGTTTCCATTCAGGTTTCCCACTGTCGCTGGTGAATCCACAGTAGCAAGCCATAGCAAGGACTAAAATGTCTACCCTGCTAGAAATTAATGCAGCTTATAAATGATGTAATCTGTAATTTAGTTTTATTCAGGTGGCCGGGCAGATGGCTTTGCTTTTGTTGGACAATTGTTGCAAGCTGGAACAGATAGGCAGACCCGTCTGTCTGTTCTCTCATGTGTTTTACTGTCGTGTCAGTTGCACTTAATACTGTACTAATGAGGCGCATATGGTGTACTTTCGCTGGTTTTTGTTTTCCTCCAGTATCTCTGGAACAGAACTGGCCTGTTTCTGCTGTGATGACAAATGATGCTGCTTAAATAGTGTTAGAGGCCTTAAGCGCATGCCATGCTCAACAGCCACCCAGGCCTTGCGAGTCTCGTCAGCGTGTCCGTTGGCCCCACTGCCTCAGCATTTTAAGCAAACGTTGTTCCACAAACTAAATACAAAGGAGTAACGTCAAAAGGACAGAGTTCTGTGTTTAAGCCTCTTGTGCAACACCGCGTCGGTGTCCCATTCCGAGGGGCTTTGGTACCCTGCTCTTTGACACGATTTTGACCCAGGACACGGGCAGCCCTTGTTCAAATCCACCCTTCCGCTTGCAGCACGGGCCCGGCCGCAGCTCGCTCGACGCCTCCGCCCAGACCCGCGCAGCGACAGGGGCTGCAGCCACCCCGCCCCGGGCCGTCAGCCACCCCTGCTGCCTGCGGCGGTGCCACAGCGGTACAGAACACTCTTTGCTGGGAAATTAAAAAAACCAAACCGCTATAGAAACACGCTTCCCCCCCCCCCC
>Ga0065711_1028595_pt1 | contig 40260 bp, 20 predicted proteins | sample Hoacrofraction12_FD_59098 | JGI IMG/M metagenome (GOLD analysis project Ga0065711, IMG submission 59098) | Hoatzin crop microbial communities from Cojedes, Venezuela - Epithelial fraction 12 v2 (version 2) | ecosystem: Host-associated > Birds > Digestive system > Esophagus > Crop | place... | reverse complement strand
TGACTGCCATGACTTTTCAAATATCATGGAGAGTGGCTTGGCAACTACATCAGCCAGTTCCCTCAGGACTCTGGGATGCATCTCATTAAGCCAGAGTAGCTATAGTATAAACATCTCTATCCTGCTGAAGCTTACATTAATTTACTTTTTTTAAAGAGGGATTATGGATTTGTATGTATGTAGTAGTGTCGCATGAAAACAGATTCTCTAAATATTTCTGTTTACTGTTAACATTAAAACGTAAACTGCTAAAGAATATGCCATGTTGTGTGTGCCAGTTTAAGGACATTTGCAGTATCTTCTCTGTATATTTGGGGATTATTCTGATTGTGAGAGCTTTGAGTATTTGTTCAGGAAGTTCACACAATTAAAGAATATTATTGTCTACAGTTCTTAATTCACGTTAGCTGGTATTATTTTTCACAAATATGTTGTGGTGAACGAGAAATGATGGATCCTAAATAAACTGTTCTTCAACTATGCTTGTACAAAAGAGCAAGTAGGTTCATAAAAGAAAATTTCAGATATTCTGTCAGGCTAATTTTGCAGTCAATGCTTGCTCATTACTGAGAACTTCTTACGCATAATGAAGAAGGAAAGAAATAAGAACTTGGACTCAAGAGAACATCTGAGGAGGTGATACCTGTTTACTATTGCTCCTGGCATGATGATATCTTTTATCTTCTGCTGCTGCTTTGCTTGCCAGTAAGGGAGTGATAATGAAGGCTGATTTTTTTTTTTTTTTTTTAAAGGCTTACTCCATTCCCTGAAAGGTGTGAGGATAAAAGATTTCACGTAGAACCAGTGCATTAGTCCTATTATAAATGGACTGTCGTCGTTATCTTATGTGTATAATGAAATGAAAGTCACAGAAAATGAAATAAGTCATAGATAAATGTTTACTAGAACCTGGATATGAATCAGTATGGTTTGGAGTTGTATTTCTGATCAGTATACCGAATCCTTCCTGTGATTCTATTTAAAGTGATACCTGGGTTAAAGTTTTGACTGGATTTGTGCTGCCTCTTAAGCAGGACATAAACCAAATTGTGCACATAAAATTATTAGAAAAAATTTAGAGTTCTGCTGATTAAAACAGGCATTAAAAATGTAATATGCCTTATTGCCACAGGAAATTAAGGTAATTTTAAACTGCTAGCTCCTTTTGGTAATTATCTCTGATTTATATCTGTTTGTAAAACATATCAATCTGGGTAATTTCTAAACTTCATTCTAGCCTCTAGTTGAGGTATAGCATACACTACCGCTTGGAACACTCCTGAGTCTGTCATGCAGAATCAGTGGTTGTGTTTTTGAACACTATTTTTTTTTCCTTGTGGAGAGTTCATCTTGGGTAAACATATACATAAAGCAAGTTGAAGTGCAGGTTAAAGTTGCGTATGAAACACTTGTGTGGGAATTTGTTGCAGTAATTTCTGCTCTGTTTAATGATAAAGTTACACACATCACTTCCAAGCTGGAAGTGCTCTTGTTCTGACCTTTCAGTATTAGGTAGAACCCACCCACAGACACACACATGAATTCTGTCCAAAATCCAACTGTTATCTAATCCAAGAATCAATATACTCCTAGTTTGTCTCTACCAATTCAAGACACAGTTTGTAGATACATGCAATGCCGCTCATAGTTCTTTTGGGGTTTTTGTTTGCTTAGGTTTTCGGGGATGGGCTGGGGAGTTGGGAAGGCTTTGCCTTGTCCTTGAGTTTTGAATTACTTTTGAGACAAGTAAATGCTTCAGCAATTTTTCAATTCCTGCTTGAGATAGGAGGCTCAATCTGGGACTCTGACATGTCAGAAGAACTATGAGGTATTACTTTCTGATTAATATTTTAGGTTAATAATCTGGTCATCAGTGTAAGGCATATAAATGTGCATTGTGATTAAATTCCATTTCAACAGAAAATTTCAGATACAGTTTTCTAAAAAGGCCAGGGGAGCATGTCAATGAAAAAAAAAAATATATTCCAGAATGTTCAAGTCTATATTCAGATCTCTGTAAGACTTAACTTAGATTCAGACAAAGACTGAAGCATTATAATGTGCATTTAAATTATGATCTTTAGATACCCTTTGCCAAGTGAAATTAAATATCCAGCTTTTATATACAGTGTAGATGAAGAAGGGCCAGGACTGAGATACAAAATCCTGGCACAGTAGGTAGGTAAGGATTTAAATTGGTTAGTAATGGCATAAGCCTTTAACTCCTGGGAATTTGAGCATCTGGTCTAAACAGCAAAGTAGCATCTGTGTCTTCTCAAGATGCTAAAATTTGGCCTTAAGCTTTTCATTTTTTTTAAAGAGAAGTCCACCTTTCAAAAATGGAAGAAGGATGGGTGAAGAGGGAGTTGCAGTAGTACTGCTTTCCTCTTTCGCTGATGGCCCCCTGCCTTGGGGGGGGCTGTGGCTTGCACTTTCTCTGACAGCGGGGATTTGACACCCAGGAGTATGCAGTGACTGTGGTGCCGTAGGGTGTTCTGGCATAAAGGTTCTTTTCTTTTGCAAGCTTGAGCAACATAATCTTGGGCACTGAGTGAGCTGAGGTGCCTGCAGGGCTTTGTGAACCTTAGAAATGTTTAAATTTTGGACTTAAAATCAGTGAGGTGCCTTGTCTCCCCTGTTCTTACCTTAAATTTCTCCTCCTGTGAGTATACAAGAAATATGAAGTTACGCATGTACAGATTGCTGTTAGTTTAAAAAAAATGCAAAGTTTTTTACACTGTACCATTTTGGTGGTTTTGTATTTTATAAGTAGTTATTGTATTATCTTTAAACTGTAGATTTTAGAACCCTAGCAGTTGAACTAATTTTTCAGATCTGTATACTTTAATGGACTTCTACCATTATAAATGCTATGTTTGAGTTAACTCACATGTCATCTCCTCTGAGAGCTAGTTATGTCAAAAACTAAAGCTTGAAAAACTCTTAGCAGATTTGTGCCAGATTCTCGGGTCATGCAAATTGGCCTGTTATCACTGAAATTAATAGAGCTGTACTGATTCATATAAGCTGTAGAATTGGTTTCTTCCTTCCAGGTATATTGAGGATGATGTTAACTGTGTCCAAAAATGCTCACTTTCTCTTGTCCACATTGCTGATGCAGTCAGTAGTGCTCTTTGAACTATATCCCTGAATATGAATTTCCTTTTTAATTTGCTGAATGTACTCTTTAAATTACATTTAAAGTCAGAAAGTCACAGATAAAATATCTTAAGTTATACACACTGTTCAGATCCCCATTATCTAGAAAGGGTTGGTGCTTTTTAAGCAAAGAGATAGTTTTGTTCTCTTGAGAAAACGAAGCTCTGTCTGAAAAACCTTTCAAATAATAGTTCCTTCATTTTCTTTCTCTTGCTTTAACTGGGAGTTACCCGGAAGAGGTGATTGTATTAAATATTATGCAAATAAAAAATCTGAATATTCCTAATCTTTAATGTTTCCTTTAAACTTTTTTTACTTTATCTTTCTTTATTAGAAATATTTTCATAATGAATGTAACACAGTGGGGAAAAAAATAGTTATCTAATATTTTAAATATAAACATAGTATTTTAAAATAATATGAGGGATTTTAGATACATTTGTGTTAAAGTAGCTAAAGGAACTCGTCAAAAACTGAGAAATTCCAACAGTTTTTATCTTTGGGGTATTGATCAGTACTTGAAAATGTCTACTCCATTCAGTTGGTATATTTTCAGATGATGGAGAAAATATGCTTAAGAATGTTATCTTCTATTCCTGTAGAAAAATGCATTAACTTTTGTGTTTAAATATTGTATTTACTGAGAAAAATTTCTTTTTTACCCACACACTTAGAAAAGCATTGTAGACCTTTGTTTGAAAATGCATAATATCATATAATACAGTAATGCCATACATAACTAATAAAATTCATTGAAAATGTTCTTTAATTTGTGGGTCACCTAAAAAAAAAAAAAAGCCACATCAGAATTGTATGGTCCTTGATAGAAGTTTGTTTTCAATATGTAATCTAACTAAACTGTGTATGGTTACATGGGGTTAAATACTCTTAAAGAGCGTATAAAATATGGTTAGAAATACCTAGAGAAATAAGTTTTTTTCATGGCAATTTTACAGTAATGGTACTGGAGGAGTATTTGTCTTGGAAGAGCAAATTGTTTTTTTACTTGGTAAATGTGAGTAAAAAATAAATGTTGCTGGATTTAATTATTCAGCATACATCTAGTGGAAAAAAGCTGAGTTTCAGATAAACATTTTTATATCCTGTAGAATAATTTGGAATTTCAGGATCCTTGTTACCACAGCCTTGGATAGATCCTGATATTGTAATCTCTGACAAGAAACTATTTTGACATATACAAAGCATCTGCTACTTATTTAGAGAGAAGACAAGGGCCGTGCAAAGGCTGTGTGAGGTATGATGCTGGATAGACAGCATGTGTAATTTGAAGAGAGCAAGTAGAGAATTGTTGGACAATGATGGAGCCTTAACTACCCTCTGCAGCTGTGAATCTCTGTTGCAGTACAGGATGTTGTGAGGCTTCCAGAGCTACAATTTATAATATATACCTCTGCTGGGACAGCTTTGATGAGGTTAGGTCCAGTATTTATCCAACTGTTATCCTTAGAAATTACCTTGCTTCTATTTTATATATTCTATAGTTTTTCCAAGTATTTTAACAAATGAATGTGTTTATTTTTGCTTTGGAAAGGCTCATTTAATAGAGTAGCTCCATTTCTAGATAATATCATCGTACCTTTCCTTTGAAAATTTGTGTATCAACATTATTTTTAGGGCAACTGTATTTCTCCCTGTGTGTGGATTTTCCCCTTGTTGAATTTAACAGATCGTAATGAGTTGTATTCTATTGAATCAGTGTGTCTCATTTCATGGATTATTATTGAAGTTCTGGAGTGTGATGGCTGTCTCTGGGCTGTTGGGTTTGTCAGGATAATCTAGCTACTTAAGAAATATTAAAATGACACACCAAAATCTTGTGAAATCTTCATTGAAGAAAATTAGTGTGGGTTGTAACTTGGTAAATAAAATAGCATTTTTTAGTAGTTTGTTTTTAGTACCCAAAGGCAATAATCCACATTATGGACTTAATGGCCTCTGAAGAACTCTGGAAGGCGTACAAGGACTTTGAAAACAGTAACTTCAAAATTTTTTTGGTTTTAAATTAGCTTAAAAATCATCTGATTCCTCCCCTTCAAACTTTAATTTGCTATAGCTCTCTAAGATTAAGATTTTAAACAATATGCCAAACATCAGCCTGAAGATAATTGTTATGTCCGAAACATGGAAAGCAAAATGGAAAATGATACTGACTAGTAACTGATGACTAAGCTATCTAAAATAATGTCTCAATTTCGCCACTTAATTTTTATTTTTAGTATTTTGTGGATAAACCTACATTTTTTAACTTTGTGTACATTTTGTGTATTTGAATTAAATCTTTGCAGCACTTCATAGTGCTATGTTTTGTGTGTAGTGCACAAACACTTCATACAGATAGAGTTGTCATGTGACTGAATTAATGTTGCTTGTTTTATTTTGGGGGACAGAAAAGCATTATTTCAAAGGATGTGATGTGTGTGTAGGCCAGATGTCTCGTAGTATTGAACTCAACTGGTATTACCTGTATACTTTGGAATTTCTCATGTGGTTGATATCTTTTACAGGAAAATTGGACAGTTTAGTAAGCTTGTTTTTTAATTGGCTCTGTCCTTGTAAACAATCAAATGAAAATTACTGGAGTATAAGAATCGTTGTTTGCTTGCATAGTAAAATAAATGCAATGTGAGTTTAATAGTCTTATGCAAAACTACAAACATTATTAGCAAGCTAATCTCAATAGTTTTTTACCGTACTTGCAGTATCTTTGGCTTAATGAAAGCAAGTATAGAAACCAGCAACAGCTCACATTTCAACAATGCAGTTCTTCCTCTAAATGAATCACTATATAGATTGCTTTTATACCTCTATGCTGTGTAATTTACATGCATATGTAAATTATGCCTAATAATTGCATAGATGGTAATATAACTCCTAGTATACTTACTGTACCTGTTAAATGCTGGTTAATATCATTCCTATACTGCGGCACCTGTGAAGTTTTAGCACGTTAAAAATTAATTTTGCAGATACATAAAAGCACGCTGCTTGAATTTTTTATAGCGTAAACTGCTGCTAAAACATTATTATGCTTAGCTTGAAAACATTCCAAATCTAATATTTAACTTACCACAAAAGTAATTGCTCCTGCTACTGCAGTGAGGCCTGTATGCTCCTCCTTAAATTAAACTACTAGATAATTATCTTAATTTCATGTGCAGTGTAGAAATACTCTTTCCGCTGTAGACAAAAGAACATTGTAATCAGGCTTCTTGAAGCCCTGTGTGGTTTTGTTTTATTTATCTCTCTAGACATTAGCACTTATAAGTCTTTATGCTAACAACAAATACTTTAATGCACTCATAGCATTGTAACTATGATTTCCTAAGAATAAAATCTTTACAGGTTTTGTAAGGGGGTGGTAATGTCCTAGACTAATTGCAATAACTGGAAAATAGACCTCCTTTTGGGCGCGTGAACCTCTTTCAGTCTGGAATAGCAGGAGAGGTCTTGAGGTGTGACTGTAAGTTGTTACAAGTTTAACCTGTTTACTGAGCTGCATGATCTGAAAGAAAAAATAGTGGTGTCTCTGGAGCAGGGGTGGAGTGGGGAGAAAGGGTGTTATCCAGAGAAGAGACAGTAGAGCCATGAAGCCCTTTCAGGTAGGGAGACAGAGAAGAATGTGAAGCATTGTGTTAGGGATAAGTGAGAATTATTGGAATTCTAATGTTCTCTGTTGTATTTTTTAGCATCCTTTGGAGTTTATGTTTTAGCTCTCAGAATCATCTGGGTTTTCTGAGTCTCCCTCGGAGTCAGAACAGAGGTTTAGAAGACTCTGTGAAAGATTTGACAGATTTCTGTAGTGGTGTGTTTATTTAGTTAAGGTTCTGAGATTGATGAGCTGGGTATCATGAGAGTACGATACACAGTGAATGTTAGTGGTGTCTGAGGGCTTACTGTATTTTATAGCTTTCTTGAGATGTTTCAAGAAGCACCTGGTTTTGTAATGATGGATATGAGAGTTTACACGTTTTTTATGTATAGTAGTTTGTAGATTTCCTTTTTTATGTAGAGTACAGTGGCTAAAAAATTGATGTTGCTGTAGGTGTATTTGAGATTCAGTTTGATGGCGAAGTAGTGGTTATTGAATCTTGTCATAGAAATTTGAAGGAGTCCAGAAGATAAGAATGTTATCTATGTATTTTGTGTGAATAATAAAATGCTGCTACATTTAGTTTCTCATTTGTAACTTGGCATGCTGTGGATCAGTCTGTATTGGCAGGTGAAGTGGTTGTGGGTGAGAATGGAATCAGTTTCTGTTTGGGCAAGAAATTTGAGTATTGGCCTTGTTCTCACTGAAGACAGACCATGGCTTGCTGTTGTGGGATTGGCCAAAAGGGTAGTGGTTTTAATTTTTATTTTTTGCATGTGTGTGCGTGGAAGAAATCTGTTGTGTTTCCCAGAAAAATCAACTATTGAGCAACTGGAATCTCAATGACTGTTTCTGTGAATTCTCCTGATTCTTCAGTGAGAATACTCTCTTGCATGTAATACAAATGTGACAGGATTTCCTTGCTTGTGGTTTTAAATATGATGGGTCTGTGGGTGACAGTACAGATTGTACAGTTTCTCTAGGAGCTGGTAAGGATGGGATTTGATGTCATTGTCAACAATGTGAAGCAGGATACAGAGTCTCTGTTAAGACCTGGTAGCAGGCGGGGGTCAATGAGTTGTTGCTGTAGTGTATAATTATAGTATCACATATTTCTGTTGACTTCAGCAACAAAATGAGTGTTGCAGTCACAAGCAAAATAAGCCATCACTACAACTTCTCTCCCTTTGAAGAAAATCTATGAAGTCCTTGGCTGTGGTTATTAAATCAGCAGACAAAAGATGAGCTTAGGAGGAGAGGGATGAGATATGAAGATGGACTTGTGTATCTGAAAGATTAGCTCTTCAGCTCTTCGCATTATAAGATTCGAACTGAGAGGGAAAGAAACTGTGAGACATGGGCAAAATAAGTAATTCCGGGGATTGATTTTATCTTCTTTCCTCATCCCTTTACTTTCTGGGAACAAGAAGAACTTTTGAAGTACATTTCAGACAATTATAATGGAAACTTAAACAAGCTGCGATGCTTTAAATGAAGAGTGTATACAGATTACCAAGAGCAAAATTAGGTGGTAACTACAGAACGAGGATTATAAAGGTATTTGAGAAAGAGCTGACAGTAAACATCCCTCTGCTTGATCATTTTTTTTTTTACTGAAATTGCTCTATGGAACCTGTACCTAGGTATCTCTGTTAGGTCAGTGCTGGAGACCTAAGACAGCCAGCCATGACAGCAAGACTTCAGATGCCACTTTCCAGAGGTCTAGCTGGAAAGCATCTGAAGCAGCCAATACCCACCATGATTGGTCCTCTGTAATGACTTTCGATATCCACACTCTTAATAACTCTGGTGTTGGCTCTCAGTAGTTAAACAACTTAAAGTTAATAAACTGCTGGCCAATGATGTGAAAACAAACGTACCAACAATGCATGGGGAAGGTTTAGCAGATTTTTGTTTGAGGTGTCTTTTTAGCTGTGTTTTGAGATGGAGTTGCTTGTGTTTGTTTCTTTTCCAGTAGAAAGCCTTGTAATTTTTCATTAAAAACATACTTTTCTTTGCATATGCAGAACCAGGCAATGCTTACAGAAATTCAGAGAAGATGGTTTTACGAGATCTGTGATGAGTGGGTCTTTAAAACTTCTGCACTTATATCTGCAGTGACAAATGGAATTTTTCCGTGAGGTACAGCAATGGCATCGATATTCCTCTGGTCATTTGAAGAGCTGAATTATTCCCCTTTCCTTTTATGACCTATGAAATCTATTATTCCATTTTTTGGATAGGAGAAAGAGATAGCAGAAAGGAAAGGTTTCTCTGGAAGACTTGAGTGTAGGAAGAGATGGCTGGTAAGTAGCTTGAGTGCTGCTGAGGAATGTGAGTCTCCTGACAATTACTTGCTATGTTTTTGAAAACTTAGGATAGAAAATGATAGTTACAGGTGTGAGGAGAAGATTTCAGTCTCAGAACAACCAGAGGATATGGTTCTAATAAAACTTACAGTTACTAAGGGGAGCAGAACAAAGTTATGCATTACACTCATTTTCATGCCAAAGTCAAGTCAAAACAAAGACTTTCGTTGTAGTTCTTACCTGCATTTATAGTTTACACCTGCCTGCAGGTCTGTGGGCATTTGATGGCTGTTTGATTTGTATGTGTATTCAATATTAGGAAAGACAGCATTTTTTTTGAAGACTCTGCAGTATTTACTATGAAATAGGTAGCTTCTGAAATAGCAAGTAGGTCAAAATGTTTTAGGAGGCAAAAAAAAGATGATGTTTTACCTGTAAAACATATCTCTACCTCAATTTGGAGGAAAAAAAAAAAAGGAAAAAGAAAGAAGATTCATTTAGTAGGAAATCAGTGGAATGAAGTGTATGAAAATGCTATCTCCATATAAATGATATAAATAAATGAACTGTAGCTATTGCATCTAACAGACACTTGTTTCTTTGTGTCACATCTGTGTATGCTTCTTTGCCATCCAGACAAACTAATTCAAGGTTCTGATTTATAGGATCATAGCAATTTACAAGGTATAATTACCTAGTAATCAATTGTAAGTAAAATGACAGAATTCACTGCAAGATGATACTGAAATCCTAATTGTATGTGAGCATGTTCACTGCGTGATGACATTGAATCAGAGTGACCTTGGAGCAGACAGGTGTTTGTGGCAGTCAGCAGAGCTGTAGGGGATGCTGACAGGAGGATTTGACAAGTGCGAAACGTTCGCTGCTGGCTGGGAATATATTCCTCGTCATGTTATGCTTAAACAAATCTGATGCCAAATCCTCCCCTTCCTCACCCCCAAAAGTCCAGTTTCAAAGTGGTTTTCTACATTCAATGGCTAGATGATACATAAGAAAACATTTTGTTTATGGATAGAAGTCTCTGTGAGAAAGACTGAAGTGTCCAGGGGTAAAATTGCACCATAGACACTGCTAGATAAATACTTTGATGAGCCATAGTAATGAAACAACACTGTTGCTTGACAAAATTGCGTATTTGCAAAATAATCAACCCAGTAGCATGTCCTACCAGCAAATAAGTCATGTCAAAACATTTAGAATCACAATGGGGAAAAGAACGCTTTACAATGCTGTCAGGAATCAAAAAAAAACCCCTCTTTGGTCATAGAAATATTTTTTAACCCTGAAATTTTCACACTTCTGAAATTAGATCTTCATAATTGAGTGTTCTGTTGTGTTTTTAGTGAGTTTTATGTTTTCTGTAGTATTTGCTGTGTTTTCTTCAGAAAGCAAGTATTTTATTTGCAGTATTTGCTTCAGAAACATTTTGATAGTATCATGTTGTGTGGGTACTCTATTTTACATCTAGGAAACTAGAGGATATGAAAGCCAAGATCAAGCAAAGCATTTACTGTCTTTGTGTCCAGATGTTGGTTAGTGTTGAATGGTAAAGAATTTTATCATTTCTTTTCTTGCTGGCTTTCTCCAAAACTTGATATTGTAGCTTTAACCTTCAAGATGAAATATGCATTGATAAAGCTTCTTGTTCAAATTTAGGTGCTTTTTAGACTGTGCTTCTTTTCTTTCTGTGGTGGGTAGTTGCACAAAAAGTTCTATGCATCATAAAGCCCTTCTATCAACAGGAAGATTTGCATTTGTTTCAACAAAATAATTATGAACAATATTTACTGAGAACTTCAAAAACTGCTGTTGTTTCCTCTTCCAATAATTTGTTTTCACTGCTGTCTAAAAATGTTTTGAAAGGAAATATCTACATGCATTTTTTTTCAACTGCAGTTTATATGTCTTCTCACAGGCAAAATGCCTGGTATATATTATATATATTAAATTCTAAGCCATTCATGTACATTACTGCCATGAAAATATTATTTAATGCATAAAATACTTCTAAAGCAAAATTCAATAAATGCAGAATACTCCATGGGGTGGCAGTTGAAAAATTCATAAATTTAGATTACACAGTCATGTCAGTGAATTCAAATTAATGAAATGGCATCCCACACAAGCACTACAGTAATTTACGTATTAATTTTTGCTAATGTTTTTTTATGGCTGTAACAGGCTTGTACTAGTCATATTTGATAAAATACAACAGATTGTGAAACAACAGTGAGCAGTTGGGTATGATTTATCTGTTGTTCCATTGGATCCTCATTTTCCCAGGAAAATGCTCTGTCTACATTATTAATGTCTGACAATTTTCTTGTATTCATGCCCTGAAGCAGAATATGTCTTTTAATTTTCTGTAACGCCTGCTTTCCTGACAAATGGTATTTATTTTTCATATTATGACAATACCAATAAATAGAAAGTAAAGCTAGTTTTGTGGAGTTGGACACTAAAGCGAAACACATTTCTGTGTGTACAAGATGTGCTTATTTTTTACGGACATAAATATAATTTCCACTGGATTTTGTATGCTTACATTCTATACTATAGTCACCACTTTGATTTTGAATGTTTCCCTTTCTTTAATGGACCCTACAAATGCAGGAAAACGTACTGTTGTGGAACGCTAGCAAGCTGCTTCACTTTAGAAGATAGCCCTTGTCAATGCAAGGGTAGTAACCTCCTCCAGAATTCAGGTCTCTTATCAAATGTCTTTTCTTGTATTAGTTGTCTTCGCTTCCCCTCTGACTGAGCGGCAGTTTAGAACAGAATACAGTGTGAGTGGAGGAAATACTGTTTTCAGAAGCTCTAGTACTGCACTGCCTAAGTGGTGAGTCAAGTCACATACAACGTCTCTAGAAAATTTCAAAAACTTCTAATAGATTAAAAAACTAATACATGCGGTTAATTTAAATGTTACCTAAATATCAGATAACTTTGAAATCAATATTTCATTCTTTCCTTAATGGGAGTACTGGCATTGCGTGACTAGTCAAATACTTACTGACATAATCCTAGATCCTAGAAAAGAAGTCTCCTGCTCATGCAGAGGTTTGAGCCTTTGTGGGACAAATATTCTGTAAAACGTCTACTGTTGACAGGGTAAGTAGGGGTAGAGAGAATGTGTTTAGCATCAGTGTCCTCAAAGAAGAGCCTACAATGTCTGTATCTGATATTTTGTATACAAGTATACAGGCTTGGTTATTTTTCTTTTCTTTCGATAAGCTTGTCCCCCTGGAATCTCAGAAGATTTAATTTCTCATTTCTTTTTACTACATATCATATGCGTTATTCTGTGCTATATTTTATTATTGACTTCGACTTTAGAACTTCAAAGAAGACATATTGGGTAATTTTCATGTCTATGTTGAAATAAAAATAAATGAGAAGCTAAATGTGTTTGAAAGTTTTTAGGCAAGGGACTATATTAGACAAACTTCAGTGTGACTACTTAGTAATGTTGTAATACTGATACAAATCACAGTGCTTTAATGAAGTTGCTAAATGTAATGCTTCAGGATATGTTTTGGAAATAAGGAGTATCTACTGTCTACTTCAGTGCCTACCTTTGCTAATTATTCACTGATATTACCCATCCCTGGCTACCCAGAAGACATGGCCTCAGCTTCATGTAGTTTACAGTGCCAACCCCTATGTATTCAAGTGGGATGCTTATTAGCTGATTGTTGTGTCTTTCACTAGCTGTAATTACTTACATTTCTAAACATTTGTAGCAGTTTCCAAGCTAAACAAAACCTTGGTTCAGTGTCACATGTGCATTAAGATGTAAATTAGACAAATTTTAGGTAAGAAAGCGTTTCCAAGTTAGACTTCTTTTTCTTTCTGTATGGAAAGAATGAAACAATGAGATGGCTGTTTCCACATTTTTCTGACCTCTTTGATTTCATGGTAATAAATTCTTTTTCTGGTTTTGTAACAGTCTGCGCCCAGCCTTGTGTTTCATGGGTCCTCAGGCCTGTCCTGTGGCAGGTAAGATATGTCTCTGAATAACTACTGCATCCTCTTCAGCACAGCGTGTGGTTGCACAATTCCGATCCTTGTGTCTTAGTAATAGCTACATTTTCTTGGTTTTGGAAAAGGAGAATCGGAGGCTCACCAAATCTAAAGACAGTATGTATTTCAGTGTTTTTTTTTAACCAGGATGGAATACTTTTAGAAGTATCTTCTGAATGCTCAGAATGATTTACTGCTAAGGACAGTGGCTATGGGATCAGAAAGTGAAATCTTGTGACACTGCACCTACAGTGCACCTTCCTTGAGCGTTCCTTTTTTCGGGGGATGCTAGGTTTTCAATGTGGTGAGGGCTGTAGCATCCTAATGTGGCTGTAATCTGGTAATAATATTTGAATTATTGCACCCTTTGTCAAATTTTGTGGTTTATTTAAGAAATACTATGTGCAGAATTATTTGAGATGATCTTGGAAATGGCTAGTGAAAGGAAGGTAAAATTCTGGCTTCATACTTCTATTTTCCATTTGTACTGCACATAGCTTGTATTTTGAAATCTTTTCATTTTTTTCTTTCCGAGCATGCTTTCTTACTTTATCATTACTGTATTTTTTCATGGATGTATGGAACTGACCTTTTTCCAAAGCGACACTAATAAAGAGTACAGGAATGACTATGCTGGCTCAGACCAAGGTCTGCTTAGCTCAGTATCCCCTTCCCAGAAGTATTATCTAGTCTTTGTGTTGTCCTCTTTCCATTATTATAGACAGAGAATATCTTTCTTCTTGTATAAAAGTTACATTATATACTTCAATGGTGACACACAAACCGCACCAAAATCTGTATTTGCAGCTGTAAAATGATTGACTTGTCCATACTAGTTGATTCTATATCAGCCGTTTGGAAACTTCCCCTTCTTTTCCCAGATGACATCAGTATACTGATCTGTGCAAACAGATCAAAGGAAATGAGCAAGATTATTTGTCCACAGAAGGCTGAATTAATCAAACTTGATAAAATTTTGTACATATAGAAACTTCAAGTGTTTGGGGGGAAAAGTTAAGGGCAAACTTGAATAAAACAGACTAAAAGAAAATAAAGAGCAATCAGAAACGTTTTTGCTCATAAACGGAGCAAGTTTCGAAGGACATTGTTTTTCCTATTATGTTAAAAGTAGATTTTGAGGAACGTATTTCAATTATGGAATGGTACCTTTATAAGGCTGTTCTCGCCTTAGTCATGCAACTGTTGGCGTTTCTCCATGCAAATATGTATTATGCAGCTCTTAAAGTATGTAACATTACTATTGCAGGAAAGAGAGAATGCCTTGGGTGGTACAGATTATACATGTTAACAATATCATGTGCAGTAAATTAATATCAATTTATAACATTTTACAATATTATTATGGGGCTTCTGATTAAGGAGTGGAAAGAATTGCTTAGTGGCCTATTGTTTTTAAAACCTTATTCTTAGGAATATCATTTGAATTACTATGAAATGGGTGTCAAGAGGATGGGGCCAGACTCTCCTCAGTGGTGCCCAGTGACAGGACAAGGGACATTGGGCACAAACTGAAGCATAGGTAGTTCCATCTGAACATGAGGAAGAACTTCTTTACTTTGAGGGTGACAGAGCCCTGGAACCGGCTGCCCAGGGAGGTTGTGAAGTCTCCTTCTCTGGAGATATTCAAGACCCGCCTGGCCAAGGTCCTGTGCAGCCTGCTGTAGGTGACCCTGCTTCGACAGGGGTTGGACTAGATGACCCACAGAGGTCCCTTCCAACCCCTAACATTCTGTGATTCTGTGAAATGGTAGAACTTATATGTTTATCTTGTAAATAGTTAAATAACAAATCTGTATTCAGTGATAGATTTTTATTAAAAATGAGGGTTTCCGTTTGTACGTGAGATAAAACAAGAACCTTACCATGAACTTTCTGTGAGAGAATACAATGTTAAAGGAAAGTGCTTCTTTGAAGTAACCTCATTTTTGAGATAATCTTAAAAAAAGAGTTGTTTTGAAATAATTGTTTTAGTTGCTTCAAATAACAATTTTCATAACCTGTCCATTCCCATGTTCATTCAACCCATGCTGTTGAATAGCGAAAGTGGGCAAGAAATAGGATCTTGGGGGCTCTGTAATGTTGGTCTTCGGTTGCATCCTGTTGCCCAGAAATAGGTTGCTTTATGGGATGTATAGAAATCTTTGAACCCTAATACCAGCTAAGTGTGTGGCTAGTTGTTTTGATCATCAATGTTATTCCAATAATGAGGCATGAAAATCTTATCTTTAAATATTTTCAGAAAAAATAATGAAGTTTTAAACATTACAGGTGTTCTGCGGTTGTGCAAACAGTTCACAATATGGATTTGTAAAAAGATCATATTAGATTTACAGAATTATAAGTAAACAGAGCACATTATTTTTGTACAAATGTATTGGTTTTAAATGTTTAATACAGCTTTGACATGAGTGATTTCTAGTGTAAGTGATTTGCTAACTAGACTGATATGAATGTTTGCTATTTGTTACTTTCGAGGGGCTAATGGCTAAGCTAATGGCTTCTTCCTTTGATGAATAAACTAAGCCTTAAAAGTGGAGATGCATCTGAAAAATTTAAGTAGTGCTTATATCATTCTAATAGCTTAATGAAGCACTTTCATTGTCTGTTTTTTGCTTGAGAAATAGACAGAGAGAGGCAGGGAGTGGGGGAAGAGGGGAAAGGGTGGAAGGAAGAGAGAGAGAGCGGGGGAGAGACCAGAAATCAAACAGGCTTAGAAATCTTTCAAACTCTTAAAACTTTACATATTTGGTTTTGGAGGTTATTCGGCCTTTTTTTTTTTAAAAAAAAATAAAAATCTGTACTCTGTTTCATTGTGCAGTATACATAGTACCCCTTAATCGCTATGTGTGTTCATTGTAATTTTCTGAGGTTTACTCATTTATGCATTTCACTCAGCTGAGATGTTTTTGTCCGCTAGTCTTCTATGTTGTGATTTGACTTTCTGCCCCCCTGCAGAAGAACTGGAACTAGAGTAAAATCTTTCTTTTCTTTCAGTCCAGCTCAGATCACCGGGATTTATACCCCCTAGCTCGCAGAACATTGTCTCACAGGATCCTTCTATGGCATCATACTTGTTATTTGCCGTGTCGTAGACTAAAATCTTTCCCTTCACTTTACTGCATTTCTGAATTTATTATTAAATTGCCCTTCCAACCTTTAACATTCTGTGATTCTGTGATTATTTCCTTTTGTCTATGGAAAAGGTAGAAGAGAGAAGGTAGAGTAATACGCTCTCCTCTCCCCTTATTCTTTGGATAGAATCTGCAGGTAAGAAACACAGACATCTCTGAGGAAGTAAAAGCTAATAAAAAGTATACTATTTCTTCAAGTTCGTTCTTGATCTATATAAATATATATATAAATGGGCCTTGACAGGATACATTTAAGACCTTCCAGTGGTGCCCATGTTCACAGAAAGTTCAAAGTGTGGACAGGGAGATTGCATATGAGACAGCACATTACTTAAAGTTGATTCACATGGATCAAGGAAGATGGAGAATTATTGGTATGGAAGCCAGTTCCTGCAAAGGCTATTCTGCAGCCTGAAGCGAAACTCCATTTGAAGCTTCCAAGTTGTATGTGTTTTGTAAAGTGGGTTTTCCTTTTTAATCTTTTTTCCTCTACATGGCTCTGTTCTTTTTTTTTCATTTCTTTGTACTTCAGTGATGTTCTGGTTTCGGCTGCAGCCGGCAACAAAAGCGCCACGTGGCCGCCCCTCCCCCCGACACGATGTGGAGGAAAAAGGAAAGAAAGAGGCAGAAACTGGTGGGTCGGGATAAGGGCAGTTTAACAGAACAGCAAACAAAGGGAACGGGAACAACAAAGATACAGAAAAGGGGCATATACAAAACAAACCAGCAGAACAGAGCCTGCAGAACAGACCCGCTCTCTCGGACCGCACCACCGCTGAGCCCTCCCGAGCCGCGAGAGAGTTCCCGCCGCGCCGTCCCCCACAGCGGAACCCAGCATGATGGCACATGGTATGGAATGCCCGGCTCTGTTTGGCCAGGTGGGGTCAGCCCGCCTGGCTGTGCCGCTTCCTGGATTCCCTTCCTAGATTCCGGTGAAAATTAACCCTGTCCTGGCCGAACCCAGGACAAGTGATTAACTACTAAACACGACAAAACTCTCAGAAGTGAAGGGAACTTATGAAAATGTACTTATCGCTCTTATTGGAATAGCAGTGACCATCACACAGCAAGGGGAACTGTAAAGTGCAAAAAAGTTTTTTGAGAAAAGAGCTTTTTAATAGGTTCAAATTATGTTCCTTTAAGTAATGTTTTTTCCTTGTGAGAGGAACGGTATTTGACACTCCTTAACACTTATAATCTGTTTATAAAGGGGTAAGCAGATGTGTTTAAGATACTGATTACTTTTTCTCAGAGGCTAGTGAAGATTCAAACCTCACTCTTTTTGTTTAGTAGAAGCTAATTATTCCCATTTCACCAAAAATACAACATGGGAAAAGTATGTATTTTTGCTTTGGAAGCATTGGTACAATTTTGGGCAGTTTCAAGTCTATCGGTATTCAATTTATAAATTGTTTTTCTGATGGTAAAAATTCTTCATCCTTAACTGATTTATTTAAATGTGTAATACAAGCACTGGTGTGCAATTGTGATAGCAAAAAATAAACAACTTCTAGATTTGGAATGAGACTTGATGTGTATCAGTGATGTGTCTGGTGGTCTGTAGCGAGGCGGATAGGGAAAAAAGTCTCTCCAGTGTTTGTCATGAGCTTTGTGGCTTTGAAGAGAAAAAAATTTAACTGAAACATTTAGTACAGGTTCCAGTGTACCACGTGATGTTGGTAGTACATTTATTTTGTGTCCGGTTGGTTAGGGCAACACATGACAAAAGTTGAACTTCAGCGCAAAAGTATGTCTGTGAACATAAGTTTAATTCTCATCCAGTAACAACCTGCTGTCCCAGATAGCAAAAAGCATTTCTGAAGTTATAAAAGGTACTGCTCTGAGACTGCAATGTTAGCTGTAAAAACCTTTTACAATTAAAATAGTAGCACCCTCTAGTGTGGATTCAGTTACACTGGTTAAAATCCTTTACATAAGTGTAGGTTTTTAAAGAGACGATAAATCCCTGTAGCACAAAGAAATTTATACTAGCACAAAGATGTTGAAAGTAGAGATTGTACTATGGAAATGTGGCTCAGCTGAGAGGGATGTATAAACACCTGGTGAGTAGTCACATCTTAAAAGGAAATATAGCTATTTGTGAAGTTGGTCTGTGTCTCTGCCCTTCTACAGATACTAAACACTGATTGATTTAAATAATTTTTAAAGTTAAGCAATTACATCAAGATTTAATGCAAAATGACACCATAATATGATAGAATTGAAATGCTTTTTAGTTTATTTACAGTGATTGTTTCTCATAAAAACTAATTTATTTTTCGAAAGGTTAAGGAAGGATGATAAATAGGCTTGCACTTTCCTGTGTCATTAAGCTGCACTTTTAACCAAAGAACATACAGACATTTACGAGAACTGATGGAGATCTGAAAGTGGTGGTGACAATTAGTGCTTCAATAAATGCTCATCCAACTGAATCCAGCAGGAAGGACCATTCATTAAAAAGTATTTTGTGGTATTTAAATCTTATTCAAAAGCTTTTGAGAAAAAACTTTTGTTCTTGCAAGGTTTTAGATGATCTGAATATATTGTTTTCCTACAGATGTGAGATGATACACAAAGCCTTTTTGGCTTCTTTCCAGAAAGTAGAGGAATTGATCAAATTAGTTATGCATGTCTTGTGTGCAATCATGTTTGTTTTCAATTCTGTAATCCGAGTCTTCATTCTTTGAATATAGTAACAATAAACAGCAAATGTACTCCTCCTGACATCTAAACCTCTTTCTTCATCGAGCGTCTTTAGCAGGATCTCTGCTTTACTTCTCCTTTGCCTCAAAGAAACTTAGGTCTGAACAGGACTACATCGTTTCAACCTGTACCTTTCCCATGTAAGGGATCATGTTATATTCTTTCTTATGAGCTCCTGTGAGCTCTGAGCTCCACACGGTCTAAATTCAATCCTGTGCTGGTGCCCAAAATAGCCACGATGTTTCTAGGAATAATTACATCATATGACTCTCTTCCTTGCACCCAATATAACTTTCTCTGTGGGAACTGTGTTAAATTACTTCTTAAAATCATAATGAAAGTGGGGTTTTTTGTGTTCTTGAGTCACAAAATATATAATTTGGACACTCGGAGCAAGTAAACTCTGATTTCCCCCCACCTCCCACCTCCCCATGTTTTAAGAGGTTAACTGTTCTTTCTGTTAACTACACTTTCTTTAGAAGCTTTGCATTTATGCTTTTTTTAAGGTGTTAATTGCGTAGTTTTGGTAGGTACTGGATTATTAGAGGTACGTATATTAGATGTGTGTATATACATAGTGGATTTTATAACTAGGAAATAATTTATGATATTTTCCTTTAATATTTTGATGCTAATGTTAAAAAAATCTCACAAAGAACATTGGAGTTACCATCTAGGTTAATTTGCAGCTAGAACTCCTGGAATCAGCTGTAAAATTAACAATGCACCCATTTATAATCAGTTAACTCAAGCATAGTTGTCCGATTTGTGGAATGCTGATTTGCTTTTCAAATTGTATATTTAGATAAGAGTGAGGGATTGTAGGTTGGATATTAGGGAGAAAAAACAACAGCAGATGAGATGACCGCTTTTGACAGTTAAGTAAAAGCTCTTGTTTATATTGCCTAAGGAAGTTGTAGATCTTCTGACTTTGGCAGTGCATAAGAAGAGACCAGAAAGCATCTGTCAAGAATGCTGTAGGTAAAGATGCACCTGCTTTAGAGCATAAGGATGATTTTGGAGACCTCTTAATGTCCCTTATTTTCTCTGATTCTTTGTAAGAATTAGGCTTTCACTGGAATGGTGTTCCATAGTCACTGCAAAACAATTTGCAGAAATGAAGAATACTTTGTATTATTATCGAAGAACTTCGCTTGGCTTTGTAAAGTTCTTTTATGAAGTTATATTATAATATGATACATGGTGTTTATGATGTTCTATTCTCATGAACACTAAGTAATTTTCTCTTTTTATGGGATGATATTATAAGATTAGTTGGGAGAAATCAGAAGTTCATTTTTTTGCTCATTCTCTATACTGGTGATGCATAATACCGTTTTCTTCTGTACAGTGGAAGTGATATCGAGAGAGAGTATTTAAAATTCTTTTCATATGTTCTTTAACAAATCCTTTGCATTTCTTTGCAGTTTAACATAAACTTTTCTATTTCCTGCCTCTAGTGATTAATTTTCTATAACACTTGTTAGATTTCCATGTGTTGGAGTTGAGTTAGGGGAAAAGGAGGTTATAACTAAAGTTTCATCCTCATAGAATTTATGTACATAAGTAATGAAATACTAAATCTTTTAAATGTTTTTTTTAAATTTTTTAAAATTTATTTTTTCTCAAGGGATCCTCTGTATTTTATGAAAAAAATAATTGAAATAATTGACTGCTGCAAGTTCACATTGCTTCCAATGAAAAGTGTACCCATCCAGAATTGTACCTTTGAGCCCTGTTTATAACCTTTCACGTTTGGCCAAATGAGACAAAGTAAGCTCAAAGGACATTGGTTATGAAAGAGATGAGGAGAGATTTTTCATTTTTAGTAGTTTTTTCTTTCTTGCCTTTTCTACTAGAATTTTATCTGCTATATAGAGATTCTGCCAGGAGTTGTGATGTTAAGAATCTGCAGAACTCCAGGATGCTGTAAGCGATGTTCCTGCCAAAAACATAATTAGGTTCTAGAAAAATATAGCTTCAAATGGAAAGGGAGTGTAAATATAGAAAAGTTGATAATTTGATACTAAAAGGAATAAAATACAAATTTACAGAAATTTTGACCTATAATACATTTGCTTTTCTTTTTGTCTAAATATGGAAAAATATTCTGTTGAATGCAAAACAGCAGTCAAGAATTTAGAACCTAATTATAAGTCATTTTTCTGGCTCTGGAGAGGATACTGACTGTCCTATGAGGTATGTTTCAGTTTGGTGTTTTTTTTTTTTTTTTTTTTTACATGCGGTTTTGTAGTGGCAACAATACCACATTAGGCAGTATAAAACATCATAGCAAGTGGTTCACATGTAAGTAAATTGTTCTTGCTGTGAGAAACAATTTTTTTTATGTGATCCTATTTAGACTGTGAACTTAGAGTCTGCATGCTGCCCTGCACAATTTACTGATTAAGATGTTGTGGTAATTTAAAAAATGTTCTGGTAGTCAGTAGCCAGAATAGATGTTGTCTGGGTATAGGATGTTGAAATTGATTTTTGCTATTACGTAACATTTTAAAGTAAATTTAAAAAAAAATTGATATTGAAATATTTTATTCTGCAAATACAATAGAAACCTTTCAGTCTGACATATTTTGTTTCCTCAGTGTTTTAAGCTGGAGGAATTTATGTTATTTAGCTTAGTTCTAACATTTTAAAACATTTTTGCATTTTGAGTCTCAAAAGATTGGGATCGATCTAAGGATGAATATGAACTTCCTCAATGAAATAAATATAGCTTATTTCTACATACACTTCTTCTGTAAGGTATATTTTTTTGTTTTGTTTTGACTCCCTGTTTTCTCCAGGAAAGAAATTTTCCCTCTAGTGAAGCTCAGTCTCTGATTTCACTTGGAATTTTCTTTGATATTCCTTTAGGTTAGAGTGTAGTCAATTTATAGTCAACGTTTGCAATGCATTTTTGAGGATTTTTTTTTTTTTTACATGAAAGCTGACTTTATTGAAAAGTGCTATTAATATTTTTATTTTTTAGTATTTCAAAATATGAGATCTTTTTCTTGACTTACCCTGGTGAGATGTAGAATTCAAGGAGTTTTCTCTTAGTGTTCTGCTCTACAATATATAGTTAGTAAGAGAGGAAAGAAGACATTAATAACTCCTGTATCACTTCAGCCATTACCTTCCAGTTACCAGTTATCACACCATATAGTATTTTCTATAACTTTGTGTACCCAGTGCTTTAATTGCAAGATTTTCCAGAATTTCTTCTTGCAGGATCAAATACTGTCATTTTAACCTAAATTTATTGCTGATCAATTGATTATTATACATACATACCACGTGTTTATGTGAAGTTTCTTTCAGTATCTTCCTTCCTAATACATTTGAAAATGCAGTGATATGCTTCCTAGTCTTCATTTTATGTGGGCTGAACCAAGCTCTTAGTAGAATTAACGTGTAAGACTAAGAATGTGATGCATTTTGACTCTTCCATTTACCTGAATATTGTAGAAGTCTTAAATCAGTGAACAGTTGTCAGCAGTTTAGAAACTTCAGTTTCTTGGGGTTAATGCAAATCTCAAATTTAACTAAAGTCTGTAAAAACTGAAAATGTCTTTATCTGCTCACAAAGAGGAGGCTGATTTTGTTCACATACTTTTTAAAAATAGTGGAGAGAAAAGTAAAAGTATGCACATATATAATGACCAGAAATTGCTGCTTTTTCAGTTATTAAAAGGAGTCAATTGTGACGGAAAACTTTGCTGAAGAGTCACTCTGTGACTCTGTGAGTTACTTTCCACTTCTTGTTTTGAGCTTAGTCGTATCCAGATTTCTACCTGACAGCTAAATCTGCATTTGTCCAGCTGCTTTGTCACATGAACTGTGGGGTCGTTTATTTTTTGGAAGACTGAAGAATGTAAAGGCAGTTTCTGTTTCTGATCCCACCACATTCAATAGCTTCTTAGGCATTTCTCAAAAAAAAAAATTAGTTTTAGTCTACATTTCTAAAATAATACCGATACCAAAATATAATAGCTGTTACCTGAAGTGCGTTCATAAAATAATTCAGTCTGAAATATCAGAGATTGTTATCTTCAGGTGTTCCAAATGACTTTTTATATGCTGAATGTGTTTTGCAGAGATATTGAAATACAGAATGGTCATGCTAATCATGCAGATATCAAAGTAAGAAATGCCCTTGTAAAAGGGGAAACATCTAAAGCTGTCTTTGTGGTGGTTTGGACAAGAAGGATATAATTTACAGTAACTGCTGCCCAAATTCATTGAAGTTGGTAGAAAAGAGCAATACACAGCTATGAAAATGCCTCCAGGGTTGTGGGCGGCCTTTTCTTTTGCTCCCTTTTGCTATCTGAAGTACAATGTTGTTATTTCAAGAATTATAATGAGCAGAAAACTGGAATAGCTTCCGTATGTTTGCATCCTTCATCTCTATCTATGTGGATGACAACGTGACACTTTATCTTGTCTGTTTCAAAGCATCAAACTCTTTATGCAGATTTAACTTAACTCTTTTCTATTACGTCAATATTTCAAGATTATTCCAAACCAGGACTGGATGATTCCTTGTTTATTACATTTATTGATGCTTTAGTAATTGGTACCCTATAATGCTACGAACTCTTGAACTAGGGAAGCATTTTAAGATAAAAGAATAACCTATGCTTTCATTCAGATTTTTCCTTCTAATTTAAAACATGAATCAGTGAAATAGCTGTGATCACTTCTGGTGGATTTCTGTGTTCTAAACCCTGAAAAGATAAAGGCGATATTTGTTCTGCAGTTGTTTTCTCTTCATTCGTGAAATGAAGTATTGTCTCAAAGTCAGGACCTAATAGGGAATTTTCTAGTATGACCTGCAGAAGTTCTAGTTTCGCAGCTTTACTTCCTCTTTCTGGGAGAATTGATTACAATAATGGACTTTTACTTGAAAGGCTGTAATTTTTGAGCACTACAACATCATAAACAATTAAACAGAATATTAGAGACACATCTAAGAACTAAGTTCCCTTACTTGTCATTACAAATGGAAAAGTCCACGTATTTGCTCCCTGGTGAGTAGAACTCCTTATTCAACAAGTGCTACTCAAGCAGTAGCTTTTTTTATTTTGCAAGGAATATCTCCTAAATAGACACTGACAAAACAGCTGTCACTGTTTTCTCTCTACAAAGGTCTTTGGTAATTGGTGAAATTAAATTAGAATTAAAGCACTGTCACCAACTATAACTATGACAATGGAAATGTACATTAGACCTGCTCACTGGGAAAGAGTATTAGAAGTGGAGGTAAAGGATTATGAGAGTCTTGGCCATCATTACTGTTGCGCAAGCCACAATATTCTGCCCTGGAAAATATACGAAAGAGAAGGAAGAAAACATTCTGCTTTTCCCAACTTCAGAACAGACAGGAGGTTCGTGTTTGTCCAGTGCAAGGTCAAGGCACTAGGGGAAAAGGATTCTGAACTGGATCCACGAGTAACTCTTTGGAATTGGAGATCTTTGTGTTCTTGTTATAACTGGGAGGGGCATAACCACACAGTTACGAAACCTTCTTCCATCAAAAAAAAGAAACAATAAGCTATTCCCTGGCCTTGGAAATTATTCATACCCTGTATATGAGGGGTCAGATCTTTGATGAGGAACAGCTCTTTGAGGACAGAAACAGGCACAATACTAGAATGTTTACGTTGTATAAAATGGTGAAAAATGAGAGAAGTACCTGTTATGGGTGTCGTTTTTCAAGAATTTTTAAGTAAGTAGCCGTCACAACTTCTTGGCAGCTTAATTTGCAGGAGTACACTGTTTGTAGCTCATCCATCAAAAACATGAGTAGGATGGAAACAGATGACTCAAAGGAGAAATATGAGAATGGAGAACATGACATGTATTTCCCATAACTCCATCAGTCATACCCCAACTATGTGAGTGGTGTTTCACTTTTAAAAGGTAACAGTAAATAGATTCCATCTTCATCAAATTACTTTCATCAACTTAACTTTTCTTATGTGCAGTCTGAAGTGACGTCTAGAGACGTTTCTCTATGATCTGGATCCACAAGTTATTTTCAGACAGGCCTGAGCATCACACATCCCTCCATTCACTGGTGAATAGATTCTGCTTTTGCTTCCTGAGGTGTTTCCACTGCATGTTCATCTTGCTGTGCATACTTTTGCTTTTATTTGAAATGTTGCACCGTGTAACATAACCAAGACGTTACTTGCTATGTGAGTGCTATACTTGCTCTGTATTCATAGACTGGGGATGAGAACGTGTCCCAGAACTTGGCAGAAGAGATAGGAAGGATTAGAAGACAACCTGCCAAAAAGCGTATTTCTGAGTTCTTGGGGATTTTCTTTATTTTGATTCTGTTAGAAGAAAAAAAAAAATCCGTTAACACTTTGCATCTTGTTGTTTTAGAGACCATGAATAAAACTGTAAATTTCCTGATTAATTGAACATTAATGTAACATTGAATATTGTTCACCACTACTGCATTTTAATCTTTTATGAAAGCAGGAGAAAACGAAGAAATGAAAAACCACACATGTATGGCCCAAAGAAATGTGTAACTACAAAATGAAGTGACACAAAGAAGTGCTGCAGTCAAACACAGTATTTTCAAGTTTATTCTCAGCAATATTAACATGCAATATTTTAGAATCATATTATTTTAAAAAATACAAGAATTACAAAAAAGTGATTTAGCTGTTGACAACAATGTGAAATAAACTGTGTCTGCTATAAGATATAGACAGTAACGAAATAGGGAAAGGTGGCAGGTAGTAATTACTGTGTTACCTTTTTACAACAACAGGAAAAACTGCAATATTGTGACTTGCTCAGTTTGGGACTCAATTTTCAAACATATAGAATGCTTGTTTTCATATATGGCAGAAGGTCTCAGATTAAAAAGGGAAATTACTTTTTAATCTTATAATTTCATTCACTCTTATCCATAAACATAGATCATGCTAAATGCTTGGCAGTCCTTCTAATGTGTTAAATTAATTATTACACTTCTGCAGTGCTTCTCAGTAGAAAAAGAAACTCAAATATTTCACCAAGCTAGAATGATTTTATTGATCTCGGAGGAGCTATTGTATTGTATAATTAATACCAGTGTAATCAAAGTAAGAGTTTCTTTTGTATGTCACTAGAGCCCAGTCCTACTTTACATGCTATAAAGGGATATCACTGCTTATGATACTCTAGAAACCAGATCTGTAGAACAGTTTTGTTAGGTTTTACTTGTCTGTTTGCTTGGCACTAGAGCTAAGCACCCATAATAATTTTTTTTTATAGTTAAGTACTCTTTTCTGTAATAAATGAGAAACCCCACAGGGATTCAAAATACATGAAATTACGGAATAATTACTTTAAAAATGTAATTTTTGCAACAGTAAATTATACCGAGTGGTAAAGTGCCATGTCTATATTTTATTTGAAAAACGCATTGCCTCAGACATTTTTAACTGACTTTGTTCTTTTTTCCTTCTATGCCTGCAAAAATATTTCATACCAGTTTCTTTCTTTCAGTTACATGTTCTCCATTTTGTTTCATAGCTTATTTTTTAGTAAAGGCAAACAGCCCTCAGTACTAGCTCTTCTGAGTGCCATCATTTTCTAGGCATTCATTCTCAAGGTTAGCATTTATTAGTCCTAATGTTCCATATCTCCCCTCCTACTCACTTGTACGTACTTTTTCAGTCTATTTGCAAAGCATTTTTGTTCTGTACTTTCAGATCTTTACTGTAAATTCTGATGCACGTAAATAATTTACTAAATTGTCACCCGTGGGTATAGATTTTAAGTCCATTTGCACATCTGAGTTAACATACCTTTGTATTGGTAAAAAAGGCAACCAAGGGACCTCTTTTTCTTGATTTTTTGATATTCATTTAACAAGGAGTGCTATTTTATTCCTTCTAAGCAACAGCCAGAAAATGCATTCAGCTGTGTGCTACTAATTTGTTGAGATTTCCAAAATTAAGCTCTTCAGAACTGTGCTCCAAGTCTTGTTTTGATCTTCTTTCCCTATCAAAAAGGCAAGACTTGCAGAGAAGGGTAGTGATTTTAGTCAGTTAGGGGAAAAAAAGGCAGGGGTTTTGGGCACACAAACTCAGATCTTAAATGCAAGCAGCGCAGCTATTTTATTTTACTTCATAAAAGATAGTGCTTCTCCCTCCAAACGCTGGCATACTTATATCCTTAATTCCTCACAGATATAGCCACACCATGGCTTTTGACTTTACTGGCATTAATCTGATATACAGAGTAAACTCTATAAAGGCAGTGGTGCATATTATTATATTTATCAGATTCTGTTTTCAGTTGTGAAAATTTGAAACTTTACCGAAGCGTACTAAATAATAAAGAATATGTTAACAATGAACAATATTATTTACGTAATATTCCTGATGAGGCTACAGTCTTTGTTTTGGGGAGAATTATATTTATGTTTCTGTAGTTTACAAAGCACTGTTAAAATATTCACTCTTTCCTTAAATTCTGGAATTTTAGCAAGATTCTGAAACTTCAGGATTTCTCTTGAGATTCTTTTCCAGTTTCATTTTAAACTTGCATCCTGTATCTTAGCATTGTAGGAACAGTCTAAGCAGGAGAATTTTTTTGCTATAAGCAGGCTTGAGCAGTGAGAAAGGCTTATCTTAACAGCTATTCCAAGAAAAATCAAGCTGTTCTGTAATAATAAAGCTGTCAACAGTATTTCTCGTATTTACTGCTGCAGTTGGTGGAAAAAATATCAGAAAGAAAATATTTAATCTATTCCAAAATGAACTGGAAAGGAGATGAGGAAACTTATATGAAGGATGTCTATTACTTTTCTTTAGTATTTTGCTGGCTTTTCTGTAGAATAGTCTGGGTAGAACCAAAGATGCTAGGGGAGAGGCAAGGTTGCTCAAATGGACAGTCTCTGATAGAAGGAAAGTAGGCAGTAAGAATGCATGTTCAAATTTTATGTTAGTAATGCAACGTACTTCATGCTAAGACTCATGTTACTTAACGTGCTATTATTAGCCAGAAAATGGAGGATGAATGGAGAGGCAGAAAATTTTGCAGAAGACACAACACCATTTCAGCCACTGAAATTGGGAAGGTTGTGAAGTATGCTAGCAAGACTGAATCAGTCAATTGAGTGGCGTGAATTGCAATGGAAATTCAACTGGATAGCTGCAAGGCAAGACATCCTAAATATTTTTTAGAAGTGTCTGTAAATCCTAAAATTACAACCTCTCAAACAAAATGTGTTTGAATCATAAGAACAAGCAGACCAGCATCAGGAATGGGAACTAATACATAAAACTAGCTAACTATGTAATTACAGTGCTGTATAGCCTAATTTGTCTTATTGCAGTTTTTTCTCATATGTCTCTGTGAGCCAATCTGCAGTTCTAAAAAGAAAAAGTATAACACTCACTGATGATGAACGGTGAGGAATACTAAAAGAAATCAAAACTGGCACCACAGCACTTACAATAAGGATCTCTTCCTCCCCATCCCCCGAAAGAAGCAACAACTGTAGCATGAGTGGTAGGTGACTATAAAAGTCATTTGAAAAATTAACTCATCATAACAAAGGCAGAGACTTTAGAGAGAGGGTGGCGTGAAATTACAGAAGGCTTATAAAGTATTTGAAATATTGAGCAAAGATCCTGAAATCTGTGATAGTATGTAGCTGGAAGATTAGGTAATACCTGCTTCAGCATAGTAGCTTATTAGTTAGCACAGATGCCCAGGAGGCAAACTCTGTTTTATTTTAGCCAAAGTGGCTTTGTGTAGTTCACTGGAGCACTCTAACCCCAATTCTCCGGGGAGACCTTACTGCAGCCTTCCAGTACCTGAAGGGGGGCTACAAAAAGCTGGAGAGGGACTTATGACAAGGGCATGGAGTGATAGGACAAGGGATAATGGCATCAAGGTGAAAGAGGGTAGATTTAGATTAAGATACAAGGAAGAAATTCTTTACTATGAGGGTGGTGAAACACTGGTACAGGTCACCCAGAGAAGTTGTGGATGCCCCCTCCCTGGAAGTGTTCAGGGTCATGTTGGATGAGGCTTTGAGCAACCTGGTCTAGTGGAAGGTGTCAGGGGGATTGGAGCTAGATATTCTTGAAGGTCCCTTGCAACCCAATCCATTCTAAGATTCTGTGACTCTGGGGAGAAGAATCCTTCATCTAACCTGTGAAACTGAGCCATTGGGTACTCAGTGGAAGATTCCTGACTGCAGAAGGAAGAATGAGCAGTCTACAGCTTTATGTCCCATGGGATAAGCAGGGGAAGCAAAAGTCCTTGTTCTCTGGATGTTTCTAGACCTCGGTCAGTCATGTGGATTAAGCACATGCCCCCCCATACGTTAATAGTGTTATAGAGGCACGTACTTCTGGGTGCTGGATTTTGACTTCCTGTCTACAGTGGTAGCCTCTTACCCTCGTGTCGCTCAGATGTTTGTCCAAGCAGAATTAACACATTGTCATGCATGGTTTAACCTGTCCTGAAAAAACTTCCATTGACAATGACCCTGTAAGGTCCAGAAGCAATCTGTTCTGTTTTTTTTTTTTTTTAATTGATTGCGGTATGATATGGTACCAGTAAAAGTAGCTGCATTTCAATAATTTCTTGACGGAACAGTGAACACACTGAAATGCTCCGATTTGATCACACCATCTCAGTATTGCCTGGCATAAATTAATTTTCATCTCAAGTTTCTGGAACACCGCCAAATGAAGTGCCTCTGATATGATCAGTGGTTGTTCCTAGTTTGAGATCTAATTATTGTTTTCCTTGTAAAAGGAAACAACTTCCCATCAATCAAACTGGCAAGCCAAAAAGTGTGATCTTTTCAAAAGACAACAAAATCCTTTACAGATGGTGTGTGTACTTAGTATTACAGCTCTGGATTAATCTTGATATACTATCATCCTGTACAGATACGACCTGAAAATGTAGGTCTGAAGATTAGCCTAGGAATGACTGTTAAGGGAAAAGGTTAGAGATATGGGAAAATTCCCGCAAAATAACAATGCGACTGCTGGGGCAGTGCATTTTTCAATAAGCAGGAACCTCTGAAGTGATGGAAAGATATAAGGTGTTTTGGAAAGACACAAGCTTCACATTGTTCTGTGGAAGAAAGAAGGATGAAGTGTGATCCAGAAACTGACATTTCAGCAAAACCGGGTGGTATCTAAAATTAAAATAAGCTGAACATGGTTAAGAAAGAGACTCAGAGTAACTTTGCTTTCATTATTTAAGACAAATGAAAGTACATTCCTTTAAAAGAATTATTTTAATACCATAATTGTCTAAACAAATGGACTAATTAGTTAAATCTACATTAGCGTTTGAAATAATAGGGAGATAGTAATGTCTCTGTATATTTTTTTTTTTATTTTACAGACCACAGTTGATTAACAAGGAGAGCAAAATAACCATTGAAATGAAGTTAGATGACACTTCTCACAAAAAAAAGAAGTTATTCTGTAAGAAAGAATTATGGAAAAATAGTACACGCAAATACAAGCCTCTGTTTTAATTACTGTTTTGTATTGGGTTGAAAGAATAGCGAGCTATTTAGTGACAGCAAGCTAGTGTTCAGCTTTATGCGACAAGTTTTATTTCATGCAGCAGCACAGAGGGATAAGACATAAACTTTGCTAGCAGCTTTTGCCAGTAATTGGTGCTATAAGATTAGTTTTTATACTCAGCAAACATAAGTTCCTTTCTGAAAAGGAATATTTACATTTGTGAAGACAATTTTCTGTGTGTCTGTCTCATCCTGTTTTTCTGGTTACTCCCCTCCTTTGCCCTAGGTTGTTATCTAGTCTGCTTCTGTTTTCAGCTCCCAGCAAGACTAGGTAGCGTTATTTTCTCTGACTTCCCTAGATACCTTTGGTAGAGCTATTGAAAGTACAGGAGAGACGTTCTGCTTGGTTTTGTTCTTATGCTGAACCTCTGCATTGTCTAATACCAGGTATGGGGAGCAATTGCAGAAAGAAGCTTGCATGCTTGATAGCCCTGGAGCAGAGCATGATACTAATTGCCTAGCATGACACACATGGTTTTCAGTGTAGGATTCACAGAAAATGTTGGATCAAGGACTGGAACTTCAATTTCTGGCATGATTAGTTTAATTAGGAAAATGAGTCAAGCTGGTAAACATGCCCAGTTTTCCTTTGGGGGTAAGTGAACCGTGCTGGCTCTGTGGGAGGTATGAATATGCTCAATATAAACAAGACCGTTGCAGGGCAAAGTAGGTGACCTCAACAGAGTACAAGCAAAAAGCGGTCTTCAAAGGTTTGTCATTTTGCAGGATTTAAATAGTTTTTTGTGGGCTCAGAAAAAACTATAACTTCATAGAAGTTTAATCTCTGGACAGATTTGAAGATCCTGGTTCAAAAGAAAGGGTCATTATAATCTTTCAATGAAATCATTGTAAGAACTTCATAGTATTGGCAGAATAATATATTCTACCTCTACCTGGTTTCCAATAATAGTTGAGCAATTTTAATTGGAAACTTAAAAAAAAAATAAATCAGCTTTTAATAGACACCCAGCATGGAAAAGTCTAGTCTGAATAGTGGAGGTTATAAAAGCTGGATCTTACAATTAGGCAATGGGTGTCACTGTACATGCTGTCTGTAATGATCGTAAGGAGAAAGTAATTTAGGTATCAAAGCAGGGAAGAAATATTTCAGGTGACCTGCTTTTTGTTAAGGCTAATCAATCAAATTAAAACAATTTACAGGCTAATTATAGTCCCTTTGCAGCAGCAAATGTGAATGTCTTAGCACTTCAGATAACTCCCCTTATTGGTTTGGAACAGGATATTTAGAAAAGACAGTGGCAAATCTAGATTGATAACTTCAGTTAATCACTCATATGCTGGTTGCCAGGCTTGAAGACTAAAACGCTATCAAGCACACGTACATGCGGGACATAGTTCAAACAAATATCTGAATTATTGTAGCGTGTTTTATAGACTGACTTAGGAGTGAAATACCTTCACTGACAGGTGCTACATTGAATCAATTTGAGCTTTGCACTTCTGGAAATTACTACAGGATATTTAAAGCATCTTTAGCAGAGAGTTCTTTTTTGCAATAGAAGTCCTTTTTTTTTTCTCTTCCCCCTGCCCCTTTCTTCCCTCTGTTTCATTTGTGAAGGATAATAGCATTTGCATTGTAAGCTCCCCGGGCAAAGACAGACCAGCCATTGTAGAGGGCTTTGCACAGTGACCCTTTTGGGGCCTGGTCCTGCTCATTGTAATTATCCTTCTATTCATGCAGTTTGATATATTGAGAAAAGCTATGACAAATAAATCAAGTCTATTTTAGTCTCTTCTCTTAAAATATAACATTATAAATTGCATGTAATACTAATAGGCACTTGACCTTTATTTTGTTATACAGATTACTTACTATAATGGTTTGGAGTGAGTACTATTTCCAAATGAAATATTTTGAGTCATCATCCTTCTGGATTGCATTTGAGTTTGCTGGCCAAATGGATAAAGATGGATGATGTGGAAGTGGTTTTAATGTGGCTTTGTCTGTTGACCTATTTGAAACAGGTGTAGGCCCAGTTTAGAAATATGTTATACGGCATTTATTTCACGAGCATGGGTTAGAGAACTCTGTTCAGGATAGTATGATGCCTTAAAACCTGCTGGATATATGTCATTTTTTTGGCGTTGCTGTATAGCTGTGCTATCAAAACCAAGACTTTTTTGTTTTTTTTACAAATAACATTTTTCAATCTGTTAATTGTAGTATCGGCTAGTACTGTTAAATGAGAAAGAGAAATAGGTGAACATAAACTCAGTGTTTATAATTGCTTTTTTTTCTACCTGTCACTGCATTTTAAACTGTATCTGTAAAGCCCAAGTGCAATATTTTAACATGTCAGCATTTTTTGCCCTTTCCTAACTGGTAACTATTAGGATGACTTTTGTCTTAACATTTTCTCTATTCATGATGGCAAATGTGCCGTTTGCTGTCAAAATGCATTGAGATGTTGGATAAGAAACTCTTCTCCTGTTTACTAGATTTAACTCCCTCTTTGCGTTTCCAAGAACAGGGTAAAATGTGAAGGTGACAGGCACTTCTTGTTTCTTCCGAAGTAACAGTCAGAGTTTAAATATTGTCTCTTTACATACGATCTCAAGAAAAGCAAGAACACATGCCAAGCACAGTGTTACTTTTACTACACATAATTTGCTTAATTTACTGTGGTTTTATCTTCTTCATTTGTGACTTGCTTATGTAACATATCTTGTCATAGTCCAGAAGTAAATTATTTAATCAAAGGCTTCTTTTTTCTGTTGTAGTACGTCTTGATTGGTAGTGTTATAAATCATATCATCTTTTCCAAAACTAATTTTTTTTTCCTTACTATGTAAAATGAAGATTAAGATAGGTGCTAGCAGTCCAAAGTGTCTGCTTGCCAGTCATCATCATCTCCAGATTTTCTTGGTGAGCTGCATTGTGTACTACTGATTGAACAATCTGTTGCACAGTTGTGGGTATGTAAAATAATCTCAAATTCACCTTTAGCATTAAAAGCAAAATGGGAGATTGTACTGTACCCTGCCTCAAAAGTGATTGAAGCTGTCTGACTGTAGTAGGGCTTCTGCCAAATAGAGGAATCCTACTACATAAGTTATAGTTCTGTACAGTACATGGTGCCTTGATAAGGATTTAAAATTGGCCACATCAGCAATTACTAGTTGGTTAATATTGTGCACAGAATGAATTTGTAGTTTGTTGGTTCCTGCAGGACAAATCTTTAAGTTATGAAAAGAATCAACATAAATTACATTATTTACACACCTATATGAGTGGATTGAGGGAGTTAGTCAATGATTAAGCATCCATCTTCTTACCATTTAGTAATTCAGTAATTAACAGAGGTTTGAAACAACATGGCAAGAGTGTAACAGGAAGAACAGTGTTTGGTTGATGGTTTTAATGCATACCTTTTCTGTACTTTTTTTATTGACAAATGTTTATCACTTAATAAGATCAAAAAACAAAACTGAATTTTGAAAGACAGTTGTGGAAAGTGTCTGCAATATATAGGCAGAAAATATTGTCCCAACAACAACAGAATTAAAAAAAAAAAAATAAAAAAAATTGGTACTCAATATAGGCCACCATAGGTGGAGAAGTTTAATATCTGGGTTGGAAAAAAGCACTGTGATGTGTTTTAAGCTTGTTTTCCATTCTTAAAAATTGTTTCTGCACTTTTTGTCTTCATGAAGTGAATTTTAGTATGAAACACTAATATCTGATCCCATGACTGAAACAGTAGATTTCCATTTAAGGAAAATAACTAATTCTGTTAACATTATCTTAATCTTCTCATTACTCTAAGGTAATAACCCAAGCAGTTTCTGATGATTAAATCCATTTTGGTAGCTGTATTTCCTAAATGCCAATTATTGTTTTTGAATGATTTGTTTTAGGATGGTACCTAATAGAATGAGTGAGTCCTTATCCTTTATATCTTATACTTTTTGTTGCATGTGTTTGCTGTGCTGTGTAAAACCAACTGTGAAGTTGTGGTGCCATTTATTTACTTTCTGCTTCTTAAGATGCTTTCTCATAATTTTGAGTTTCAAGAGCTGTTTGTTTTTCTCTAATGAATACCCTGAAAATGAGAACGTCTCCAGAAAGTCTTTGCAAAATCCTACAGAACACCACTTTAAGCATTATTTCTAACTATGAATTTGTGTGTAGATTTAGTATATACAAATTCAGTGTATATTTATGTATACAAATTCTATTTTAGAAAGTAATTTTCCAGTTAAATATACTTGTCATGTTGTTGTTTTGTGAATAGAAAATGAAGGTGGTGCGAGGTTTGAGAATCCATCAGGAGCAATACCAAATATCAGAAATTTTAGTAAACACTGCAAGCTGTTTTTTCATCTAAAGACAGAGAATTTCCGTCATGCCTATTTGTATAATCTCTGAATGTGACTTTGGTATTGTATTGTCCTGCTTTCTAATCTGCACCTGCTTGTGTTCATCCATCTGGCTGTGAGGTGCTGAAATCTATGCTTCTGCCAAATATAACCAATGTTTAACACGTGTTTATGCCCATATATAGGTCTCTGCTTAGTCATATTTTTTTGCCGTATGTCTTGCTCTTCAATTAAAAATTACTTTACTGGGTTTTGTTTAACACATAATAGACTAATATAATAACTGTTACATGAAGAATGAGCCATCTTTCACTGAGCTTTTTGGTTCCTGCTTATCTTTCAGCTTCAGTATATTCAAGAAATTATCTGTTTCTCCCAATTTTTTCATCTGTAACCACAATTTTTATAACCTCAGAATACATATAATTAGAAGTGAGTCAAGACTTTTGAGACAGATAAGATTCAGTTTCATAATGATTACAAAGTGCATTCTGGACAAGAGAGAGAAAGCTGAGAAGGATAATTTTGGGGTGTTCAGGGTCAAGAGAAGCTGTGGGTTTTAAAGGGCCTGGAGCATAGAAGCCCTCTCTCTTCTCACTTCCTCTCTTCCCTGCTGCTCAAATCCCTTTATCTTTCTCCATCTTTTTGGTGTTGAGAATCCACCAGACTCCTTATGTTTATTTCACTTGAATCCATTAAGTAATAGCATTTTAATATTCCTTCCAAAGATGCAGCTTGCTCTGCTAGTCTGCTGCAGTGGGTGATGGGAAGAAGAAGGAAATGGAGAGGCCAAGACTGGCTCTGCCTCTGTAGGGGAACTTGATGAGAATAGCCGCTGAGCTAACGGAGTAGCATGATTATCTTGTCCGCTTTGTCAAGTGGGTGTTTTCAAAAGAAGAAAGACTCTCAATTATAGTAATACAAGCTTAAAGGTGACTGACTCTAGATGTGTACAGAACTGTACCATTTCTAGTGATCAAATGCTGCTTTCTGCCCCTAATTATGATTTTTTTTTTTTTTTTTTACTGTAAAACTGCCTGGATTTGGCATGCTTTTGAGCAGTTTTGTTCAGGAGATTAATGTGAGCAGATGGTGAGGTGAGCATCACAGCAGTTACTAAAATATGGACCATGGCTTGAAGGTCTGTTTTGTTCCAGTAAAGGACAATACTAGTGCTGTATAACTGTGATGCAAAATGCAGTGTTATGCAGATTTCTTCAGAAAAGGAAAAAATCCTCATTTGTGCAGCTGTTTGAAGTCGAATGGCTGCCGTGGAAATTAGTTTAATTTACATAATGATTTCATAGGCTAAAATATTAGCAGTCCTATAAATGACTGAAATGTCTGTTCGTTAATGCAGAGCATTTATGCAGTTGTTATAAATGTCTGACATTATCTTTATGCAGAAGTACAGACTGAGGAAATTGAGTGTGAAAATAAAATACTTTTTGGATATATCTGTGATGTTTCTGTTATTCTAAGGAAAACATTCAGTTGCCTCCATCATTTGTGTAATTGATGATTGCAAAACAAAAACTCTTCCTATTACCATACGAATGCACTTGAAGTTGGGATTAGAATGCACTGAACTCGTTTTTCTAATGGCCTTCAGTGACAAGTATTCTTGCTTAAAACTACTTTAGAGTTTGAGGTCTGGAAGTAGTAAATGTGATTGTGATTTAAAAAAAAAAAAAGGCCAAATTAGTGAACACTGTATGGATGATAGAATTAATGCTGGATGAATATGGTATGCTCTTAGAAGCACAAGCATGGCTGTTGTGAAAGGAAATCTTGCCTTTCTGAAATGCAGTGCTGATTTTAGAGAATTGGTTGTTATTTGGATCCTGTTAATTAATACATTTGACTGGAATTTCTAAAAAGTGCTCACTGTTCTGGTCCTTTTCCAGAGGCTATAAAAGAAACTAAAGAGTTATTGCATAAGTGGAAAGGTTTGCAAGGATAAATACTTGACTAAAATGTGTGATGCTGTGGTCAGTGAAGGGTGGTTTCCAGTGAAGTTTGCAAGACCTTTATTGAACGTAGACTTTTCAATATATTCGTAAGTAATATGGTGAAAAAAATGTAAGCAGTGAATCAATTTGCCGTTGACTTACTAATTTATTCAGGGTAAAGGTAGCACCAACAATGAAAATTTGCTGGGGGACTTTATTTGCTAGACAGTCAACTCAATAAAATGGCAAATAAAAATCTTTGTAGGTAAATGTAAGGTGCTGTACATGGCAGGGGGGAAAGAATCTTGGTTCCCTGTATAAAATTATGGGTCACATGGTAAGGAAAGCCTGGGATTATGACATAATACTTTGAAAACTAGACGCTCAAGAGCAGACAAAAAAGCAAAGCAAGTGCTATGAATTCTCAGCGAAAGAGTAGAGAACAAAACAGAGCATATAATTATAAGATTGCATAAATCCATGGTTTTCCTGTATCTTGGTGACTGCCTGTGGTTTTAGATACTGTATTTCAACAGGATATAGTAAAACTTGTAAAACTGTACCAATTAGGTGGTCTAAAAGACGTGAAAGCTTATTGTAAATGCCTGCTACAGGTTTTTAGGAGAATTCTGTTCGAAGTTAAGGGAAAGATTTGGGAGTAGGACAGTTTTTGTTGTCTACAAAAACTACAAGGACTACACATTTTGCAAAGATGGTCACCTCTCTTGTGCCTAGTACAGTTGTATGAAAGACCCAAATGTACATGGAACACTGAAATTACATTATATCTGCAGTACTGAGAACACAGTTGTAAGTATGATAGTATGATCTAATAATGGACAAGTTGCTTACTCATTAGAATTGCATCTTTTAAGAAAATGACATCATGTGTGAATCTTTATTTGTGTAACAATTTATGCCAAAACACTAAGAGGTTCTGAAAAAGCTAAACATTTTGAAAATGAAACATTCAGATTTTTGTGTCAAAACACTTTTGCTAAATTTACTTTAAATTAGTGCAAAACAAGTCCAAATTAAACCCATCAGCCAGTCTCCACTTTCCTGCATTCCCCAAATTACTCAGCCCTGCTAGATGCCAGACATAAGCATTCAGGCTAATTTCTTCATTATGCTATTTACTATCCAAAGAAAAGAAATAATGGATAGAAATTCTCTTTCTAATTGGGAATAGTCTGAGCTTGACATTACTGTAGATTTTTATCTGTTTATCTGGATGCGAGACAATAAAAACATTCATTCTGAAGTTTCCATCTTGCCAGACAATTTCAAATTAGACCAGAATCTCTCGGACTCTGATGGCTGTGTTCCTGGAATATTCAGTATGTCAAAAATACATAGTTAGCAACCCAAACCTAAAATATTTTGCTGTGTCATATTTTATTCTGGGAGATAAGGGATGCATTCTGTCAATGTGACTAATAACCAATTAGGCAGTCCTATAAGTGAGCAGAGTACAATAATAGTTACACACTGACAAGGACTTTTAGTACTACATATGTTAGTTTTTGAGAAACCAAAATTTAAGTTTATCATTAGACACATTGCACTGTAGCCTAGAAATAGTCATGATGTTTTTTCCAGCCTGTTGAATCTTCCACGGCATATGAAGTAACTAAATTATGAAGGGGTGTAAAGAAATTGAACTGGAGAATAGAACATCACGGATTAACTCATAGAATCTAAATTAAGTCAAGAAGATAAACCTAAAATGCGTGACCAAAAAGTAATCAGCCATCACAACAGGTCACAAATTATTGCTAAGATCAAGAGGCATCCATTAATGTAACATAAGACACTGCATAGTCTTCAGATTCTCTTGAAGGCCTTTACAGTGTAAAATTAGAAGAAAAATTGTTGTCCAGCAACAGCCTTTTACATATTTTGCTCACTGGGCAGTTGCATTGGTTACATAAATTTGAGTTTTTGCTGCTTTCTCAAAATACTGCCATCTCAGTAGTGCTAGGACTAAGTTTCCTTTGTAGAAGATACTTCGCAGGTCTATATAGCCACAAGCAGGTCTCTGTTCTTTAGAAGAAATGGTATGAAGCTCCTTGAATATTTTTGCATGTACTGCAAGTTTCTGAAAGATCTCTGACAGTTCCGGGGGGGGAAAAAAATCGCAGATAACCTCTATTAGCTTATTAGGAGGGGACAGCAGCCTTTGAGGTGAGCACGAGCAATTCTGCTGGGTACGTGCTCTTTCCCTGACTGCCGGTGGATAAGTGGGAAGTTACGGCTTCCAATGCAGCTTTGTTGTGAAGCCTGTAATTTACCAAGGGTCTGGCTAATGGATGCAGTAGGGTCCACATCCTGTTTTTCTGTCTCATCATTTCCGTAGTCATCTCTCTGTGAGCATGGTTGATATTGGATGTACCTGTTTCACCTGGCTTTCCACCTAAGTGCACATACAGCTGACTTCATTACAGCAAAATGAGTTTGAATTCATTACAATTTATGAATGTTTTCCATACAACTTTTCAGACAATGGAATACTGTCTGTTTTTGCACAAGTGATGCTGAGTCACAGGGAAAAGCCTAAACCAAAACACCTATTCCTAGGTTAATGTGTGATCCCAGAGACGCTACCACCATCGCTGATTGGCTTGGCCATGGGCAGCGGCGGGTCTGTCTTAGAGCCGACTGGCTCTGGCTTTATCAGACGTGGGGGAAGATTCTCATAGCTTCTCACAGAAGCCACCCCTGTAGCCCCCCTTGCTACCAAAACCTCACCACGCTAACCCGTAACAGGTGTAACACTAGAATTCTCAAGAAAGGTGTAACACTAGAATTAACGCAGATAAATTAGACTTGAAATACAGTGTCCATAATTGTAGGAAGAAACTAACAGATCATTTGCTCCACACAACTTGGCTGAAATCAATGCAGTTTTTTTACTATACATGTCTTAGTGTGCAGATAGTATAATTTTAAATACTAAGTGTCTGATCCTCCAAAAGGGATTTCTCAAAGCAGGTGAGTGAAAATTATCAAGGTTACTGTCTTTATTGGTGAGCTTCCTTGCAAAGATTTCATATGCGGTCAGCAATGTTTTTTAACCTTGTACAGTAAGTTTTTTTGGTAACAATTCTTTTGCAGATATTTCTTTGATTTTTTCTGAGAATTACTAGGATGCTAAAAGCCAAGTATGTTTTCCCTAGTGTGATCAGATTGAAATAAACTGGAAGAATGCCAGGTTTATTTCTGATGCATCTCAAATTTAGAGTATCAGTGCAAATGAAGAACAATTTTGTCCTTTGGTTTTGTGTTTTTGGTGTATGAAACTAGAAGATATGCTAAGGCACATGGAGGCCGGGGAGGTGATTCGAGACAGCCAGCATGGCTTCACCAAGGGCAAGTCCTGTCTCACCAACCTAGTGGCTTTCTATGATGG
>Ga0065711_1028594_pt1 | contig 40263 bp, 13 predicted proteins | sample Hoacrofraction12_FD_59098 | JGI IMG/M metagenome (GOLD analysis project Ga0065711, IMG submission 59098) | Hoatzin crop microbial communities from Cojedes, Venezuela - Epithelial fraction 12 v2 (version 2) | ecosystem: Host-associated > Birds > Digestive system > Esophagus > Crop | place... | reverse complement strand
TTCCTGTTCCCTTTGTTTGCTGTTCTGTTAAACTGCCCTTATCCCGACCCACCAGTTTCTGCCTGTTTCTTTCCATTCTCCTCCGCACCCTGGCGGGGGGAGGGGTGGCCGCGTGGCGTTTTTGTTGCTGGCTGCAGCCAAACCAGAACAGTATAAAAGGTTATTTTTTCTGTCCCTCGTATCTCAAAGATGTGCTTTTTACCAGGAGAAAAGTTGAGGGGAAGACAATCTTTGGAATTTAATGGAAGCATAGTATGTAACTGTGAGAATATTCAGACAGCAGCTATCCCAGGCTGACTGCTAGGAACATTGACTTGGGGATTGTGATTTGAGCTTTGACAACAGTGCTAACTAAGCTGTCTTAACCCAGCATCTGCTGTTCCATGGCTTTTGTTCTTGCCTCTGTTTTGTCACCCACTTGTTAAAGGAACTAATCTTTCTGCAATGATTCAACCTTTTCTTTGGGGAAAAAAAACCTGCTCAAAAAAAATGTTCTTTTTTTTTTTTTCCCAGTCCAATCGGTTCTCTAGTACTGCTTATTTGGAAAACACCGACAGAAATACCTCCACCAGCAGAAGGGCTATCTAGAGCGAGAAGCCACTTTTTTTGCCGATAGTAGTAGCTCAAGGGCAGGTCAAGCATTTAGTGTGAACGACACAAGTTACTTCTTGGTTGGGATTTGAGACATTCAGGTTTTTTTAAGGTTAGACATTGGAAATATAATCTATTTTCTCTTACACTTTAGTATTTCCTCACTGCACAGTGAAACAGGTTGAACATAGAGACCGGCTAATCGTGACCATGTAACCATAGTAGTATAATTACAACAGTAAATTAATTACTTTAATTCAGAGTTAAAATCTACAAGAAAATAATCAAAAAGTTGTCATTCCTTGATTTGAACAAGGATTTACAGGCTGAAGCCTTACTTGCAAATTTCTGTCAGTATAGGCTGCGTGTCAGTCACTGTCACATGTCAGAGTCTAAGTTTACTATGGTCTTGACGAGGTGGCTTGTAGAGTCCAGCATGTAGCAAACTTGGTTAAGTCTCTGTGAGGGAAATAATTGTAATCATTTGTAAATAATGTAAACTTTTGTAGCAAATTGGTTTGTTCTTTGTATAAAATACCCTCTTCCCTAAAAACCCGGACTTTGAAAAAAGTGTGTCCAGAGACATATGAAACTAAAGATGACACCTTAAAAAAAAGGAATGTTGCAGGCTTACTTCTATTTATTAGCATTGGTGAGTTTAAAGTCCTCATTTATATGGATAATCCTCACTGGCCTGAGGAACTGCATTGACATCAATTTATCCTTGTTAATTGCAGCTGCTTGTAAGACTGTCTTGGCCCTTAGGGGCATCCTTAAGGCTATATTAACATGTTTTTACAATTGAGTTTAGATGTCACCTAGGCTCAGCGATGACAGTATAATATAAAGAAAAAATACAAGGAAAAAAAAAAGAATTGCTTTTACAGATTGCAAAGAAACAAATCTCTATAACACAGTAGAATATTATTTTTCTACATAATTATGTTCAATGGACTTAACTTCAGGTTTATTTCTTATTAGAACATGCCTTTAATTTTATGACAATCAATACACAGTAAACTAAATTCATTCAGCGATGCATTAACTCAGATTATATTGTTGATTAAGTCTTGTCTCAAGAGTGTTTCATGGATTTTGTGTTTCCTCACTGAAGAAGTTTGTTTACGCTCTCCAGCAATGAGAACTAACTTCTTTTCCTCAGCATAAGCTATTTAGTTACAGTTTAATTAATATTTTTGTATGAGTTTAGAAAACAGGACTTGAAGGTAGAATAGGCTACACATCTACTGGCTGGTTAAGGTCTGCAATTCACTATTAGAGGTAATATATTGAGGAAGATGCTCTTCAGACAGGTTTAAACCAAAAAAGATATACCAGCTAGGAAGAGGCTATTTGTAAGATTATTTACATGTTAGTTATGAAGAGTCTTTGGGCTGTGGGAGACAATACATCATCATTAGTGGTCTACTGACCACCATTTTAACATTTTCATCAGTGACTTTGAGATCGAGTGCACCCTCAGCAAGTTTACAGATAACACTGAGCTGAGTGGTGCAGATGACATGCCAGAAGGATGAGATGCCATCCAGAGGGACCTGGAAAAGCTTGAGAAGTGGGCCTGTGTGAACCTCATGAGGTTCAATAAGGCCAAGTGCAAGGTCCCACACGTGGATTGGGGCAAACCCCGCTATCAGTTCAGACTGGGGGATGAAGGGATTAAGAGCAGCTCTGCCAAGAAGGACCTGGGGGTACTGGTGGATGAAAAGCTGGACATGAGCCACCAATGTGCACTCGCAGCCCAGAAGACCAATCGTATTCTGGGCTGCATCAAAAAAACCTAGCCAGCAGGTCGAGGGAGGTGATTCTGCCCCTCTACTCCACTCTGGTGAGACCCCATCTGGAGTCCTGCATCCCACTCTGGGGCCCTCAGCACAGGAAAGACATGGACCTGTTGGAGTGGGTCCAGAGAGCTTGATTATCTTAAACTTTTTCCCCTGCTCACTTTATTGCAAGGGCTTCCTTACTTTGAGTTCTGATAAGGGCTCCACTTTTGTGTGATTTCTTCCTATATTTTTCTTATTTACTATTTATGTAAAAGTTGGTCCTCTCTCCAGTTTCTCCCAAGTGGGGCAAGCTCCTGTCATAACTTTTCCTTTTCTCTTGTAAGTGAAATCCTGGCTTCACATGAAATGTTGGCTTCATATTTAAGAAAATGCTCTTACTTATATTCTGTTTCACAAAAGAGAGGCTAAGCTCTTTCTAACACTTCTGGAGGAGGAGACTTTCAAGTGCTTTATATGGTTGTGGTCACAGAGGTTGTCCACTGATGCTTCATAGATAACAAATGGGCCTGCTCCTAGTGCCAACATGAGATTAGATAGGTCATTTATGGGCAGTCACAAAGTCTTGGTTGATTATACATTTCCTGAACATCTGAAGGAGAGGCATTTGCTGAATGGTCATGCTTGTGATTTTCTTAAACAGGAAAGAAAGCAAGCTTCAGCCCATCAGAAGGTGTACTGAAGCTGAATTATGAACTGCTTCTTCCTTCCAAACTGTTAATTCCTGCATGATTAAGTTATCAGAACGCCACCAACAATGAATTACAAGTTTATTGCAGCAAATGGTATGTGCCTGCAGACTTGCAGGATTTTTTTGCCAGCACTAGCATTGTGAAGCTCACCTTTGTATCTTGATAAGGACTAACATTACTCAGAATGTGTGTGGTGCACTCCCAGACTTCTGAAATTTAGTCATCATACAGGTGACTGGCAACTAGTCTAACTAGCAGCAGCAGTAAGCAGAAGGCTGGGAAAAGAAAAGATAATTCTGACTTTAGTCAGATATACATGAAAAGTACCCTTCTTTTTCTTGGGAGTTTATTTTCAGTAAGTGACTAAAGCAGAAAAAAGCCTTAATGTATTTATTGTGGAAATGCTTATAGAAATTGTATTATGACAGAGAAAAGCTCTGCTTTAGTATGGCACTTTCAGGTGCTCCAAAGTAAAAGCAGAATGTGAATCAAATCTTATGAAGTAAGAAGCAAGTCCTTTTCTCTAACTAATGAAGGAAGATATAATATACCGTAATTGTGATCAGACCAGTCACAGGGGGTGATAGGCAGTTATTTCAGGTAGGAGCAGTAGGCAAATGTAACTATTAATCAAGCTTTACATCTGAGTTTGATTGTATAGAAATAATATTCTACTCTAATGCTGATTAACAAAATTAGAATACACAAATCTGAATTTTTAATGAGCTCTTGCAGAAGGAAAATTTGTGATGAGACTGGGAGGCAGTGCATTCAGAGAGCCTAACAGAGCAAGAACAAATATCTTTATATATGTGTGTATAAATATACATATATATCCTTTTTATGAGATACAGCAGCATGAAGATGTTCACATGAGATGAAATGTGTTGTCTCTCTAGTCTCATACAGTTTTTTGGAAGCAGGTAGAGCCAGGTGTGGATGCCAAAAAGAAAAACAAATGCTTGTAGTTACACAAAAATGTGTAAGTAAAAAATTCCATAGCTTTAATGACTTTAATAGGCATTAAAGGTAATCATTTTATGTCCTGAAGAATAAAAACTTTATTAGTTCCAATAAGTACAGACCATGTTATTCTACATATGCATTTCATAACATTCAAAGCTTACATTTTACTTCATGGTTTTAATAACCATTCTGGCAAACTCTACAGTGCTAGCTTAGGCTTTAGCATTCCTGGCAGTTTTGCCTTGCTTGTGATGCCCATGTTTGGTCCACATTAAACAACTAAAAATAATCTTAAAAACCAGTTTTAGCTGTAAAAATCACTTAATCAAGAGTGATATCTCAGGCACAGACTTGTGCTTGTGTCACAACGAATGTAAGAGAAGAGTTTTATTCTGAAGCCAAACTGAGTGAAGTCAGCTCATAAGAACTTTTTCAAACCACAGAAATTGGATGTTTGAGAGGTTGATAGACTCCTGCCCTCACTCAGCCCTTACACAGTTCTCATTTCTTCCCAGCACTTTGCAAACATTGACAAAATGATCCTGACGAGTGTCTCCACACATGTACACACTTCCTGTAGCGCAATAGACAGGGTAATACTACATTTTTCACAGAAACACAGTAAGTTGTTTGCTGAAATTGTCCCTCAAGCTGAGAACTGAATAGATATCCCTTTGTGTCCTCCACAGTATCCTGGATGCTATGCAACCAGTAGGACTCAGCTCCTCGTTTTCTGTAAGTCAAGATATTTTGTTGTCCTTCAACATAGTTATAATTTCATGGAAGGTCTACTCTGTTGTGACTGCTGTTGTTGTTATGCATCCTGTTCTAGACAGCTGCTCCACATTCAGAGTCAAAACTGCCAAGATATTGCTCTCATATCAGCCTGACACCTTTTCCTACTGGCACAGCTATACTTCGATCTCCTTATGATTCTACTCATGTGTTTACTATTAGCAGTATGTCACATGCAAGACAGCTGATAGGAAAGATTTAGAGATGGTACGTGGTGGCAATGGCATAGACTTGTCTTAATGTCTAGGTAAAGTTTTTTTGAGGCAAGTCAGCAAGAATCAAGTGAAAAGATACATGGAGAATAGTCAGGGGAAGGCCTGTAAGCAAAAGGTGAGGAGATGGCATTGAATGGGGATTAATGAGTCCAGATTCCTTGGGAAAGGCTTGCACTGCAGAATAATAAAATGGATTTTCTGTTCGCTTTTGTTCTAGAGATAAATACTTCACTCTCTGAAGCACTGCACAAAATAAAACTGAACATATGTCAATACAATGCCATTTACTGCTTTGCAGAGATATGCTGATTTAGCTTTGAACCTGTTATCTAGTTCCTGGCAGAATTACAGTTGTGTGTTTTGCTATTTATAGTAAAGCCCCTGCCCAGTAGCCAGGATGGAACGTCACTACGCAGTTGTATCAACAAAAAAACCCTAGCGCGTTCAAGCTGATCTGAGAGTGTTCACTTGGCATTGCAGATTCTACCTGAAGGAATCTGAAGAACTTTTGTTTGAAGAAAACAAAAGAAAAATGGATGAGGTATGAAGGGAGCACAAAGATGTTCATGGAGTATAAGCAAATGATCAAGTATCTTGATGTCTAGCCTTTGTAGGCACCGTGACAGAGTGGAAATGGAAGGTGGTGTTCAAGGAAGATATTAAGACAAGTTTGGGGCATTATACAGGTGTAGAGCAGTGCAATGCAAAAAGGAAACAAGGAAGAAACCTTAAGACCCCTCTTGGAGGGGGAAAAAAAAGGGAAATCCTTTTCACAGCAAAGATTAGTTCTGATTTCATGATAAAAAGGTATACAACACACATTGTAAATGAGATAACTAAGGAGAGAGGCCAGTAGACAGACATTTGGATAAATGATAAGCTGAAACTGTTAGAAAAATTGATCTTTGGAACAGTGATATGAAGGAGTGTCTGATATCTGGGGAAAAAATGGAGTAAAACTCCAACAATATCAGAGATAGTACTTGAAATATGATAAATCAGTTTTGTAAAAGAATCATTATTACTATTGACTATGCCTCATATAAATCATACTAGTCAGCTGCTCTGTTTACATTTTTTAGGTAATGTCTTACAAGTGTTCTTAATATGACCAGAATAGCAAAAGGAACTTTATCAAATTAAACTTCCAAAATATGTTTCTGTTGGTCAGGGGCTTTGACAGAAAGCCAATGGAGAAAGAATCTTTTTCACTTTTGCTGGCTCAAGACCCACTTCAGATTTAAGCAGAAAAAATCCTCTTTGAATGTGGGGGAGAAAAAATGCTCAACACAAATTAATTTTTTTTATGTATTTAGGAATTCTTAGTGTTCAAATTTTTGTAGACTACCTAATGTTTGTTTTTCTATGATAGAATATTTTGATAATATGTTGCCATTTTTAAATTAATGCTTTGACAAATATTCTTTGTTTGTTCTAGTAGCTAAATGTTAGTTAAGCAAAGCTTATGGAAGAGTAAATAGACTCCTGTTAACAACCTGCTTGGAGGAAAAATAATCTCCTTTTGCAAACTGGACTCTATATTCATCCAGGCAAGCAGACAACTAAAATATCTTCATATAAATCTTAAAAAAAAAAAATTCTGTGTAAGCTACATTGCAGGTTTTGTAATAGCTAGAAGGGCTACTGATTCCCCCCCCGCCCATAATTTTGGAAAATGATTGCTTTTTTTTATTATTATTATAAGCAAACAATGAAATTTCTATTACAGAGAGGCAGCCAGCTGGTGCAAGTGGAAAACATTAACATTGGATCAGAAATTTTGACTTTCATTTTTCATTTCTCTTCCAAAACTGCTTCTGATGTTTTCTCAGTATTAGAATGTAGTCTGAGAATCTGTGGATTTTTCTAAGACCTCTCTAGCAATTCTTACATTCATGTATATTTGCTTATTTTATAAAGCGTATGTTGATTGATTTTCATGTGGAAAGAGATCTGAAGTCCTTTTGTTACGCGTACAACTAAGCACAAAGCTGTATATTGGCATGGGAAACTCTCCATGCTTGATATAGTGGACAGTTTCACTCTGTGATACGTAGCACTTTATTTTGAGTGTTTTCATTTAGTAATATTAAGTACACGTTAACGTATGACTTGGTAGTAGTGTCTGTGCCTCAGCAAGGAGGAATTTTCCTAGTTTCACTAAAGGAGCAAATACAGACATATTCTTGCAAGAGTAAGATTCCTTACCTGTACGATTTCTTTCCATTTATAACACATCTGGCTGAAGCCTTCTTGGAATCATTATCGTCACCTGTGAAGTGAGCTGGTCGCTTTGCAAGAGTGAATTGGCTTAGTAATTGAACGGTAGTTAGAATTGGCTTCTGTATCTGCTGGAGGCCTGACCTACTGTCTTCTTACAAATACATTCGCTGTGTCTTTATTTCATAGATCTTTCTATTCAAATTCAATTCCTGCTCTCCTTCACATATACACACCTTGAATTCTGTTGAAAAGAAGAAATTTCTTGTTGCACTTAATCACTTCTCTTGTGTCTTTTGGTTTACAATAAACAAAAAAGTGCTACTGACAAAAGCATTGAAGAGACAATATATTGTATTTGTTTCATTCTTTGACAATCTTAGTCTAATATCCTAAATAGGTTAAAATAGGTACAACTTATAGCAGTAATGGAAAACACTGACTGGTGTTTTTATTGATGACCCTTAGATTGGTGAAGACTGATGGCCCTTAGAAATTTGCCTGAGAAAAACAGTTGCCTTCTGTACACAGCAGCCCTTCCTGTCTTCCCTAGACTGCTTCAGCTAGTTCAACTAGTCTTCCTTTTCCTCACCATCTCTCCTTCTCCTATGTCTATCTGGGCTTGAGAAGTGACACATAAATCCACTCAGAAATGTAAGGTTAACAAACTTCAAGAATATACGCCTCTTTCTCTCTTTGATACAAAAGATAGGCAATGAAACTTTACTATTTTCCCCACTTCAAATATTTAAGTTCCCACAGGAAGAAGTGGCATTCTTCTTGGTGTGGATTTAATGGAAGTTGCTGGACAAATGCCATTTTATAAGTATCTCAGGTACCATGTGAGCTTTCTGTCTATGGCTTTTTATGATACTCAGGTGCTAGTGTGGGGTAGTCTTCAGTAACGCAGATAGTAGAAGCTTCTTTAAAGAAGTGAGCAAGTGCTCACCATCATTGAGAACCAGATGAGACAATTTCTGGGATCTTCTGAATAAGCCTTTGGGCACCAAAGCTTTCTTTTGCTATTTAGCTTATCGGGAAGAGAAGTTCAGCCTCTTTTTATCTAGCAAGTCTCTGAAGAGAGGCACTCTACTGACTAGATCAAAAGCAAATGCTGCTAGCATAAATGTAAATACATACTGATGGGAAGGTACAGTTCAGCTTGAGTTCTTACTTGATGCATCTCTAACAGACATTGAGACACTATACAATTTTTTTGGAGGCAGTCAATGATCTTCCATTAAGTAATACCAAACAAAGTCACCAATCTTTTATTAGCACGGAAAACAAAAAGCAGTAAGGAAATGGAAGCAGTGGCTCAAGTATTGCCCTCGGTTAAGCCAGTAAAACTGGAAGGTGATTTTGGCTTGCTGTTTGCCCAAGCCAGATCTTCAGGGAAAACAGAGACCAAACATGTCTTTCTGTGTATCCAGTCAAAAATATAGACTACTAGACTACCCTCTGGACAAGGAAACTCTCATCTTCATTTTCAGAATGCAAATTATTTTATCAGATACATTTAAGCTGAAAGTCAAAATGTTTGTGACGTGAGTTCTTCCCCTGGCTACTAGAGTACTGTGTTATCACAGCACCCTCACTATCACGTGACTGGAATCGTGACATGGGTATTGTTACCTTTTTCTTCTAGAATCTTTATGGTATACTGTTTTACTTCACACTCTGTCTGATACAGTAGTACCTCTGCATTTCTCAGTGTGGCCCGACGGTTGATTTATTTTGAGTTTCTTTATCACAACAGAATGACGGTTCTGGACATTGATATTTCAGTTACTGCTTTGTACAGTAGTGCATCTTTACTGTAGCCTTTGTCTATGAATTAATGAGATTAGGGACTTGAGCAAAGCTTTCAGTTGCTGCAAGTTATGTTGAACTGATGGTAAGTTAAATATCTAAAAATAGAATTTTTCTAGCAGTGGTAATCACTGAAGAGTAGGACTCACTTTGAAGTTGTGCCTGATGCTGATTTCTGAATGATATTTTAGCAACTGTCAATGACAGCTTGAAATCTATCACAATAACAATTAAAGACATCTCAGTGAGTAAAACACTGTCAAATCTACTAACGTTTGGTTCACCTGTTGCAAAATAATGCAAACGGCTTGATGACATATCTAATCATCTATGACATTTGATTATAAAAAACCCGCATCACTGTGTACACAATTTATTTCTTAATTTGCAGAGGCATTATTCCCGACAGTTTAGAAAATAACTGATTAGGTAGGTATGCAATTTTTGGTAGGAATTAAGCCTGGAGATTTGTTAGAAACAGAAAGAAATAGTTGGTATAAATTTGCAAGACATCCCGACTTACATTGTATTCCACAAAAGTTCTTAAACATTTAAGGACAACAGACAGCTTCACTTCCCTCAAAAGAATCTCTAAAAAACCAGACTTCCCTGTCATGAGACTTTACACTGACTGTGCTGCAAAACTGAATGCACCACAAACTGTGGACACTTAAGACACTTCTCTAAGTTATTGCAATGTTTTTCTTCACTCATTCCTGTTGATTTTAGAGACTGTGCTATGGTTAGTGCTCTAGCAGAGGGTCATGCCCCAGAAAAGCAATGCATAGAATTATTTGTCCTCCATTCCTCTTTTCCTTTCTTTAACTTGATAGAGACAAGCAAACTTAAACACAGCGATTTATTGTTGGACAAAGAAACTAGATGAGTACGAATCTTTACAAATAGATGAGGAGAAAAGTAAAATTAAACAACAAGAATAAAACTGAAAGTTAGCTGTTCATTAATGAAGGAGAAAATAACTTATTTAAAACTTAATTTCTCTTTTTAGGAAAGCTTATTGTTGTAAAACCCTATGAATGACTATATAAATATGAGGTGTAATGAAACAGACCAGCTGCAAAAGCCAAGGAATATCTGTGCTTTCCTTGAAAGTGTCATATGACAGAGCAAAGAAATAACTGTCTTCTCCTGTGCGAACTTTACCTTGACTTGCAACCACATGTTTAATTCCAGATATCTCATGACTGGATCTAGAAAGTGATTCTAGAAGTAGGCAGGAAAACACTCAACAGTGTTAAGTTTAAAAAGAAATAACTTCTACCAGGGTTTTATATTTTATTTGAGGAGGGGATGAATACATATTGGAGTAGGATTAGTCTCTGAAAGGTCTTGTGTATGTGGAACAGAATCAGTTATAACTAAGGTTAATTTTGTTCAGTTCAAGAAAAGGCAACTTTTTGACTAACAGAAGGGATCTTCTGACATACAGATTCACTGGGCGTGGAAAATATCCAGAGGCAAATGTAGGAAACACTTGATTCTAATTTTTTAAAGGATGGTATGAAAAATATTGTAACAAAAGTTGTAAGGAACAACTTTTTTTTTCTAGCAAAGCTATCAGCTGGGAGATTTAGTGGCTCTTTAATTAATATATATTCATAAATCAATGACTCTTCATCATAATATTAATTCTGCTTCTTTTTTTTTTTTGTTTTGATATAGTTTGTATGAAAAGTCCTTATTATCTTTTGGTTTGGTTTGTACCTTACACATCAAAAAAAGAAAAAATACTGAACCAACCCAACCAGGCTGGGTAGAACTATGTATAATAAGAGAATATTAAGGATTTATTGTTTTTCTGACTCATTATTACCTGATTCAGACACATTTCTGTGATAGAAAACCAGCAGAGGTCACCTGTCATGCAGATTGCTAGGGACCCTACCCATGTGTTCTTTCCCACTAAGTATGACAGTATTAATTTGGCAGATGAACAAATGAACAGCAGAGGGTGAACAATTAGCTGAGAAGATTAGTATACAGCACTCCACCTCATCTACAAGATTTTATATCCTTTTGCTCTATGAATCACCGTGTGCCAGATTTTTTGGTCTTTCATCCTGTATGGTTAAACCTACAGATGCCTGTGAAAGTGATGTACACTTCAGAAGAATTCTCTGAGTCCTGATGTTCCCTGTACTGCTTCTATCAAATGCTGTGGGAAAGTAACTTACTTGCTACCACAAAACTATTAACAAAACTTCTAATGGGTGCACTGAACTTTCTGGTTCAAAGCCTATAGAACTTTTGTATTCACAGGAGGTAGGCCATTTTAATTAAAAACATTAGTTTAGAGATTTAATATGTTGCACCAGCCCCTGAGGGGAAAGGTATCAACTTCTATAAATTGTTCTTAACTGTTGTCCCCAATTTACTGAGGTCAGAACATTTTGTTTGCAGTGGGAAGAAGGAACATGTTCTTCTGTTTGAGTACGTAGCCATTTGGTTGTGTTTCAGACCACCTAGCTGTGTGTCCAAATACCTAGACAGGCAGATGCATTTAACTAGTGGATGAGTTAAAGCTTTCTTAAAAACATGGAAAAGTCTAAGTTTCTGATTCCTTGGGGATTTTTTGTGCTTCTCTAAGCTGGTTTGTCATTTGATTCCTATGTTTTTTCATGTTCTTTTAGTTGCATTGTAGTAGTAAGGTGTTCTGCTACACAATATTCTTTAATGATGACTTCTTTGGCTTTTATTTAGTTGTGAAATGATTCCCTAGCCTAGACAGTGAACACTAGCAACCACAAGGGAACAGCTGAGACTGAAAAAGTGCTTTATCTGATGCTCATTAGAGAGAGAAGTATGTCCTAGACATACAGATGTTAACTAATAACTCTTGGTACATAAGGCAAGGGAGTGATTGCTGTACTTCTTGTCCTTGTAATGATGGTGTGCATGCATTTTATAAGATACCTGCCCAAGAATAATTTTCAGTGATATTTTTGTTAGAGAGCTTTTTTCTTTTGTGCCTGTGATTCATCCATGTCAGTACTTGAGCTGCTCATTATAACTGTTGAGTTTCCCTAAGTTTCACATTTAGATTAAGATAGCTTTCTGCCTTGTCTTGTGTGATATAATGGTTTCTATTACATGTACTCATAAGTTTCTAAGTTTTAAAGGTAGCATTGTTTGGTGAGCTGCTCAAACACCTTTAGGTACACACATAGGTATGGGATATCTTCTTTTACTCTTTTCTGTCTGTGGTCTTGTGAGACAAAGCTGGGATGAAATTTTGATTAAAATAAAACTAAAATGCAGATTAGGAATCTATTCTTGCACTGTATTTGGCAGGTTTATATCTGACAGAAATATCAATCTGTGAAGTTACTCATAAGCATTGTCTGGTCTAAGGAGTAGAACTGTTAAAACCTTATGAAAGCTATTTAAATTACTAGCTCTATAGTTTACCTTATAAAATTACTGTGAAATACAGAGGGACATGGCCAATTAAATAAATGTATGACATTCACAGAACTGAGTGGATAAAAGAGAAACATTTTTTCCATTTGTGGTGGGTTGATGTTGGCTGGATGCCCGGTGTACACAAAGCTGCTCTACCACTCCCCTCTTTAGCAGGATGGGGGGAGAAAATAAAATGGAAAAACACCTCAGGGGTCAAGATAAAGGCAGTTTAATAAAGCAAAATTAAAGGCCGGGCACAGAAGCAAAGGAAAACAAATATTTATTCTTTACTTCCCGTCAGCAAGCAATATCCAGCCACTTCACAGGAAGCAGGGCTTCAGTACATGTAGCAGTTGCTCTAGAAAACAAGTGTTGTAATACTGAATGCCCCCCCCAGCCCCTTAGATTTTATTGCTGAACACACATCATATAGTTTGGTCAGTTTGAGTCAGCTGCACTGATTGTGTCCCCTCCCAAGATCTTGACCACCCCCCAGCCTACTATGGAGGGGGGAATGTTGGAGAGACAGCCATGATGCTGTGCAAGCCCTGCTCAGCAGTAGCCAAAACACTGCTGTGTTACCAACACCAAGCACAGCACTATGAGGGCTGCTATGGGGCAAACTGACTCCATCTCAGCCAGACCCAACAAAATCTCCACCTCTTATTCCATACCATCTGCGTCATGCCCAGGTCCCACATAATTTAATACATATATAGATATCTCCTAACCATCCCATTGTATTTAATTCTTATTACTGACTTCCCTTCTTACCAACACTTACAACTTAAACTACATACTTCAACCATCTTTATACCCAACACACAGATTTATATATTCTCATTAACTACTATCCCCTCTCCTTTAACAGGTAGATATTACTCTCCAATTACATGGGCTTCCTCCACTCCTCCAGATGTTCATAAGAACTGGCTATGACTTGGGCCCCATATGTCAGGATGGGTGTTCAGGACTGGAGAATCAGTATGTTCGACTGCTGGGCACCAACATTGGCTTGGTTTAGGTCATTGTTGCACTTGTCTCATTCCCAGTGAAACTCATTCTTTGTTGATTCAGGCCACTCCTGCTACTTTACTTCATACAACTCCCTTCGTAGATTATTGCCCCACATGATAATGTCATCAGTGTATTGTAGATGTCCAGGGGCATCATCGTTTTCCAGTGCAGTTTGGATCAGTCCATGACAAACAGTAGAGTTGTGCTTCCACCCCTGGGGCAGTTGATTCCAGGTGTATTGGACACCATTCCGTGTGAAAGCAAACTGTGGCCTATAATTTGCTGCCAAAGAAATTGGAAAAAATGCATTGGCTATGTCAATTGTAGCTTACTACTTGGCTGCCTTTGACTCCAGTTCATATTGGAGCTCTAACATGTCTGGTACAGTAGCACCCAGTGGTGGTGTCACTTCAATCAGGCCACAATAGTCTACTGTTTATCTCCACCCTCTGTCAGAGTTTTGCACTGGCTATTTGGAATTACTAAAAGGTGAGTGAGTCTTTCTGATCACTCCTTGGTTCTGCTGTTGATGAATCAGCTCATGGATGGGTGTTAGGGAGTCTTAGTTTGTGTGATATTGCTGCCTGTGCACTGTCCTAGTAGCAATTGGCACCTGCTGTTCTTCAGCTCACAGCAAATCCCACAATAAAGGGATCTCTTCTGAGAGGCCAGGCAGGGTAGAGAGCTGTTTGATCTTCTTTGTGTTTGGCTACACCAAATGCCCACCAGTACCCTTTTGGCTCCTTGAAGTACCCTTTCCTGAGTTCATCTATGCCAAGGATAAAAGGGGCCTCTGGGCGGATCACAATGGGGTGCCTTTCCTACTTGTTCCATCAAGCTCGCCTCAGCCTTCAATGCAGATGATTCTTGGCAGCCCCCTGTCACTCCAGAGATCCAGCTGGGTTCTCTGCCCCTATATCCTGATGGCACCAATGTACACTGTGCACCAGTGTCTACCAAAGCCTTATACTTCTACGGGTCTGATGTGCCAGATTGTTGAATCCACACAGTCCCATACACCTGGTCATCGCTTTCCTCCTTCTGGCTAAAGGCAGGGACCCTCTATTCCTGTTTCTGGTTAGAGTATTCATTGTCTAACCCTTGCAGTGGCAGACCGGTATTCTCCTCGCTAGGATCAAGGGAGGTGATTTCAGTTCTTTTATGTCTGGGAGATCGTCGATTGCCTTGTGTCTCTGCAGCAACTAAGCTGATAGCCTTCTTGGGTGGCCCCTTCTTAGCAGCTGTCTTCCATCTCATTTTGCATACACGGGCTTCCAGCTTAAAGGAGGGTTCACCATTCCACTTTCTCATGGTCCTCCCCCTGGTCATGCAGGAAGAATGAGAGTGCACCATGTGGCATACCTCTGGGGCTCCCTTTCCCGCTGATTGGGACAGGAGAGGACCGATTTCTTGGGGCATCCCTGACACCCAAGATGCTGTCCCATAGGGATGAGGAGGTGCAGAGATTTTTGTCAAAGTTTTGGAGCCAGGAAGACACTCTCTCCACAGCTGGTGTATCCATATCCAGGCCATACATTGTGGATATGACACTAGGGCACTTTGAATCACTTTCCTCCACACGGCCTGTGTGCACAGGACATCCTCTGGATCTTTGGAGATGTCTTCGTTGTCTAGCTCACTGTAGATGACTCCTAGCACTAATTCTTTCAGGTACTGGATGCCTTCATCTACAGTAGTCCACTTTCCTGGGGAGTTTACAAGATCTTCTTTGAATGGGTATCTTGCTCTTGCACTTCAGAGGAGCCACCTCCAGAGACTGCAAATTGCTGCCTCTTTTCCAAGTCCTCTCTCAATTCCCCAGTTTCTAGCAAGGGATCCCGGATGTTGGGCTTGCTTACCTTGCAGTGGCTGACTGTTGGCCTCATTATCCCTGCATCGGAACAGCCAGGGAGCAACCGGCTCTCCTGGCTGATGGCTGTGATCTTTCAACTGTCTCAAAGTTCTGATGAGGTCAGGGATCAGGCAGTTTCTGCTTTCTGTCTGAATTCTCTTGAATTTCTTTGAAGGACTGGCTTCCTGGTCAAACCTTTCCTCTTCTTCCTCCTCCTTTTCTAATAGATTATATGGACCTGTTGTTTTCCTTGTCCACTGTTTCTTTTTCACTACTCGGCCGACTACTGTAGTTGTTGTTTTTTCGGTCCCTGCCTTAGCTACAGTCCTCAGAGTACTGAACTGTGGCTCAACAGGCACAGGCCAGGCCCCATTACAGTGCTAGAAGCTGCTGGTTTTCACCGCGGTAGGCAAGACATCCTTCTATCAGGTGGCATGTCAGTTTGCCAGGGTTGTTTGCCTGTCAGGTGAAAAGCCCCAGTGAAGGGAGGTGATAACTGTCCTAAGAACCTGCCCAAGTCCTCCTGCACACCCTCAGGGACTGGCTGTCTCGGGGCACATTTGAGTATCGCCTTATCCAAAAGTTGTCTTCTCTTACACTAGGACAACACCAGATTCCACAAACGCCATAATATGCATAAGTGTTAATCAGTAGCATTAAACAGTTCACGAAAGTGTGAACAAGGACCTTGGGAACATACATAGATATATATAACCTGTGTAATAAATCCCAGGTAGGTAGAGGGAGATGTATTCCTTCACCCTCTGCGCACGATAGCTGCCCCAGCACACCAAGGCCATCAACGCCAGAACAAAGCACGTAGCCATTGTTTGTACCAGCACATTCCGAAGTTCCCTCATCCACCCTAAATAATAGCTCAGATTTTATTGTTTAATACCTTGTTATGCAAAAATTCATGTGATTTTTGTTTTAGTCAATCCTCTTCCAGTTTTTCCTAGTGCAGGCTTCCCTGCACAGAGGCTTTCCAGATGCTCATAGCTTTCCTGTATGAAAGAGAAGGGTTCCTTTTAGAGTTTTTTCGATTCTCTCTCTACTAATGAACTTCACAGCTCTATGCTTCCATGTTGCATAGACAAAGTGCCTCTTGATGAATAATATCTTTTAATCAGGGGAAGCTTCAAGCCTGTAACGAGGTTAAGAAACTTAGTTTATGTCATCAGTTGAAATTTCAGTTGTCACACAAATTTCAGATTAATTTTTTTCTTTCGTTTTCTTGTTTGAGAAGGTCAGAAGTTTTATGGCAAAAAAAATTGGGAGAAAACCTTAATTTCTTCTGAACATTCAAATTTAAAAATTTTGAAAAGAAGTTTTGAAATGTGTAGAGCAGGTATTTATGTTAGTAAAATGTAATTTTTTTTTGGCTCAAAATTACTTTCATTTTAAAAATACTCAGATCTGACAAGAAATACTAAAAATGTTCAAAGGTGTCAAGCGAGATATCTTTTTGGCTAAATACCACTAAAATATTTTTGGGAAGGTAGGGATTTTCATCTTGCCAAGAGTTTTGATTGACCACTCGGCTCAGTCGTGGCTGGAATAAAAATCCCAAAGGTTTTTCAGTAGTATAGTACTTCTTCCCACCTACTTATATTTCTGTTCTGATCTCATACTTATTTGTTTGAAATAACAGGTTTCCCTACTGCTAAAATCACTGATTTTCCTAATGGCCCAAAAGTGCTGCCTTGAAAAAAATAATTCTATGTTTTAGAAGTTCATCTTTTCTTTCCTAGAAAAGCTAACAACATTAATCTTAACAGATAATCTGAGCACTGGGTTTCAGTGGGTACTTAATTGTTAAATCAATTTTCTTGGTGGCTCTAAAAAGATGTATTTTATTTTCATGTGGCTTTCATGGCTATCTGATAAGACAAATGGAAAAGAGTCTCACATCCTTCAGACAGGAGTACTTTTCCAGTTTTAAGCACTAAATGAACTGTTTCTCTTCATTCTTCACTGTGGTGCTAGTGACTTTATCACATGTAGTAAGTTTTGTTGTTTTTTTTCTTCCTCTGAAACTGAATGTTCCAGTTATCTGATGGTCATTCAGGCAAGCCGTTTTTTAGGTTTTAATACATGTTTAAAGAAAACCTCTCACTCAGCCCACTTTCTATTTAGATAATTTTGTAGAGGGACAATTGTGTGGATGAGAATAAAGAACGAATGGTTCCTCAAATCCATTTTCTGAGACACGCATCTGAAACCTGTTTCACAGAGTTTAAAGTAACTATGTTATGACTTTCCAGTCTGTAGCCAAGTCATTAAGGTAATAGCTTCCTTTCTGTGCGTTTGCCTCATATTTGCAGAGTATCTCTATGGGCAAAAAGAAGATTGATCTGAAGTGTTTTCTTTTCCATCTCTACTTCATAATGTCACAACTTATACTACTTCAGGATGTAAGATGGGCAGTGTCAAGCACCTTTGCAAAATGCTGAAGTACTTTACAAGCACCTTCCTTGACTTTGTCGTGAATTGGAGCTTCCTAGTACTTCAGGGAACAAAGCTCTTCTGTAGTGTGAAAATACCTTCCATGGTGTGAATTAAATGACTCGTATATGGAAGAGAGAGAGTGTGTGCTGGTTTAGACACTTTGTTTCAGCCTTAGTTTCTTAGATGTGGAGAGGCTAGTGAGTTCCAGATGTAATGGTGAGGATTTCTGTTGAAGTTCAACAGTAGTAAGTCCACATCACTCAAACCACTAAACTGCCCTCCTATGTCAGCTGTGGTATCAGGGGTACTTTAAAAACCTCTGTATCTTCTTAATAAAATCATTGACATCCTGAATTCAAAATGCTGTAGATCAATTGCAGAATAATGCTTAGTAATTTTTTCTAGAGTATGTAGAAAAGCAGACCTCTTGCTTGTCAATACATTCAACTTTTTGAATTATTTTGCCTAAGTGATTTTGCCTATTGCAAGTTCTTGCTTTTATGCAGCTAGGAAGCAAGGTTTGTGGTTTTGAAATATTAGGACTGTGGCTGTGTTGCTTCACAATCAAGATTTTCGTCTATGATACTAGCATTTATATGTACTGCAGGGTAAATATCAGATAGTTGTAGAACAAAAGGCACTTGAGAAAGATCATAAAACCTCTGTCAATAAGGTGATCAACTCCATTAGAAGCTAGTAGTGCCAAGGGACTTAGGCTGGATGAAACAATGACAAAATTGTGCTAGCAGAAGCGAAAGACTGCTGTGCACGCTGCTGCCTGTCTTGGTTGTGCTCTGTGTCCGCACATTAGAGTTTGATTCCACCCTTAATGCGCTTCATGCTTTTAAAATGTCACAAGGTCTTGAGAACAGACCCTGGCTGTTACACTTCCTATAATTCAAAGATTTCTTTATAGAGACTCACTGTTGCACATCAGGAAAACCCTTTCCTTTTACGTTCAGTAAAATAAATAATTTGAATCACCTAGCAGAAATACCTAAATTCTCATTAATGATTGTATGCTAGCAGTGCTTTCTTCTTTCATCTCTTTCAAAAAATCTTGTCATTTATAGCTCTAATTTTAACAAATTCTTGATTTCTTTGTAAATGGATGCCTTAGGAGCAAAACTAAGAAAAACAATGCTTTGTTTTCTTCTTTCTACCTACATGAATACAAATGAAATTCTATAAAGAAATATCTGAGTGGATTTTGCTCAGTTAGATCAGAGTGAATCCTGCATAATTTAATTAACTATGTTGCATGCAATTGAAAAGAACATGGTATTTGGTCCCAGATACTCTCTCACAGATCTTCTTGTGAATTCAATGTTAACCTTGCAAGGGGAAGAGTGGTATTGTACTTTTCCACTGAGAAAACCAGAAACATTTTGAAAGCCTTTTCTAATCAAGTTGCCTAGTATTATTAGCAAACCTGTTTTCTTCTGCCAGTCATTTCTTGTGTTACCGTTAAATTGTAAGCTCACTGAAGCAGCAGTTTTTGTTTTCTGTTGTGTGAGGTATGCAGCACAGTGGGTCTTGCCCCACAGCAAGGACTTTGGCAGTATTATATTACTAACGTATGAGAAATAAGTACAGTGTCTACATATTACGACAATAAAATAATAATTATTTGTTTTATCATATGACCATTTATGAGATGAGACATGTCAACACCCTATCGTGGTTTTCAGTGTCATGTTTACCCAATGCCATCTGCAAGTATGCAGTTTGATATATAAAAATAAGTATCTCTGTTAAGCATTTTTGGGGTTCTTACTGCTTTTTCCATATTAGAAGGATACAGACATGTTTGTGCTTTGATAGCATAAGGCCATAGAAGACCTGGAGGGGGGATTAAAAAAGAAAAAAAGCTTTATTGGCATTTGTAGGAAAGTAAGTTAAAAGAAATTACCTTTGGTCCTGATATATGCCTTTTTTTTTCCTATTTCCAGTAAAATCTTTTCTGGTGTGTTCATTGAGGAAAATGCTGAGCTTTTAAAAACATACATTTAATGATTTCTACAGCTTAGAGATTGACTGCTTTCTCTCAGAGTAAGCAAGATTAATACCCTTTTTTCCTACCCTTTTCTATCCCTTTTCCTCCTTTTTCTTCCGTTTTTTTGAAGGTCTTTGAAATAAAATAAATAATTAGATATTTCTTAGAGACTTATTTAAAAGCATTTATATGAATCATTTAAGGGCACAACGCACTTTGAGAGAAACATAATACAGATACATAACTACAATCATCAGATACTCTTTGCTGCTTTGAATATGTTAGTGTTATTTATTTATTTTCTTGGCACCAAAGCATCCTCTGCAATTCTCATATTTAAGATTATGAACAAACAGTTATCCCCTTCCCATCTACAGAGTTTGAGACAAGCCTTCTCTCAAAAGAGGAGGAAGAGCTGTAGACTAACCTTTCTCAGCTATAGTGACCTGACTGTAACACACTCTTCATATGGAAGTGACAGTAATGCAGTAGCATCACTTTCATGCTGCCTTACAGATACAGTCTACACGTAACAGACAACTAGAGGAGCAAGATAAAAGAGGCATAATTTACATATATGGGCAAAAACATGAAGCGATAGCTCTAATGTGATTTCATCTACTGGAGAAAGACAGGAAGCTTCAGATATTTGCAAGGGATTGAATTTCATCAGTTTCTTCTGCTGTAGCAGTGTGATTTTTGTGAAGCGCTCAGCCAAGCTGTGGAAGGAAAAGAGAACAAAGTACACTTTTGATTATTCATATCATGGTAAACTCTGACCCTGTGCATCAATAACTTTTGATAACAAGTTAATTACACATGCTAATTTCATTTGTGTACTGGGTTTTTAAAAGCATCCAGATGATGCTCAGCTGTTACAAGTGTCAGCTGCTCTCAAGATAGTTGTGCTGCTTGTTTGGGGATTGGCTGGCTCATAAGAGCTGATCCCAGCACAGCCAACAAAATTCCGTGTCTTCCTCTGATTAAATATCCCCCATCAAGAGATAGCAGATGAAGTTTCCTGTTATTTTGGGAAGAATCTATATCGCATGAAGAAAGAAGACAAAAGGCATTGTGCAAACTGGGAGAACAGCTTGAGAATCGATAGCACTACTACAGCTGAGAGTGCTCTAGGCAGCTAGAGTAGTGTGATTGCAGGGTCTGCCAGGGAGACACAAGTAGCTCCTGCTGAGGTTCAGCCATTGTGCAGAATCTGGCTCCTCACCTCATGGTGTAGCACTCTGCAGCACGACAGTGTGCAGGCTTCTCGTTCTGTGGCCCGAGTGCTATGTTAGAATTGCTACCTTTGGTGTTCCCCAACACCAGTGTATATCTCTCCAGGGGCAATGGTTTCCAAAATTTCAAATTCATGGCTGGCAGGCAAAAGATAGCTTCTTCTTCCAGTCTATTCTATTCCATTTTTCTCTGTCCTCATCTGCAGGACGGGTCTGTGGGCCTTGCTGAGTGAACAGCCCTGATGTGTACTCTGCCTCCTCAGCAAAGTTAATTTAGTGTTTGACCTTAATTCCTAGTAGTTCTGTCAGTAATGGGAAAGACAGAAGTAATGTTAACAGTGCTTTGTCAATTAAAACTTCAGGGCCTGTCCTAGTATATCCAGAAACATGTGGTGGCCTGTATGAGAGAAATTTAATTTTGTTTCTGTTTTCTGTTACCCCTAAAGCCAAGGGCCCCTGGGTATTTTGGCACATGATCTGCAAGCTTCTTTATCACCTTCTCAGAGCCCTCAAAAGAATTAAGGCCATTCTGCAATTATTAGTCCTTGAGCCAAATTTATTCAGTAGAACAGGAACATGCATTTTGGGATGAAGATCATATTATATTTGTTAGGAAAATAGTGACCTGATCCCTTCAAAGCTGTACATCTAAAAGATATGATTAGCATACTTCCCTCTATCATATCAGCCTCTGACACGTCCCTGTGGGTTTCTGTTGAAATACTCATCTACTAGTGGGAGGAAGGGAGGATTATTAGCATCTGACTATTTTGTTGTCCCAACATCTTGTTTCTGAACTCCTGTTGGGTGTTTACGGTATCACTTGAAAATTTATGCAAATTTTCTGAGCTCTGTGAATGGGCCCCAGAGCCACCAATTAGAGGCCAAGGTGCACTGGGAAATTGCATAGTTATCCGTGGATGGAACTCATAGATTTCATTCAAGGTCTTTCTCCTTCTCTGGAACTTGTGTGTGTATGCATGCATTACTTGTTGTATTTAAAAGAATTTCTGTGTAACACCCACCTTGGTATGTCACTGTGGCAGGCAAGGCAAATGGAATTGCTTGACAGAAAGCGATTAGAACTAGGACCTGTTGCACCTGCCTCATTCAGGTCGTTAGGTCTACATCAAGAGGAGGTGTAGAGCACTGTGTCAGAGCTTGCAGAGGTACAGCCATGCTGGAAAACCTGTCAGGTTGTATCACAGCTCCCTCATAGCCTCAGGGTCAGGCTTTTTTTTGAGTTGAAATAAGAAGAGGTTGCCCAAAGGTTTTGCATGGCAGAAAGATGTGAGGTGGGTAGGGTGAGGAGTTTTGCCATCTCCTGTGGAGCAGGCAGAGCCAAAATGTTCTAAAATACAAATGTAAATGTAATAGTTTAATAACAACATATGTTGTTGTGGACCATGGCTGCCCTTTCATTTGTTGGCTTTCATTGTATTGTCATTGTCAACTTAACCTTTCTATTCATGCCTATGGGCATACACTCTGAAAGTGAATAAATTCTAAATGGTATTTCTAGTAGCTCTTATATAGCCTCTAACAGTAGGGTAAGTGATACTTTAATGCTCGTAATTTTTGGAACGTGCTGATGCCAAGATTTTAAAAGGAAAACAACAAATAGATGAGCACATATTGTCAGATTATGTAGCAAATTGGTTAAATCCTCCTGACTTGACATGTGAGCCTACACCTTGTATAGAGCTGTAACAAGCAGACTTCCAGTTGGTCCCACTGTTGTATTGGGTCATCTGGGAGTGGGAGCTGGCCAGGTGTAGAGTCAGCCACATGTCTTCCTTGCATGCTGCTGTCTACAGAAACAGACATAACTTAATCATGTTAGCCTAGTGGGACAGACAGTCTTGCTACAGACACTTAATTAAGGATAATTTCCTGATCAGCCAGCCTGATACTTGGAAATACAAGACTCTGGTACTTCGACTGTTTGAAGATACCCTCAAACATATATTACAGAAATACACTAGAAGCTTTTTTTAGGCTGTTTGATACCTTTCTGTTTTCTCCAGTTGTTCACGCTATTTTATTTTTAAAAAGCATTTATTTAAAAATGTTTCCTGTACAGTAATATGCTTGCAGACCATTGTTTTTAAGCTGATTCAACAATTTAATGTTTGATGTTCATTGTGAGTGGTCTGTTGCGCAATATGGGCATGGAAACTTTTTTTTAATATGATCTTTCAGGCATATAATAATTTGTGCCAAAATTCAGAGTATTCTGTGGTTTGTGAGTTTAGCATTCAGACAAAAAATAATAGAACTCATAAGAGCTAGGACAATTATTTTTCCAGATTTGCAAAAATATTCGCAGAACTCTGACAAACTCTGTCTATCAGTCTAATTCACTCGCAACTCTGTTAAATCCAGACTCTGAAGCTGAACAGTTTTGTTAGATATTTGGCATGCTCAAATAAGGGTTTTTTTTCAGGAAATTGATTTCTTTTCAGCTGCTTTCTTTTCCACTTTTTTCAAGGATGAGACACAGTTCAACTAAAAAAATCACTCCACTTGATACTCTGCAATTAGTTTTTTAAAGTGTTTACTTAAACGCTATTGAAATACTGTTATTGTCAACCTTTTCTACTGGAAGAGACAATTACTTATCTTGGGTTACTGCATTTTAACTAATCTTTGGCTACTCTGAGTGACAGAGACATTGTTTTCCAAAGACAAAACACATTATGGTGGTTTTCTACTCAATCATTTTTTAGCCTTTCAGGGGTAAAGAGTCAGACTTCACATACATATACCTTAGCTGTTTCTTAATATTTTTTATATTTCTGTACAAGGCATAGAAGGTGCTAGCACAATTAGTTTGAGATATTGCAGAATAGGTCATTGACCTGCAAAACAAAACTTGCAAATTATGTCTGTTAAAAACACTTACCTGAACAGCTGTTTTTTAACTTGTATTTGCAGTTGCAGTGGGGATACTACTCTTGCTTCTTTGGGATGTAAAGCAGTTAAGTTTCGTCTTTCAACAATGTTATGCAGCTGTAAATGTCAGTGATACCTATCGTGAAACTCATCATGGGTATTTCCACCAGTTATCCATTTTCAGATGTGGTTTGATAAGCTGCCGTGATGACTGAGAAGTCAAATGCACAACATCCTCTGACTCTGATGATCTGTAGCTCCTTTGGTGAAAGCGTAATCTGTCTTTCTGTGATGCCTGATCAGTGCTTGTGAAATAATATGGGAAAACTATTGAGGAACCACAGGATTTGGCAGGGAAAAAAAGGAGGCTTATAAATACCTGCTGTGATGAGAAATATGTCTGGTTTATGTGATACAAGTTCACAATAATTAGATATAACTACACCCAAGGTTTTCCCTGATCATTCAAGTTTTTCAGACAAGGAGAAGCTATTTAGCTGAAAAAGGGAGATTGAGTGTTTCACATGTTCATTTGGCTTGTCATGTTCACCTGGAAACCAGACTGCTGCAGTGCTCTTTGTATGAGCCTTCTCGAGTTTAGGATGACCTGCACACAGTGAAAGAGGAAGTCTTTCACTTAAGAAGAAGTCTGGGAGATGGCATTATGTGAGAGAGATGTTTACTAAGCCGGTACAGAGCTCTATGTTGACATGTCTATGCTATATTTTGTACCTAAGCTCACCTGCTGCTAGCTCCAAAGTGTCTTTATATCTCAATAGTTTCAGGAGGATTACATGCCTAACAATCCAAGACAAGTAGTTTTGGACCCAGGGACAAACTGTTTGACTTGCTGTCTCTTGCCTCTGCCAGTACTGGTCCTGCCGCCCCATACATATTAGCCGGTTAGGTGACAGCAATGGCATTGGTTAGTAGCCCTGAGGGTGCTGGCATGCAGGCCATAGGGAGCGAAGAGAAGATCCCTTCCTTTCTGCCTTGTTGGAGTCCCAAGCCCCAGGAGAACTTCTCCTTTACTCCAACAAAAACTCGAACCAAAACTCAAACAAAATGAATGAACACTGTGAACATGTTAGAACACACTTCTGAATACAAAGCTTCCTTTCCCTAGTGTAAAGCCCTGCTGAGTAGAGCTTCAGGCCAATGAAAAGCAGTGCTTTTGATCTCTGAGGTGTTGCTGGCTGCCTTAAGTTTTCCAGTTAACATCCAGGAGGTGGGTTTCAGTGCTCCGGACAGGAAAGAGCAGCTGGTTGGGCTGCTCTGTGAAGTCCTTTGACGCTGGAACCTTTCCTTGTCCTTGGCTTGTCAGACCTAATTTGGTAGAACTTCTGCCAATCTGAAGATGCTCTGTAGGAAGTTTTCCCTTGCATTCAGGAAGGAACTTGCCTGAAGTCTTGGTATATGCTATCCACAGGCTTGATCTGTTGTTACTATTATTTGCATATGAATTTGTGGCAATGTTGTAGAAGAGCTGCTGAGTATTTAAAGTGTCAATAGATTTGTAGTGTTTGTTTGGTGAATTCCTATTGATTGAATGAGTAGTTTTCTTAATAATCCGAAGCATGTAAATCCAAGCAAGCTGGGGAACATGAATGTTCAAAGTGAGGGTGCTTTGGAAATACAATTCATGTGACTGATGCTGGTGTCCCTTTTTGTTTGCATCGCAAGTATCGCAGTGAAAAGCTTACTGCTGGAAAACTTGGAAACAGTGATTCCAGAGGCTATGTTACAGCGTGCTCATAACATGCAAGTCTGGTATTTGTAAATGTAACCATTTACTTCAAGAAATCTGATCCAGATGTAATCCAATATGCATGTTTCACTCATATATAAGAGAGGCAATCCAATTAGCCAATAACAGTACATCATGTGATATATGAACCCATCTGAAACAATTTGAATTTTAATACCCACAGCAACGACTCATGGACTGATAAAGAATTATCTGTGATTGCACTCAACAAATCATTTTGAATTATGAACACAGAACCACTTGAATCTGCTCATGAAAAGGCAGACTTAAATTGAACTGAATGCATTGTTTAACACAAGGAACTTGCACAACATTTGTAAAGAGTGGTGTATTCTAAGCAGTATCTCCTGTATCTTTTGTAGTAAAATGTGGAAGTATTCATTAACAAACAGCACATAGTAATCAGGATTCTAAATTTAAAGCTCATCTTGAACTAGAGGAGGTAGTATGGCAGGTTTAAACTTCTACCTGAACTGGGGCAACTTCAAAAGTCTTGACATAAATGCAACAGCAACAGGTGTTTATATAAATGCTGTAGTTCCTGGAAAGAACAGTCTGAAAGGTTTCGAAAATTATATATGTGAAACAGGAGATTCTTGTTTACTGCAGTGAAAGAAATTCACTGGGATTAAAGGAAAAACATCCACATCCAAAATGCCTGAATATTTTAACCTAGATTATAAACACAGCAAATTCTGAAACTTGCTGTTTTTCTCTCCTTTTGTATATTTGTTCCTTTTGTATGTTATCTTTGAAAATGTGTATTCGTATTGGTGAATGACCTTCCTCAACGGACACATTTAATTACCAGATGTAAACATGCTGCAAATAGCTCATGCCATGCAGTTCTGCCAATGCCTCCCAACCTTGACAAGAAGAAGACTTAAGTGGACTGTAAGAAAGGCAGTCAAGCGATTCCTGCCAACCAGCTACAGGCTGCAACCTACTGAATGCATCTTGTGCGAGTGCTCTGAGCTTGCTCGGAGTTCATTTTTCCTCTCAACATCATGCTTTCATATGGAAGACTTGAGAGAAATGTATTATAAATCTCTATTCGTGAAATGAGTTTTGAAGATCTGTGTTTGAATGTAGTCATGTTTAGCTTTTTTCACTCTGGAATTTTTTTTTAATTTTTTTTTAAAAGTTTAGCTGGTATCAAGGGAATGACAGAGAAAACTGATGTTGAACATAGTCTCTGGAGAGGTGAAAGTGAAACTTGTGGTATACCAAGGGAAGCTCATTGCAAAACGGCAGTTCAGGGAGCAACTAAGTATTTTCATTACATAAACATTTTATAGGCAGACTCCAGTAGGAGTGTGGGCTGAAGTAGTAGGAACTCATATATGAAAGGGACCACGTTTCAGAAGATCTCCAAGAGCAGAAGGTCTTTCCTGATGCTGTTGAATTGTAGCTGTTTTACAGTATTACTATGCTGTTCTCAGCACCAAGCTAACTCTGTATCTGTCTCTTTCACTCTAGTCAGCTCTTGGCAAAAGTAAAGAATGTGAATTAAAGGTTGCAGCCCAGATGTGAGACTGCTACAGCGCTGCACCAGCAATCACACAGAAGCAAGTGTGCTGCGTGCAGGCTATTACTTTAAGTAATCTTCTTGGCACAAACCGAGGATGACCTGATTTCGTCTACCTCCGGTGAGGGGTGTTAGGAGGTCTATACTGAATTTTATAGTGACCAGGACACTTACTGAAAATGTTTGTTCAGAAATAGTCATTGAAATGCAATCTGCTGTCAGTCACAGCTTTTGCTGTGCTACTTGTTTAACTGTGTAACCCTTCATCTTTTAGAGGCTGAGAGATGGATTTGCATCATGTATCATCGTAATGTTTTCTTAAAGCAATGCTGTAATTGATAACATAGATTTCTTCATTTGTTGTACAGGAATATCCTGTAACTTCAGAGGAGAACTACAGGAATGGTGAGGGTGTTTTTGACACTCCTACGCCACCAAAATATGGTAAGATTATCAGTGGATCGCTTGTCCAGGAAGTCATATTCTAAAACACTTAGTAAAGTGAAATTGTTTCACCAATTAAAGACACAGGTGTGAGGAAGCCACTTTTTCTTCCTGAATATTTGTCAACCAAGAATCATAAAACTTACATGAGGATGACGTTTTGTACACTTGTGAAGCTGTATTTTTATATACAGCTTTTTAAGATTTATACTCTACATTTAAAAACAACAAATTAATGTCACTACTACCATATTGTTCAAACTTGCATTTGTGTATTGATGTTTATCAACACTGATTTTGTAATGGCCATAGTTAGAAAAGTTTGTTTAACAACTATATATTTTCTGTATGTATGTTCCTCAAAATTTGTACATGAGCAGACAGAGGACTTCACAGCATGTGCTTGTAATATATAACCATCATGTTAATATGCTTAGGTTCGTTTTATTGTGTGTGTGCAGCTATCCTGAATCTTCTCGGCAGAGCTGTTATATGCCTGTGAAGATTTTAAATTCTTAAAACCGAGTATTTCATGGAAAAAAGTAGAAAAATATTTTTATGAGCATTGCATGACACTGGCTGGATTACCATATGCTATTTTTATTCAAGGAAAAGTGAGAGCACAGTTACGGCTTGACAAAAAATAGACCTGATTTTTCAGAAATGCAGACTATTAAAAAGCATGAACTGGTATTTAAAAGGAACGCCATTAATGAGAAGAGTTCTTTGCTTCAGTGGATTTAAGATCAGGCCTTGGACAGGAAAAGTGTGACTCTAGAGTTCTGATACATTTTTATCAGAGTACAATACTCTATGGCCAGGTTCTTCATTTATTCCACACATGGAGGGTTTAATGTTAAATACCAAATTCACTTAGCTGAGGACAATTCAGCTTGTGCAGAATTTTGTTTTAGCAGAGTGATACAGCAATGCACTGAAATCACAATACAAATACAAATTGTACTCAGCAGAACATAGCAATTGACTATACAGATGAATCACAATACAGATGTGCTTCTCCTTACTAGTCTCTTATGATATGCTCACTGTCACAACGCTGGGCATCCCCGGTGGCTGGGAAGAAGTGTGGGCCAAAGCCAGCTCAAGCCTTTCTCTCATCAAACATCTATTTGTTCATTGCTCAGCTTTGGTACTCTGTTGGGTTCAGCCAGGTATGCATTCCCCTGTTTTGGTTTGGCTAACTCAGGAAGACATTCACACACTTCTGTTTAAATTTTGATTTAACTGTTTGAGAACATTCACACAACCAGTTGATCCACACAACTGATGTAGCCATTCATCTAAAACAAAGGCTGCCCTCTGGTCCCTTTTGTATTAAGCTCAGCTTTCTTTGCAACACTGATGGTCAGTGGATTTTAACTGAATTGGGTGGGAAAATGTCTGTGTATTATAGCCTAATATGTTTTTAGATGCAGACAGGAGTGTTTTTACATGCATTTAGCTATGGAAAATTTGGGAAAATAGCCGGATTTTTTTTGGTTTTGGAAGTGTTCCATAATGAAACATGTTAGTGTATCTTCTGCTGAGAAGAGTTTATTGCCATGTGATATTTTTCTTATATGTGAATCTTTAGTGTAAAATCTTTTGACCTTTCTAAGGTAAATCACAAAGCTATTGTTAGGGTCGGTGGAGGAAGATCTTACCCTTAGCACGAAGATATAAAGCTATAGGATGTTCATCGAAGCAATACATCCTCCTGGGTGTACACATTCCATTGGAGTCTAATATAGAAACTTAGGTAGAATTTAACTTGGTCTCAGAGATTTTCTCCTTTTTAAAATAATATTTTTCACATACGTTTGAGAAATTGTACTGTTGCAGACAGAGCTAAACTTCATTAACATGAACTACATTTTGCCTGTTTTCCTGGGAATAGGGTTAAAATGTAGAACAATTGGATAGACTTAGGGCTCATTAGGTCTTCCTTATAAAGAAATCTGTTTTTAACCAGATCTTACACAAATTTGTTACTGTAGAATTAATACACTCACGATAGAAAACATTGTACATTTCAGCTGCAATAAGTAAAGGAACCTGTTACATCCAGGCAAGTGAAACATGCCACAGGTCAGATACAGCTGAAACAATGCTTTTTCATGCCGGTGGCTTATTTTAGATAATCCCTACAAACATTGCCATATATACGGTGTAACTGTGCTTTCGGACTGATGCATACATACGTCTTCAAGTTCCTCTTTCTTTCCGAAGCAGAAAAGTAAGTGGTGCTTAAAATTATCATGATATTTATAGCTAGGGTTCATCGGTGGAATTATGTTTGCTTTCCTGTGGTATGAATATCTAGTCCCAAAGTAGGAGAGCATTGTCCAGAGCTGCCCTTCTAGCCACTGTTACCACGAAATGCTTAGGAATATTCATCTACTGATGTGTGCAGTGAACTGATGAGACTTGAGGCTGTGGAGATGGTCTTGGAATTCCTCCGTGAACAGCCATTGAAACTCATGTCCCTTGGAACTGCTCTTTTCTTGCGGCTGGCATGGGTGCTGTCTCCGTCATTAGTGTCAAACACCATTGTCGTGCTGGACTCCATTCTGGACACAGCGTATAGGCTGCTCTGCTGGGTGGGATGAAACCTGGCTGCCTTGAGCTCTAGCTCGTCATAGCTGGACACCTCAATGAAGGGGCACCAGCGGAAAGCACGCTTGAAGCCAGCCCGGAACCTGGGGGGGAAGATGCTTGGTGAAAACCTATGCTTGCAAGAGGCAGCCCTAGACCTTCATCTGGAAATGTATACCATGCTGAAAGAATGCTGACTTGGCTAATTATCATGCCCCTAACCCTGCTTGTGGTGAAGTCAGTGGGAGTTTGCTTGACTAAAGTCTGAGTAGGGTAAAAAAGACAGTGGTAACAGCTCATTTCTGTTTCTGATTTTCTATATGCTTCCCCTGCATTTTAATGTTGGCATTTTCCTGATACTCTATTTCCCTTCTTTCGCCCATGCCTAAACAAACAAACCCCAGCTTTCATAGCACTGTCTTCACAGAAATTGTTTTGGTTTGACCTATGATGAAACCTATACCTGTATTTTCGTCTTCTCTCAGCAAGAAACTTTGTAGCATTCTTTTCTCTAAATTACCATCCCAGCTCCCAGATTCCAGTATCCTTTCTGTTTTCCCTCTAGTAACAGAGATGCTTAAATGGGAATGATGTAAAGACTAATAATTATTAATATAAAATATTTGGAGAATAATCTGTAATAGTTAAAGAAGATCCTAGAAAGTTGGGGACCGGACGTGAACAGTGTACAAATGGGAATTTTGAGGCTTTAGTATATTAGTGCTTGCAAAATTCATCCAGTGTTATTCTATTTTAGTTCAGAGGCAGAGATTTACTACAAACACTATTGTTACTTTTGGTGTGTATGCATTTCTAGAATAGAAGTTAAATATATTATAAAAACAGTTCACTGTACATTTATGTGTAACCTGAAAAAGAACACCTTTTCATCTAGCCCTAAAACTTATCAGACTTTCTGACTTGCCTTGCTTCCCTCGTTTTTGTTTCAACGATCACCTGTGCTGTTTATTGTGTCTGTAAGCTTTTTGGAGCAATGATTCAGTTGCCACAGTGATGACCACAGATAAAAATTTAGATGAAGTTTTCAGTGAAAGTTGACTGATCTCACAGAAATAACTTTCTCTCCTCCTCAGTTTCTTAGGTTTGCCACAGAGCTGTCACATGATGACAAAAGAGCAGGCAGCTTGCTATTCAGCATTCCTCTGTTTACATGCAGTCTACATTATGAAAAAATATTGAAAGAACCTCTGGTGGCAATGGCTTTAGGGAAGGAAGCTTTGAAAACCTAAACATCTTTAGACTGTATTGTTTTTATCTCACCTTCTATCTCTTTCTCATTCAGTGCATGGTTTTTCTTCGTCTTGAAATAACGCTGGCTTTACTTAGATACTTAAGTAATATCCTAATTAGCCTGGAAGATGAGGCTGGGGATAGGTTTTTATAACTCCATCTGATAATAGATCCAGCAGAAGTAACAATACTGCATGAATTGATCTGACCTTCAGCAATGGGTTGTATTTTCCTAATGCATGAAAAGGAAGCAGATGTTCTGGCTTTTTGGTTTCAATATGGATCTTAATTATAAGAAAACTCACTGGTATTTCATTGTTGCATTAATTTCTAAACAACATGACCTTTAGTATGTCTCAAAATTATGAAATTTTTGTTGATTTATATTCTTTAATCTAGTAATTTAATTTTGCAGTGTGTGGGTGTCAACACAAGCCACCTCAGAGATACTAATTTTTAAGAACATCATCTTTTGTAACTCTGCCATAAAAAGCTTTGGAAAAAAAAGGCATTATGTTAGAGGCTTTGCAGTAGTAAATGGGAAAATATGAGGTCTGATTCTCCCTTGCCTTTTATTTTGCAGACACTGGACACCCAGTGAAATCTGGTTTTTGTTGAAATTAATGGGAAATTTGTGATTTGAGTTAGGATGTCATCCTGGCATACTAAAACTTTACCTCTTTAAATAGTTGTAAATAATTATAATGGTCAGAAGGCTGTATGAAATGAAGCATTACCTTGACTTTTTAAAAGACTATGAAAGTTAAGCACCATAAGCTATCTTCATCAAGGAGGCAGAATCCAGTGTTTTTACACCAATAAAAACTTGGCATGATTTGATCACTTCATTTTCGATTAGACTCTTTTTGACAGGTGTTGCATCATCTTTAGTGGGGTTTTATAAATACTTAGCAAAATTGGTATAAAGCTTGTCAGCAATTAAACTTGACAGTGGCTGCTCATTCAAAAGAGATTTCAAATAACATTTAAGATTACTGATTCAATACGAACTCATACTGATTCGGTTTGTGAACTAATTCACTGCTATTGGTGGTCTTTATCCAATAATACTAGAAGAAATACTGAAAAATAGGATGGCCAGGATGATGTTTGTTTAGATTCTGGTCCTAGAAGCTGAAATGAAAAACATGATTTTATTCTGCAATCCAGTAGTCTTGAACTGCGAAGTATCTGTAAAATCTCACCAAATTCAACAAGTGCAGTGCCTTTGAAATTCAGAGCATGATGCATTGCTAACAAACAGTACTGTAATCTAGCATTGGGTAATGAGAATATAAATATTTGTTTTACTAGACTGTTACAGACCTCAGAGCTCAGTAGAAATCTAATGGTGACATATAAAGTAGACAGTAAACCACATTTTATGATATATCCTTCCTGCACTGAGAAGAAATTATGGCTACAATAATTAGTGAACATACAGATGTCACTCTATATCACTAATGACTGTCTTTACTTCTTTATCTTAATGCTTTGCAAGCCAAAAAATATTAAACTGTTATAGATTTTAAATTTTGCTTATGGAAACAGGAAGAGTTGGTTTCTGAATACTGAATTTTGTTCTGAAACTCTAAGTAGACTGCAGTATTTACTGAAAGTGTCCATTTGGTTTTTTGGGACTCCTTTCAAGTACAAACCTAAAGGAAGGGTTTTTTTTGTGTTTATTTTTCTTTCCCACTAACTGAAAACTATTCATGTGAGAATTCTTTGTCTTTTATCCCATTTTAACCATTTGCATTCCCACTAAAGTCGTGCATACCACCTGTTTCGTAAACAGCTCTTACCTCTTATTAAGACAGCAGTAGATAATGGGATTGTACATCGTAGAGCTCATGGCAAGCCAAAAGCTGGCCAAATAGATTTGCTGAATGTATTTCCACCGATTTAGTTGTTGATAGATCCCAGTAACTATGAAGTAGATGTGGTAGGGCAGCCAGCAGATGGCAAATATCAGCACAACCACTATCATCATTTTTACCACCTGAAAGAAGGAAGTAATAATGTTATTTAAAAATATATATTAGCTTCCTTTATTTGGATGAGCATTTCAACATCCATTAATGATTTTCTTGCATTTGATTATTAAAGTTAGTCAAAGCAAAGGTTAATATACTTTTATATAATTTTCCTTTCAATCTGACTTTCCTAAATTTCTGTTTATTTTCTCCCTTTTTATCCTCTTTTTCCCAAGAAAAATAACATGAAAATATTCTGTAACTTTATTTGTCTTGATTCTTCCAGTTAATATATTTGCTTACGTATATCTGGCTATCAAAACATTACTTTTTCCTGTCCACCTAATCACAGACTAAGGTTACAGGATGTTTTTATTTGGACACCTCCTTCTGGCCTTTATGGACCCTGGTGTCTTTTTCTGTTGTGGTCTGCAAGTATATTCCTAGTCCCCAGTTATTAGATGTGATGTGAATAAACATGAGGCTGTAGGAAATGAGCAACTGCAGTATTCTGTTTAATTTTGGAGGATAACAATTTCCTTGGCTGGTGATCATTATCTGTTGTTTTCTGCAGGCATCGTAACATCTGTTAGCTACCATAGTTTCTGTTAAGGACAAATGAAGAGGAGCTCTGTTTTGTGCTTGAAACACAAGAAGAAAAGTTATGAGTCACATAATATTTTCACTCCTGTCTTTCCCTCTTCACTTATAGAACCATAGAATTATTAAGGTTGGAAAAGACCTCTAAGATCATCTAGTCCAACCATAAAAAAAAATACTAGCCCAGCTACCATTTTCAACAGGTCACAAGTTTACAAATTTCTTTATGTAGGCAAAATGAAACCAGACGTGATAGATCTATCTGTGCTGGTAGGTCTCTTGTTCATTTGTACTGTGAGTACTGAGGAATAATCGGGATTGCTATCAACAGTTCCTTTCATTTCTCTGTACAGGTTGCCATTTCCTACTGTGTGTAGTATTTCCGGGGAGGGCGGGGGAGGAGGCTGAAATTTTGCTACCTACATGTCTTAGGTTGATATTCTTATAAAATTTCAGCTAACATAATTAGATCATTTTACATATAAATGTTATGGTGCCGTCCTTAATGCATGTTGCATATTCCTGTGGGAAACATCAAGAAATGTTTCATTTAACATGTGGCACCAGTTTACAAGCTTTCCTGCTGGCTGGGACTGTACTGAACAAGATTTTGCTTATGAGAATGCTTATTGTTACTGATACATATACTGATCATCACTTGAAGCTGTAAAAGGGGTATCTGTCCACATATACAATGACATTATTAATATTTGGTTCTTCAAAAGCACTTCTCATCAGTTAACTGTAAATCATTGCAGTCAAAAGATTAGTGCTATTACAAAGGAAGGCAACACACTGAAACATATTGTCACTTTCACCTTCGGTGAATGTAGAGCTGTACGTCCATATCTAGGCAGATACAGACGTATATGGGACTCAGTATGAGATTTTTTTGGGGGGGTGCAGTGGGGAGGGAAGAGGTTGTGACAGTATGTGAATAGACATTTCTGTACTAAATCACTTATCTGAAATGATGCCATAAAAATATGTTGTAAAATCACGGTCTGTTGTTAAATGGCATGACTTTTCTACCCTTTTGGACATAACTTCCACTATTGTTCTGCTGGGGATCTACACCTGTGCCTTGCATACATTGTATGGGTAGAAGACTTAACTCGATAGTTTTACTGTAATACTTCAGTCCTCTGTTCATTGATTTCCAGGTGCACTTTGCTTGTTGCTGTGTTTTCATACCTGTCAGGAATGATAAGTATTACTGTAACCATGTTCAGGATTTCTGTAATTTCAGAACACTTGAGAATCTAATTACTCGACTTGATATTTAATTAGCAAGTCTTCTAGTACCAGCTGTGCATGTGAAATTATTCCTAGAATTATTTATCATTGGAATATCATAGGTATTATACGGAAGGATTTTTGTCTCCAAGTTTTCAAAGTGTAATCAGGTAAATCCGTATTTATACTGAACATTTCATCTGTGCAGTCCTTGAGAACTGAAACAGTCGAGCTTTCCAGCAATCAATGTAGTTTAATCTGGTTGAATACTGCGTCACTCATGCCCCAGAGCTGCTAGATATCACATTAAGAGTGCAGGTTGACAGTTTGGCATATTAAATTGTGTTAACAACATTTTTGAAAGAAAATGTCTTTTTTCTAACATCCACATTTTTATTGGCTACTTTTCTGTGCTATATTGAAGGCCAAGGCAAGCAGTGCTTCAAGAGTCTACTTAAAGGTGTCCTAAAGGCAATAAACCTTCACAGGGTGTACAAATAATAGCTTTTTATTTCAAATGCTGCACTCAAAAATTAACACAAAATTACAGATTTTCTTCAGAGAAACAGAAATCCCAAAATAGCTATTTACACTATGACCCAAACAAAGTCCTCAACTAAAAAGTTTTGCCACAGTTCCTGGCAATTTTATTCTTATTTTAAACATTTATAGTTTTTTTTTTTTTAAGTTTTGAAATGAAAAATGCCAAATCACGTCCAGAAAATCACTTCTTTTCCTGCAAGGTTACTGTTTTATTTAAAATAATACAATCCTCTTTAAAAACAGTGAAATCAGCATAAAATTTTCTTGCTGCTTCTGTCTGGAAATCCATGATTAAATATTACGTCATCATCATCATGAAAGCAGAAATTTCTGAAGCAAATAGTTAAACTAGACAACAAACAAAAGCAGATTTTTAGGTGATCATTAGTGCTTGTTTAATTTGTGAAGTATCAAGTCACTGGAATGACAGATAATGAAGCACACTATGTTCTTACTCATTCAGGTTTGCAGTTGTTTTTCATAAAGAATAAAAATTACCTACAAATTTAATGAATCATTTTTCTCTCAGATAAGGCTGTACCAGTTTGGGTTTCACTGAAGTGAATGATAATATACTGATATATGTATGTTTAGGGAGAGTCATGCAATGGACTTTCTGTATTAATGTGGAAAGTTTTTTTCCTGGAACAGAGAAAGTGCTGATTTTTCCAGCAAAAAGAGACATTTAAGAAAAGTCTAGGTTAAGTTGTCATACTTTAGAATATTTATGTAGTACAATGCACTCATTAACATACTACCTAAGGGGAAGATAAGTGAGAAGTTGCAAGTATATGTGGCGCAAAATTGAAACACAGGGCAGTTACAGGTGAATTTGAAGTCAGTCACAGAAGTTATGAGAGCAATCAGAAAGCACTAGTCTGTCCTCTTTTCTTTGGCTAAGAATGAGTATCTGTTGGCAGAAATGATGAAAAAGAATAATAAAAGGAAGCTGAAAAGGAGGAAGGTCATTCTGAATTTTCTTTCCTCTGTTAGAGACAGGCACACACACTGTGCAAGGCCATACCTTACAGTTTACAGCTGCGGTTCTTGTCCATATCCTTGGTCTTTGCAGCATTAAGTTTCATTTCTTGCTGATTTCAATAACTATGAACAAGAATTGCCTTCAAGGACTATAAACGCAGGACACCTTGATTTCAATTGATATAAATCCTGATGAATGAGTGCTAGTAAACTGTTAAGCTCAATTATGGCACAGGAAAAATAAGTGAAAGAGGCCAAGCGTAAAGTTGCCACAAAAGCCTGATTGTCTTTTCCCAGCACAATGTGATGTTTCACTAAAAAATCTCCAATGACTCTGCAGGTTCAACAGCAGAGTATAAAAGAGACCCTCAATGGTAGTGGTTTTTTTGTTTTTTGGGAGTACTTAGACCTGTGGCTCTGAAAACACAAAGTTCTTTTATTTTGTTTCTTTTTAATATCCCTGCTCTGTTTTTTTCTTTTTTTTGAGATATTACCATTTTTCAATTGCTTTCTCCTCTGTTCTGTATTGCACAGAATTCATTAAGAAGGGTCTGCTCTTGTGAGTTAGGAAACATTTCTAAAGCAAGCAAACCAAAAAATTACTGAATTCAGTTGTGCTTAACGTCTAGCTCTGTTTCTGTCACCATTCCATCCCGGAGCTTTCCAAATGTGTGGTTGCAGTGAACACCACCAACCTGTGAGCCAGTGGCACCATTTTCACATGGTGTTGTGCTCAATCTCCCTTTGTGGATTGTGGTCAGAATGGCTGGAGGCAAGGGCTTTTTTTTTTTTGTTCCTGGACTTTCACTAAATGAGTATTGAGTCTCTCCGTTGTGCAACCTTTAGGCAAGCCTTGAGACTAGATCTGGAATATGATGGAAAATCAAACTATTTTATATTTTGATTCTCATCAACATGTTCTGCTGATATTGATGTACTTCTACCTATGTCTAAGAAAAACTGTGTCTATAAAGAAGTGAATTTACGTGCTTTGCAGTCTTGCCCTTTCCTTTAAATCCTTCCTCTCTGAGTAAGAAGCATTCTTTCATTAATGAACGTTATGTAATGAGAAAAAACATATTTAAATAGAACATAACACACACAACTTCATTGGAACTGGAGTTTGCAAGTTTGCCTTTGTTGTGAAACATTTGAAGCAGTAAAAGTGAAAAGGAACTAACAGATTCTGCTACACTCAGAAAACATGGCAAAAACGGGGTTTTTTTTCTCATGTTTTTATTTTGAATGAAAAATGGCTAGAATAATTAGTTTGATTTAAACGTAGCATTGAGGACAGCTCTTGAAAGATTAGGAATAAAATATAATTTTCTGAGGGACTCAGTTCCTTCTGGGGGGGCTATGGCAATTCACTTTGCAAGATATTGCTTTGCCATCAATAACTAAGACTTAGGCCATGGAATCTTAATTTTCAATCGGCTCTGCAGCTCCTTATTGCCTTTCTCAGTCATCTTTGATATTGCTGCTTCTACAAGGTCAGGAATCTGGCTTCTGATTTCATTTGCACCAATGTCACACACTATAACTTCATTAGTTTCAGAACTTTCACTCTTAGGTCTTATGCAGATGTAAATGAGAAGAAGCAAATGCCTTAAGAACCCTGAGAGTGTAAGAATGTTTTCGTTTAAGCAAAGTTCACAGATAATTTCTGGGACTTGTAATGTGTTTCTCTTTATGCTCTTTATTTCTTCTCTGTACTCTTCTGAAGCAGTAAAATACGAATCCCAATGTGTTAGAATGCAATCAGTAAATCTGCTTCCCAATCCTGGGGACATATGTGGCACTTGTGCACTAAGCACCAGAGAGAAGAGAACACCATTATGTCTTTTGCTTCTCCACAACGCTTATTTGGAATAAACTATCTATCTTTTGCAAGAAAATTAGGATTTAAAGGTAACTCTACTGGTATTAGCACAGAGATAGGACTGATTTCTGAAATGCCAAGTGCTCTGGGTTTTCAGGTAATTTTGACAAGCTCGGGGATTTTTTTGTGCTCTTTTAGCCTGTAGAAAGGATAGATTCTTAATAGCTGAAAGAGATGCACATTTAGAAGGAGAATGAATCGGAGAGCTTGGAAGTCTTTCAGTCAGGAAGTCTTTCAGTCAGGTAAAGTACTTGTCAATTCCAGTTCACAACAAATCTTTTTACTCTTCTGACTTATACTTTCCATCCTTTTTTTTTTTCTCAGTTCCTTGAAATAAAGATGCTACTTTTCATTTCAGTTTGCATAATCCCTTGATGCAGACAGAATTAATAATCACTTATTTATTTAAGCTATAAAGTTGAAAAAGATATTCTGATCTAGTACGAAGTAGCTTTGAATCAGATTGATGTCTAATGCTAAATGCTAAACTGTGGCCCCCGCTGTCCACCCCAATCAAAGCAATTCTGACATTTTTCATGAACAGTCTTAGATACTGCCATTTTTAAATGAGGCTTTTTTCCTTGAGAAGACATAATGCTACAATATGCTAATGTCTGCTGCTCAAACTCAAAGAGTTTTTTGTGTAACCTAGATGACAAATCAAAGTAGGTGGCCTTGTATCATTGTATTGGTCTTCAGCATGGAGTAGCATAAGAACTTTGTGTTCTTTAGAAAATGACTACAAGGGGCTGTTGGGGGATGGACGTTACTAGATATGGTTATCCACCTGAGATCTAATTCTGAAAAAAGTGAAAAAGCTGATCTAGTTCTTTTGTACTTAAAATTCACACCATCGCTTCATTTACAATAGTTTCTTCCCTGACCTGGAGTGAGTGATGGGGCACGCTTCACTTCATGCTTCCAAGCAGAGAAGAGATTTGGTGTGGAGCAAACAAAATAATCATATCTTCTTCTGTTTTCCCAATAGAAGTTGGTTCTGCAATCTACTTTCTGCCACAATTCTGAGAATGTTCTGGTACCTTTAACCCTTATTGAAGGCTCTCCCAGAACCTTGTCAATGTTTTAAGACTTACTTGAATTTTCCATAGAAGTCTTCAGAGGGATTGGCACATGCAAATTTTTTCCCTTGGAAAGTGGACTTGATATTGAACAATACAATAAAAAAAAACAAGGCTATGCTGAATTATGCCAGTGAATTATGCAAAAGTATCCGTACACGTGGTTTGCTTTATGTGGACTCCTATGAATGGAAACTACTCGCTTGATCCTAAAATGAGATGGATACCTTGTGTTGTCTTCAAAATAGGCACACAGGCTCTTATTTCACTTGGAAAGCCAACAGTCTTTTGGATTGTATTGTTTTCAGCCTATTACAGAATCACAGAATCACAGAATAGTAGGGGTTGGAAGGGACCTCTGTGGGTCATCTAGTCCAACCCTCCTGCCGAAGCAGGGTCACCTACAGCAGGCCGCACAGGA
>Ga0065711_1028592_pt1 | contig 40266 bp, 25 predicted proteins | sample Hoacrofraction12_FD_59098 | JGI IMG/M metagenome (GOLD analysis project Ga0065711, IMG submission 59098) | Hoatzin crop microbial communities from Cojedes, Venezuela - Epithelial fraction 12 v2 (version 2) | ecosystem: Host-associated > Birds > Digestive system > Esophagus > Crop | place... | reverse complement strand
CAGCCTCCCTGGGCAGCCTGGGCCAGGGCTCCGTCACCCTCAGAGGGAAGAAGTTCTTCCTCGGGTTCAGCTGGAGCTTCCTCTGCTTCAGTTTGTGCCCATTGCCCCTTGTCCTGTCGCTGGGCACCACATGAATTTCATATCGTTTCCTGGGGCCATAGTTCTCTTTTGACTTAAATTCAGGCTGGTGCCAAAAGAAACAGCACTATTCCCTGGACCACTCACTCTCGTCATCTTCCTCTCACCAGCACTGGCGTTTATAGGCTGGGTGGGGAGCCGGCAGGGAACTGATCCGGCTGAAAACTAAGCTGACCAGGAAAACACAACCCCCCACCTTTCCAGATCCCCTAAAAACTGATTCACGGTGTTCATCACACCCAAGGGAGAGTGAAGCTATGAGCAACAAGAAACAGAAGAGAGGATGCGGGTCTGGCTGTCAGCGTCCCGCAGCCTTCTACCCAACCGGAGGAACCACCTCACCGAAGTCAGGCGCATCGACACAGCTCCTCCTCAGACAAGAAACAAGCAAACCACAAAACAGAAGCAGATGCCACTTACTCCAAATCATGCCTGGAGACTCTTCGGTTTAAAAATGAAGCAAACAGCAAATTCACATGCAGAAGTAACTTCTCTTTAAAACCTGATCTGCTGACCATGTTACCAAATGCACTTTTTTCCCCTAAGGCCATACGTTTTGGCGTAATAATTTTTAAAATACCAGCAAAGTATACAGTAGGCCCCCTTCTCCTACTGTAAGAGAAATTACCAGGTACTTACCTACAACAGCAAGGTGGAAATCCCTCCTGGCCTCTCCCGCGGCGCTGGTCACCACGCAGGTGTACCGACCTTCGTCTGCCACACTCACGTGGGCCAAGCGCAGCGTCCTGCCGCCTGCGGGGAAAGCCAGAGCACGGGCAAGCCTTGGAGCCTGCTCCAACCAACCCCCCCAAACTGTCTGTGCTCACTCTTCAGCTTCTGTGTGCTTTGGTTAAACTTACAGCTGTGAAATTGTAATGTGGTCTGGTTTTTTTAACATGGTTTGTTTTGTTGAACAAACTGTAAGAGACAGCAACTGACCCTACTGCTCCCATCACTTCTGCATCTTTGCTCAGGCCCTCCAAGCTTTTAGGTCTGTGCTTAACATTGATCGTACTATTCTTTCTAGTCAGCAACTTCCAAACTATCCTGACATCACCCTTTTTCCTCCAGAAATTACATTTAAGTGACCTTTGAGGCATTTGGACATTTTCTGAGAGTTCCTGGAAGCCGGAGACCAGCCAGAACAATCCCTGCAAACTTCGAAACACATCTGCAGAGTTTGCACAGAGAAAATCGGACCTGCTCCACGCAGGTCACTCACCCTACGTGCAGGGTACGGCGCACACAGAATTCACTGATCTCACGGACACCTCAGATGCGGCAGGAGCACCCCCTTTGCAATATGTAGGATTTGTGCACACACTTCTGTGCAGGAAATCTTGACAACATACAGTGTCTCTGACAGCAGGACTTGTGTTCGCTGGAGTACTTTGCTATACTGAGGATCTAGATGACTATCCAGGAAAAAGAATACAGCCTCATCGGAGTGAGGGGGTGGGGTGTGTGTGTGCGTATACATAAGTTTATTTTTATAAATACATACAGGCACTCCATAGAGGTATTTTCACATGCACAGATAAGGAATAAAATTCCACTCCCCTCTTCTAGCGTTTGTATTAGTGGTGCCATCAATAACAGGTGACAACAGTAGTGGTTTACCTGTAATGTTTTAAAATCACAGCTCTCTCCTGACACTACAGCAGAGCAGTTGTCCGAACACATTTGCACAGGCATGCTAGTTTAAAAGGAAGAAGATCTACAAATAGGTTTGACCAAAGGACCACGAATATACCCGCTTTGCCCTAGCAGAATAATGTCTCTTTGCTTCCCTTCTGGCCGAGGAACAGCAAAACAAACCGCAGTGAGCACTGCGGTGTGAAAACAAGCGTGCTGGCCGCCCTTCAGCCGCTGCCAGTGTCTCGTCAGCCGCTCTCGCATCAGCAGTCATTACCTCGCAGCACTTCACGTCGGAACTGTGCGCGTCCTGCCTGCGGATATCCACAGGGTCTCAGTATCGAGATCTATCCCAGAATTTCATATTCCTGTGCTTTGAAGAAAGAAACTGCCGACCCGCTTGATGGAGGTGCCTCTGCCCAAGGATCCTACCCGCTGCAGGGAGCACTGCGCGACTGGGCAGGCTCGGTTCCTGCAGGCTGCTGTCACCCCGACCCTTCGTCCCCCACACCCTGAACAAAGTCATCTAAGGAGCAAACCCGAGCAGGTATCTGCCTGCAGGAGACCGCAACCTCCTACGGCATCACACATCTGCACACCCAGGGCTCCAGTGCTGAGGCAGGATATGATTTTCTACACTTAGCTAAAACTTAATAAAAGCTTTTTCCCTTCCTAAAGCTAGCATGCAGCCTAGTGTATGGTCTGCAAGGAAAGCAGCTGTGGTATGGTTGATTTTTTTTCCTAAAGGATGTAGGAAGCATCATTAACAGGAAACATCAGCATAGTATCTGAATTAACAGATTCAAACTTGCCAGCAGTGTGTCCACACATTTAAAACATCTGCAATGCCAAGTATGTTTTCAATCAACAGAACCAGAATCTTGCTTTGGCAAAGTATTTTACCTCTTAAATTAGTCGAAGAGGGGGATTTTGTTGTTGTTTTTGGTTTTCTTACAGCTGTAGAAGCACAAATAAAGTTCCAAATGCCATGTTGGTTACAGTTCACTAAGATAATGTGTAGTTTTCTAATGAACTGCACAAAAGCACAAAGTCTGCTGGAAAACAAAGCACTGAGTTCTGGCCCATTTCCCCCCTCCCACTGCAGCTAACCTTCAGAGACAACAATCATCTCTCTGTCTCTCACCCTTCCAGACTCTGCAATCCGGGTGGTGATGTTAGTGTGGGTGTAGAAATCAACAGACAGAACAGAAACAATCCAGCCCAGAATAGATTTTTTTTTGTTGATGGTAGCTTCACACAAAAAGGAATGCATACCAACTTAGTCAGTCAGATTTACACTGGATAATAACCAGACACCCACTCCTTTTTCCATGAGCCATACGTAACGATGGGGAAGCAGAAGACAGGACTACCTGTAATGTTAAAAGCTACACGAAGGAAAAAAATCCTGAGAAATTCCAGCTTCAAATCCAATCTTAGCTGAGCTTCTAAACAGCTTCCAGCTCCTTTACCAGTCTGATAACTTTCCTGTGTTCATGCTGTAGGATGGCTTGGCTTTGCATAGTGGCTGTCTCAGAGTATTAGAAACTTCATCAAAACTTGCTTTCCTGAGATTTCTAGCTGTGAGTGGCAAACCCAAGATTAAAGAAGCATCTCAGCTGTCATCTACACACCTCAGTCATAACCAGATGCTTAACTACTTCTACACACCACACATAGCTGATCCCCAGACCCATGAAGCCAACACAAAACACACTGCCTGCTCGGTATGCATTTTCCATTTGCAATCTCAGTGGCTGCTAACTCACTTTCCTACTGCAAACACAAAGCTGTAACATCGCTGCAGCTGCCCGTCAAGTGCTCTCACTTCCCTAGGGTACTGCCGCATGATGGTTTACAGGAACGGGCGCTGAGCCCCTCCTATTTCGAACACCTCTGGCAGTTACTACCGTCATAAAAAGGCACCTGAACTAGTTCTTTGCAGGTTACCCCAGCTTTCAAATCAAGATCGCTGATGAATCGGATCTGTTTCTCTGCTTGCTTATCATAAGCTTCTCCAGATCCCTTGGACCAGTCTTCTTGCTAATGCAGTGCTCTGTGCTGTCTTTGAATGATCACCTAATTCCAGGTTTTATTAGATGACATTCTGAAGCTCAGATTCAGTTAGCTCCAAGGCCAGAAAGCATTTACATGCATTGATTTCTGAGGCTCATGAACAGGTTTCCCTTTGTTTTTATATACATAGAAATGAAAGATGTGTTTTGTTCATTGTCATATATATTCATTCTCTCACAGGTTTTTCATCTTTAAAGGGTAAAATACACATCGTTTGGTAACAGCTTTAACAGTTTCCGTTCGCTGTTCACCAGGCACTCCAGCCAATCTGATCCCATCTACTGAAAAGCTTGGCACCGAGTAACTGTTTCTCTTCTGTCCTTGTCTTTACAGATTATTAACCCAGACCTTCCTTCACGTGAAATTCCTGCACTATAGATACAGAGGGCCATGCGCCTCCTTCCCTTTTTTTTTTTCTTTTTCAGATAACTACAGCTTTTGTACCTGAGAGGATTCGCACTGAGTCGTTCAAAGCGACAGGCCATCCGTTCTTCAGCCATGTTATCAACGGCAAGGGAATTCCTGAAGCTTCACAAACCAGAGAGACGGGATTCTTCTCCACAGTGCTGATGTTCTCAGGCATCTCCAGCTCACCAGCAATACTTGGGGGAACTACAGAACAAGAGTAAAGAAACACCACGCTTCAGAACAAATGAAAATTCAGACATTCAGTCAATCAAATCATAATTCACTAAAGCTAAGATAAGCTTGGCAAGTGAAGAGCTACAAAAGGGAGACATATAATACTATATACTGATGATGCTTTCTTACTGTAACTGCATGGAAGTACTAAAATTAAATTCTATCAGTTCTGTTACCTTTATTTTATGGCTTAAGATACCTAGAGAATAAGCATATATTGGTTTGTTATATTAGTTTATTATAATTTCCAGTATCTAATGAAACACTAGGGAAAATTCTAACACTGACAGAATTGAATGCTTTTGCTAATGGAAAAAACAACTCCCTATTAAAATAACTACCACAAATTTATTTTTAGCTTTTCTTTGCTAGGAGTAAGAATATTTCCACTCTGGAAGCAGTTCTGCAGTTCATACTTTAGAGTATAAAGCCTGAGGTAAGTAATTGACTGACTGCCTCCAGCACTCCAAGTAGCTTGAGGAGGCTTAAAGTTTCTTTTTACTACCCAGAAGTTTGATGATACAGTAGAGCAAACATTCCAAATAAAAACACACATAAACAAAACTGGTAAATGATTTTGGCCTCTCATTTTCAATCATGAGAATTCCTGTGTTTACTTTCACAGTAAAACATGAATATTCAGTGTTCAATGAAGTGTACAGAAACATATGCAAAAGGATTACAGTGGCTGTAAGACAGCACAATGTTCTGATCCATACCATCAAATCAAATTATGGAGATGAATGCTAGCTGGGGATACCATCTTTAAATTCTTCTGATTGTGCAAAATGAGAGAACCTGGTAACTAGATACTTGAGATACTGGCTGTCCTCAGGTAACCATCCTCTGGTGGCGGCCATGAGCAGGGTGCTCTTGGTTAAGCCTTCATTTCTGTCTCGCACAACAGAATATTTCCCAACACAACACTCACCCCAGCACCGTATAAAATTATATCGTATCTTGGATTTCTCCTCTTGGGAGCGACAAGGGGTGGGTTGATAGTAACAGGGACAGAGGTAAGATTTTATAATCAGGAGTTATAAAATTGAATTTGGATTTTTGCAACACTGTAGCTGAAACTGCATCACGTGTAAAGCCCACAGTCGATGCAGGTGGTGCGTTTAGCTCCACAGCTGTTTCTTGGATGTCCTCAGGTGAATTTACTTTTTTCTGTTACGCCTGCCCCGTTTTGCACATACTCACCATGAACATTTAAATCATATTTTCTGTCAGATAGCCCGGCCACATTGGCAGCAACACAGACATAGCGGCCAGTGTCTGCCACCTGGGCATTTTTCAGTTGAAGAAAGCGACCGTCATGAAGTATCGCTACATCCCTTCCACCGACCAGCGGATGGCCATCCTTCATCCATGTTATGGCTGGTTCTGGGACGCCCTGTGCCTTGCACTCCAAGGAAACTTCATTTCCTTGGGTGACGACAACTTCTGACGGGTGGCTATCACTGTTTAATATAGTTGGTCGAACTACGAAAGAAAAAGAAACACGGTTTAGAAGTCAGCTGAAAGCTACCTTTCCAGATCTTCACCTGTTCCTGAACAGAACAACAATCAAGTTTTCCAGACCAGCATTTTCATAAAGACCAGTTATTGTGGGTTACTGCTGGCAAATCAGTTCAGGGCACTCTGCAATTCACAGCATTTTCCACAGGGCTGAGAAAAGACAAACAACCTCCCCTCCCCTCACCCTACAACGTAAAAATGTTTTTTAAAAGGTGACTCTCAAGCAATTTAATTAAGAAAAAGACTGCCCCAAATGCTTAATACAGATGCTGTCAATCCCTACAGATTGTCAAAGATTTTCTCTTTCATGGGATTGTTTATAAATACCTCCTTTTATTCCTGATTGCAATACAGAATTTGCAGTAAAAGTGGAAAATCCAAGTTCAATTAGTTGCCATCACTACTACAGTCTGCTGACAAGAAACATCACACTATCTAAACCCTAAAGGGGTTACACCCTCATAATTATCTGCAGTCAAATGCACTTTCGACAGGTATATGCAATGTCCTGCTCAAACTCTGAGTCCAAAGTGTCAAAATTTTAATTAGCTAACATTCTCCTTGGAGCACCCGAAAATCGTCCTATAGCTAGACATTACTCTCTGAAAATCCTGCAGCTTAACGTTACTGTACCAGGAACACTTTCACAACATAACTCTATTTCAGAACCGGTAAACGACGAACAGAATTTTTCACGGTAACTTACCGTATACCTGCAAACTGTATTCTTTCCTTGCACTTCCAGCGACATTTGAAGCAACACAAGTGTAAGACGCAGCATCAGACTTCTCCGCAATCAAGATCTGTAGCTGTCTGCCTCCAGACAACACCCGCACCCTGCCGGGAGGGTCAGCCCCCAGTGGAGCGCCTGAAAGAGACGTTCCTTCAGGTAATAACACAGAAAGTGGCAATGAGCTTGCTCCAGCAGTGGAAAGTCCCCTGGCTCATTTACAAATGACTGAGCTGCACGATTGTCCGTGTTAGAACTGCTCCATCAGAGTTTTGGACATCAGAAACATCATGCAAGCACATTCTGAGGTCTTCCCATACTAATTGCTGACTTCACGACATACAGCAACATGAGGTAAAGCACAAGAACTCTCAGCACACTCACATCCATCCAGAAAGTCTTGGACACTTCCACTGAGAAGCAAATTCAACCTTTTTTAGTAAAATCCGACTCATCGTCCCGTCCATAATCACCCCACCCAGCACAGCACATCTTCGCAGCAAGCAACTGAGTCTGCACGGCCGGACCGTCTGCCCAGCTGGTGTCCCACTGCCCGTGCGCATGCACCTCTGCCCAGGGAATCGTCCGCCGAAACGCGACAGCAAAATAATACTGCATTCCCTGAGCAGAGTTCGCAGTTTTGGAGACCTCAGATTAGGCAACTATCTTCAGCTTCTCAAGAACGAATACACCTGCCATCGATAACTCTCACAAGCTGAATTTTCATTTCCCACTTGGGCATTTAAAATCCTCTCTGTGAACACATGCACCAAATGTCAAAGGCGATGAAAAATCTCGCTCTCAGGTAGCATTCAAAATTGCACTACTTTCTATCTGCCCTTCTAGGCTTTCCAACAGGGTCAAGCCTCCTTTCTGCCAGTTAAGTGTATGTACTTTAGCCTTGCAGTACATTATTAGAACATGTCATACAATGCCTCTATGGCTTCTAAGAGACAGGGTAAGTGTCTTGTAATTAAAATCTACTCTTTCCACAAGCCAAAATTAAGGTAGGCAGATACCACACTGAATTGTGCCATCTAGATAAACACAGATGAACAGGCAAGATTGATTAATAACACAAGAACTACAATACTGGATGAGTTCAACATCTTATTTTGTCTAATATTCTGTCTCCAACAGTGCCCATGCTTAAAAGAGTGTTCCAAAAATACGTGCCTTTGTGTACTGATTCATAAGAAGGTGTTTGTCAATGTTACTTTAACCTCTAAAGCAAAAAGGTGTGCAGACTACTCTTAAATATTACAGTGGGATGAGAGAAAGGTGCGGTAAATCCCAAAAGCAATAACTACCACTAGATGCATTTTTCTCACTGGCAGTATGCCATGGCTGTGAACTGAAAAACAGCCCAGAGGACAGGTCTATGCTATGCAGCGGATCACAGGGCAGAGACCCTCGACTCCGCAGCACAGGACTTCACAGCGAGTCACGGCCCTGCCAGCTGTGATCTACAAATCAGGCTTGACGGTGTCTTGCTGCACCGTGGTAAATAAGCATCAGGGGTGAAGTCCTTCACTAACATGCATAAACTGCCCGTTTTTAAGGCAGCTCCAGAATCTCTGCACTGCATTTCTCTTGCGCATCTTTAGGAAAAACGACATCTAATCCAAGCAGAGGTGAGTGAAAGAAAAGGTAATAACCTACTACTGTTGTTAATTTTACTCAATATCAGGACTGTTTAGATACCTGCGTGTTTGAACTCCTCAGAACACACCATCTAAAACATTTACAGGAAAAAAGCACAGGCAGGTCGGAATTCTCACATCTGCTTTACAAAATGGACAATGGATGGTTACTCACCATTCTTTTTCCAGGTAAGACTGGGTGGTGGGATGCCACTAGACTCACATATCAGGCTTATCAAGCTCCCTTCAATTACTGTCAGTTGAGAGATGTCATCTGAGCCAGAAATACTCGGCGACACTGAAAAGAAATGCCGAATAATTGCAGTATTTGAAAGAAAATGTTATCAGCCAACAGTAAGACCCAAATGACACTCGCACAAATTTGCTCCATTATGCTCTGAAGCAATTACAAGAACTGCATTCTCTTGCTGGCAACGCAAACCAGACCCTGGGCAGTCAATAATATGCTTGTGAATGACTGCACCCATCCTTCAGCCTCTGAGGTCCACTGCACACATGGGCCTCACTGCTGGCTGGCTTTCGAATGGCCTGCACAGAACCAAGCCGTTTCTGTGAATTATGTCACCCGACTCCAGCTCTGAGAGCCTGCCTTCTTAATGGCCTCACTGTGTAAACATACAGAGATCATCTTTAGTCAGAAAGTGACTTTTAAAATTCAGCCCCAGTTTTTCCTCTGAATTTTTCCTGCAGCAACCCACTGGCTGCCACATCCTACGCTAAGAACCCCATCCCTCCGACCGTCACACTGTAGCAGAGTGCCAGCTTTGCTCTGCAAAGCAGCTGCAGAGAAAAGGGACCACTCTTTCCATTCTGACTCTCAAAGTCTTAAAGACTTTCGGTTCAATCACTAGGGAAGGGATAATTGCCTTCTTGAAATGGTGGAACCATTTTCTTCTGATGAAAACAGTGTAGGTAACGCTTGAAAAGCGACCAAAACAAGCAGAGGAGAACATAGGCTGAAACTGGTGAATAAAATCTCACTAGTGAGTAACTCCTCCAGCACATATTTAAAGCACGTGACCGTAGACAGCTTCTCCTTCTGACACTTCAAACTCTTTACTTAGCAGCAACCAGGCACATGGGTTTCAGAACGACTGACTGCAAAGGGCTTTATTGTACTGTAGTGGCTTCAACCTTTCATTTACCCTCCTCCTAGGCAAAATATTTGTGCCATTCTCTGCTGAGGTACATCTTACATTTAACATGGGCTGGTTCCTGGAACCAGTTGGCTCTCAAAATCTCACCAGTCCTCAGAAGGATATATTTCCTGGATTTAGAACTTAAAAATGTGGCAAGAGGGACTTTTGGTCCCTGGGTGTAAACAAAGACTATAATTCTAAACAGTTCTCCACAGATGACTTTCACAGGCAGCTGTTGGTTTCGATTAAGCTTATTCCATGGAAGCTGCTAACTAGCAAAGAATTATCCCGCCTCTCAAAACCCTACTGAAACGCTCTTACTGCACTAAAGAACAAATCCCTATCCCTCCAGCAGCACAAGGTCCTTCGCAACGCTGTGGATCTCACAGGTCTGTGGGAGGGAGAGCTGAAGATGACACGCGCAGTAAATGGGTACATGCTTTCGCATGGGAAAATCACATGGTCTTGTACGGTACTGCAGTATCCACCCGCTAATTTAAACACCAGGAATGTTTCTTTTTAATAAATAATGGCAGAATTCTACTAAAAATTGTAGTTTTATCATTATAAACCCTGTTAGCTATTTCTAGCCTTGCGTTTTCAAAGAAAGAAATTAATTTGTAACAGCAGAAAAAGGCACATGGTAATTAGCATATGAGAATAAAATGATGATGCAGAAAAAACCTACTCAAAATCAACGATTCAGATACATGTTCTAAGCCACGTTCATCATCTAGCCATCGAAACATTTTACTAAAGCTACTGTTATGGTTCCACACTGATAACCTTGCAGGGCAAATAGCTAGGTAAAGCTGCTTTTCTTTATCTGAATTTCCATGCTTAAGCATTTAAAGAAGTAGAAAGTTGGTAGTTTTCTTTAAGGGGCATTAGAGTGCACAAATAGCAGCTATCGAGACAAACTCAGTTAGTTACAGCTCTAAACTACCACCGTGCATGCAAAGCCAGCCTGACAAAGGCCTGCGAAGTGGCTGGTATTAATTTAGAACCAAACCACAGCAATTTGGAAAATGCATGCACTTTCTTAGGACTGTTAAAACCACAGAAAATATAACAACATCTCCCTGCAAGAACCTCAGCAATTCCGTGTTTATGAACTACAGAGGGTGTCAGTGTCCCACATGATAATTCCATTCTGAGCCCCGTTCCCATTCCTGGAATAAGCTTAACAAATCTTACCCCAAATATTCACATTATAGTTCTTTTCAGTTTTCCCAGCAACATTTGTCGCTTCGCAAGTGTAACGGCCAGTGTCCTGTACTTGAGCTCCTTCAATCTAGGAAGAAAACAAAAACCTGGATCTTTTTCTTCTTACTTTGTTATACACGAAACTTGCAGAGAGAGGTTGTTCAGGTTTCAATTCTCATTTTTACATATGTGTCTCGAAATGTTAATAATAACAGGATTACTCCTGCAAGTTCTGTACACAAACTTCTAGGTCTCTATGACCTCCCTCACTCCTCACCCACCACTCACTATTGCACCAGAGGGTCTAACGCTGCCCAGACTCTAACGGGCACCTAGCACCTTCCTGGTGGGGACACTCCCCGGAAAGCAATCGCCACCAGAGCGCAACTGCCCAGCTCACCTTCAGTACACTTCCATCTTCGGAGATGCTGAGACCTGGCTTCTGCAGCAAGGGCCGGCCGTCTTTGAGCCACGTCAGCACGGGCGGGGGAACAGCATTGCTCTGGCAGAGCAGCTCCACTGCCTGGCTGATGAGCACGGAGACATTCTGCTCCTCTCCCATGATGTTTGGTGGAACTACAGCAATAAATCCAAACAAAGGGCTTTTGGGCATTGTGGAATTCCCAGAGTAAACATACTGTGGAGTTGGCAGTTTTCATTTAACAGAAATGAAATGGCAGTTACTACCTTTCTGACGCACAACTTCAGTCTCCTTTATATCACAAAAAGCACCAGAATAATTTTGTTACTTACAGAATATCCTCTACACAAGGTATATGCTAGCGAGATATCAGCTACAGATAAATCATGTAGGTAAGCCGAGACTAGCCACACAAATACTTGAAATACAGTTAGAAAGGAAAATAACCAGGATATAAAGACTGGGGAAGTACATTCCTGCTGAAAAAAAAAAAGACCTGATGAGTGAAGAGACTCAAAAGATAATAATCAGACACAGAGGCTGAAAATGTCTTGAACTGTTTCAGATAGTGCCAAGATGGATATTTGGCTTTAAGGACAACTCTGACTTTAAGAAGAATTTTGTCCAGAGATGGCCAAATACGGGAGGCAGAATGAGAACTCGCAGTCAAAGGAATAGGTTAATGACTTAACCCTCAAGTCATAATCTACAAATACTTTATTGTCTATCTGTTTGGTGTGGTACCTGCTAGCTAATTGTTGCAATTGTTAGCACTGAGCGCTCTATTTAGGTTTGTACTACAGTTTCAGCAATAACATTATTCCACTATTATGTCCAAATTATAGGGCAGAAAAAAACAGCTTTTGGAATGAAGGTTTTATGTGTAGAAGAAAAAAAATGCTTCTGGACACATAAATTGAAGCCCATCAGTTGTTCTTCAGCTGTATAAATATTTAAGAAAATGCATTTTTCCCCACATTTTTAATTGTTTATGTTTCCACAGTCAGAGAAACAAAGCAACTGAAAAGGCAACTGAGAACTGAAACTTGGAACACAGCAAGTCAGCAGTCTTCCATGGAACAAGTGTTTGTGGCCGGAGTGGAAAAGAACGCAAGGGAAACACAGGACGGACAAGATGAGCTCAAATGAAAAGATTAAAGACCGAAAACTGTTTGCTGTCTATGGCTTTGTATCAGTATTCACGGCTGAGCCGACGTCCTTTGGTAGTGGCGTGCTGCACCATCAGGCAGAGGAAAGCTTGGGAGATTCCCTCAAGGCAGCCTGGAGTCACCGACAAGACATTGCCACATTCAGAGTTTTGAAGTATTTTGGACTTGGAAAAGAGCAGAACCAGGGCAGGCCGTCACGGCCCGCAGTGCTGCTGCTTACCCCGGCTCTGCCGGAGGCTCCCGGACCGGACCGGAGCCAGGGAGACAGCGCCGGGGCGGACGCGCCTGCCGCAGGCATCACAGCAAGTGGCGGGGCTTTGCATCGCTAACACGAGTAGCTGCAGCAAACTGCGGAGAGCAGCAGGGCTGCTACTGGGCTGCTCGAGCACGACCAGCAAGAGAATTCCTGTTCGTGCTCTTAATGGCAAGTATGTTCTAAAATCCTTCAAGCAGATCATAGCGATTCCCTCTCCTTTCTCATCATTTAAATACATACAGCATGTTGATTGGAAACTCTTGACATTAATGCGACATTAAGTCTGCAATTAAAAGATCTACAAAGTCAAAACTCTCCTAGCAAGTATTACTTAATCTGGCTACACGCATCCAGCACGATGTTTTGCTTGTTGTGTACTAAGACTGTCCAGTTTGCCCAAAAAAGTTGACCAGGGCCAAATACAAGAACCTTTATTGTCACATTTCCTTCACTACTTCGTTTTGCAATCCATTGCTCCAGAAACTGTGGGTCTGACAGCACAAAATATTGGGGTAAGAAGAAGGGAAGCAGTGGGTCTGTCTGTGAGAAATGTTTTGGGCTTCAACAAAACGATACTGAATTAATTAGTACACGTGAGATTACAAAATGTCCCAAAGTGGTACACAGTAAACCAACAACACAGTTCTCACGATGTCCAGAAAAATAACATTAACAATAAAGCTTTGTTTTTCTTGCACGGGAAGCACTAAGCAGAGCAGCAGATTTCACAGTTTGGAAATAATTTAGGGAAAAGTCTGGTCTCTATGGATAAGAAATATAGCAACTGAAAAAAAATTCTGTTTATCTTACTTTCTATGTAGAATTCACAAATGCTGAGATTCTTTACGAACGTTGTGAAACTGAAAATTGGAAGCTGATCCGTTACTGCAGAAGGCAAATTCATTTCCAAATACTTTTCCACCAATTACTTTTCCTCTCAGCTAAATGAATTGAAATGTGTTCAAAAGGAAACTGAGTTTATGAAACATAGAGAGACAGACACTAAAGCACTTGTTTCTGAAGGAACAGTGTTTAAAATTAACCTAATTATGCTCATAGTAACTATATGCTACCCAGACTGTTCCAACTCCTAGACCAGATTAGCAGACCACACATTTCTAACCATCTCAGCTCCAACTGCACTCCAAATTATTTTCCTCCTGTGACTTCTTAATTAGATTACCCATATGAGGCAAGTCCTAAGAGTAATATTACGTTTTGGTGACAGCCTCACTCAAGCTGGCCCTGCAGCTGAGCTCAACCCTGGCCAGCTTCTCATACAATAGTAATTTTATACAAACACAACTTCTAACTAATTCTTTTAATTTCATGTAGCTAAAATGGGCAGAGGTTCCAGAAAATAAAAGAGAAATCATAAATATATCCATGTCACTTGTGTGGTTATGTGTACATACACACGTCTCCTCAAACTCCAAAAGGGACCTGGATATGCCAGACACCAAACATTCCAGCCCATGCCAACCTTGAGCTTGCTTGCCATGCCAGAGTCCTGACTTGCTGAACTGCCCCTTGCAGATGCAAAAGTAGCCATGACTCCAGTCACGAGTATCCTAACCACAGTGCACTTACGAGGCAGTCAATTCTGAAAGCCAAACCAGCAAACAAAGAACCTGGCCAGCTCTCCCTATTCACCTTAGAAAACACCCAAACTTCTAACTGCTCTTGCAAGATTTTTCAGACTTCTGCTTACGGTTGCCAAAAAGCTAGAGATTGGCAGAACCAAAGCAGTTCTCTCTCCACTGACCTATTGAAAGGAGAGGCAAAACCACAAAGCTTCTTCAAGTCCAAACTCCTCTCTCCACATCTGGTACAAGATTTCTAAAACAAATGGCAGATCACCATTCATCCTCATTTCACTGGTGCACAAAACCACTCGGCTATCCGGGGAAACTTAAAACTTGCCACAGTCAAACTCCCTGGCATTCCTCGGGGCAGTGTGTCATGTTCCTTGACATCTGCACATCACCAATGACCTCGTGAGAACACTGTATGAAAAGGCATCTTATACAAGTTACAAAAAAAATGAGGATGAAGCTCATACAGGTTACAATAAATCAGGAGGAAGGATGAATTTACAATAAGTTCAGTCAAAAAGACTTCAGAATCAACTTCCTGACATAATTTGGAAAACCGACAGAGTACAAAAGAGATGTATTTCCTCCTTCTTGAAAGAGACAAAGATGACAGGTTGGGCTCAAGACAGTGTCACCATTAGCACTAAAGAAGTCACCGCCCTTTGGAGAGGCATAGCAAGGCTTGCAAACGGAACAGGACCTGGAGAGCTGTATGGCCAACTCACACTGATGCATTCTGCTCCAACAAAGACAACTCAGCGCTGGCCCCAATAGTATCTTTTGCCTGTGGGATCTACCTGTTTTTTATACAAACACCTATTTTCTCCTATCACTTATAAATGAGCCTTTATGCATTAAGCTTACAAATTCACTGTTGCAGCTACATTTCTTCAAAGATACACAGCAAAACATATCTACATACTTTAATACATGCGCACACATGTGTATATATATTTTTACATACATACACACACACCCCTCCTCCTCACTTTGCCTTCCATTATGGCTTGGAACCATTTTTATTTGATGTTGCTAAAGGTCTGGGCCACAGTGTGTTTAATTTAAGCTCCATGAACAGTTCTCATGACCAAAAAAATCAGGAATTTGTCAGAAAATCTTACCATAAACTCTGAGATCGATATCTCTCTGGCTCTCACCCGCAGCATTCACTGCGACACAAGTGTATTTTCCTGTGTCACTGATCTGAGCACTAGTCAACGCCAAGACGCGTCCCCCAGACAGCACCTGCAATACAAGCACGGCACACTCAGAACACACCCCTCCGTGTGAAACACCAGCAGAGAGAACTGTTCGGCTGCATTTCAAACTTCAGCACTTGTTCTGCCACTCCTTTCACCACCTCTCTGTTCCCTGTGCTCTTCCCTGCACTCCGTTGTTCTCTTTTGATGGAGACCTGCAAAAGCAGAAGTCTACCTTCATGCAAGGCCGGGGGGAACTCCTGGTGGTCGCAAGTCTTTGCAGGATCCGGACATTCCTCTCTCCCACCAGTTTCAGGCATTCTGTCACACCTTTTGTCTGTGCCCCGAGTTGTCCCCAGAGTACACAGATTTCCTCTCTTTCCTTTCAGGTCATAAAATTAGCTTTCAAAAAGCTCCTTTTAACTCAGAAATATCTCCTTACATCGGGGTGGGGGTTTTTTATCTGAATTACTCTTTTATGTAATGAGATACTACACGACCTTGAGCTCTACAGCTCTCTTCAGCATAGCAATATGGTCCAATTTCCTTTTCTTGCCAGTAACTGAAAAAATGTGCTGATGCAAACTCTTACTCGGTATGAAATCAGTGGAGAGGACCACCTTCTTTCAATTATCCCCATCTACTTCACACAGTAATTACTGGAGCTAAGCTCACACCAATAACCTACACAGCAACAGGCCCTACACTCCCATTCCAGCATCTCTAGTTTATTCTGTCCCATTAAACTGCACCAGTTTAAAAGTCCCCCACCACGTCAGGAAACACCACAGAGAGCAGGATTTGAACCCAGCACCTGGAGTCCGTCGCTGAAGCTGGAAACCGGGCTACCATCTTTCAGCCAGGTCAGAATAGGCGCAGGGATGCCTCTTGCCTCACACTCCAGTCGCACCAGATTATTAACCACCACTGCCATCATGTCACTGCTGCCCGAGATTGACGGTGGGACTGGAAAAAAAACAAACCAAAGCTGAAACAGCTACGTGAGATTATTAATCACAATGAAATTAAATGGGCCGCTTACTTTTGCACGTTATTTCTTTTTCTTCAAGGCACTACATTGTTGGAAAGATTTTCCACGTCACTCCTACCGAACTCTTGTCATTTATTTGCTCTGTGCCAAACCCTGCTCTTTCCACGCACAAGCAGTCAGATAACTTCAGTGCAACTGCTGTGAGCAAGGTGAGCAGGACTGGGCCCCAGCCCATAGGACAGCTGCGAAACCCAGGAACCATAACGTAAACCCAGAAAACATTCCCTCAAACTTGTATAATATTCCATTTAGACCTTGTGAAAGGCATTAAGAGTGGCGGGGATTAAAGAAAGAAGTTGATCATATAAACTGCATAAAGCAAATATATCCACACAGTAATAAATTGGCCTTGCCGAGCATATGTGAACATTTACCAGATTAGACTGTATAACATCTATCTGATGCTAAAAAACATCTTCATGGAACATCTCAAAACACTTACTACAAGTATAGAGCCTAGCAAATTTTGTAGTGCTATGTTAAAAAGGGAGACAAGAAGCATTAAAAACGAGAGATGTTTCATTTATCAGGAGAATTCAAACAAACAATTTTATTTGCTCCTACCACTAATTACTTAGTAATAAAGCTTTACAGTCAGTATTAGTACAAAACTTAGAACGTGAAGTCACTCCTAGAAAGAGATGAGAACGGTGTGATCTACTCATCCTATGCGAGGAAAAAAACAAGTATAAAAGTCAGTACTGAAAGTAAGATTCATTAATAAATTCAGCAACCTCTAACAGCCTGTACCTCAGGGTACCTACTCTAAGATAAATACCAGTAATAGCAGAAATGGCAGAAAAAAGCAAGTGTGATTTTATAATCTTTTTTCCCCACATGCACACAGTTCCCCTATTTCACTACAATAGCACCCGTTGTTCCTAAATGGTGAAAAAGTTAGTCATGAGAAAGAAGGGGAAAAATCTGCATACAGTGAGGTCATGGGAATATACTAAACTGGAATTCAACCTGCTTCCTCCAGCAGGCCGGCCTCGTTTCATTAATGTTCAGCCTGCAGTACGAAGCATTGCTTTTAATGCAAAAATGATCTGATAATTTCTACCATGGCTGCTGCATCCACAACACTCTTAACAACAGCAGCCATTGAACACAACCGGTAATCAACCAACGGAGGCGCTCATCCACAATGCCGAGCACCACACAGAAATCTAGACAGGCTTTCAGCAAACGCAGCGTAACTTTCTGTCCTTGACACTTCAGCCTGTTCTCCATCACGTAGCCATTCTGGCTTCCAGTGTTAAGGGGGGAAAACACGCAAGTTTTCTCTCCTCAGACTCATGAACTGGCTGATTAACTTGTTCAAGGTAAACTCAAAAAGCACTCCATGGTAAGCCTGGCACGATGCAAGCTGAATTAAGTAGGTTCATGGATAGGTGTTTCAGCTTCCTTCGATGCAATTAGTTCTAGCTGCAACTGCATATATTCTGTTCTGGAAGGGGAAACAATTTTATGTGTCTAAGTCAGAAAGTATTACTTCCCTCGAAAACTCCAGACGTGTCCGCTGAAATTCCACCACATGCTTGCGCTCAGGAGTTCTTTTTCACTTTTTCGGTTTAACCTGAATAATGACCTTGGCTCTAAATATTTCCTGGGAATTAATCACTGGGTGGGGTTAATTGCCTTTGACCATATCTTGAGCCATCAGTTTTTCCCATGGCGGTCATTAATTCTGTGGAAATGTACTGCCCAACTCATTAATTGTTAATTAACACTAATAGGAACTACATACTCTGCGCGCATCTCAGCTGGGGACACTGTGCCAAATTTGGGGCACAGTTTTGCATGGAAGACTCCCACAGAAAACCAGCTACATGCATATGCATGTATCAAAGATAAGAACTTGGACTACGGCCCCATCCAAAATCCACTGCAATCAGTGGAAAAGCTCCAGTTTGGCTTTTGATCAGGTGTCTTCTGTCTGCAAACACCCACACTTCCACTTCATCTCATTAGACACAGTACATTTTTCCTAAAAACTCTTGGATTATGAAAGAACATTTGAGCTGGGTCCTTTCTTTATCTGCTGTGAGCTTTAAAGTCATCTACAGCAAAACCCAGCAATTGCAGAGCCTTCCAAATTGCTGAAGTGCTGACATAAATACCTGTTCCACAAACCTGGTGCCTCTGCTCATTATTCTTAGAGCTGACTTCCCCCACCACCTTTTCCCAATTCAAAATATGTATTCTAATATCACCAAAAACCAGAAGAGTGAACTTGCTTCCCTCTCCCCCGTGCCGTGTCTCTTACAGTACGACAGTGCGACGAGCGACGGTAAGTCTGCTCAGCAGACTGGAAAAGAGAGGAGGTGGTGCAGACAGGAGGTTTCTGTAAGCTTTACAAGACTCACCGTGAACCTGCAGACTGTAAAGCAGCTCAGCCATGCCCGCTGTGTTGACAGCCACACACTTATAAACGCCGGTGTCGGAGATCTGCGCGCCCTCAATCTGCAGCACCTGCCCTCGGCGCAGGACCGCGGTGCTCGCAGCGCTGGTAAGTGGCCGACCGTCTTTGTACCACGCGATAGCTGCGGAATGGAAGGGAAGGCGGAAAAGTTGCCCAAAATACCCCCTTTACAAACTAAGGGAGCAAACAGCCTTCAAACTTTCCATCTAAGTTTTCAGATGTGTACCACCAACATTTACAAACCAGTATCAACATCAAGCATAATTAATAACAATAAAAAGGAACTAGAAAATGAGGAAATCGGTAACATTTGTGCAAAATACTGACTGTGCCTAGAGAATTCTATAGCAAACTTGGCAACTTGCGCACCATGTATTTATGAAAAAATGTGCTGAAGTTAAAAAATTATCAGACAAAGCATACTGAGAGAGGATTTACTCATCTCATACCACAGCCAACAGCAGTTGTTTAAAACCACGCAGTAATATGATACATATCATTTTCTCACCTTTTACCCTAAAGTACTGCTATAACAAACTGAACTACCTGGGAAAGTTCACAGAATCAAAGCGCAAGCAATCAAATCAAAGTTCAACTGGCAGGCTGAAAAACTGAAAATAAAGCCCAGAAAACTGGTATTACACCACAAGAAAATTTTCTAGGAACTTGATAATCTACACAAACGGAGGATCCTTTGCATCTCAGCCAGAAGACGGCACCCTCCAGCAGCAGTACGTGTAACTGATGTTCCACTGGCATCATTCCCTACTCGGTGAGAGGAGCCTGGTACTTACGGAACCATTTGCCATGGCACACAAGTTTTCTGTGAAAGACACACATTGAAGCAGGAACCTGGCCTGACCGCTGAGCAAGACTGCAGGCAAGCTGCCTTTTCAGCGTGCTGCTGTGCCATCGCTTTTCTTAGCTGATGTCGTATCTTGACATCAGTATGTAGCATCACACCATACATAAAAGAGGTGAACAAACTGCTTTTATTGTATAAATTATATGAATGCCATTCTTTTAATTGTTTGTCCTAAAACAACTGGCAATTTGATGAGGAAAAAAGAGTGCAAAATAGAGACAAAATCCTTATGTTTTCATAACATTTTACATATACCCTCAATAATTTCAGATTTTGTTTCATACAGGTATAAATGATTCTAGCAAGTGATATTTTGCCGAGAATTAATTCTTTAAAATGTGGAGAAGATGAACCTGGATTCTCACCTGAACTTTAGTAACATCTTTCTTCTGAAAATGGGACTATCACCAGCACAAGAATAAACTGTTATACTAGATGTAACATATTAGTTATACACTATACCCCAAGTTTTGCTGTACAATAATTAATGCAGAAAATTATTCTCATATTAATAAGGTATTTTTATATCCCATCAGAAGATGGTGGGAACAAAAAACACGCACTGGAAAAAAGAAGGAAATAAAAATTTATCTGCGTATCTCAACAAGCAGAACAAAAAAAGATTAACTGTAATAAAAGACCTAATCCAAAAAATCCTAGCACTGAAAGAATCCCAGCAATGAAATAACTAAAATACAGATTGTTTTAGATTTTTTTCAGTTCAGAAATAATTCAAAATATCCATCAGCATAAACAGGAGCCAAACTCCTTCAGCTCTCACTTGGGTAAATGTTTATGATTTCTATGGGGAAACTTGCCTTAAGAAAAAAGGCAAAAAAGTATAATTCCACAAAAAGTGAGGAAAATAAAACAGCCACTGATATACGTGGCCTAGTTTTCAAAGCTTACACTATAAGGAGAGCCCACAAATTCATTGTATAAATGAATAATATAAATTGTATAATTTATCATCAGGGCAACCCACAGAAAGCACTGTACACACACAGCAAATCTACTCGTTCTCACAGGCAAAGGGCCATGACCAAAGAGCCTCCTGTTGACGTCAGCAGGCTTTAGGTAAGGTCCTAGGCACAGCCACACTTGACAGGCACACTCCATACGGCCACACATGACAGGCACACTCCATACACAAGGTATTGTTTTAACTCTGCCCTATACTAGAAAATATTGGCCTGACAGGGGAAAAGAGTGGATGTATCCAAAGCTGATTTAGCAGAAGTCTAACGAGATTCTTGTCTACGGACAGGGTATTGCCATACGTGCAAGGGAGCAGATTATCCTCCATTTAATTCAAAATGGTGGGGATTACGGAATTCCTCAACACTTACTCCACGTCAGTTGATATACTGACATTTCCCGTTATACATAGCATTTAATATTTTCTAGCTAAAAAACCACAGAATCAACCTCGTGTTCAGAATACCCATTCCTTTCAAAAGACACGGAAAAGTGAAAACCTCTTCTCCGCTCTGCTGATGCTCTCAACGGTGCATGTGCATACCTGGCGGAGGGCTCCCAGACGCTCTGCACTCAAGATGGATTGGATTATTCACCACCACTGTTTCATTTAACGTTTTCCCTGCATCTTCCAGACTGGGTGGTTCTGGGAAAAGACAAAGGCATCAGGTTTTCATTAGTTCAGCCACCCAGCTAGCAGAACATCCAATCACAACGTAATCTGCCCTCTGAGAAACGTTCAGCAATGAACTGCACAAGCTGCAACTAACTGCCTGACGACCAAGGCATTTCTCAAGAAAGTTCGTCTTTGGAATGGGAATACTCTCTAATTACATAACCTCAATAGTGTTAAGAGGAATAACACATTATTACTTTTTATTTTTTCAGGAAAAATGGCACTTGAAATGGACTCGTAGGAAACGGGTGCACAATATAGAAGAGTAATTCTTCTAACGTGGCAAGCTCATCTCACTTGAGCTGGTAACATTACACTGAATGTTGTATATGGCTTTAACAAAGCAGGACTCTCTACCTTACTACAGTCTATAAATTCGCAAAACAACAGAAACACCAGATAATGACACTTTGAACATGAAGACTGCGAACAAAAGAGGTGTTTGTGAGCATGGGATTGAGACTATAATTAACTACAATGCAATTATCATGCTATAGAATGAGTATGGTTTCTCTTTCTTATTCATGGAGATACTGCAATCTCTCTTCATTTCAGTTTAACATTTTCCAGTCCCTGGAAACTTGTGTTGACCATGAAAGTCAACATAATCCTACTCCTTGTGAGCATTTTGCCACAGTCCATCCCTGCACCTCCTGTATCCCTTGAGGACTGGGTCACATCAAGAATGCACAACACTCCGTGACCACTTCTGAGGCAAATACACATAAATCATGGTGAGACTCTTTATTAAATTCCTATGCAAGCAACAGTTTCTCAAGTTTCCCTGATTCCTTTCCTACTGTTTCTGGCTGCAAAATAAAATTTCTTTTAAACAGTTTGAAAAATCCCCTCATTAGAGAGTGTTTCTTTCTCAGACAAGGCATTCCTGTAAAATTTCCCCACTGCACGGTCACGGGGAATGCCACTATCCCCAGAAGACTTGGATCAAACTAGTAACGGCAGCAGCGGTACATCACATCTTGATTCAGAAACACAGAGCACCCTTCTGAGTGGTGGGTTAGTGCAACGCGTTAGGCTTCTCGGGGTACCGCTGCACAGCAGAGTTAACTGGAAAGCCATTTGTTTCTGTGGCTCCTGGTACCACACAAGAAAGGCTAAATCCCAAGAAAGACAGCTTTTGCACTGACTTCTTACTAATGGACTGGGACAAAGAAAGAAAACCGAAAGATGGGTGTGCAGACACAACAAAAACGCCCGAGAGCTTAGAAAAGAAGGGAATACAGATGTAAAAACGCTGCCTCCAAACAGCCAAGTTTAGCTTCTAACTAGAGGCAGAAACATTACCATGCACATGAAGCCGAACGTGCTGTTGGGCTTCTCCTGCAGCATTTGTTGCCACACAAGTGTACCGGCCACCATCTTCGAGCAGGGCCTTGACAACTTGCAGAATACGGCCTGAGGACTCCAGCTGTACCAAAACAGAGAGCAGGGAACCACTTTACACAACGATCCCAGGCAGAGCATGAAGCATAACGGCAAAGCAGACGTTTACGCTGAATACAGCCAGCCTCATCTTCCTCCTAACCTGAGGCTAATATTCATGCAAGAGGCGTCATGGTTCAGAGACGTCCGTGTCCCTGGGACACCAGGATTATTAGCTGTTCAGCTGTGAGGAGACCTAGATGGCAGAGGGGCAGGCAAGCACGGTGAAGAGGAGGCTGCAGGCAGAGAGAGCTGCCGCTGGCAAGATGTCAAAAACCGCTCCAGCTTAAAGTAAACCAAAGCCGTCACAAGCGCTTGACCGCGGGAGCATGCAAGCACCAGGAAGGGCTGTTCGTTGAAAACCAGAAGCTCACAATGAGAAGGGGACGGACAGGTAGGCGCTGCAATGGCAGTGCTAACAGAAAAATGCATCTAAATCCCGCCTCACAGTTTCACGTGGGTAGAGCCACCTCCAAATGGGCAGACAATCAGACCTGGAAGGTTAAAGTACAACTGAAAGGAGCTGGATCCTGAATTTAGTGACGGACTCTTCTGGTACGGAGGTGTCTAATAGGATTCAGTCTACTACACACTGCTATTCAATCTGAGATACCATCCTGTTCAGGTAAAAAGCCCATCGCTCTCCACAACGGATCTTTAGCATCTTCGTATCACAGCATGAGGGAAGCAAAAGGAAAAGAAGCGCTAACATGTATAACTTGCTGTAACTATCTTTCATGGTTTGGATGCCATAAAAGAGCAGTGCTTACTCTTATATTTCCTCTGGCCGTGTTTACTGGCTGGCCATCTTTCAGCCAGGTTATGGACGGGCTGGGAATGCCATTGGCTATGCACTGCAGTGTCACTGGCTTGTGGACCACAACTGCTCTCTCAGAAGTCCCAGCTGATTTGATGGTTGGAGGAACTGCAAGAAATCATAACCAAAACCATAAATGAAGTATCATTTGAACACCTACATTTAAATACATAGAAGCCATACACCACAGGTAAAAGCAGCTCTGCTTCTATTTCACCTACTCTCATCTCCAATTTTTTAACCTAGTAAAACAAACATTTACAGAAAATGTGAGCACCTTCTTGGCAGCAATTTAAAATAAAGGCAGTCTGCTGCTCCCTCCCACCCCCCGCCTTGAGTAACCTACCATGCACAGTAACATCAAATTCCCTTTCATGCTCTCCTGCCTTATTTGCAGCCACACATTTATAGCGGCCAGTGTCTGACACTTGAGCTTGAGAGATAAGAAGTTTTTCTCCATTTAATAAGATCTTATGTCCAGCTCCCTCTTCAACTGGCTGACCATCCTTCAACCACCTACCAAAAAGAAAGCACACTCTCAGATCTCTATGAAAGTAAGACCAGCAGCACTCCTAAAATGTGCACAGTTCTATTAAACAGAATGTCTCAGTAACTCTATTTGCATTTCTAGGAAGGTTTGGAGACGTCAGGTAGTATTCTGCTTTTCTGAGTGCCACGGACCGAAACGGATTCTCAGGAGAAGGGAGTACCAGGGAACAGGCACTAGAGAAGAACAGAAAGGTGACAGCTAGAAAGCAGTAGTGAAAGCGGATGTGGCAGACAGAAATCTCCAAAGCAAAAGCAATCATTGGTGGCAGATGGAAAGCACACATTTGCATTAGCAAGGGAACCAGAGTCGTCAGCTCTTGTTATCCATCCTAATTTCCAGGCCATGTATAGTGGAACAACATACCAATGCACTTAAAATCTTCATCCTGCCATGCGCGTGCCTGACACTGTCTGCAGTGGAGCCAGGATTTTGTCCTCCACCCATTAACCATCACTAACATGGGCAGTTCATAAAGACTACCTCCAAGCTCATCTAACCAACCAACAGATTTTTGTTCTACTGTCATAGCAATCCCCTTACGCGATAGTTGGTGAAGGTGTCCCTGTTGCTGAACAATCCAGCTCCAAAGGGCTATGGAGAATCACAATATAGTCCAAGAGCTCATCCCCACCTTCCACAAATGGTGGGACTGTAAGAGAGAAAAATCCATCAACACAAACATTAAGCACTAGAAATGTCATAAAAGTCTATCTCAAATAGTAATGTTACAAAAAAGAAAAAAACAATCTTGACATCTGTCTCACTTTGGGACATATGCAGGTTTGCAGTTCATCACTGTTCCTTTTACAGAGAAGTATCTACCCAATTATATTTTTTGGCTTCCAATTATTCTTCTCTTGCTAGTTTGTTTTTTCCAGCTTCTTTCTCAACAACCTTGTGAAGGAGCGGAGGGGGCTGGGGTGACTTTTAGCACCCTCTGTCAGCAGAAGGAGAAAGCAAAGATGCAGAGGACCCTCTTCCAGGTCCTCTCGCCCTGTCCGTTTCTCTGGCAGAAGCGGGGGGGCTGAGGAGGAAGCGCTGCCAGACAGCTCCCCCCAACTCCTTCACTGACTAGCAAGACCCCCGAGACCTGCCTGGAGCGGCAGAATGAACGCTCCACATCTGCACGCAATAGTACGCAATGTTCTTCAAGAGGGCAGCTCAAGGCCTAAAAACCAAGCCTTGAAAGTTCTTAAATAAACCCTTCCGTATCAGGAGAATGTGATTAACATTTGTACAGGTCATTTACTCAGAGACATTCAGAAAGGACTGCTGAGATGCAGATCGTGGTACAGTTTTCAATGGAAAAAGAAGAAAATCTTTTTCAAGAAAAGGTTCAAAATTTGCACAACACAACTCCAATTCAGAAAGATGTTCTCCTCCCCAGAGGCAACTACTCTGTAATATTTTTAATTGATATCTTTCATATCTACGATTTTCTTCCATGAAGACAAGTTGGAAGAATTTTAAAGGTTACTGAGAATAACATTTACCTACCACATGCACAAAAGCTCTTGAAGAACTAACCTGAAAGTAAGAATCTTCACGTTGTCCTGTAACCCTGGACAGAACAAGTGTGCAGTGCCCAAGTTTAACTAGATATGTGGCTTGACTAATTGATATTTCATATAACGATACCAACAAAAGTAAAAACCTCCTTCAGTAGGTTTATGGCAATGTGATAAATTAGTAGTTCTGTTGCTCACACACCTAAGATTTCAACTTCGTATTTGATTTCTTGTTCTCCAGCTACGCTCGTGGCCACACACAAATACTGGCCCCGGTCAGCCTCAACAGCGTTGAGAATCTCCAGCCTCTTCCCGCCAGCCGCAACGCGGAGCCGCTCGCTCGCTTGCACAGGCACACCGTCCTTCAGCCAGGCTAGGAGGGGCGGGGGGTTGCCAGCAGCTTTACACTCCAGCGTCAGGGAACTGCCAGCAACCACCTGCCTGTTCTGGGCTGTGTCAGCATCGCCCTCAATTACCGGAGGAACTGTAGAAAGGCAAAAATATATTGCAAGTGATTAATTTTGCAGCCAGAAAATGTACTGAGAGCAAATGGGCTAGTTCCTCCCCCACCACTTTGGCTCTATACACCATTATGTCACGCACAATTTCATGTGAGAATTTGCTGCCAGGGCAAGCCAAGACAAAGGGGAAACAGAGAAGTCAAATGCTGTAGTTCAATATTGACCAGCTGTACAAAACAGAGGATCTTCAGGGCCTTGAGAGGGAAGAACTAAATACCAAGGTCTTCAAACAGTATGCTAAAGCTCTCGCCAAAAGCGGCTATTTCAGGTAAGTGTTATTCAGCATGCACGTGTGAGAAAGAGAAAGGATACATGGAGAAGAAATAGTTCTGAGACTTCACCAAAGCATGGTATCAAGGCCTGTGAAACCAAGAGCTTTCCGAGCACGGAGCACATAAAGCACAGTGTGCAACACCCCCTCAGCACAGCCCTGCTGATCCAGGCCAGTCTTTCACCGCAGCCGCGGACTGCCGTTCCCCCCGACGGGTCTGCAAAGGCTGCTGGCGCTAGGAAGGCAGAGGAGCTTCCAGAATGCACCTCCTGTAACCTGGCAAATAGCAAGCTCAACAAGCTCCCACTCACCGTAGACATCCACGGCATATATCTTCTCAGCAGCGCCGGCAGCACTGGTCACGCGGCAGGTGTACTTTGCCGAATCCGAGACTTGGGCCCGAGGTATCTGCAGGAATTGCCCTCTGTCAACATACAGCGCTTGGGGACTGGAAATCACCGGGCGGCCGTCTTTGTACCACATAATGGTAGGAACAGGGATTCCCTTGGCTTCACATTCCAAATTTATAAGATTGTTGAGAAGCGCCGATACCTCTGTGGTAGTATTCCCTCCTTTGATACTAGGAGGGACTATTTCAAAAGACAAAACAACAGTATTAAAGCCTTAGTATACAAGTCTGTGTGGATTTAAATAGATTAAACATTAGAATGCTGTAAGAATAAAAGATTTGAGCTTAACCAGACTTCCAATCCTCCCGGTGTTTTTTGTTCGGGTTTTTTTTTCCCAGCATAGTTATACATTGCCTGTACCATTCTCCGGGGCACACAAAGAGCTGGAAGCATGAAGGAAACACAACATAAAGGGCCACCACATATTTAAGAAACAAGCATCACAGCAAGGGCCACTGCAAAGCATCGCTGCCTCACTAGAAGTACGTGGAAACCTTTCACCTCCCAGGCTCCAACACGTGCCAGGTTAGGGCACCTGGGCTCCGTGTGTCCTGCAACACACCTGGGCACGGCTCGGCCTCTTCCCGGCCTCGGAGGGGCAAAGCACGAGCAATCCCTGCACACCTTGGGAAGGGCGTCCTCCCAGCGAGGAACGGGGACCTGCTATTGAAAATACCAAATGCATCCAAGAGCCTCTGCACCACCGCAGTGGGAACTGCTCAGAACTCCAAACTTCTGAAGATGAAGTCACTTACTCTGAGACTAAATATGAGCTTAACAGTCTAGCTTTATGCTCCTATTTTTGAAACTTTTGGCCCATAGTCATTTCCCTTCCTCGCTAGGCAGCAGCACTCAGATTTTTCTAGCAAACAAGCTCTCGTGTAATTCAGCCAATATAAAGAGTTCGTAAATCTCTGTAGAAGTAATAAAAACACAGTGCAATTGGCAACAACTAAATTTATGACTGCTGAAAGTACCAGACACATCTGGCAGACACATTAACTCCTCTGCTGCCAAACACCCTTAGTAGATCCTAGACTTCCATAGTGTTCATTTAAAATGCCACTGCAGAAATGTAAAGCAAAGCACCAGGGAATGGATCTACACCCATGAGATGGATCTTGCAGATTATCAAACCATAATGAAATATTTTCCTAATTAAATAATTTGTTGCAAAAATACACAAACCTATAAAATATGCTGAAACACACTCAGTTCAAAGGCAAATGCATTTCTCCTGTCAGCAAATGCTTTCATCCAAAGATGGGGAACGGTTTTAACATGGTGTTTTGGGAAAATATCAAAGCCAAAAGCAGGGCTCAATATCTAAAACAAAGCAAGAACTAGCATCTATGTTCCTCGCTCCGTGAGCTTCCATTTGTCCAACCAGGATTAATAGGAAATTTAAAAGTAAAGTGATATCACAAATTCATCTCTCTCTTCTGAAGAACTTGAAGTAAGGTCTACTCATCTGGGAGGATTTTATTTGCATGGATTTTTTATCTCTCTAATTTCACAACAGCCACAATCACCTGCGAGTCCTCACAGCATTTTCTTCGTTCCCAAAGGAAAAGGGCTTCACTGTGACTGGTGTGCAGGCATATTTCTGTGCATGTTGTTGCTCCGTGCTTCAGAAACATCCCAGATGAGGGAAATAACGTCTTGTAAGTTCGCAGTTACCAGAATGAAAGACACACAATCTTCAGGAGCACATCCATAGCAAATGAGGATTCACCAGCTTAAGGGCTCACGCGTTCCAACGCCCGCCCTTCGCAGTCCAGGCGCGACAGCGTTGTGCCGCCTATATTTCTGTACTTGTTTACCCTGATTTCTGCTAGCGCTGTGCTCTCTCAGTTTTCAGGTCTGACTGGGCTTTCACACACTCTTTGTCTTCCAAACTGAAAAACTCTTCCTCTTGTCTCCTTTGAAGTCTTCCTTCAAAAGCTGCTTCTTCATTTTTCCATGAATCTTTTCCCTCCTTTTCTCCCAACTGACAACCTCCTAATTTACATTAAACATCTCTACACCCATCACGGGAATTGTCTGTTCTCCATGTCTCTGCTAAGACTCCATTGCTTGTCAAAACTCAAAAAGTATACTCAGTGTGCCACAAACTTCACAACAATAATAGTGTTAATGTGGTTCTCATGCTAGCGCTCCTTCTCTTGCTATAAATGACCTCAGTTTACACCAAGATAAGCAAGATGACATACAATACTACCTGAAGATCATCTGGAACATTCTTTTTCAAAGACTATTTGGGCCTGATTCTTACTGGGCTCACATTTTACTTTATTCTTTTGCACTAACTTTAACTTATTTCTGTCTGAATTTACTCCTAGCACTAGGTTTAAGAAAATAAGACCATGAGTGTATTAAAACAAAAATCTTCTAATTAATTTTCTCCTCCTTAGAACAGTCAAAATAATAAAGCCACTGTGATAATAAAATAATCCAGTTGAAACTAATTAATAGCAAAATTTGAGAAGACCCTTCAAGATCTTTGGCTTTCACCAATTAAAAACTAATATAAAGCACATAAAAGCCACTTCAAGTCAAGCTTGCAAAGACTACATCCCTACTTCACTTGACAAACATAAAGGCTTAGAAAGATCACTTTGTCAACAGATGAGAACTAAGTTACCTTTATACACAAATTTTGCAAGATCAGACCCTTGATTTATATTTGTCTGAACATCTCCATTCAAAGAAGAAATCTTATGAGTAAAACTAAAGCATGTTGTAGGATCAGGCATTCCATAAACCTACCGTGGACGATCAGCTTGACCTCCTTAACTTGTTTGCCAGCAGTGTTGGTCACGCTGCACTGATAACGACCTTTGTCCATCCTTCGAGCGCTCTTTATGTGTAGAACTTGATCTTTGTCCAGAAGCTCAACGTTGGGATCACCCAAAAACAAAGGCCTGGAACAGAGATTATTTTCCTTCACAGAATTCTGACTCCATCCTTTCAGCATTAATTTAAACTGATGTAATAAGAAGGGGTCCTTTAATGGCAGTAATTGTACCATTAAAAGCACAATTTAGCACTAGAGCAACAGCATTAACCCAAAGAGCCATCATAAAGTGACAAACTATTATAATTAACTTTACTCCTAGTTTTTAGAGGAAACCACAATGCAAAAGTCCTTTAATCAGGTCATCCAGGATGCCAGCATCAGAGCCAGAGTCCTACTACTGACCTCAGTTTCTTTTTCTAACTACTTAGGTCATGACAGTCCTTTGCCCATAACAAAATGTCTGCATTTACTAGATGAAAGTGTCAATATACCAATACCAAAGAAACAGGAATTGTCACATCAGAATATCTGTGAGTACCAGCCAATGCCCAAACTGAACCACACGGCTAAACACCGACACTATTTAAAAACACAGCCCATTTTGGTTTTCAGCTGCCAGGAATTCTTCTCTCGGTATGCCTTCCTGGAAGATGAGATGAAGAACTGAAACATGCAGGCTACAATGTTTTAAAACCTTTAATGTATATATGCAGAACTGCACGAGGTGTTAGCTAGAAAAATATTTTAGATGGATACTGTGTACGAATGAAAAAATCGTCAGCAAAAACACTGTATTTTAACTGATGATATATTTAAAATAATCCAGACACAATAAACTCAAAGAAATGGCCACGCTTATCTTGGTTTAAGCGTCGTCTGGTGTCAGATCCTGTAAATCTGCTCTGCAAGTGCCCCTGTCAGTAATGGGACAGTTCACAAGAAAAGCGGGATGCTAACTTTTGATTAAGAACTCGCTACCTCGCGCCACCACAAACGATATCTGATGACAATAACTTCACACTACGCAGCTAAAAGCAGGGCTTGCTGCCAAGTGCACCTTCCTCCTCTACGTTCTAAGGGAGGAATAATCTCGACACAAACCACAAAAGCCATAAGATACTTACTTGCCATCTTTGAACCAGTGAATGTCAGGAAAGGGGAAGCCTTTCGCTCTACATTCCAGACTGATTTCCTGGTTGAGAACAACTGCAATTTCACTGGGCATATCGGCACCTAGTATACTTGGCGGAACTTTAAAAAGACAAACATTACAGGCAAAACTATTTAATCAGAGCAGGCATGCTATGAAACTGGAAGAAATGCAGTAGTGGATCATACTACTCCCTTGAAATAACTTTAGTTCTCACTGTAAAATGACTCCTGCTAGATCACACCACCATTTCTACTGTGACAAGCACTTCCACATTTGTGCTGACCACCTGTACGTAAGACAACTCCTACTTTAGACTGCTCTACACCCAAAGAGCAAAATGAAGTACCAAAGACCAAAATGCAGAAATGAAAAGCAGCGTTTTGTCTGCGTTACTACAAGAATGGCAAATTTTAACTATTCAAAAACCATTGTGATGAGTGCTTTAGCAGCCAATATTTAACGGGCAGTGAGAGGAAGAATCTATTTATGTTGGGTTGAAATTTATTGGCCTCTTAAGTATCAACTGTTTTTCAAATCACCGTCTTAGAAAAAAATTGAACAAAAAACAAAAGAAAAAATCGAACAAAAAACAAAACCAAAACCATGGAACTGACCTAGTACATCCAGGTTAAACAGCTTCTCTGAACTTCCTGCTACATTTATGGCTTTGCATGAATATTGTCCAGCATCTTCAGTAGCAGCTTTAAGGAGCTTCAGTATCTTCCCAGTGTGCAAAATCTGGAGAGTACTGCTTTCCACAACCTTAAAAGAACCCGAGACATTGGCCTTACGTGATCCAAGTTACATCAGCCAAATATCACAGCTGGGTTTTTATAAGAAAATGGTAGGTTTAGTCTAAGGATAATCTATTTCCCCTTTCAGTTACAGCACTAATCTCCTCAACTTCTGCAATCTATTCAATATGACTTGTAGCTCAACATATAATGGAGTGGGAAAACAGAGATTCTTTGTCCACCAGCACTGGCTAGTCACAAAGGTGCATAAAAGGGTCTATCCTCATCTTAAACTACCACTTATCAGCTTCAAGCAGAAGCACAAGGCTCAAGGATAATCCCGAGGAATTCAAATCGCCTCCAAGAGTTCTTATTTCTCCATCTACAGAACAAAGAAAATACCGTTACTGGGCCTCCTGCAAGGACTCTGGCATCTACAATACCGGGAGATTGCTACGACTAATTCCTAGGGGAATCTTGAAAATACAGAGTTTACTTTGGACTTACTGAATGGCTGAATTAATGGATTAGCCATATTTAGCTGGCTTTCTCCATAGGTGTTCTTAGTGCAATTTAAATATACATAAAGGCATGTACGTGTATTTACTTCAAATGACTCCTCATACCAATCACTCAAAGTCAGCACAAAACTGACTGATGATGGCTACGTTACTTCAATTAGGTTAATCATACGTACCTGGATATCTTCTTTATACCAGGAGATGACGGGGAAGGGGTTACCAGATACTTCACAGAAGAGACTCACAGGGTGATGAACAACTACAGACGTATTTGTCACCTTTTCTTGATCTCTGATTTCAGGAGGAACTACAAGAAAGCTCAAAGTCATGCATTAAGCCTTTTATTCCAGTGATTTCCCATTTCCTCCTCCCCTGCCCCAGTCAAGCACATTTGTAATCTAGATTTCTCAGACCCTTTTCATTCCCTCCCCAACTTTTCCATTTGCCTTTTGGCTCTGGACATACCACCCTGTGTCCTTTCTTCTGCTTCTGAAAAACAGAGTCTTCTCCTGCCCAGTAACAGACTTCCAGGGAAATTCACTCAAACACAATTACCATCAACGCTTTGAGAGACTAATCTTAAAATCTAAGCTTAAATTTAATTTTATTTAATCTTAAATTTAACCTTAATCTTAAAATCGCCCGTTATTTGCTTAGCATTTAAAGGAAGCAGATTCCAGAGAGTAACCCTTCCTCTTCACTGCTCCAGCCATCCCCAACACCACCTGCCTATCATTTGTCCCACTACGAATGCAAATAAAATGGCCTTACGTGGTGGAGTAGAAAGTTCAAACCCCACTGATGAGCCCTGCTGGCACAAAATGGAAGTCCTGCTTTTCTCAGAATAAAGATAAGGATATAAACCTGCTCAGCGTCAGAACTGACTATCACAGGAAGTGAACAAGGCTGGAATAGAAGGACTCTGTGAGAAGCAAAATATCAAACTGTATGTCAAGGCCACCTGTAGAGCTTCTATTTTCCAGTTAGGATTCTGGAAGAAGAGTATCAGGAGCAAGAATTCTCTGTTCATTCTGATAAATAAGTTTTTATTACTTACCATGAACTTTCAGGTTGTATTTTCTTTCTGTTCTTCCAGCTTCATTGGTTGCCACACAGATATACTCTCCGTTATCAGAAGGTGTAACAGAAGCTATGACCAGCAGCGTCCCATCCTCCAGAACCGAAATCCCTGGTTCACTGCCTGTCAGCTCTCTTCCATTACGGAGCCATTTGACAGCAGGCTTTGGAATACCTAACAAGAAAAAGGTGAAACTTCAAGAAACCATTCACTCAGCTCAGAATAAGAAAGACTCAAATCTTTCCCACTGCTTGCTGGAAATCTTACCGGCAGGGACAATGCGCAGGGTGGCCATGAGCTTGCTTTCAAACTCAGAGGAAGCCCTAACAGTTACAGTATGATTTTAACATTAGAAATCTTAGTCCTAAACATTACAATATTCTTGTTGGCTGGCAATGACTCTTCACAGAACTTCCACACACACTGGTTATTTAAATCACTGTTAGTCTGAATTTTTCCACATAAAGTATATATGGAAAATACCATGCAGATTGCACATTTTTAGCATGACAAGGAGTACACAGAAACTTAGTAATTTTCAGTGGTCAACAGGAAAACATACTTCTGTCACTAAAGGTGGTGACAATGCTACAGACCTTTTGCTGGGCATGGGAATGCCATGCGTTGATTTGCCACTCTCTCTTGAAAGGGACTGTTGTACAGAGGGTCCAGATCCTCGATAGTAGGAGACTCTGAAAGGAAATTAAGATTCCCAAAAAATTCTTGACCTCTGCTCCCAAATGCGAAAAAACGGTCTGGCAACACATAACACTGTCTCTCTCCTTCACACCAGGTCAGATTTTAATGACCCTCTTTACGCTGATCGGAGTGTGTCCTATACAAGCAGTCTTGATTTCAACAGGAATATTTAGGAAGTAAGCAGTATGAAGAGACTTTCAAATTTGACTGAAGTTGGTTCTCTCCAAAATCCACTATATATGTTTTGAAGGCAGAGACAGTGTTTCTGCAAAATCTGAAAAGCACTGTTTAAGCTGGTTTTTCTCATACCGCATATTAGTACTACTTCCATCCTTTGTTCTTACATCTCATTTTAAACTTGTGTGTGGACTGAGACTATATAAAGAATATTATATATAATTAATTAAAGTTAATGGCAGTTATTTGCTGTTTGTAAGAAGCGGTTTTCAGCACCTCTAATCCAAAGGCAGCAGAATGTTGCCTTTAGACTGCAACAAAGAAGAAATAATTCCTGCTTAGGTCAGTTATGCTACATTAATGTACGTCAGCCCATCAAGTGAGGAGTTCTACTATATATACCTCAATTGGCACATTGACCTCTGCTGCCCCGTCACCATTTCAATAGCGTACTAACTGACTGAGGGAAGAGCTCTATTTCAGCTCATGCAAAATTCCAGTTCCACTTAAAGCTGTGACACCAGGCTCTGAGGTTCAGAGACAGTCTCTGAAAATGTGAAACCTCTGAACACACACACACAGATAATATTTGAAAAAGAGGTTTCCCATACTGGAATCGGATTTTAATTACCTACTACAAAACCTAATCATAAGTAGCTTAAAGATTTTTTTTGTTTAAAAAAAAAAAAGTAACATATTTTCAGTTTCTTTTCCTTACCTCTGCAAAGGTTCCAGAGACTATTTACCTATTCTAATTTTCCTTAATTAACATCAGAACATAACATCTAAAACAGATTTGGATTTTGCATCATGTAACAGTCAACGGCAAAGAGCATAGCCCTCCAAAACATAAACCAGACAGCACTGGCATGAAATTATACCTAGCCAGCACCAAAGGCAAGATTACAGCCCTAACAGAAATACCTTGAACTCGTACTGTTATCTCTGACACGTCGCTGCCCACTACGTTACTAGCGACACACTTGTAGACACCGGCATCGGGAAGCTGGACGCTGCTGATGCTTAGAGCTCCATCCAGGCTGTGGCTAAACTGCCCTCCATCTATCGGCACAGCGCTTCTGCCTTTGAACCAAGCGATCGCTGGGGCAGGGACCCCCTGGGCACTGCAGGGTATGTCAACTCTCTGGCCAGCTTGGACTTTCAAAACCCGAGGCCCACGCTGTATCTTCGGAGGAACTAAGGAAGACAAGTTTAGTCCACAATAATGTGAAGAAAAAGATGTACAAGAACACTCTTGAAGGAAATTATTTTCCAATTTTGTCATTTTAGAAAATGCCCTTCCTTATTCGCTGAAACTGAACTCCCTCAGGCGACCAAGGAAGCAGACCTGCACGTTCTCTGCACACACAGGACAGCATGTACGATACCCCATTGCTGAACTTCTCTGAAGAAGCTCCATTTCAAATTCGACTGCACGACTGTCAAATGAGTAGTGTAATGTTATTCTACTGAGCACATTTGAAGAGCTACAGGTACTGGTTCTTCACAACACAAAACAGTTCAAAAGCTTTTATGATAAAGTTAATTATATTTTCCTTTTGACAGTTTAATTTCCTTCCCCTAATCCCTGATCTTTTTATGCTTCCAAACACAAGATTGGACAAGGCTACAAAATATGACTGGAAGAGATCTTGCTGGTTCCAAAGAATAATATAAATCCAACATAACTCTTTTGCCACAATGTTTTTCTTTCTAAGGATCACTGACAATAAAAAGATTTCTAAAGAATGTCTGAGACAATAACAAGTGCCATTTGTCCAGACTCCCTGCTCATGTACAATTATATATAAACAAAGACGTGCACTGATATCAGACTTCTCTATAGGCAGAACCAGACAGCAGTCTGTTATAGCCACTGCGATTCAGTTAGGGTAGCCTGAAGCTCTCAGAGCTGCTGGGGGCAGGAGTTCCAATCTGGTACGCTCACGGTATGTGATCCACTTCAAAGTCATGTGCTGGCAATGGGTACTGGCAGCAACATTCCCAAACCCTACGCGAACCACAGGACAATCCGCACACACCCCCACAATTGCTACTGATCAGCCTCGTCTGGGCTGGGCCAGGCCACGGCTCCAGCACTCCCTCTCCTGTGTGCTTTACCACTGGCAGGAGATACGTGTGCCACTACCTGTGTTTAAGGGAGGATAAATCAGAGAGCATGGAGCTAACAACACATGACATTGTGGAAGTGGTTGAGACTGTGGCTAGGGCCCCAGTATCGGGAAGCAGGAAAGAGACAAGGGAGCAAGAATGGGACAACCTCTGGTCAGAAGGGGACGGCAGGGGACACGGGTCCTAGCCTGACACCTTCACCGAGGGGGAGGAAGGTGCGCACAAGCACAGGGTGCTGGTCTGAATAGAGGAAGCACAGGCACATGGGTTAAGGTATTCACACAGGTGGGTACAGCGGAATGCGCATGCCTATGGCTGTGCACCAGGCAGGAGCAGCTGCCTACCCACAGGCGACACAACGGCACACTGCTTTCACTACCACCCGCCCACGTGTGCGAACAAACTTCAACAGTCGCTACCAAAAGAGCTGGGATATGTAATTCTCACCAAGCTGGTGGGAACTTGACATCTGTAAGCCTTGGCCAACTTTGCTATTCTCAGCCACTGTCTGCCAAGGTACTACTGGGAAATCTCTTGCACAGAGAACATCCAAGTGCATTTGAACAAAAGTTTTCAGTTATTAAAATTCCTCTGGCTGACTTAAGAAGAGTCAAACATCATATTGTGCTATAATTCTTCCATGAGTCTAAGAAACATTAAAGAAAGGTGTTCATATATATATATACACATATATATACACACACATATATATGTGCCTGGGTATGCAATAGGTCCTTTCCACATTATCAATAACAACTTACTTATGAAGATAGTATTACCTGAAAGAATACAGATCAATAGCTTTTAATTTACATAAGGAAAAATGTTTCAAAACCTCTGCACGATGCTAAATTCCATGTGGAAACTTGCAGATAATTATCCTTTAAGTTAAAACTTACCATGCACACTTAGCTTCACTAACTGAGTCACATTCCCAGCAATATTTGTGGCTACACAGATATACATTCCACTGTCTGAAACTTGTGCCTCACTGATCTTCATGGACCCTGAGGGTAGGAAAGTGTGTCTGGAAAAATAAGAAGCAGATACACTGTATAAACACGTACTGAAAGGTGAATGACCTCTATTTACACATTGACAATGATTGCGACAAGCTAAAATGTTCCACAGGGCACACTGAGCTGTGCCCTACTGAGGCACCACATTCAGAACACACAGCGAATACCTACAATATAAGATCCACATCACAAAATTTGGTTCTAGCTACTTACAGGACATATTAAAATCTGTCTTGTTTCGGGGGGTGGGATCAGATAATGGAGCTCTTCAACCTCCAGTCACAAATTTTTGCTCAGCCCAGGTCAGCAGGTTAATGGCTGTTAAACAGTTAAACAACTTCTAATACTATTTCATGCTGGCAAAAAAGATGTTATGACTGTTAGAGACGGGAGTTTCTGAAGAGTTCACCAGCTCTGATGCTTAAAGAAATTGTCACTATTCATCACTAAATAGTTAACGATGGAGTATTGATGTTTCCCACAGCTCTGGTCACAGGTTTGTAACGTTCCTTCATTTCTGATTTCACTCTTCTTCTGTTTACTGGTCACATTTCTAACATCATCTCTGGGTGGTCTCAAACAATTTTGTTTGGACTAATTCTTTAACTTTTGCTAACAACTGTAAACAATTTTATGCAATGGGCTGAGCTGGACTTCTGCTACTCTGTTGGATCTCTCCACAACAGCCATGAGCAAGTAGCCTAATTTATCAATGTCTCCTGAGGTAAAACGAGGACAACTACGGGACCAAGAAAGCAGATTCGTTCGTGCACGCAACGTGCTCACAGGACACAGCAGAAAACTCCGCGCAGATTCTGAAGAACAAACCAGCACTCTGTGCACAGACACCGAATACGCTGGCCCAGCAGCTGCTAGGCGCTGAGGCCGCAGCAGGCTCACGGAACGGGTGGCTCCGAGGTACGGATTTGGCCCCAAGGAAGCAGACTCACCACCAGGTCTGTGCGAGTCCGTCATTCAGCTCAGACACTGGCTGATTCCTTCCACTTGGATGGCTGAGCGACACCAGCCAACGGGCACAGCAATCGCTACAGGGGGCACTCGGCCAGCACTACCATGCCCTGGGTTACGACTACAGCTGCAGCCTTTACCCCTTCCGAGGTGTCCTGGAGGCTACAAAGCACTAGCTTGCCCCACGAAGGTAGCTGGCACTTCAGCTGGGATCATACAGAGAACCATGACCTACTCATTTCCTCTCTTCTTTTGTACCATGCTAAGATAAGGAACAACTCCAGCATTGTGGCCCATGCTGTATGCAACACACTCTTCAGTCTCTAAGGCTGCCAACTCCAGATTTTTATGTGCATTTAGCTATGTTTTCACATGTTCAAGAATATCAGGAGAGTTTTTGGACACAAAACACAGCAAGCAATGAGCCCTTGTAAGCATTCCCAAACATTTATCATCATCTGTATTCTACTGGCAGCCCAGACCTCATATGAATAACAAACAAAGCTCTCCTGAGCATAAAGATGAAGTGCTTAAGAAAAGAAAAACAGTTTTTAAACATTTATAATCAGGCACAGATTATGTGGGTCTCTGGGCAGCACCACAGTACAAATATAACAGGATCTCTTCCGCCTTGGCCTCCTGAGATTGCGTATAAACACACACTGCAATGGAAGCCTCACAATGATGCATGGCCTCAGTATCCTTCAGAGAGAGACACGTGCTTGGTTTGGGAAAGAGAGTTTCAGGACCTAGCAAAACAGAGTCCTCGTGCAGGACAACTTAATACCTTCTGATTGATCCTGAAGCAATTAGAAATTATAAACACTTCCAAAATCTTGAAAGCTTAGATGCATTTTCACTTTTCTTCTTGCTTTCGTCAAACATTGTTACCTTGGAGAGAATGGAGATATGAGCTGCATCTCTTTGGCCCAGGTAATGATGGGGGGTGGCAAGCTCTTTACTTCACATGGAAGTGTGACTTCTTCCCCTGCAATTACTGAGATCTCTATGGGTTTATCAGACGCATTACCTTGCTGGTCTCCAGGCCTGGATACTCTAGGTTTCACTATAACGTGGAACATGTTAAGAAGCTGCAGTGAATATACGTATTTGTACAAATGTAACATCACACAATTTTACTTCAGATTCACCAGGTATATAACAATACAGTCCTATTTTTAATGACATGCCTGCAATAAACATAAACCACCGTAAGGCTGATGTTCAGTGCCCGTAGCTCAGACACCAGCTGATGCCTACATGCAATACCACAAATCCCAGCAAGACTGCACTATCTACCCCAAAAGCTGGATAGCAAGGTACACGTAGTTCATGCATGTGCTGAGCTCTGTACTGCACAGATAGCTTGCAAACAGTACCTGAACTATGTCACACTACTGCACCAATACCTGCAAGCCATAAAAGCCTTGCAAAGCAAGTCTACACTTAAATCAAATTTTTTATAGTACTGGGAGATGGTAGGAAGCTTTGGGACCGATGGGATTAATGGAGCTTCGTTCTTTTATCAGCAGGGACTTCTATTCCCACACAGGTACTTCTATTCACTTCCACAAAAGATGAAATTATGATCAGCCCAAGATCTTAGCCCATGAACTCAAGGTGAACAGGTATCAGGAGGCTTTAAGAGAATTGTAACTGCTGAAGGATAGGCCTTTCAGTATCAGCCATTTGTAAAATTGCCTACTATACAGATCCAGTGATCTAGGACGAAGCCAAGAGCGCTAATTAGAGATCAGTTTAAATCCTGTTTGCACTGTGGGTATCCTAGTTCACAACGCCCCTGAGTGGGTTTTACCACCTGAAGTAGAATGCAATGCAGGGAGAAAGACGACGCCATTGTATTTGATTTCAGCTCACACATACCATAGACGGTCAGCTGGACTTTGCGGGTAGCATAACCAGCAGCGTTTGTTGCAGTGCACACATATTCCCCAGTCTCTTCCCCCCCTGGTGAAACTACATACAGACTTCCATCAGACCCTGCAGAAAATTTCACATTGCTGGAAAGAATTATTTCTCCTTTCTGTGGAAAGGGAAAAAAAAAAAAAAAAAAGTC